>Ga0315291_10002990_pt1 | contig 21899 bp, 23 predicted proteins | sample YL17G12_20_MG_FD_203070 | JGI IMG/M metagenome (GOLD analysis project Ga0315291, IMG submission 203070) | Sediment microbial communities from Yellowstone Lake, YNP, Wyoming, USA - YL17G12_20 | ecosystem: Environmental > Aquatic > Freshwater > Lake > Sediment | place: USA: Wyoming | collected... | reverse complement strand
CAGCCTTAGCTGAAGCTTTAATCCAGGATTTGCCAAGTAATTTAGAAGAAAATCTAGCTATTTCAGAAGAAAATAGTCTTATCTCTTTAACTAATCCAGCTAATCCTGATCCAAAAGTGGTTAGAGAAATGAATGTGATTGTAACTGCCTATTCCAGTACTGTTCTACAAACCGACGAGACCCCATTAATAACTGCCTCTGGAACTGGGGTTAAAGATGGTATTGTAGCTAATAATCTCCTGCCTTTTGGGACAAGAATTAGGATTCCAGAGATTTATGGAGATAAAATTTTTAATGTTGAAGATAGAATGAGCTGGAAATCCGGCAATTACCATGTTGATATCTGGGAAGATTCTTATCAGGACGCCCTTAATTTTGGAGCGAAAAGAACCTATATCGAAATTCTTGAAGATTAAACTCTAATATAAAAGAAAGGTTAGTATATCGAAATTTTAGAAAAACAATTAGATGCTCAACAGAAAACCGCCATAAAAGGCGGTTTTTGATTTATGCCCGGGGTGGGACTCGAACCCACACGAGCTTGCGCTCACAACATTTTAAGTGTTGCGCGTAAACCAATTCCGCCACCCGGGCCCATGTTTTGATATTTTATTTTTGATCTTCTATTTTATTTTGAGGCCAGGGTGGGAATTGCACCCACGTATATTGGTTTTGCAGACCAATGCCTTTGCTACTTGGCTACCTGGCCACTCATTTATCTTATAATTATTTTTAGCTCTTTTTCAAGGCTGTTCTTATTTCTCATTTATTTTTTGCAGAAGCTCTTCTATCTTTGCCGCTTGACTTACTCTTTTTTCTTCACGGAAAATAATTTTAGGGATGGGCCTCATTCTTAGTTTTTTATTGATCTCTTGTTGTAAATTATATACACAACAGTTTAAAATTTTCTGGACATTTTTGCTTTCAGAATTTGGCATCGTGCTGATGCTTACAATGGCCTCTCTTAAATCAGGAGAAGTATCAATTCTAGTAATAGTTACTAATACACCTCTTGGAAACTCAACTTTTTTCAAGAAAAGTTGGCCTAATTCCCTTTTTAAAAGTTCATTAACTTTTAGTATTCTTTTGGTAGACAAATTATTAGATTTTAAATTTTAATTGGCCTTTGGATTATTCCAGACCGTATTTTATTCTTGATTCCTGATACATCACCAAAATATCTCCTAATTCAACTTTAGCGTCACCTTCGTAAAGAATGCCACATTCTTCCCCTTTAATCACTTTTTCGACATCTTTTTTATTTTTTTGAAGAGAAATCAACCTTCCTTTTCCAACTTTTTCCTCTCCTCTGAAAACTTCAATAGGAACTCCTTTTTTAAAACTTCCTTCAATGACTTTTCCTCCAATAATTTGGCGATTTTTTTCAGCAAAAAAGAGGACGAGAACTTTCATTTTTCCCAAATCTTCCCTCACTATTTCAGGCTCTAAGATTTTTTCCATTTGTTTTCGAATCTCCTCGACTAATTCATAAATAATCTCGAAATTTATTATTTTTACTCTTTCTCTTGAAGCAAGATTTTTAATATCTTGAGACACCTTTACTCTAAAACCAAAAATTTTTGCCTTAGCTGCTTTCGCCATCTTGATATTAGATTCATTAATATCTCCAACTTCAGCTTCTAGGATCCTTAAAATAACTTTCTCTTGAGGAAGGCTCTTTAGAACTTCAGATACTGCCTCAACTGAACCTAAAACATCAGTTTTTAAAATCAAATTTAAAACTTTCTTTCCCTCTTCGATAAAGATAACTCCGTGTGAAATTTCTAGTTTCTTCGCAATTGCTTTTTGAGCAGTTTCCAGATCTGGGAAAAAATTGAATTTTTCACCTACTCGAGGCACGTCTTCAAAACCGATAACAATAACGGGCATAGAGGGGTGGGCAATTTCTAGAGGTTTCCCTCGGAAATCTTCTAAAATTTTTATTTTGGCAAAGGTGGAAGGAGTGCCAATAATATCGCCAACATTTAATTTCCCTTCTTGTAAAATTAAGGTGGCGGTTGGACCGCGACGATTATCTGAATAAGACTCAATAACTACCCCTTCTGTTGATTTTGAAATATCTGCCCTTAAACCTTCCATTTCTGCTAAAAGTAAAATTAGTTCCAAAAGCTCAGGAATTCCTTTTCCAGTTTTAGCTGAAACATTGACTGAAGGAACTTTACCACCAAAAGACTCAACCAAAATCTTCTCTTTGGAAAGCTCTCTTTTTACCTTTTCCGGATCAGCATCGGGTTTATCAATTTTATTTATGGCCACAATAAAAGGAATCTCGGCTTTTTTTATATGAGAAATTACTTCCTTTGTCTGAGCCTTCACTCCTTCAATACCATCGACAACTAAAATAGCGATGTCAGCTATCTTGGCACCACGAGACCTCATTTGAGAAAAAGCCTCGTGACCAGGGGTATCAAGAAAAGTAATTTTCTTGCCCGAAAACTCAACCTCATAAGCACCGACATGCTGGGTTATGCCACCTGTCTCTTTTTCAGCCACATGGCTCTTTCGAATATTGTCTAAAATCGAAGTTTTTCCGGAGTCAACGTGTCCCATAACCACGACAACCGGAGGTCGAGATATTAAATTTTTATTTTCCGAAGAATCTTTCATAAAAATTAACTAGTGGCCTTTTTGATTGCTTCTTTTTCTTCTCCAGAAAGCAAATATTTTGATTGACCGTTTTCTATAGGTTTAGCAAAAATTCTGTTTCCTTCTCTTGTATAAAGGCCGGTAATCACAAAACCATTATTTTGTGCATCCAATAAGGCAACGGAAAAGCTCTGATCGCCTCCAACTTCTTGAAAAGGGTTGAATCTTATCACCCCGATTTTCTGGAAACAAGTTGCGGAAATTTTGTTCAGTTTTTCGATTTCGCCATAAATTTTTTCTATATTTTTCCCCTGATCCTCAAGTTTTCTTATTTGAGAAGCCAAAACTTCTCCTAAGTCCTTATTGTCTTTTTTAAAAAATATGTCGAGCCTCTTTTTGGTTTTAAAAAGTTGGTAAAATAGATAACAAAACAAGAATAAAAAAATGATTAGAGCGGCGTAAATTAAAAGAAGGTTTTCATCAATCATGTTTTAAAACAATATTAAATTTCTTGGGCGAAACGTACAAATTATTTCATAATTTTACGTTCCAACAATGTTTAAATTTTATTTAAAATTTATTACGTTGCGGTGGGAGAGGGATTTGAACCCCCGATACCCTTACAGGTATACCGCATTTCGAGTGCGGCCCATTCAACCGCTCTGGCATCCCACCATTTCGAAAAGATATTTTTACAAATATTTATTTTCTTTATACCACCCGATCATTTTTTCTACAGATCCTTTAAATGGCCTGAATTCCATATCAAGCTCCCTTTTTGCTTTTTCATTTGAAAAATAAAGAAAAATTTTGTTTAAGCGGGCATTTTCAGGAGTAAATTTCGGTCTCTTTTCTGTCAAATAGGAAATCCAATTTAAAATATAACTCAGAGCTAGGAATCCCATATAGGGCAGGGGGATTGTGGGCGCCTTTTCTCCCATAATTTCGGCTATCGTCTTCCTTATTTCATAAAAACTCAAGTTTTCTGCCACCAAAATATACCTCTCTCCTCTCTTACCTTTTTTCCAGGCCAAAATTTCACCCTCAACCACATCTTCAACGTCAACTACTCCTAATCCTCCTTCCACGTAAAACATACTAAAAATTCCTTTTGGAAAAACTGGGTCTTCTTTAATTCTTCTGATATCACCTTGACCATACATTGAGCCTGGGCAAACGATTACCGCGTCTAAACCTTCTTTCACTCCTTTTTGAACTTCTTTTTCAGCTAAATATTTTGTGTCACAGTAAGCTATTGCTAGATTTCCGAGATTAAATTCCGTTTTTTCATCAGCTAATCCTCCCGGGTTAAAACCCACTGCCACAGTTGAGCTGGTGTAAATTAGTCTTTTGACTTTTGCTTCCAGACAGGATTTAACAACGTTCTGAGTTCCGTTAACATTAATCTCAAACTGCAGGTTATTTTGTCTGCTCCAATAAGAAATCAAGCCTGCTAAGTGAAAAACAATCTCGCAGCCTGAAACTGCTTTTTTGACCGCTTCAAAATCTCTGATATCATCTTCAAAAACCTCTACTTTTAGGCCTTTCAATAAATCCATCGAAGCCTCTTTTTCTTTCAGTATCCTAAGATCATAACCATCGCCTACTAACCTTTTCACTAAATGATGGCCTAAAAATCCTGTTGCACCGGTGACTAATATTTTCATAATTTCAAATGCGATTCTTTGAAATATAGCACTTTTTTGAGCTTAGGACAAGAAAATAAAAAGCCGAGAAAAATCTCGGCAGAGTCGCTTTTAGCCTAAGTTTCTTAATAAGAATCGATAATTTTGTTCACAAAATCTATCCTAAGCTTAAATTCTTTAGGATCGTTTTGTTTCAGCTGACTTCCTAATATGTCTGCTTTAGCCAATAAAACAATATCGAGAAAGGTATCAATATTTCGGATTTTAAATTCTTCCCATTTTTCTAGATAACCAGAATTATAATGGATGAAGCCGTGATTTCTTACTATCTTAATCACTCTTTCTTTCTCTTCCTCTGCTAAATCAAGCTTCAAAAGAATACCCCCTAGTTTTTCTGCGCCCATTTTTTCGTGTTCTACACATTCGGTAATTTTGTTATTTCCTTTGAGCGTTTCTTTCTTGCTAATATCATGGAAAATAGCTGCTATAAATAAAAGATCCTTTCTGGAATAATTTTTTATTTTTTCAGCTAAATATGCTTTAATTTTATCATTTACTTCCTCAAATAATTTATTTAATTCTGTCGAAACTGAAATAACATGATTAAAAACAGGATCATTATTGTGCCAAAGATTATTCTCAATAACTTCTTCCAGCTCGTAAAGCTCGGGAACAACTTTTTCAAATTCCCTATTTTTTATTTTTTCAATAGTAAATTCTGATAGTTTTATTTTTTCCATATCTTAATTTTACCACAAAAAATCGCCCAAAGGGCGATTTTTTTAATGGTGGACCCAGAGGGACTCGAAGAGTTGCCCGAAGGACATTCCCTCGCCTTTCGGGCTCGGAATTCGGGGAGGGGTTCTCACTACACACAGCTCTATAATAAAAATCAAGGTACTAAAAGTACCTGATTTTTTATTATGGACCCGCGGGGACTCGAACCCCGGATTCATCTATGCCATAGATGCGTGTTACCGCTATACCACGGGCCCTAATTTTTGGGAGAGGTTTGCTCTAGTCAACTGAATTATGAACTAAATCTTTGTCTGTGTCCCTACCAGGAATCGAACCTGGATTTAGGGTTTAGGAAACCCTCGTTCTATCCGTTGAACTACAGGGACGTTTTATATATTACCCCTAACAATATCTCGAATGGCGCATAATAATTTTAAAAAATAAGCTCCCTTTTTCACTCTCACGCGGCACATGCCATACTTAAGCTTTCCTTTCTTTTTACCTTTTAATATATTTATATACATTATTTTTTCTTTAGGAATACCAACGATTTTTGACCAAAAATTACACACTTTCTTTTTATCTAGATCTTCATATATTCTAAGATTTATTGATAATCTTTCTTTTCTTACGCCCAACTCCTTAAGACAATCAACGAAAGTTCTGATTAGAAGCGGATCGGTATTTGTTAAGCTAAAATCCCTTTTAGCTCCTTCTGCCCAATAAAGACAGGCTGCAATTAGAATCTTTTCTTTCTTTCCAATTTTTTTTACGATTTTCTTTGCTTGCTCGAGGGCTCTTTTCTGTTCGCGAATCATTCGAAACACACTAGACCTTCTTTTTTCTTTCCATAATTTCCTGAATTCTGGCAGAATTTCTGTCCCTTGAATGTATTTTAAAACCGTACCACTTCCATGAGAGGTAACTCGCCTGATCTCTGGAAGACTATGTCCTCTTTCTCTAAGGAAAACTATGCGATCAATCTGATTTTTAGTAAGAGCTTTTTTCCCCATTAATCTATCTTATCTTATTGAAACTAAAAATACAACTAGGACGGATTTGCTCTGTCCATTGAGCTATAAGGGCCCTAAATTGAATTTGCTAAAATTCAATCGGGTCGTCATTGATTTTAAAAATCAATGAATAGACGCTGACTTCAAAATGATAATAACAAAATTTTCTTTTTTATACAAGTAATATAATCTGGTAGATAATTATTTTTTGTACTATAATAACTTAATGGCAGAACATTCCAAAATCACAAAATTAGCAAAAAAAGTTTGCCCGGCTGTAATCACCATTGTTGTTTCCAAGGACCTTCCGAAAGTCGAGGGCTTTTATATGTTCCCTTTTGGCGGCCAAGACATGGTTTTTCCGATGATAAAGGGCGATGAAAAAGAAAGAACAAAAATAGGTGGTGGCTCTGGTTTTGTCGTTTCTCCTGATGGCCTAGTATTAACCAGCTGTCATATTATTAATGATCCAAAAGATGAGTATACCGTTATCCTCGAACCTGATAAAAAATATTCGGCTAAAATTTTAGCTCGAGATCCGATAAACGATATTGCTTTGTTAAAAATAGAGGGCCAGGGATTTCCGCATATCAGATTAGGAGACTCTGACAGAATTGAGCTCGGCCAGTCAGTAGTGGCTATCGGAAACGCCTTGGGAGAGTTCCATGATACGCTTAGTTCTGGAATAATATCTGGCCTGAGTCGGATTATCACTGCCGGCAGCCCCTTTTCCATTCAGGCAGAAAGATTAAGAGGCTTAATTCAAACTGATGCCGCAATTAACCCAGGAAATTCTGGCGGTCCTTTAGTAGATCTTGATGGAAAAGTTATCGGTATTAATACCGCCGTGGTTATGGGAGCCCAAAGTATTGGTTTTGCGATACCCATCAACTATGCGAAAAAGATTTTAGAAGAAGTTAAAAAATATGGAAGATTGAGAACGCCCTTTTTGGGAGTAAGGTATATAATTTTGTCAAAAGAATTTTCAGAAAAAAATAAATTGCCGGTTGATTACGGCGCCTTCGTAGTAAGAGAAGCTTTAGGAGAGGCTGCGCTAGTCAAAGGAAGTGCAGCTGACAAAGCTGGCCTAAAAGAATTTGATATAATTTTGGAAATAAATGGAGAAAAAGTTACTATAGAAAATCCTTTGGCTCATATTTTACAAAAATTTAAAGCTGGTGATGAAATTGACTTAAAAATATTAAGAGAAGGACAAGAAATAATGCTGAAAGTTAAATTAGAAGAAAAAGATCAAACTTGCTAATACCCAACTAAAAACAGCCCGCGGGCTGTTTTTAGTTTCAGAAAATATGTTATTTAATCTCTGATAATATGTCTTTTGCGCCCTCTATGGCCTTTTCTAAAGATTCCTTCACCACTGAGACAGCTCCTTTACTTACCTCTTCAGTAGCTTCAATAGCGGCCTTTACTGCATCGTGAGTTGTTTCCACTACATTTCCGCCAATAGATTTAGCAGCATCAATAGCCCCATGAACTGCTTCAACCGCTATCTGACCAAGATCCTCTCCTGTTTCTTTGGCACTATAAATAGCTTGCCTAATCGCACCCCTGGTTGCCTCTCTTCGTCTTCCGCCAGCTTCTACTGCGCCCTGAATAGCGCCAGATACTACCCCTTTTATAGATCCTATCATCTTTGTTCCAATCTCGGACAAACCAGCAATAGCCCCCTTTACTATTCCGCCAACAGCTTCTAGGGTTGTTTCGCCGATATCTCCTATTCCTTTAAGAGTTGAAACTGCAACATTTTTTACAGCTCCAGTGATAGCGCCGCTAATATCAGCGACACCCTTGAGAGCAGCAACAATCCCGCCTTTTACGCCATTAATAATCTGAGAAAGTATTTTCATTATCATATTTATTATTTATTATTTTTATTAATAACACAGCCGACCTCATCTTTATTTTATTCTACCTTTTTTTTCTTCTCAAACACAAGGAGCGAAGCGACTGGTTTGTAAAAACCCCATTTAAAAGCAAAGCTTTCTAACGGGGCTAGGCCGCTAAGATTAACTACAAACTAATAACTAAGAACTAATTTTTGGGGTGGCTAGTCGGATTTGAACCGGCGACGGCTCCTCCACAGGGAGCAGTGTTACCGCTACACCATAGCCACCATATACTTTATTATTAAAAATAGTTTACACTGAGCAAGCGATCATTCGACCCCGAGCCCATGGTCGAGGGAAGCGAGTCGAAGTGTGCCCCTAAGAGGAATCGAACCTCTATCACCGGCTTAGAAGGCCAGTGCTCTATCCGTTGAGCTATAGGGGCTATTTGGCCTTATTATTATATCTAAAATGAAGCACAAGGTCAACCCCTCAGTTGATTTATAGCTAATTATTTAAGGCGTGGGGCTTGGTGCTATAAATGGATTAGAGTATTGGCCTGAATCAATTTCTTGAATCTTTTTTTCTCGACTACCCCACTCTTCTAAAACTTTTTCATAAGCTTCCTCATTAAAGAAAATGGTTCTTTCCAAAATATTGGGTTCCTTCTTTTCTGCTAAAAAGACGTACTGATAGAAGATAAGACCCCCTAAAATGAGTGTCAAAAAAAAGATCAACAAAAAACTGAAAAAGAAATGCTCGCCTAAAAACCTCAATGATTTATTTGAAAATTCTTTAATTTTTCTAAATTCTATTTTAAATGATAATTTCATACTTCGATAAACTCAGTATGACCCTGATTTTACTGAAGGGTCATTTTGTATAAACTTTAAGTAAAAACGTGGTATTAACGTCACCGGGAGAAAACATCGTCAGGTTTTCTCCTTGAAGCTCTTTTTCCGTTAATCTTTTTATGCTTATATTTAAGATTTCGGTTAAATAAGGACCTGATTCTAAATTTTTTACAAATTTCAAGAAACTAACAAAAGGACCGGTGTTGGAAATCTGCAAAGAAATACTCGGCCAGGGCTCGGTTTTTCCAGCTGAATCAGCTGGTGTTTTTTTTAGGGACAGAATCTCATTCTGAAGATTGTATTTTTCGGCTTTTTCTTTCAAAAAATTTATGAGGTCTCGCGGATTTTCTGGTTCAATGAAAATTTTATCAATTTTTTCGATATTTTCTTGCGACTTCTGATAAAGGCCCTCGGTCTCTCTAAAAGTTTCTATCTCTTTTTTTAGTAAGGTTAATTTATATTTCTGGGAAACAAGACTTGCGGAGTTTTCCTGAATACTTTTTAGAAGGGGGATTACGGCAAGAATTATCAACAACACTGTTATTGCCACAAAAACAGCTATTGATATATAAATTTTCTTTTTTGGATTCATCTTATTTGTTGATTTTTATTTCAAAGGATAATCGAAACTTCGAAGGATTAATCCAGCTTTCTTCGTTAACATCAACTTTAGTAGAAAAATCTTTTTCAAGATTCTTTCTCAGCTCAAACAAAATGTCCATATCTGGAGCAAAGCCAGAGAACGTAATTCTAAAAATTTGGTTCTTTTCTAGAACCTGCTTCTGACAGGAAAAATCAGTGATATAAGTCCCTAAAGGAAGATTACTTGAAACTTTCTCTAAAGTATCAGTTAAATAAACTTGACTCTGATAGAAGTTATTTAAATCAATAATGCTTTTATTAGACGTAGATATTTTTTCTTTAAGCTCTTTAGTTTCTGGTTTTTCAAATTCTTTGCCAGTTATTTCAATGGTAGCCTTCTGAGATTCAGCCTTGCCAGAAACGTAAATTTTTATTGAATACAAAATCAAAATTAAGCAAAGAAAAGAACTTAATATTAAAATGCCCAGCAATAGAACCAGCCTCCATTTTTCTTCCATCTTAAGAATCTTTTTTTCCTCAAGTGGTAAAAGGTTAATCATCTTTGTTGAAATATAACTTAAATTTTATTGATCTTAAAATATTAATATCTTGCCAAGAAATTCCCGGCCCTCAGACTGGAAAGGTTCATTTTTCTTGATTCTCTTCTAAAGCCCTTAAACCTAAACCTAAGGCAGTAGCAAAGGATAATGTTTTGTCAAAACTTAGCCCTGGTATCTCTTTTTTAATCTCTGGCAAAATATTTATCCAAGGATTAGCAATCTCAACCGGAATCTTGAGTTTAACTGAAAGGAAATCATCCAACCCTTTAAAACTAGCGCCATCTCCGCAAAGAAGTATTTTCTTTACCTCTTTGACGTCCGAAGACAGGTGCTCATGAGAGACGTAAGATTGATAATAACCAAGATAAGATTTAACCCGATTAACCAAATCTACCATAAGCGGATCCGCTATTTCAAGAATTCTTTTTGCCGCAACAGCTATTTCGCTTCCGTCTTCTCTTTTTTTATGAAAATCCTGGCTTAAACCGGCTTTTGTTTTCAAGTCTTCAGCTTCAGCTATGCTTATTCCCAATCCTGTTGAAATGACTTCACTGATCCTTTGAGAAGAAATTGGAATTGAAGAGGTAAACCTCAGAGAGTAACCAGAAAAAATAACGAAACAGGTTTTAGTTAAGCCAATATTGATTATAAGAACTGGGAAAGGGGAAACTTCGTTTTTTATTAAAGCCCTAGATATGGCCTGAGATTCAGTTTCTAGAATCTTTGGAATAAGTCCTGCTTTCTTTATGGAAACAAGATACGGATCGACTATTTTCTTTGGCATAGCTGCGATTAAAACATCGAGGTGGTCTAAGTGGTCAACAACGGGTTTGACTATTTGAGAATCTAAATAAACCTCCCCAATAGGCAAAGGGATATGGTTTTCAGCTTCGTAATATGCCGCTCTTTTTAGCTCATTATCCTCCACTATCGGAAGCTGAATTACTTGCAAAAAAGCTTTTTCTTCTGGTAGAGAAGCCACTACGTAATTTGTCCTTAATCTTTCTCCTTTAATTTTCTTGACAGACAATTTTATAGTCTCAATTAAGGCTTTTTGGTCCTTTATCTCTCCTTCTTCAATTATTCCTGGCTTTATTTCGGTCTCGCCAAAAGAAGCCAAGCTCAAAACTCCCCGATGTTTTCTGAGTTTGATTATTTTTATTGATCTGTCAGAAATATTTAATCCAAAGGCTTCCGGTTTTAATTTTAATAATTCAAACATAGAATTAATAAACAGCGAACAATAACCAGCGAGCAATATTGTTCGTTGTTCTTTGCTCGTTGCATATTACTTTACTCTATTTCTTTCCAGCTGGCCACTTCCCAAGAACCGTAAGGACCGCTGGTAAAATTAGCGGTTGCCAAGCCGCTTTTATATTCAATAACTGCGTTATTTTCAATTTGTATTTTTTTTGCTGTAACCTCTCGAGCTTGCATTCCATTTTTTAGATAGATTAAACCATCATTTGCATAAAAAACAGATTCCCCTAAGGCATTATTTCTGACATCGATTACTGGATTTACGGTATCTGCTCTTTCTGAAAGAACTAAAATATAGCTGCAATCACATGGATCTCCCGAGCCATTTATTTGTGTTCCATTTTCTACTGTTATTGTCCCAAGAGTTCCGGCGATGATAACACCACTCAAAGAACCATACGAATTATCTAGTTGAACTATTGATCCTGTATCAAATAAAATATTTCCTGTAACATAGATTGTCCCAGTTACTCTCAAGGTGCCTTGAACCTTTAAATTACCTTCGATTTTTTTAGGACCTAAAGATTCAACTCCACTAATTATCTTAGTATAAGCAGGAGCGGGAGGAGTGATAACGCCGCCATCTTCTGCTGCCAATTTCCACTTACTAATTAAAATTGGAGTGATCGGTAAAGGAATGGGATCGATTTGATTTGGCCGAGTTTTCACTGCCTGACAAGGAGGTGAAGAACAAGACGCAGAACAACAACAATTATTAATGCTACCTCCGGAAACATAAGTCAAAATCCCATCCACAATTGAGTCTTTACAAGTATGCACAGTTGCGTCCTGCCCTACTTCTAATCCCTCTATCCTGTTTCCACTTTGAGCAACGATAATACTGTTATCAATATATCCCACGCCAGTCGGAGCATAAACGCTACCGTTAGAAAAAACATTTCCTTTAACTCGAGAATTATTTCCCATAACCATGCCCCCATTGCCTACCTGGGCTCCATAATAAAAAGAGATTTGGTCGCTTTCTATAGAGAAAACAACCCGGACTTTTCTTATCCTATCATTAACGTTTCCAGTTGAAGTGATAATTCTTGTTCCTCCAACGATATCTGATATATCAACATTAGAAGTACCATCTCCCAAGATTAACTCATAAGGATAGGAGCTCGGCAAATTCATTCCTTTTACTAGCCTTAATAAGGCATCTTCTATTCCAGCCTCAGCCACGGAAAAGGATTTGTATGACGTTAAAGAATTACTCAAGATTTTTTGCTGGTTTACGACTAAAAAAGTAAGAGATAGGGCAATTCCTGCCATAATTATCAAAACTATGATAGCAACATAAAAAGCAGCAAAACCTTTATTGCTAAATGATAATTTTTTAATATTTTTTTTATTTTCCATAATAAAATTAATAAGACCTTAGGGAGCTAGTTGATGTCAGGTTTACTGTTGCCTGATATTCCGGTCTACTGCTTGGGTTTTTATACTTCATCCCCAACAAAATCTGAATAGAAGTAGAATCCCCAGAAACAATACGGGTGAAAACTAAATTATTAACTTCAACATTATCTTTAGTTATAGAAACCGGATCCTGAGATTCTTTTTTAAGACAAAGGTGAGAATCGCATAAGAAAAAATCAATATAAGTAGTGTCTTCGTCTGTTGGCAGATAATTAATAGTTTCTAAAGAAAACTGGCTAGAGTTCGTTGTGGGGATATAAACGCTTTTTGCCTCTTTAATTTCACGAACCATAATATCCATCGCTCTTCTGGCATCTTCTAAGGTTTCTCTCATCACTCGGGCTTTAATATTAGAACGATAAGATACAATCAGGAGAGAAAAAATAGCTATTAAAATAATTCCCAAAACTCCGATATAAATCAAAACTTCTATTAGGGTAAACCCCCTCTTCATTTTAGCATTCAAACATTTAAGCATATAAACATGAATTTAAACTTTGTTAAAATGTTTAAACGTTCAGGTGATTTTCACCTCCAATTAGTTAGATAGGTTGAAATTTCCACTTTTCTTGTCCCCAAAGAAACAGTTGCTGTAATTTCTTTCGTATTAGGATCTACAGTCCCTCCCATTGACACAATATTGCTATTTGAGTCTCTAGAAACATTCTTAAAAACAACTTTCCGTTTATAAACACCGCCGGGGATGCTTTCTTCTCCTGAAAGTAAAATCCATTGAGGAGGATTATCAGGAGGATTTTTACAAAGAATATTATTTGTTACGCAAGGATAATAAGGATTACCTGGAACATATAAAATCAAGTTGCCCAATCCGTTTGTATCCCAATCAGTCCCATCTCGAAAACTTCTGACTGCTTCCAAGGCTTCCTGGGCAAGTTCTTTTGCCTGATCATTTTCTTTCATTAATCGGGAAATTTTCAACGAAGAGGTCACAGCATTAAGCAAGGCAACCAAACCAACAGATATAATAACCACAACTATGAGAATCTCAACCACCGAAACTCCTTTTTTATTTTTCAAGATTTTATTAATCAATGCGGGGATTTTATTATAATTTACTGACATAAAATTTTCGATTTTGTAAATTTATAAAAGCAATTTACTGAACCTCTTTTGTTACGACGAATACTCCTTTGTTTACTGTATCATTTAAATCGGCTAAATAATGAGCTATATCTTTATCTATTCCACCGTCAACAATATAAATTATAACTTCTTGGTTAGTTTTCCCATTATTACGATCGCGATTTATACAAAGTAAAGTATCAAACATATCAAGAGAATGTGTATGGATTCGAAAAATCTGATCAACAGTGCCTATAGAAAACAATCCTTCCCAATCAAATTCTGTTTTGCCAGCATCAAAATAACTAGTTATATCATCTACGGTTTTCCATTCAGACGTATTTGGAAAATAGAACTTCAAAGCGGTGGCATTCTGAATGCTCCATCCTAAATCGAAATGCACGTGCCTTGAATCTGTTTTCCTCCCGCTATCATCTGGCAAAAAAGCTTCCTCACCAAGAGTTATTTTACCGGAAGATTGAATGCCGATAGTTCTGGTCTTTGAATTATCGCTTTTAAGCATTAAAGAAACCTTACCGAAATTACCAGTTTCTCCGGTCAAACGATTAAAAACTACCTCTTGTCCGCCACCAGCTAAATTTATTTCATAAATTTCAACTGATTTTGATATCTGATGAACTTCATAGCTGCTTGGATCTGCCGCATAATTTGCTCCTTTAAAAAGAGTGTACTGGTGAGGATTAGTGATTTTGTCAAAATAAACTCCGTATTGACTCCCGACTTGACCGGTCCCTTCTGAAGCTAGTGTTTTGCTTTGGGCCATCCTTAAAATATTAATAATTTTTTCTGCTGAATCAGACAGCGCTTCATTTCCTTGGAAATAACGGAAAGACTGGATAGTAATACCAAGTATAATTAACAAAATCGAGATGACTACCAATAGTTCAATAAGTGTAAGACCCTGATCTTTTTTCATTTTATTGTATTGAGCCTAACATCGAATAAATTGGCTGGAACATCGAAACAGCAAAAAAACCAACTACTCCACCAATTAAAAGCATCAAAATTGGCTCAATAACTGATGATAAAGTTCTCGTTACTTCAGTAACTTCTTCTTCAAAGAAATCTGCCAATTTTAATAGAATTCCTGATGTTTCTCCGGTCTCCTCCCCTACTTGAATCATTTGGATAACTAATGAAGAATATAGTTTTTCATACGGCTTTAGCGCTTCAGACAATTTTATTCCTTTTTTTACTTTTTCAGTCGCATCAACAATTGCATTTTTGAAATAAACATTGCCCAAGGTACCAGAAACAATATCAAGAGCTTCTATAATTGGAACACCAGCAACAATGAGAGAGCTCAAGGTCCTAACCGTGTGAGCAGCGTTTGTCTTTTTGATTATCGGCGAAATAATTGGAATTTTCAAAGAAATTAAATCAAATAACTTTTTCCCGCTCTTTGTTTTAGAACTCTGTCTTATTAGAAATACTAAGCCGATAATTATTAGAATAAGAACGTACCACTTGGTAGCCAAAAAAGTGCCTAAAGAAATAATAAATTTAGTGGTAGCAGGAAGCTCAACATTTAAATCTTTAAAGGTTTCTGCTAATTTGGGGACAACTACCGCCAACATTAAAATACCAATGCCTATCATTGCAGAAATAATCACAGCCGGATAAACCATAGCTCCTATCACTTTTGATCTTAAATCGTGCTCTCTTTCCATTTGGCGGGTCAAAACTTTTAAACCTTCCTCTAAGGTTCCGGATTCTTCGCCAACTTTTATTATACTTACGAAGAATTTGCTAAAAATATTAGGATGTTTTGCCAAAGAATCAGCGAAGCTTTTGCCTTTTACAATCTCATTTTCAACTTCTAGCAGAGCGTTCTTCATTTTCTTGCTCTTCATTTGGCTAGACAAAATAGTCAAAGCTTTAGGCAGGGCAATACCAGCGGCAATCATTATCTGAAGATTTCTGGTAAAGAGCATCTTCTCAGTCAAAGATACACCTTTGGAAAACGAAAAAGAAAATGAAAATTTTTTCTTTTCCGGCTCTTCTATCGAAACTGAAGTTAAAAGATATCCTTCTTGACGAAGAATTCTGGCTAATTGCTGTTCATCTGGAGCCTCCAGTATTCCTGCCTTTGCTTCACCTTTTAGAGATTTGGCTATGTATAGATAGCGTGGCATAAGCACTTCTTAATTTTTAATTTAAAATTTTTAAATAATTTATTAATTTTTAATTTTAAGATTGTTTAAAAATTAAAGATTGGATATTGAAAATTCGCGTTATTCTGTAATAACGCGCAGCACTTCTTCTATTGACGTTACGCCCTGAGCGGCTTTAAAAAAACCGTCTTCAACCATTGTCCTCATGCCTTCTTTTTGAGCCTGTAACTGAATCTGACTAGAAGTCGCTCGCTTAACAATTAATTCTTTTATTGATTCATTTACTAGCAAGACTTCAAAAATTCCGATTCTCCCTTTATAACCATCTGCTGATTCCTTTGAGGGTTTCGGCCTATAAAACTTAATGTCTTTTATAGTGTCGTTGGGTTTCGCGATCTTTTCGTCCCTTAAAATATTTAATATTTTTTTAAAGTCACAATACTTCTCAAAATTTCTAATTTCGGAGTCTGATAGATAATATTCCTCTTTTTCCGGACACAATTTTCTCACCAACCTCTGAGCCAGAATTATATTTAAGGTAGAGGAAATTAAAAATGGCTCTACCTGCATATCAATCAATCTGGGATTAGCGCCTGCGGCATCATTAGTGTGCAAAGTTGAAAGAACCAGATGTCCAGTTAGAGCGGCATTCACAGCTAAAGCAGCGGTTTCGTTATCCCTAATTTCACCGACCATAATGATATCGGGGTCCTGCCTGACTAAAGATCTTAATCCGGAAGCAAAGGTTAAACCAATTTTGGGATTAACCTGAGTCTGGTTAACCCTTTGCATCCTATATTCAACCGGGTCTTCAATAGTTGAAATATTCACCCCGGGCGTGTTTAAAATCTCCATCATGGAATATAAAGAAGTGGTCTTGCCAGAACCTGTTGGGCCACAGATTAAGATCATGCCTACAGGTTTTCTTAAGTTTTCTTGAACTTTTTCTAAATTCTCTCCTGTCAAACCTAAACCCTCCAAAGTGAAAGCCCTGGTTGTTTCTGGCAACAACCTCATAACAATTTTTTCGCCATCAAAAACTGGCAAGGTTGAGACCCTAATGGAATAACGATAGTCCTCTGTTTCAATCTTAAAACGACCATCTTGAGGAAGCCTGCGTTCATCTAGTTTTAGATTTGAAAGAACTTTAATTCTGGCGACAATTCCTGAACTAACTTGTCTGGGTAACGTCATGGCGTCTCTTAAAATACCATCAATTCTATAACGGACGATTACCTCCTTTTCAAGAGGTTCAATATGAATATCAGAAGACCTTTGCAAAACGGCGTGCTTTAATAAGGTGTCAACTATTCTAATTATTGGTAATTCTTCAGCTGCCTTTTTTAAATCTTCTTTTTCCTCAATTGCTTCTTCTTCTCTAATTGGTCTGATGATTCCAGCTTCTTTTCTGATGATGTCGCCGAATTCAGCTTCAAGAGTTTTTTGGTATTGGCGCAAAACATTTTTTATGGAGTCAGGAGTAGTTAGTCTTGGCAAAATCCTCAAATTGGATGTCTTTTTTAAGAACTCAATGGTTCTCAAATCCTCCGGATCAAGCATAGCTACCTCTAGACTATCTCCTTTTTTTCTAAAAGCAACAATATTGTTAGATCTGGCAACCGGCTCGGGGATTGTTTTCAAAACTTCAGGAGAAATCATTTCTTTTTCCAAGTTAACAAAGGGAATCCCTAAAATATAAGCCTCGAGCTTAATCAACTCTTCTTGGGTAATTAATCCTTCCGATGCTAAAACATCGCCAACTTTCTGATTGGTTTTTTCTGCCTTTTTCCAGGCGGCATCAAACTGCTGCTCTGTAACTAATCCCGTGTCTAAAAGAAAAGCTCTTAATTGTTGAGGCTCTACGCGCATAAATGCTTAATGAATAAATGATAATGAATAAAATATAATAATTATGTATTATTATTTTTGAATTATTATCACTCTCCGAGTGTCTTCTTTATTTTTTCTAAAACTTCCTCGAGGCCATATTGAGTTTTGAGCAAATAAGTAGTGGCTCCTAGCTCTAAAGCCTTGCCTACATTTTCCGTGTCTTCAAGGTTAGTCAAAATGATAACCGGGATTTCTTGGGTTTCTTTTTCTTCTTTTAATCTCTTTAAGACTTCAAAACCGTGAATCTTGGGCAGGATAAGGTCGAGTAAAATTAAGTCTGGCCCTTCTTCTTTGGCCATCTTCAGCCCTGTTTCACCATCAAAAGCTGAAGTGACTTCATAGCCCTTGTTTTTTAAAATTGTCCCAAAAGCTTTTTGAAGAGCCATATCATCTTCGATAAAAAGAATTTTTTTCATAAAATCATCAGCGAATATCGAATCGGCTGCGAATATACGAATATTCGTATATTCGAAATAAATTCGCTATTCGCTGACCATTATTTTATTGGTAAAAGAAACCAAAAAGTAGTTCCTTTCCCCTCTTCAGACTTAAACCAAATTTTTCCCCCTAACTTAGTTACAATTGATTTAGTGATAAATAATCCTAGGCCGCTTCCATAGGGTTGCATTTCCTTAACATTCTGGGAACGAAAGAATTTTTGAAAAATATATCTTTGATCATCCTTAGGAATGCCTACTCCATTGTCTTTGATTTCAAACTGAATATTTTTCTCTTTTTTAATAATTGAGATTTCGATTACTCCTTTTTCGTTATTTTTTGGTTTAGCATAGCGAATAGTATTATCTATGAGATTTTCTATTACAATCTTTATTTGATTAACAACTGTTAAAACCTGAGGCAGTTTATCATCGGTTTTAACCTGAAGATCAATATTTGAGGCTTGAATGAAGGGTTGAAATTTGAAAAGCAAATCTTTTGTTGTTGCCTCTAAAGAAACACTTTCTTTATTTTGGAATTGGGAACCGTCCTCAACTTTTGTTACTGTAATTAGATCCCGTATTAACTCTCCCATCCTTTTATTATTTTCTTTCAATATCTTAAGATATTCTAATTGTTTCTCTTCAACTTTTCCAAATTCTCCAGAAATTAAAGCTTCAATTGCCCAACTCAAGCTCGTAAGAGGAGACCTAAGCTGGTGAGTGACAATACTGACGAATTCACTCTTTAATCTATTGGCTTCCGCTGCCCTTTCGAATGCTTTAGTAATAATAAAAGTGATGATAAATAGACCGGCGGTGAGAAAAAGAACGCTTAAAGCTATCACTTGAGGGTCATTTACATAATAAAGACCTATGCCATATACAGCGATGATTATCCCGGCCATAATAACACCCATTATGACAAAAAAGAAATGAGGACACTGCCAGATGCTAAGATTATATTTTCTGCACTGAGCAACAAGATTAAGGTCTTGAAGTGTATTCTTAAGCGTCATTAGATTTATTATACCATAAACTAAACCCCGTTAGAAAAAAGAGGGGATTCAAACTTTTGGTATATCACTCTTAGTCTTTTCAGAAAGCCGAGTTTTCTAACGGGGTAAATCTTCTAGAGGATAATTTTAAAAGATTGATTTTGAAAAAATAAAATGCTATATCAAATGATGGGGGATAAGACGGGGTGTGGTGTAATGGTAGCACGAGTCCCTTGGGCGGATTTAGTCCGAGTTCAAGTCTCGGCACCCCGAATAGTGAAAATGCGAAACGTAATAAATTTGTAAAACAAATTTAAATCGCGTAAACCGCGTTGTCGCGGTAACGCGACTTTCGCAACGTTTCAGCAACGTAAAATTTCGGAGAAATTTGTACGTTGCGGGAGTAATTCAATGGTAGAATGCTTGCTTTCCAAGCAAGACGTTGCGGGTTCGAATCCCGTCTCCCGCTCAAACATGTATTACTTCTATATCCTGCTTCTCAATAATGGATCTTTATATAAAGGAAGTACTTTAAATTTGAAAAGAAGAATAAAGGAACATCAATTAAAAAAGGTTAAATCTACAAAAAATAAAAGTCCTTTCAGACTTATTTATTATGAAGCATATTTGTTAAAATCTGATGCGCAAAGAAGAGAAAAGTTTTTAAAAACAACTGAGGGACGAAGATTGCTTCGTCAACAACTAAGAGATGTTTTAAATAATAGTTCGCCCGGTCATCCGACCGGGCGTCCAGTCGAATGACTGGACGAATCCCGTCTCCCGCTCAAAAACAAAAGCGCCTTTCGGCGCTTTTGTAATTTTCAATTTCTAATTTTCAGTTACTTCGCGTACTCAACTACTCGGCTTTCTCTTATCACATTAACTTTTATTTCTCCCGGATATTTCAATTCCTCTTCAACTCTGTTGGCAACTTCTCTGGCCAGTTTTTTAGCCTGAAAATCGTCAATTTCTTCCGGTTTGACAAAAATCCTGATTTCCCTTCCGGCTTGCAAAGCCCAGGCTTTCTTAACTCCTGGAAATGAAAGAGCCAATTTTTCTAGTTCTCCTAACCTCTTCAAGTAATTTTCTAAAGTGTCTTTTCTGGCGCCTGGCCGGCTTCCCGAAATAGCATCAGCAGTCTGAATTATAATCGCCTCCAAACTCTCATATGGATATTCTTCATGATGAGCCTTCATTGCAGCTATTACTTCTTTTTCTGCTTCAAACTTTTCTAGAATTTTAATACCTATATCAGTATGGGAACCCTGAATCTGGTGGTCAACTGCCTTACCAATATCGTGCAAAAGACCAGCTTTTAAGGCCACCTGAGGATTGCCGCCAATTTCATAAGCTAAAGCTTGAGCCAAGTGAGCAACTTCTATTGAATGCAGCAAGACATTTTGGCCATAACTTGTCCTGAATTTTAATCTTCCTAATAATTGGATAAGCTTTGGATTTAAACCATAAATACCGACGTCAAAAGTAGCTTGCTCTCCGGCTTCTTTTATTTTGTCATTAATTTCTGATTCTGCTTTTTGAACTGCCTCCTCAATTCTGGCTGGTTGAATTCTTCCATCTTGGATTAATTTTTCCAAAGCCACTTTAGCTATTTGTCTTCTGATAGGGTCGAAAGCAGTAATAACCACGATTTCTGGAGTTTCATCAACTACTATTTCCACACCAGTCAGCTGCTCAAGCGTTCTTATGTTTCTTCCTTCCTTTCCGATGATTCTTCCTTTAATTTCCTCTGAAGGTAAGCTGACAATACTGGTAGTGGTTTCTTGCACCTGCGGCACAGCGCATTTTTGAATTGTCAAAGTCAGAATTTCTTTAGCCTTGTTTTGAAATCTTTCCTGGCCTTCTTGCTCTAGTTTTCTTGTTTTTTCGAGAAAATCCTTTTGGTATTCTTTTTCGAGGGTTTCGAGGTATTCTTTTTTAGCCTCCTCTTTTGATAAACCAGAAATTTGCTCCAATTTTAGCTGGGCTTCTTTTTGGAGATTTTCTAGGTTTTCTTTTATAGCTTTTAGTTTTTCTACTTTCTCTAAGAATTCTTTTTGCTTTGTTTCATAATCTGAAATCCTTTCTTCTACGATACTCTCTCTCTTTAACAAAAGTTTTTCTGTTCTGAAAATTTCCTGTCGTCTCTGATCTCCCTCTTTTTTAGCTTTCTCGATTATCTTTAAACCCTTTTCTTTGGCCTGGGAAATTATATTATCGGTTTCTTCTCTAGCCTGAGCGATCCTCTTTTGGATTTTTGCTTCGATTGTCGCATAATCTCTTCTGGCTATAGATTGGCGGGCAAGATATCCTAAAATCGCTCCAACCCCTAAACCAAACAAGCCCACCAAAAGTAAATTTAGTGATATCATGTTCTAAGTTGGAAATTTGGGTACTCAATCCCGCCCATATTTTTTCGTATGTGATACGAGACGGGTTTTGAAATTTTTTATTTTGATATTCAAATTTCATATTGTATCGCCCTGGTTTATGGGCGGGACTGAATGTGTCCAAAAGTTCAAAGTTATTTTTACAAATCCATTTTAGCAAAAAATTTTTCTAATGTCAACCCCGTTAGAAATTTTTTACTCCAAGATTTTCTGAAAAGCTTACGTTTTTTTACTAAAACAAAGAGATTACTTAATCGCTTTCTATTTAAAATTTCTAACGGGGTCAAACTAAAAATGGCTCTTTTAGAGCCGAAAATATCCGCGTAGATCTATGTGTCAAGAACCCCACCGCAGGAGCGGTGGGGCATGATCGAGATTGATCAGAATTGCTCCTGCGAAGATATGTATCTCTGAATCGCTTCTTTGGTTAGACCAGGTCC
>Ga0315291_10002988_pt1 | contig 21910 bp, 20 predicted proteins | sample YL17G12_20_MG_FD_203070 | JGI IMG/M metagenome (GOLD analysis project Ga0315291, IMG submission 203070) | Sediment microbial communities from Yellowstone Lake, YNP, Wyoming, USA - YL17G12_20 | ecosystem: Environmental > Aquatic > Freshwater > Lake > Sediment | place: USA: Wyoming | collected... | reverse complement strand
CGATACGGCTGGCGCGCTGCGCATCAAGTACCCGGCCAACGTCAAGTTGGTGAAATTGCCGTGTACGGGCAAGACGGACACGCGCTATCTGCTGGAGGCGTTCGAGCAGGGGGCGGATGGGGTTTGCGTGGTGGGGTGTCCGATTGGCAACTGCCATCACGTGCATGGGAACGAGCGCGGGCTGGCGCGGGTGAAGTATGTCAAACAGATGCTCGACGAAATCGGACTAGGCAGTGGGCGATTGGAGATGTACTTTGTGTCTGGAGGTATGGGCAACACCTTTGCTGATGCTATTCGTGAGATGACGGAACGTGTCGAGGAGATGGGGCCTAATCCGTTGAGATAAGAAACCAGTAGATTCCTCGCTTCGCTCGGAATGACAGCGGCAAAGCGACAACCTGGCTTCTAGAAAGAGGGGGTAAGCACTATGTTAGTTAGAGACCGCATGACTCCCAATCCAATTACGGTCTCCACGGAGACCAGTCTCAAGGATGCCCTGGACCTGGTCCGCAGCAAGCCTTTTCGCCATCTGCCGGTGGTGGACCAGAACGGGAAATTGGTCGGCATCGTGACCGAGAAAAGCCTGGTCTATGCATCTCCTACGCCTACGACCACGCTCAGCGTGTTCGAGGTGGACTATATCCTGTCCCATACCAGGATCGGCCAGATTATACAAGGTCCGGTCATCACGGTGGGGCCTGACTTGCCCATCGAGGAGGCAGCGCGCAAGATGGTAGACCACCGCATTGGCTGCCTGCCAGTGGTTGAAAGCGAGCGGCTGATCGGGATCATCAGCGACACGGACATTTTCCGGGTGTTCGTCGAAGGGCTGGGCGGCGGACACCCCTCGATGCGCATCACGCTCAGGATCCCGGAGGAGATCGGCAGCCTGGCGCACGTCACGGGCCGCCTGGCGGAACTGGGCGGCAACATCTATTCGTTGGGGACGTTCTGGGGTGAAAAACCCAAGGACCGGTTGGTCGTCTTTCGACTTGAGGGCGTAGATCGGGAATCGGTCGTGCAGGCGCTGGAAGCCGATGGCATACAAGTCGTGCACGTGTGGGAACCCCAGAGCAATGAACAATGAGACAGTGAAGCAATGAACAATGGAATGGATCAAGGGTCAGGGATAAGGGAACAGGATGCTGGTTCCTAACGCTGCACTAGCCCTCCAGTTCGTTGCCCGGTTGTTCACTGGCTAGAGAGGTGGACGATGGCATCGGAAAAGTCAGTACCCAATCTACCAACCACCAATCTACCAACTACTAATCTACCAACCTACCAGCTACCCGGCTCAGTGATGGTCGTTGGAGGCGGTATCGCCGGCATCCAGGCGTCGCTGGACCTGGCCGAGGCTGGCTACAGGGTCTACCTGGTGGAGAACAAGTCGGCCATCGGCGGGCACATGGCCCAACTGGACAAGACGTTCCCCACCAACGACTGCGCCATGTGCATCGTCAGCCCTAAATTAGTGGATGCCGGCCGTCACCGCAACATCGAGTTGCTGGTAGACAGCGAGGTAATGGGGCTGCGCGGGGAAGCCGGGAATTTTACCGTGCGGGTGTCCACCCACCCCCGCTACATTGATCTGTCCAAGTGCACCGGCTGCGGCGACTGCGCGGACGTCTGCCCGGTCATCATCCCCAGCCACTTTAACGAGGGGCTGGTGGTGCAGCGGGCGGCCCACAAACTGTACCCCCAGGCGGTGCCCAACGCTTACGCCATTGAAAAGTTGGGTATCTCCCCCTGCCGGAATGCCTGCCCCACCCACCAACGTGCGCAGGGCTACATCGCCCTGATCCGCGAGGGGCGGTACGAGGACGCGCTGCGGGTGATCAAAGAAGACAATCCGTTCCCCGGCATCTGTGGCCGTATCTGCAACCACCGCTGCGAGGAGGCCTGTAACCGGGGCAAATTGGACGCTGCCGTCAATATCCATGCCCTGAAACGCTTCGTCACGGATAAGGTGTACGCCCAACCCCGTGTGCCCCCCGAGCCCGCCGAGCGGAAGTACAGAGAGCGCGTGGCCATCATTGGCTCAGGCCCCTGTGGGCTCACCACGGCTCAGGACCTGTGCAAGTTGGGCTATGGTGTCACCGTGTTCGAGGCACTGCCCGTGGCAGGTGGGATGTTGCGGGTGGGCGTCCCCGAGTACCGCCTTCCTGCGTGGATCGTGGACCGCGAGGTTCAGGACATTGCGGATTTGGGGGTGGAACTGCGGCTGAACACGCGGGTGGAGAACCTGGACGACGTATTCGCCAAAGGGTTCGACGCGGTGCTGATCGCTGTGGGCGCCCACGAGGGGCGGGTGTTGCCGATCGAGGGGGTGGACCTGGAAGGGGTCATGGTCAACACGCAGTTTCTGCGTGACGTGCGGTTGGGCAACCCGCCCGAGGTTGCCGGCAAGCGGGTCATGGTGCTGGGCGGCGGCAACGTGGCGGTGGACGTGGCCCGTACGGCGGTGAGGCTGGGTGCGTCGGAGGTCCACATGGCTTGCCTGGAGAGCCGTGAGACGATGCCGGCGCACGCGTGGGAGGTCGAGTCCGCTGAGGCGGAGGGAGTCCAGGTCCACGTCAGCCGCTCTTTCAAGCGCATCGTGGCGAACGAAGAGAATGGGATCGGTGGGTTGGAATGTGTCAACGTCACTTTTATGGAGTTTAGCCCCGACGGCCGGCTCACGCTGGAGACGGCGCCGAGGTCGGAGCACATCATCCCCTGCGACAGCGTGGTCTTTTCTATTGGGCAGCGGGCTGGCCTGGGCTTCATCCCAGAGAGCACTGGCGTGGGGGTCACCCGTCAGCAGACGATCGCCGTCAATCCCAACACCATGGCCGCCACCCGCAAGGGAGTCTTTGCCGCCGGCGACGCCACGACCGGCACAGCGTTCGTGGTCGAGGCGGTGGCCTCAGGTCACCGGGCGGCTGAGTCCATTCACCGCTATTTGCGAGGGGAGGAACTGGAGCCCAAACTGAAGCCGGAACTCCCGGTGGTGGAACTGAGCCGGACCGACATCCAGGAGCGGATTGACCGGGGAGAGGCGAAGGTCACGCCACGGGTGGTGATGCCCGAGTTGCAGGTGAAGGAGCGGGTGAAACACTTTGCCGAGGTGGAGACGGGCTACACGGACGAGTTGGCCCAGGCAGAGGCAGCCCGTTGCCTGGCTTGTGGCGTCTGTTCCGAGTGTTTGAGTTGCTGGTATAAGTGCCAGGCGGGCGCGGTCAATCACGACATGGTCGAGCAGACCCAGGATATCCAGGTGGGTGCGATTGTCCTGGCCCCCGGCTACCAGACCTATCAGGCTGAGCACGCGGCAGAGTACGGGTGGGGTCGCTACCCCAACGTGGTCACCGCGCTCCAGTTTGAGCGGCTACTGAGCGCTTCCGGTCCGACTCTTGGGCACGTGCAGCGCCTGTCGGATGGACAGTTGCCGAAGAAGATCGCGTTCTTGCAGTGTGTCGGCTCCCGCGACCAGACGCACGATTATTGCTCGGCCGTGTGCTGTATGTACGCCACGAAAGAAGCCATCATGGCGATTGAGCACGAGCCAGACACGCAGGTCACCGTCTTCATGATGGACATGCGGGCCTTTAGCAAGGGCTACTATGAGTATTACCGCCGGGCGCAGGAGCGCTACGGCGTCCGCTACGTGCGCTCGCGCATTTCATACCTGACGGAAGACCCCAAGACACACAATCTCGCCTTGCGGTATGTGGATCAGGGATCAGGGATCAGTGAACAGGGATCAGCGAACAGGGATCAGGAGATTCCTCGCTTCGCTCGGAATGACAGATCCCAGATCACCGATCACCGATCACCGATCACCGAAGAGGAATTCGACCTGGTCGTGCTCTCCGTGGGAATGGAGATTCCGCAGGGGGTGCGGGAGTTGGGGCGGCGGGTGGGCGTGAGCCTGGACGAGCACGGGTTCTGCCAGACCCTGCCCTTCCAGCCACTCCAGACGAGCCGGCCTGGTGTCTTGGCCGTGGGGCCGTTCCGCGAGCCGAAAGATATTCCCGAGTCGGTGGTCGAGGCCAGCGCGGCGGCGGCGGTGGCCGGGGCGGTGGTGACGAGAGCCCGCTGGACGTGCACGGAAGAGGTGGTCTATCCAGAGGAGCGGGACGTCACAGGCGAGGAGCCACGGGTAGGAGTGTTCGTGTGCCATTGCGGGTCGAACATCGGCGGCTTCCTCGACGTGCCAGCGGTCGTGGAGTACGCGGCGACGCTGCCAGGGGTCGTGCACGCCGAACACAATCTGTACACCTGCTCGCAGGATTCGATCCAACACATCACCGAGCGGACGCGGGAGTTGGGGCTCAACCGGGTCGTGGTGGCCTCTTGCACGCCGCTGACGCACGAGCCGTTGTTCCAGGACTGCATCCGCCAGGCAGGGCTGAACCCCGGCATGTTCCAGATGGCCAACATTCGCAACCAGTGCTCGTGGGTGCATTCCGGCGTGTGGGAAGCGGCGACGCAGAAGGCCCAGGACCTGGTGCGCATGGCGGCGGCGAAGGCGCTGCGCTTGGAGCCCCTCCGCAAGACTGAGGTGAAGGTGGAGAAGGCGGCCCTGGTTATCGGTGGTGGGTTGGCCGGCATGACGGCGGCGCTGACTCTGGCCGACCAGGGCTTCCCGGTGCACCTGGTCGAGCGGGGGGAGCGGCTGGGGGGCAACCTCTGGCAGATTGCTAAACTGGTGGATTGGGACGCCCCGCTTCAGCGGGGGTCTCCCGGGCGATTGGTGTGGCGTGACCCCCAGGCGTTCCTGCAGCAATTGGTCGCCCGCGTGGAGAGCCATCCTCAGATCACCGTCCATAAGCAGAGCGAATTCCTGGAGAGCAGTGGTTTCGTCGGCAATTTCTCCTCTCGCCTGCGCGGCCCCGAGGGGGAGGCCGAGGTGCGTCACGGCGCGACGATCGTGGCCACGGGGGGCGTGGAGTACCGCGGCCCGGAATACGGCTACGGTACAGACCCCCGCATCGTCACCCAGCAGGAATTTGAGAAAGTATTGAGTGGACAGATAGATGCAGGAAAGGCGAAACACGATTCACGTCAGCCCTCATCTACTCAGTCCTCATTTACTCCCTCCTCCGTCGTGATGATTTTGTGCGTGGGGCCGGCGGAGCGGTACTGTTCCCGTATCTGCTGTACGACGGCGATCAAGAATGCACTGGCGCTCAAGCAGGTCAACCCTGAGGCGCAGGTCACGATCATCTACCACGACATTCGTACGTATGGGTTCAAGGAGCGGCTGTATCAGGAGGCACGGCGGCAGGGGGTCGTGTTCGTGCAGTATGAGTTCGATCGCAAGCCGGTCGTTGACCACCAATCACCGATCACTGATCCCTTGACCGTGAGGGTGTGGGATTCGTCGCTGGGCGAAGAGCTGGAACTGCACCCCGATCTGGTCGTGCTGAGCATGCCGGTGGTGCCATCCGATGGGGCGAAGGAACTGGCCACGCGGCTCAAGGTGCCGGTGGATCTGGACGGCTTTTTCCTGGAGGCACACGTCAAGCTGCGACCGGTGGACTTCTCCAGCGACGGGATGTTTGTGGCCGGCATGGGCCACTATCCCAAATCAGTGGACGAGGCGATCGTGCAGGCGCAGGCGGCTGCGGCGCGGGCGATGACGATTCTGAGCAAGGACGTGCTCGAGGTCGGCGGCATCGTGGCGCAGGTGGACGCGGACAAGTGCGTGGGCTGCCTGACCTGCGTGCGCATCTGCCCGTACGACGTGCCACAGATCCGGGCCGACTTTGGCGGGGTGGGGGGCATCATCGGCGCGGCCTACGTCGAGCCGGCCCAGTGCCACGGCTGTGGCATCTGCGTCTCCGAGTGCCCGGCCAGGGCGATCCAACTGCTCCGCTATCGGGACGTGCAAGTGGAGGCGGAGATCGCGGCACTGTTGGAACCGCAGATGGTAAAGGTGGACTAGAGGCCTGACAGGCAAAGGAGGACTGGCCAATGGACGAGGCGTGTGCGGGCTACGGCCCATTTGAGCCCAGGATTGTGGCTTTCTGCTGCCGTCATTGCGCCTACGCTGCCGCCGACCTGGCGGGGGGGATGCGCATCCAGTATCCGCCCAGCGTGCGCATCATCGAGGTGCCCTGCTCGGGCCGCGTCGAGGTGATCGAGATCCTGCACACCTTCGAACGTGGCGCGGATGGGGTGCTGGTGGCCGGTTGACTGGAAGGCGACTGTCATTACCTGGAAGGTAATCTCAACGCCAAGCGCAGGGTCAAGTACCTTGCCGACCTGCTCGACCAGGTTGGGCTGGGGGGAACGCGGGTCCGTATGGCGAATCTGTCCTCCGCCATGGGGGCGCAGTTCGCCGAGGTCATACGCGAGTTTACGGAGCAAGTGCACGAATTGGGACCGAACCCACTGCGCGTGAAACGTGAAACGTGAATTGGGGATCAGGGATCAGGGATCAGGGATCAGGGATTGCGGATCACGCATCACGCATTACGGATTACGAATTACGCATTATGAACTACGGAGGTCATTATGATTGTCGGTCAACAGAAACCGCTTGAAGAGATCATGAAATTGCTGGGCGACGCCAAGAAGGTGCTGGTGGTAGGCTGCGGCACCTGTGTGACCGTCTGCTTTGCCGGCGGCGAGAAGGAGGTGGGCATCCTGGCCTCGGAATTGCGCATGAAGAGCAGGTTGGACGGCTCTCCTGTGGACGTAGACGAGGTCACGGTGCAGCGCCAGTGCGAATGGGAGTACATTGACCCACTGGCAGAGCGGCTGAAGGAATATGACGTCATCCTCAGCCTGGCGTGTGGCATCGGCGTGCAGGCGATGAACGAGCGCTTCGCTGGCACTGTCACCCTGCCCGGCCTCAATACCACCTTTCTGGGCCTGCCGGAGCAGCAGGGGGTGTGGGAGGAGCGCTGCCAGGCCTGTGGTGACTGTATCCTGGGCACCACCGCTGGCATCTGCCCCATCGCCCGCTGCTCCAAGCAACTGCTCAACGGGCCATGCGGCGGCTCGCAGGACAGGGTGTGTGAGATCAACCCCGACATTCCCTGTGCCTGGCAACTGATCTGGGAGCGGGCCCTTGAGCTAGGGAGAGTGGAGCAACTGCTGGAGATCCAGCCTCCCAAGAACTGGTCGAAGAGCCGCGATGGGGGGCCCCGCAAGATCGTGCGACAGGACCTGCAACTGGTAGAGGAGCAGCGAGGGGGCTGATTTCTTTCCAAGGGATGAGCCAAATGGAAGGCGTGGGAGCAGGGTTGCTGGTCGAAGAACTGGGGTTGCTGCGCTGGCTGCGGCAGTACGTCCGGCTACGCTGGTTGGCCGTCGTTGTAGTGTTGCTCGGAACGCTGGTGGCACGTTTCGCTCTGGGTGTCGGCGTGCCACTGCTTCCGGTGATGAGCGTGACCGCTGCCATTGCTTGTTACAACGCTATCTTCACCATCTGGCAGCAGCGGCACAAGCGGTACGACGGCGCGGGCGCGTGGAAGCCCGTGGCCCGGGCGCGTTGGGACCGGCGCTTTGCCTTCGCTCAGGTCGTGGCTGACCTTATGGCGCTGACCTTGCTGCTGCATTTCATCGGTGGAATTGAGACGCCGTTTTTCTTGTTCTACCTTCTTCATGTTGGTTTCGGCAGCATTATGCTCAGCCGTCGTGACGCCTATATGCTCACGGGCCTGGCGATAGTGTTGTTCTTGCTGTTGGTCGTCACGGAGTTTCTGGGGTGGTTGCCTCACGTTCATCTGGAGGGATTCGTGTCGCCCGGTCTCTACCGGGAGCGAGCATATGTGGCGTCGGTACTGGGTTGCTTCGTTGCGACGCTCGTTATCTCGTCCGTAGGAGCGACCACGGGTGTGGCCCAGTTGCGTCACCAGTGGGAGCGGCAGGCACGGGCCAGGGAGCGAGAGCTGGAGGCGATCAAAGAGACGCTTGCGGAGTTGGATCGAATGCGGGATTTCTTCCTGGGGCTGGCCTCGCATGACCTGAAGACGCCACTCGCGGTAGTTTCCAACTATTTGCAGACGATCCTCGATGGCTTCGCCGGTGAAGTCAACGAGAAACAGCGCCGTTGGATGGAACGGGCCAATGTTCGCATCCTGGAGCTAATTCGGCTGATCAACGATTTCCTGGACATATCGCAGCTTGCTCCAGAGCGAATCTTGGCCGAAATGCGGCCCACAGCGTTGAGCGACGCTGTGCAGCGATCGGTTGAGGAGGTGCGGCCCAGAGCGGAGGAGAAGGGCATCACGTTGCGCCTGGAGCTGCCTCCGCAGTTGCCGCCGGTTCGTGCAGCGGATCGTCGGCTACAGCAGGTCATCACCAATCTGCTTGATAATGCCATCAAGTGCTCCCCGCGCCAAGGGCAGGTGATGCTGGAAGTGCGCGAGCTGCGCGATGGGGTGCAGGTGGACGTCCTTGATGCGGGGCCAAGCATACCCGTCCACTATATGCCTCACGTTTTTGAGGACTACTTTCAGGTGCAGCGGAAGGAGTTCGTGCCAGGGGCAGGCCTCGGCTTGAGTATTGCCCGCAAGATCGTTGAAGCACACGGGGGCGAGATCTGGGTTGAGAGCCCCTGCTTTGAGGAGGGCGGGGGTAGTCGCTTTTCATTCACGTTGCAGATAACGAGGTGGGGGGGATGAGTACACCCCTAGTGAGCACATCCACAGCGGGTGGACTGGGAAACTGGTAGACTCGGAAAGAGGGAGTGAAAGAGAAGATGGTTACCGTTGAGATGCTGAAACGTTTTCCCTTGCTGACTTATCTCCCGCCAGAAGACTTGGGCGAATTGATGGAAATATGCAAGATTGAGACTTGGGAGGAGGGAGAAGCCTTTGCTGTCGAGGGTGACCCGGCGGACAAGTTGCGGTTGGTGCTGCTGGGTAAGGTGGCACTGGACAAGCGCATCCAGTTGGGCCGCCACGGTTCGGTGCGTCGGGCCACCGTGAGCGTCATCGGACCAGGTGAGGCCGTGGGCTGGTCTGCACTGGTAGCTCCGTACATGTTCACCGTCTCCGGCGTCTGTCTGGAACCATGCAAGTTCATCAGTCTCGATGGCCGGCAACTCCAGGACTTTATGGCCCAGAATCCCCGCACGGCTTTCAGAATCATGAGTGGCATTGCCGAAATGGTCGGCGCGCGGCTGAGTGACATGACCGACATGCTGACCTATTTTCTCTCCATTGTCTCACACGAGTTGAAATCCCCACTGGCCGCTGTGGAGAGCTACCTGGAGGTGATGCTAGGGGGCTTTGCTGGAGAACTGACCCCCAAGCAGCAGCGCATGCTGGAGCGGAGTGTGCTGCGTATACACGACCTCTCTGGCCTCATCAACGACCTGCTTGACCTGGCCCGTATGCGTCCTGAGCAGATACAGGCTGACTTTGTGCGCTTCAACCCCCGCGAGTTTGGCGACCGCTCGGTCGAGGATACGCGGCTGGCGGCCCAGGAGAAGGGAATCACGGTCAAGGTAGAAGCACCGCTGGAGTTCCGGGAGATTGTGGGGGCGTCGCAGCGGTTGCGCCAGGTACTGACCAACTTGCTCAACAACGCCATCAAGTTCTCGCCCTCGGGAAGCACCGTCACACTCCGTTCCTGGGAGACGGAAGACGAGTTGTGGATCCAGGTGAGCGACGAAGGTATTGGCATCCCACCTGAAGACCAGGTCCATATCTTCGAAGATTTCTTCCGCGCGCGCAATGTAGGGGATGTGGGCGGGGCTGGGTTGGGGCTTTCTATCGCCAAGAAGATTGTGGACGCACATCAGGGGCGCATCTGGCTCGAAAGCCCGTACGAGGAGGGCAGGTCGGGTACGAGGTTCACGGTGGCGCTGCCCCGCGATCTGCCGTTGCCAGGGGAACGTAAGAGACCAGTAGACCCGTCACTTGTCGAAGGGCGTGATAGCGAGTATCATTAAGGGTGGATCTTGCGAGAAAGGATGATGCGATATGAAGAGTGGAACCAATTTGGAGAAGGTGCTGGCGGAAGGGCACTTTGCCGTCACCGGTGAGTTGGGACCGCCCAAGGGCACCAGTGCCGACTTTGTCCGCCGCAAGGCCGAGATTCTTAGGAAGTATGTGGACGCGGTCAACATCACCGATAACCAGACGGCCGTAGTGCGCATGTCCAGCGTGGCTGCCTGTGCGATTCTTAAACAGATGGGACTCGACCCGGTGATGCAGATGACGTGCCGTGACCGTAACCGCATTGCCATTCAGTCGGACATACTGGGGGCAGTGGCATTGGATGTGGGCAATCTGCTGTGTCTTTCGGGTGATCATCAAAAGTTCGGCAACCATCCGGAGTCGAAGAATGTGCACGACATTGACTCGGTCCAGCTCATCCAGATGGCCAAGCGCATGCGGGATGATGCGCAGTTCCTCAGCGGTGACAAAATCTCCGGGGGTGTGCCGCTTTTTCTGGGGGCGGCAGCCAATCCCTTCGCGGACCCGTTCGAGTTCCGCCCCCTCCGGCTCGAGAAGAAGGTGCGTGCTGGGGCTGACTTTGTGCAGACGCAGGGTGTCTTTGATGTGGACCGTTTTGCCCGTTACATGGAGCAGGTACGCAAGCGTTCCTTGCACGAGCAGGTTTACATTCTGGCTGGCATTATCCCTATGAAGTCGGCTGGCATGGCACGTTATATGCGGGACTATGTCGCCGGTCTGACCGTGCCTGACGAATTCGTCGCACGCATGGAAAAAGCTGAGGATGCCAAGGAAGAAGGGGTGAGGATCGCCGTGGAGATTATCCAGCAATTGCGTGAGATTGAGGGTGTGGACGGCATCCACATCATGGCGGTTGCTTGGGAGGATATTGTGCCTGTGATCGTTGAGCAGGCTGGCCTCTACCCCAGGCCGATTGTCTAACTCTGGCAAAGATTGGAGGAACCGATGAAGCAGCGACCCAAGATTCTGGTAGTAGACGATGACCCGGACATCATTGAGGCGATCACGAGTGTCCTGGAGGGCATAGAGGAATACGACGTGCGCACGGCTCGTGATGGGCTGGAGTGTATGCAAAAGATCAAGGAGGAGATTCCCGACGTGGTCATCCTGGATCTATTGATGCCGCGCATGGACGGTTTTGCGGTGGTGAGAGACCTGCGTGAAAGTCCCCGCTATCGTGACTTGCCGATTATGATCCTGACGAGCGTACGTGAGGATGCCAGTTACCGTCGCTACGAGCTGGAGACGGGACTTATGATGGATGTGCAGGACTATATCGAGAAGCCAGTCCCGCCGACCGAGCTCCTGCGGCGCATCGCCAACTTGCTGAAGATGTAGGGCAAGTGGTTGGCACTAGCAACTTGCTCAAGCGGAGGTGAAGCATGCCTGGGGCCAGGATATTGCTTATTGACGATGACCATGACTTTGTAGAGGCAACACGTACTGTGCTGGAGAGCGGGCCATACGAGGTGATCGTGGCCTACGATGGCGACGAAGGGCTGGCCAAGGTAGAGGAGGAGCGGCCTGACTTGGTGCTGCTCGACATCATCATGCCCACGCGAGATGGCTTCCAAGTGTGCGAGAAGCTGAAGGGCGATCCAGAACTGTGGCACATCCCGGTTATCATGCTGACCAGTCTTTCGCAGCGCATCAGTGACACGGCCTACTCGGTGCTGGATGGGTTGATGTTGGAGGCAGACGATTTCATTGACAAACCGGTGCGCCCGACAGAACTGCTGGCACGCATAGCGCGACTACTTCGGCGTTAAAGTCGGGACGGAGGGAAGGGAGCGAAGGGAGGGGGCGGATGAGTACATCGGGAGTGAGTACACCGGAGTGAGGAATCTATGATCATCACTGAGCAGAAAGGATTGGATGAAATCCTGCGTATGCTGGAAGGCCACGAGCGGGTGTTTCTCGTCGGCTGTGGCATCTGCGCCACGACATGGGGCACCGGTGGTGATAAGGAAGTGCGCCTTATGGCAGGGCAACTGGCTGAAGCGGGAAAGGACTGTACCGGGTGGGTCGTTACCGAGGAAGCGACATGTGACGCTCGGACCACGCGCCGATTGCTGAAGCGGCACAAGGAGCAGGTGAGGCTTGTGGATGCCTTACTTGTCTTAGCCTGTGGGGCAGGTGTGCAGACCGTGGCCTCGCTGGTGGACGTGCCTGTCTATCCGGCGCTCAACACCCTCTTCCTGGCTCGCCTGCAGAGTCTGAGCATTTGCGACGAGCGCTGTCGTCTCTGCGGCGCGTGCATTCTAGCCGAGACAGCCGCCATCTGTCCGATCACGCTCTGCCCTAAGGGATTGATGAATGGCCCTTGTGGCGGTTACAGGGATGGCAAATGTGAGGTGGACCGCGAACGCGACTGCGCCTGGGTTGCCATCTACGAACGGATGGAAGCGCTTGGGCAGCGGGAGCGGTTTATGGCCGTCCACGAGCCCAAAGACTGGCGTCAAGACCGTCACCCCCGTTTCATCAGCAAGCGGGAACCGGCCATTGCGGGTGGGTACACCCGGGGCGAAGCGAGGAATCTATGAGTAGGTTGGCAGAATCCATCTCTGCTGGCCGGTTCGTCGTCACCGCCGAACTCGGCCCGCCTAAGGGGACAGATGTGACACACCTGTTGGATATGGCCGAAATTCTACGGAATGATGTGCATGCGATCAACGTCACGGACCAGCAGAGTTCGGTGATGACACTGGGCTCACTGGCAGTGTGTCATCTGCTGCACCAACGTGGGATTGAGCCCGTCTTCCAGGTTACCTGCCGTGACCGTAATCGCATCGCGCTGCAATCAGACCTGCTGAGTGCGGTGGTGTTGGGTATCGAGAATGTACTCTGTCTCACCGGCGACTATGTCACGCTTGGAGACCATCCGCAAGCCAAACCAGTCTTCGATCTGGATTCTGTGACACTCCTGAAGGCGGTGGCGGAGTTGCAGGAGGGGCACGACCTTGCTGGCAAACCACTCCAGGGAGTACCGACTTTCTTCCCCGGTGCGGTTGTCAGTCCAGTGGCGAACCCCTCTGGCCCCCAAATCGCCAAGATGGAGAAGAAGGTTGAGGCCGGAGCCAGGTTCTTTCAGACCCAGGCGGTCTATGACCTGACCAGGTTCGAGGCCTTCGTGCGGCGGGTCGAGTACTTGAATGTGCCGATCCTGGTTGGGATTATCCTCCTCAAGTCGGCCGGTATGGCTCGCTTTATGAACGCCAACGTAGCGGGCGTGAGTGTTCCGGACCAGTTGATTGAGGAGATCGGCAGTGTCCCTAAGCTGGACCGTGCAGCCAAGTCCGTTGAGATTGCGGCCCGCTTGATCCGCGCCTTGAAGGGCATGTGCCAAGGAGTCCATATCATGACGCTCGGGTGGGAACAGTACGTGCCGCAACTGCTGAGGGAAGTGGGGTTAGGGCAAGGGACAATGCAACAGCGAACAAGCGAAGAATCTATAGGGGGCCAAGGACATGGCAATCACCTTGAGCACTGATCTGGCTAAGTTGATCCACCAGGAATGCGGCGAGAACGTCTATCTCTGCTATCAGTGCGAGCGTTGCTCTTCCGGTTGTCCCACCGTCCCGGCGATGCGGTATCGTCCGGCCCAGATGATGCGGCTGGCGCAGTTCGGGCTGGAGGACTATCTCGCCACCGATGCCAGCATCTGGCGCTGTGTGGGCTGTGATATGTGCACGGCTCACTGCCCGCACAACCTCAGCGCACGCCGGCTGGTGGAGGTCGTGCGGCAGCACGTGATGCAGGAGCGCTACCTGGTCAGCGGCCTCGATGCGCTGGGCGAAGACGAATCGTTGCGCAAGGGGATGCGAGCCATGGGGATGCTGGGTGAACGTATCGGGATCCACCATAACGTCTCTGGCGAGGACAACGCCGCGCGCCTGGCCTGGACCGACAACCTGGCACAGAAGCCAGAGGGGCTGGTGCGCGACTCACAAGCGAGCCTGGTTTACTTTGTGGGCTGTGTGTCGGCCATGTTCCCCATGAGTTATGGCATTCCGCAGGGGTTCGCCAACGTCCTGGGCCGTGCGGGCGTGCGGTTCACGACCCTGGGTGAGCAGGAACAGTGCTGCGGCTTTCCGCTGCTGATGGCGGGCCAGTTGAAGCAGGCGAAAGCGCTGATCCAGCACAACGTGGAACAGGTGCGTGCATTGGGCATCCCCCGCATGGTCACCACCTGCCCATCCTGTTATCATATGTGGCATCATACCGTGCCCGAAGTCCTCGGCGAGCCATTGGGCTTCGAGGTGGTGCACGCCTCAGAAGTGTTGCGCGACCTGGTGGTCGAGGGGCAACTGCCGTTTGCGGAGCCTCAGCGTACGGGCGTGGTCACGTATCACGACCCGTGCGACCTGGGCCGCAAGAGCAGCGTGTTCGACCCGCCGCGCGAGGTCCTGCGCCGGATTCCAGGCTACACCTTCGTCGAGATGCAGCAGTCGCGGGAACATGCGCTCTGTTGTGGTGGCGGCGGCAACCTGGAGACATTCGACCCCGACCTGGTGCAAGAGGTGGCGGCGCGGCGGGTGGCGCAGGCGGCGGAGGTGAGTGCGACGGTGCTGGTCTCCGCCTGTCCCCAGTGCGTGCGCACCCTCTCCAAGGCGGCGCGCAATCAGAAGTTGCGCATACGGGTGATGGACCTGACCCAGTTCGTCGAGATGGCCACGGCATCCTAGCAGAGTCCTGCTATCCTGGCTGCTGTCATTGCGAGTGCGGATGGGAGTACATCGGGTGGCTACACCGACACGTACACCCGGAGCGAAGCAAGGAATCTAAGGCCGCACACCGCCAGCCCCGCTCACATTCATGGTGTAGCTGCTGTCATTCCGAGATTCCTCACTGCGTTCGGAATGACGGGAAGCGGCTGTCATTCCGAGCGAAGCGAGGAATCTAAGGGGCACATTGTGCCAGAGAATATGCTGCCATCGCAAATGGGGGTACATCGGGTGGGTACATTGGCGGAAGAGTCCCTGGATCGTTACGTTTCAGGGCCTGACAAATTGGAAGCAGCGCTCGCTGGTCTTTCCGAGTCGGACCTCGATCTGTCCCGCACTTCAGGGGAATGGACCATTCGGCAAATCGTCCACCATCTTGTTGACGGTGATGATATGTGGTCACAGGCTATCAAGATGGCTCTGGGTGCGTCCGGTTGCACTTTCGACCTCAGTTGGTACCCCGGCAACGACTCGTGGGCCAGTGAGTTGGGTTACGCCGGTCGGCCAGTTGAACCTGTCGTAACCCTGTTCAGAGCCCATCGTAGTTGCATCGCTCAGTTGCTGGAACGCATCCCGGATAGTTGGCAGCACTACGTAGTCCTCGTGGCTCCCTGGGTTCCGCACGGACAGCAGATGCGGGTTGATGCGCTTGTTAATCTCTTGACCGAACATGGCACTGAGCACGTGGAGGAAATTCAGAGGGTCAGGGAGCAGCACGGCCTGTAAGTGGTTTGGTGCGGAGACGCGGTGGTTCATCGCCGCGTCTCCGCGTCTGCCTACCGGGTTCCAGTTGGCAACTTGATGGTGGTGGTGGTACAATACTAGGAAAGTGACAGGGGTGACTGATTGACCCAGTTGAACAAACTCGCGATTAGCGGGAAAGGGGGTGTGGGCAAGACCACTCTCTCTGCGCTGCTGGCCTACATCTACGCCGAGCAGGGTCGGAGCGTCATCGCCATTGACGCCGACCCGGCCGGGGGCCTGGCCGAGGCTTTGGGCTTTCCGCCCGACCTGGCTGCCCAGGTCGCCCCGGTCTCTGAAATGGAAGATCTGATCTACGAGCGCACCGGCGCCAAGCCGGGCACGGTCGGGGGCTTCTTCAGCCTTAACCCCCGCGTAGACGACCTGCCTGACCGGCTCAGCGTGTCGCACCGGGGCGTCCGTTTTCTCCGGCTGGGCACGGTCAAGGCCGGCGGTGCTGGCTGCATCTGTCCCGAGAGTGCCATGCTTAAGGCGTTGGTCACTCACCTGCTGCTCTACCGCAACGAGATGATGATCCTCGACATGGAGGCCGGCGTGGAGCACCTGGGGCGGGCGACCGCCCAGGCGGTGGACGCGTTCCTGGTCGTGGTCGAGCCGGGGCAGCGCAGCATAGGGACGGCGGAGCGCGTGCGCGAGCTGGCAGGACAGATTGGCATCAACCGTGTCTACGCGGTGGGCAACAAGGTGCGTGGAGAAAGCGATTGGGCCTTCATTCAGGCGCACAGCCCTGTGCCGGTGCTGGGCTATCTCTCCGCCAATCCCGAGTTGACCGAGGCCGATTTGTGTGGGCAAGGAGTCTACGACGCTGCCCCTCACGCCGTCGAGGAGGCGCGGGCTATCGCGGCGGCGCTAGAGAGGCTGTAGTCGTAGAGGAGTTCATGGAACTGAAATGATGCCCACTGGTAGCATAGTGGCCAGGCCAGTTGTACGCTTAACTCTTCTCACGTTCGTCATCTGGGCTGTGACGTGGTTCACAGTTTGCCCTATCCATGCGGACGAACTGCCGCCCTCGGCGTTTGTAGAGGGGCTGGTCGGCCATCCGCAGGAACATAACCTGAGTTGCGAGTCTCGCTCGGCGACTGACCTGGCGGCCTTCTGGGGAGTGGTGTTTACCGAGGACGAGTTCTTCCGTCGCCTCAGCAAGTCCGACAACCCCAACCGTGGTTTCCTGGGCGACGTAGACCTGCCGCCGGGGACCATGCCGCCGGCCGGTTATGGCGTCTACGCCGGGCCGGTGGCGGCCAATCTGCGCAGTTTCGGGCTCGACGCCGTGGCCCGGCGGGACTGGAGCCTGGAAGGGCTGAAGGCAGAAGTGGCCGCCGGTCGCCCGGTCATCATCTGGGCCACCTACGACATGCGGCTGCCGGGAGTGCAGACGTGGACCTCTGCGGACGGCGCGACCTCTACGATAGTGCAGTGGCAGCATACCTTTATCGTCGTGGGGTATGAGGCCGACGAGTACGTCGGGGCCGGCGAGGACGCCGGCGGTCCGGGGGGTGGTCTGGGAGGCCTGTACATGGTGGATGCCTATGACGCCGCGACCAAGTATTTCTCCTACGAAGCATTCACGCCTGCCTGGGAGCAGTTGGGGCGCATAGCGGTGGCGGTGCAAGGAGTGCGGAATGCGGATTACGCCCGTGAGTACACGGGGTTGCGGAATTGGAGCAGTGTGGGCGGCCGCCTGGTTGTGGATGGGCGGTGGCTGGTTGGCCCAGACTAAGGTACAAAACATTTCACGTTTCACGCATCACGTTTCACGTTTCACCGACGCAAGTAAACCAATAAGGGAGGAGTGGCATGCGTAACTTGCACGATGTCCAGAACATGCTGGAGAAGGTCGGGATCCCAGGGCGCGACGCCTACGAACTGCCCGATAGTTCCAAGCGCTTCCCCGACGGAGCCCACTACCGGATGGAGATTTCGGGCGTGGAGCGGCCCCAGGTGTTGGAGGCGTTGCTTGACGAGATGGGCAAGCGCAAGATACCCATCCACCGCCTGATCTCCACGGTGATGGGCTCCACACTGTTGGACGACGCCGAGTTGCGCGACTTTGCGCACATGGCGGCTGAGGCGAAGGTGGAGGTAATCATCACACCCGGTCCCCGCTCTGGGTGGGACGTGGGGCGGCAGTTGGCGACGCCGGAGGGGGCGCTCTCGGGCCTGCGCTACCGGGGTTCCGACCAATTGTCTTTTGTCGTGGCCGAGTACCTGCGCTGCATTGACCTGGGCTTCCGCGGATTCCTGTGCATTGACGAGGGGCTGCTGTGGCTGGTCAACCAACTGAAGAAGAGCGGCGATATCCCCGAGGATGTGGTCTTCAAGGTGAGCATCTTTGCTGGCCACGGCTCGGCGGCTGGGGGGAAGGTGCTGCAGTCCTTGGGCGCTTCGACGTTTAACCCGCTGGGTGATCTATCTCTCCCGCAACTGGCCTCCATTCGCCAGGCGATTGACATCCCGTTGGACCTGCACATCTATCTCTCCGATTCCTTTGGAGGCTTTAACCGCTTCTACGAGGGGGCAGAGATGGCGCGCGTCTGCGCTCCTTGCTACTTCAAGATCGAGCCGGGACCGGCGCTGGCGGCCGGGGCGGGCGCCATGTACCGGCCGTGGACCAGTCCCGACTTCCTGGCCTGGCAGGCGCGCGAGAAGGTCAAGTATGCCCAGATCATCCACGAGTTGGTTCAGGCCACACACCCGAACCTGAAACTCTCGGACTTGGGGCCAGGGGACCTGGCAATTCCGAAGCCGTAGGCAGGGATATGGATGACTTGACCGAGATTCTGGTCGAACTGATTCGCCGGGCGTCCACTGAACTGCCAGCGGACGTGGAGGCGGGGCTGCAGGCTAGCCTGGCGCGCGAGGCGCCGGGCTCGCCGGCGGCCAGTGCGTTGCAGACGATCCTGGAGAACGTGGCCTTTGCTCGTGCCCACTCGTCGCCTGTGTGTCAGGACACCGGCACACCGATCTTTTACGTCCACTATCCCCAAGGAATGGGGGTCCGGGCGTTGCGCGTACAGATCGAAGCGGCAGTGGCGGAGGCTACCCGCCGGGCCTACCTGCGACCCAACGCGGTAGACCCTGTCAGCGGGCACAACAGCGGCAACAATCTGGGCACAGGTTTCCCCTTCTTCCACTTCGAGGAGTGGGAACGAGATGCGCTGCGGGTGGACCTGCTTCTCAAGGGTGGGGGGAGCGAGAACGTGAGCACACAGGTCGCACTGCCCTACGCCCCTCTGCAGGCCGGGCGTGATCTGGAAGGGGTGCGCCGGGTGGTGCTCGATGCAGTGTACCGGGCGCAAGGGCAGGGGTGCGCGCCGGGTGTGCTGGGGATCGCACTCGGCGGCGACCGGACCACCGGCTACATTGGTGCCAAAGAGCAGCTCCTCCGCCCGCTGGATTCTGGCGGCGTCAATTCGGTGCCGGAACTGGCCGCGCTCGAGGAGCGCTTGTTGCGCGAGTGCAACGAGTTGGGCATCGGGCCGATGGGTTTCGGCGGCAAGACGACCGTGCTCAGCGTTAAGGTGGGTGCTTACCACCGTCTTCCGGCCTGCTACTTTGTGACGGTGGCCTACATGTGTTGGGCCTGCCGGCGGGCGTGGGTGGAAGTACAGGTAGACAGGTAGCAGGTAGATAGGTGGAGTGTGGCGATGGCGGCTTATGATCTGAGTATTCCGTTGTCTGAGCAGGCCGTGCGAGCCTTGCGCGTGGGCGATACAGTGCGGCTTTCCGGCGTGATGGTCACTGGGCGGGATGCGGCCCACAAGTACATGGTGGAGACATTTCTCCGCACGGAACCGATCCCCGAGAGTGAGCGACCGCTGTACGAGGAGTTGCGACGGCTGCTGGCAGGCGGAGTCATCTATCACTGTGGACCGGTCGTCCGCCAACTCCCCCCTCGCCCACCCTTGGCAGAGGGGCCGGGGGTGAGGGCAGTTCTCCCTCGCCCACCCTTGGGAGAGGGGCCAGGGGTGAGGGCCTGGGAGTTTGTCGCGGCCGGCCCCACCACCTCTATCCGGGAGGAAGTCTATGAGCCGGAGATCATCGCCCACTTTGGGCTGCGCGGCGTGATTGGCAAGGGTGGCATGGGGCCAGGGACGCTGCGAGCCTGCCAGGAACACGGTGCGGCCTATTTCCACGCCGTCGGTGGGGCGGCCTCGCTCATCGCCGATACGGTCAAAGAGGTGCTGGCGGTGTACAAGAAGGACGAGTTTGGCGTACCGGAGGCTTTGTGGGTCATCCGCGCCCAAGGGTTCCCCGTCGTCGTGACGATGGACAGCCACGGGCGGAGCATCCACGATGAGGTAGAGCAGACATCCAAGGCAGCCCTTGAGCGCCTGCTCGCCGGCTCCTGAATGTTACGCATCACGCATTACGCATTACGCATCACGCATTACGCATGGAGTCTTACCATTCATCATGAAACTCTGGCGTACTCCGCTTGACGTAGACAAGTTCACCGTTCCTCACGGGGAAGCCCATTTCATCCGCGCACGCTGCAAGGGGTGTGGGCTGTGCGTGCGTTACTGCCCTCGAGACGTGCTGGAACTTTCCGACGAAACGAACGAAAAGGGCTATCACCTGCCGCGGGCCGTTCAGCCCGCGCAGTGTGTGGCCTGTGGGCTGTGCGAGTTGCTGTGCCCAGAGTTCTGTATCTACATACTGGAGGTGAAAGAAGGTGAGTGAACCCGGCGTGTTGGAGGGCAAGTTTTTCCTGGATGGCGACCACGCCATTGCCGAGGGAGCAATCTGTGCTGGGTGCCGTTTCTTCGCCGGCTATCCGATCACCCCGGCTACCGAGGTGGCTGAGCACATGGCTAACCGGCTGCCAGAGGTCGGCGGCGTCTTCATCCAGATGGAAGATGAAATGGCCTCCATGAATGCGGTGGTGGGAGCCGCATGGGGTGGGGCGCGTGCCATGACGGCTACCTCTGGCCCGGGCTTTAGCCTCATGTTGGAAAACCTCGGCTTGGCCATCATGACCGAGACTCCCTGCGTGGTGGTGAATGTACAGCGTGGCGGCCCCTCCACTGGCCTGCCGACACTGGTGGGTCAGGCAGACATGATGCAGGCCCGCTGGGGCTCCCACGGCCACTACGAGATCATCGCCTTGGTCCCCAGTTCTCCTCAGGAGGCGTTTAACCTGACCATCCGCGCCTTCAACCTGGCCGAACAGTATCGTACCCCGGTGCTCCTGATGGCCGACGAGGCGGTGGGTCACATGACCGAAGGAGTGGTCGTCCCGCCGGTGGAAGACATCCCCATCTATCCCTGGCGCAAGCCCAAGTCGCCACCCGGCCCCGATTTCCTCCCCTATGCGCCGGAGGAGGACGGGGTGCCACCTTTCGCGCTGGCAGGCACGGGCTACCGGTTCCACGTGACGGGCCTCACCCACGACGAACGCGGGTACCCGGCGACGACGGCTGCGGGGCAGGCCAGATTGATCCCTCGCCTGATCAATAAAATCCGCGATAACCGGCAGGATATCGTGGAGGTGGTGGAGGACGGCGTCGAGGGTGCCGACGTTGTCGTCGTCTCCTATGGCATCTCGGCCCGCGCCTCACTGTTGCCGGTGCGGCAGGCCAGGGAAGAAGGACTGCGGGTGGGCCTGTGTAAGTTGGTCACCGTGTGGCCTTTTCCCGAGGAGCGCATTCGCCAATTGGCAGGGCAGATCAAGGCCTTCGTCGTCCCGGAACTCAACATGGGGCAGATTGCGCTGGAAGTCGAGCGCTGTGCCGGTGGCCAGGCCCGCGTGCTCCCGGTCACCCATCCCGGCGGCGAGATCCATCAGCCCGCGGATATCATGGACGCGATACGTTGCGCGATGCGTGGCGTGTGAAGCGTGAAACGTGAAGCGTGAGATGCAAGGCTGTCATTGCGGGTGAGTACACCCGGAGCAAAGCGTTGTCATTCCGAGCGAATATGGACGTACTCGTCCACGGAATCTGAGGGGAGAGAAATGGAGGAACTGGTGGTAGCGGACGGGTTGCCTGAGTCTGTCATTCCGAGCGAATATGGATGTACTCATCCACGGGATCTGGATGAACTGGAAGGTGTGCCGACTGAGGAGGAGATCGAGCGCCATCCGATGGATGAATTGCTGCGCGCGGAGCGCTTACCGCATATATGGTGCCCGGGCTGTGGATTGGGCACGGCACTCAGTTGCTTCACCAGTGCGCTGATGCGCTCAGGGCTCGATCTGGACAAAGTCGCCATCGTTTCTGGCATCGGCTGCTCCGGCCGGGCGGCGGGGTACCTGCGGCTCGACGGCTTCCACACGACGCACGGGCGGGCGATCCCGTTCGCCACCGGGCTGAAATTGGCGAACGGGGGGCTGAAGGTGGTCGTCTTCTCCGGCGATGGGGACCTGATCGCCATCGGAGGCAACCATTTTATTCACGCCGCTCGCCGCAACATGGATCTCACTGTGATCTGTGTCAACAACTTTAACTATGGCATGACCGGTGGGCAGGTGGCGCCGACCACGCCGGAGGGGGCGCGTACGAG
>Ga0315291_10002986_pt1 | contig 21917 bp, 18 predicted proteins | sample YL17G12_20_MG_FD_203070 | JGI IMG/M metagenome (GOLD analysis project Ga0315291, IMG submission 203070) | Sediment microbial communities from Yellowstone Lake, YNP, Wyoming, USA - YL17G12_20 | ecosystem: Environmental > Aquatic > Freshwater > Lake > Sediment | place: USA: Wyoming | collected... | reverse complement strand
CGGTCTAGGCTTCCGCGGGTCCCGGCTCGCCACGACGAGCCCTTTCCTCCAACCCATAGATGGTCCTCTCCAGCCAGCCGAGGAGTGCGTGCTCTGCTTTTTCTCTGTCGCCCTGGCGTTCGAGGGATGTGATGGTGTCGCCGCTTTCGTTCAGAGGAATGAAATGGCAGGGAATGTCCTCGCCACGGTGCCCCTCAGGAACCCACTCCCATAGGAGGCATTCCTTGCACGGACGTTTTTTCACCGGCTCGCCGAAATTGAGACAGGTAACCGAGTCTCGGAAGAGAGTCGTGGCTTTCCAAGGCGCCGCAGCCGAGCGTCCATATCCCCCGTCCCTCAGGATGTCTCTTTCCAGCTTCAGCTGCTCTATAATCCGTGCGAGGTTTGCCGCCATGGCCATGTGCCTCCCTCGGGCAATCGAGGGCGTAGCCCGACCCGAGGATACCCTGCGCCAGGACGGTTGGCAATTCGGCGGCCATTGTTGACCCCGTGAAGAACAGGGTGATCGCCAGCCCGGCAGGGTCGACATCTATCAGCGTTAGTTGAGAACGTGAGCCAGTTGAGAAGCTCTCAAGATTCAGGATGGGCAAATCCCGGAGGGCCCAACACTGGCGGACCACTTGACCACGGGCGCGCCGCGGCAGTGGCTTTCACCGGGCGGAGGGAAGAATCTCTCATTCGCCTGTGAACAGCTGGCCTCGTCCCAGGTTCGCGGCTGCCGAGCTTGTGACGAGGCTCACCCAAGGAGGTCAGAATGACAAAGCCCAAATGGTTTCTGTGTTTCCTCATTTCTCCGCTCGTGTGGGGTGCCCTCACCGCCGCGCCGGCTGGGGAATACGGCAATCCACAACTGTTGCTCGAGACCAGCAAGCTGGCAAGCATCCTGTCGAATGCGGACGTGCGCGTCCTGGATGCGCGGCCGGCGGCAGAGTACGGCCTGGGACACCTCCCCGGCGCGGTGAGCTTTCCCGCGCCCACCACCGAGGACCTGGCGGCCAACCGCCAGGGGTTTCCTCTGCCTCCCGACTGGGCACAACGGCTTTTTCGGGTGGCGGGGATCAACGCTGCCTCGCGCGTGATTCTTTACGACGATCAAGGGAATCGCTTCGCGGCCCGCGTGTTCTACTTCCTCGAGTTCTTCGGCCACTCGCACGTCCAAGTGCTGAACGGTGGATTCCGGAAGTGGCAAAGCGAGGGTCGGCCGACCACCACGGAGACTCCAAGCGTCCCGCCCGGAGACTTTGCACTGAAGCCAAACAGCGCGCTCATTGCCACCTCTCCCTGGGTAGCCACACACCTGAGCGACCCTGCCGTGAAGCTGGTGGACGTGCGCTCTGCGGGAGAGTACGCGGGTGGGCACATTCCGGGCGCCGTGAACATCGACTGGACTCGCACCCTTGCCCCGGGCGACATCAAGACCTTTCTCCCCGCCGCAGAGCTTCAGCAGCTCTTCGCGCAGGTCCGCATCACCCGCAATCAGGAAGCGGTCACTTACTGTCAGATGGGCCTGAGCGCCGCCGAGGTCTATTTCGTGTTGCGCCTGCTGGGATACCCGCGCGTCCGGGTCTACGACGGCTCCTGGGCAGACTGGAGTGCAAACCCGGCGCTCCCCGTGGAGAAGTGAAGTGATTACAGATTAGTCGCACCAGAACCTTTCCCGGGTCGAGTTCCACGCGAATTTCATCGACAGTCTTCCGGCCGTGGCTTTCATCCAGCGCTGCTCAGGTTCTCTTAAGCAGCCGCGCGCGGCTCCGGCCTGGGAGATATCGCGTAGACGGTGGCGGCACCAATAAGTCCGGCCGCCGTCATGATTGACCAGGCGAGGTCGTAACTGTGGTAGGTGTCGAAGATCTTTCCCGCCAGCCACGGCGCGAACCACTGACCCAGCGAATAGCCCATGATGATCAGCGCCAGCAGCTTGCCGAGCGCGGCCAATCCGAAACACTCGGCGGTGACCAGGGGAATCAGCATGTAGTCCGCGCCCATGGCAAAACCAAACACCAGCGCAAACGCCCAGAGCGCCACCCGGCTGGGCGCCAAGAAAAGAAGAGGAATCGACAGCGCCAGCAGCAGATAAAAAAGCGCCATGACGTTTTTCTTGCTGTAACGGTCGGCATAGTAGCCCACGATCAGCCGCCCCGCGAGGCTCGAGAAAAGCGACCCACTCCACAGCCGGGTTGCCTGGGTAGTCGAAAACTGCTGATCTTTCAGAAACAGGATGATGTGCTGAGTGACGGTCCCCACGGCGCCGATGGTGAGCGTTGCCCCAGCCAGGATGAGCCAGAAGTTGGCCGAGCGTACGGCGTCCTGAACGCCCACCGATGGCGCGCGCACGACCGCAGTCTCGGCCACGGGGTCGGTGCTCCCGTCGGGGAGAAGTCCCATCTCACCCGGGCTCGAGCGCGTTACCCACTGGGCAACCGGGAAGAGCACCGCCAGGCCTAGGACACCGATGATCACGAAGGCATGCCGCCAGCCGAAGCGTTGGGTGAGCCAGTAGATCAGCAGGGGTGCCACCGCGCCGCCCAAGCCCAACCCAAAATAGGCATAGCCCATCGCCCGGCCACGTTTCGCTCGGAACCAGTAGGAAACCAGCACCTGATTGGGGATCGGTCCGGTCAACGCGTAGCCGATGACTTCCGCAATGCAGAGCAGGTAATACTGCCACAGGTGCGACATCCAGCCCATGCCGACCAGCGCGAGCCCCACGAAGGGAACTCCAATACGAATCACCCGCCGCGGCCCGAAACGGTCAATGAGCGCTCCGGCCCCGAAGCCGAACACCACCGCCACCGCCACAAACCCGTACAGGAAGCCCTGAGTGAGCTGAGCCCGTGTGAATCCCAGCGACTCCACCAGCGAAGGGTAGAAAACCGGGAAGCCGTAATAAACGATGCCCACCACGAAAAACAGATTCAGGAAGGCGGCGGCGGTAATCCACCAGCCGTAGAACAAACGGGGCGATTTCGGAACGCCAATCGGGCTGTTTGCCTGGGAGAGGTTAGTTGTCACTTGTCACTTGTCACTTGTCACTTGTCACTTGTCACTGCTTTCTCACCCGAATTCCGGACCTAGTGCAGCGCAGAGGAGCTCGGGTTGTCCGGGATGCGTGTTCGGGCCGCGATACATCCGCGTCAGCGGGCGGGAGAATTCAAAGCCTCGAGAGCGCACCAACTGGCGTGTGCAGGGATTCTCTTTCAAGCAGTCCACGAAGACGGTTTCGCGCCCGGAGCGGCGAAGGAACTCGTCTAGCAATTCCCGGGCGCTGGCTTCATCCCGAGCCATCCAGGGGCCCAGGTGGTCGGCGCGCGACCCTCGGCGCCCCAGCGTGTAGCCGGTCAGGTGACCGGGCGAGCTCGTCATCAGCGTGAACTCGGGTGCCTCGCGATCGAGCGAGCGCAGCAGGTCGCCCCGGTCAGCGCCGAATACCTCCCGGTCCGCGCTGAGGATCCTCTCCAGATCTGGTGCCGGCGACTCAGCTGTGACTGTCGCTGCCCCCGGTGCGCGCTTGAGCGTCCAGCGCTCGATTTCGTATTCGGTGACGAATCCTAGTTTTTCGTAGATGGTTTTCCCCTGCGGCGTGGCGTCGAGCTTCATAGTGGGAATCCGGTGTGCGTCGAGGTAGTCGATAGTTTTCTCGAGTAGCTCCGTGCCAATGCCTCGGCCGCGATAATCGGGATCAACCAACACCATGCCGATCCAGGCTAAGCGCCCTTCATAAACCATCGTGGTGGCCGTCCCCACGACTTTCCCGTCCACCTCTGCCACAAAACAGCCTTCGGGGCTGGCGCGGAGAAAGCGTTCCCAATCGGTGGAGGTCTGGTTCCAGCCCGCGATGTCCCTCAGCCGCATCCCTGCCGCGATGTCGGCCGACGTCATTAGACGGAGATTCATTAGACTCCACGATTGATTCATTGACTCATTGTTTCATTGGAGTGCGGAAGCCCAATGGCTCAATGCATCAATGGATCAATGACTCAATCCTTCAACCACCTCGTTCCAGTTTTTCCGGCACCACTCGGCCATCTCGAGGACATTGGCCTCGCCCTGCCAACCGAATCGCTCGCGCAGCTCCAGCACCCAGGCGAGAAATCCTTCCGTCGGGTGAAAGAGCAAGTGATGCAGTGCCTTTTCGCTCTTGCTGCCGCTACGGCTCGCAAACTCGCTGTCCGGCAACTGAAAGAGCGTGTGCAGCTGAAAGCTCGACGCGCCGCGCAGCAGGTACTCAGCCGCCATCCTGCCGGAGTGGATATCGCCCGTGGCGCTCAAGGGCAGCAGCGGAGCGCCCGCGTCCTCGCTGGTGCCGCCCGACCGTCGGCTGAATTGCGCCGAGAGAAACCGTTCCAGCACCGCCAAGTTCCGGTCGCTCAAGTCCGGGCCGCCGTAAGCCACACCCATCTTGTCCTCGAATTCCTTCCGGGGATCGAACAGGCGGTTGGCGTAGACCAGAAAATCGGCTCGCTCTTCGCCACCGGGGACAGCCTGCACCGCCTGCAGCATGGCCACCTGAAAAGCATCGGCAAAAAGCGTGTTGAAGATCTTAAGCCCCACAGAGACTTTCCCCGGAGCTGCACGATGCATGAGCCGCGGGACCGTGGTCAACCATTCGAGGATGCGCGCCTGCTGGGCGGCGCGCTCTGACCCCGCCAGCGTCGGACTGAAGTCTTTTTCCAGAGGCATGGGCCGCTCGCCGTAATGTTTGCGCCAAGCTTCGACCAGCGCGTCCGTAGTGAATGTGTACTCCTCTTCTTTCCAGAAATCCTCCTGCGGCGTCGGCAGATGATATTTGACCGAAGGCACCACCGGCATATTGGCGGCATCCCCTATGCCCAAGGCCTCTTCAAAAAGTGCGAGGTAGGCCGCGAAGGTGTCAAACCAGCCGCGGCCTTTCCAGGTGACGGTCCAGCCATCCACGCCGCCGCGCCCACGAATCCGCTCCACCAGCATCCGCGTCTCAGGAATCGCCCATTCGCGCATCGTCTGCTCGCCCGCGCGGTCTTGAGCGATGACCGTCTTCAAGACGACGAAGCCGAGGCCGGCTTCGGCATCTTTCTCCACCTGGTGAGGCGCGAGGGAAAGCTGGCCCGAGGCCTTCCCGAAGGGGTTCTTGATCTTCAGCCCTCCATAGGCGCTCGCGAGATCAATGCCGTAGGTCTCAAGCACATACGGCTCAAGCGGACGCGGGAGGCCAGCGCGGTAACTCTCAAAGTCCTCCGCCAGCCGGCGGGCGTCTGCTTCGCCCGGACAGGGCGTGCCTCGCAGCCGAACTTTCGGCGGGAGATATTCCCACATGGAGGGTCAGATGGTAGCCGCGATGAGCGCGTTTTTCAATTCCAGGATGCCGCGCGCCACGTACTTAAATCTCACCCAGGGCGCGCAGGGTGTTGCCTAACTCGACGAATTCGCTTTCGGGAAGCGCGGGTCCCCAGGGATCGTGCGCCGCCGCGCGGCTGATCACGCCCTGATGCACCAGCGCCCAGAGCATCCGCCGGATGTAACCTTCCATGGGCGGGATGAAAGTGACTTGCGAGAGGCGGTCCACCCTGGGGGAAATTTCCAGAAATTCCCCGGCGCGTCCATCGAAATAAGCTTTCAACAGCTTGTGCTGCAAAGTGGTGCAGGCAGCGCCCATGCCGATCAGCGCCGCTTGCGCCCCGCACATCAGGCTGTAGCCCAAAAAACGGTCTTCGCCCGTAATCACGAGTTTGCGGGGAAACTCCCGCGCCAGCAGGTTCGCGACATTCTGGAAAGTCATGACGCTGTCGAGCGTGGCAAGCTTGATGCCCGCGACTTCGGGTAAACCGAAGAGTTCGCGCAGTTGCTCAGCGGAATAGGCAAACCCTCCCGCCGCCTCGTAGAGATAAAACAGAAACTGCGGCGCGCCCGCCGAGGCCACTTCCTGATGGTAGGTAAGCAGGAGTTCCCGGTTATTGGCCACATGGTGAAACAGCCGGGGCGGATGAACCAGCAAGGCATGCGCGCCATGATCCAGCGCATCCTGCGCCATCTCGAGAGCCGAGGCAACATAGGCAGAGAAATCTTCCGCGTGCTCGGGTGAGCCGCCCACGCCGGCCACGACCACTTTTTCGCTGCCCAGACCTTCGGCCCAGCTTCGCAGTATTTCAATCCGCTGCTCGCGCGTCAGGCGGAGGCCGCGCCCCGTATGCGCCCACACCGCTACACCCGCCACGGGCTGTTGGGCCATCCAGGCCACATACTGCTGCTGCGCCGCAGTGCAGATTTGCCCGGTAGCCGTAAAGGGCACCGGCACGGCGGGAATCAGGCCGTGCCACAGGCGGTGCTGAACCTCAGCGGTCGTTAAGCGACTCATGGTGAAAACTCCTGGCGCCCGATGCGGTAGCGCGCCACTTTCTCGCGGTCCACCCGATAACCCATCCCTGCTCCGTCAGGCAGATGAATCCAGCCCTCCGGCGTAACTTCAAGCGGCGGCGTGAGGATATCATCCACATACCACCGCGTGGAAGCTTCGACATCGGTAGGAAACGTGAAGTTGGACAAGGTCGCGAGGTGCAGGCCCTGCGCCGAGGCCACACCCAGCTCGGGCATGGTCCCGAGCCAGCACGGTATCCCGGCCGCTTGCGCCGCATCGTGCGCCTGCCGCGCAGGCCAGAGCCCTCCCATCCGCTGCACCTTGATGTTCAAGATACGCGCGCTCCCGAGGCGTACGATAGCTTGAATCGCCGCGAGGCTCTCCGCAGATTCGTCAAGGCAAATCGGTGTTTGAAGGCGACGCTGCAACGCGGCGTGCTCCTCGAGCGCTGCGCGCGCCAGTGGCTGCTCGATCATCATTAGCCCGAACCGGTCGAGTTCCTCAAAGACGGGCCAGTCAGTGAGGCGATAGGCGGCGTTCGCGTCCACCATCAGAGGAATGGCGCCGAAACGGTCGCGTATCGCGCGCACGAGCTCCAGGTCATGTCCCGGTTCGATCTTGATCTTGATGCGCCGGTAGCCTTCGGCCAGGAAACGCTGTACGCGGTCGAGCAGGTCGGAAAGCGTGGGCATCAGGCCGATGGCCGCGCCGGAGGGGATGGGCCGTCGCTGCCCACCGAGCAGCGCCCAGAGCGGCTGCGCGTGCGCTTGCGCCCAGAGGTCCCAAACCGCTCCTTCCAGCCCCGCCTTGGCGAAAGGCTCGCCGGGGAATTCCGCCAGGCGCTCGGAACACCGCTGCGGGTCAAGCTCCGGCTCCGCCAGAAAGCGCGGCAGGAGCTTCTCCGTGAGGCACCCCCAAGTGGTCTCAGGCGTCTCCGCCGAATAGAAAGCCCCTGCCATCGGAGACGCTTCACCCCAGCCGACCACGCCGTCGGCCTCGAGTTCGACCAGGATTGCATCTTTGACGGCAACCTCGCCACTCGAGATCCTGAACGGCTCGTGGAGTGGCACCTGAATCCAGTGAAGTCGAAGCGAAGAGAGGTGCATGTCAGAAGCAGCAGTTTATCCGAGTTTTGGGGAAGAGCAAAACGAACCTGGATCGCGCGGCGGTTTGCCTTCAGGGCGGAGCGGTCCTGCCGGAGTTCCCGCATTATCGTTGACGCTTTTCTGAAAGGAATGGGAAAATGTGTAGGTTTGTGAGGGACAACCTACGGAAGCGCTCAGGGCTTGAGTGAGGAGGCCACTAAATGGATCGTCGGGATTTCTTGAAGAAAGGGACGGCAGCTGCAGGCTTAGCAGCATCAGCGAAGGTTCTGCAACCGGTGGCGAAGGCGGCGGAGGTTCCTGGCATCAGGTCGTCCATTCCCAAACGCCGGCTGGGCAAGACTGGCGTGGAGCTGTCCATCATCGCCCTGGGCGGCATCGTTGTCACTGACACCGAGCAATCCTTCGCCAACAACATCGTGGCTGAGGCTTTCGACCGCGGCATCAACTACTTCGACGTCGCGCCCACCTACGGCAACGCGCAAGACCGCTTGGGGCCGGCGCTGGAACCTTACCGGCAGCGTGTATTCCTTGCTTGCAAGACGACCAAGCGCGATAAGGCTGGCGCGGAGGCGGAACTCAACAACTCTCTGATGGTTCTGCGCACCGACCACCTGGATCTCTATCAGTTTCATGCGGTGACGACGAAAGAAGATGTCGAAAAGATCTTCGGGCCCAACGGCGCGATGGAGACTTTCCAGGCCGCGCGCCAGGCGGGCAAGATCCGCTTCCTCGGCTTCTCGGCGCACTCCGTCGAGAACGCGCTGGCCATGCTCGACCGGTATGCGTTCGACACGATTCTTTTCCCGTTCAACTTCGTGCTCTTCTCGCAAGCCAACTTCGGCCCGCAGGTGCTCGCGAAAGCGCGTAAGAAGGGTATGGGTATTCTGGCGCTCAAGGCGATGGCCAAGACCGTGTGGCCGAAGGGCCTGAAGGAGGCCGAACGGCCCAATCCCAAGTGCTGGTACCAGCCAGCTGCACTTCCCGAGGAAGCCTCGCTGGCACTGCGCTGGACGCTCTCGCAGGCGGTCACGGCAGCAGTGCCGCCCGGCGATGAGAGGTACTTCCGCTTAGCGATGGACGTGGCGCAGAAGTTTGAACCCATCCGCGCCGAGGAAGAGAAGACCCTCATGGCCCGCGCTGCCGGCGCCGAACCCCTCTTCCGCCTGGGGAGCACGTAGCAAGGCGGCAGACAGCTCGTCTTGTGCCCCTGTGATGGCTCTGCCCAGGCTGGACTCGGTCGGCGGCTGGGTGGTGCGGATCTAGCGGTTGGGCAGGACAGCGAAGCCCTTACCTCGAAGCAGACGCGTGTCCGCCGTGACTAGCGTCAGGTCAAACACTCGGGCCGTAGCAGCGAGGAATTGATCCACAGGATCGCGATGCGGGAGGTGAACCCGCTGGGTGGCCAGAGCGACCTCCCAGGTGAGCGGAGCTTCCCTCATGGGCACTTTCCCCATGGCCACCGCAACCCACTCCGGCGCGGTGGGTAGCAGTGAAATCCTGCCCTTTTCAGCAAGAAGCAGCACCTCCCACACACTCAGCGGGCACAACCAGAGTTCGTTGGCCTCGTCTTCCAGAGCTCGAGATACCCGGCGTGTCAGACGAGCAGGCTCCAGGCGACTCCAGAGCCAGATGTGCGTGTCCAGTAGGAGTCTCATCCGCGCAGCACTTCCCAGTCGTCCTCATTGCTGGCAGGCGCGACGATGTCGCCCAGAATCCGCCCCGTACCGGCCAGATCCCCCAACCAACGCTTTGGCCGCGGTGCCGGTGGCGGCGGAGCCACCTGCGCGACCGGCTCGCCAAACCTGGTCACCAGGAGCGGCTTTCGCGTCCGCCGCACCCGTTTTAGCACCGCCAAGCAAGTGGCTTTGAATTTGGAAATCGCCATCTCTTCCATGAGGAGGACTTATACCATGGTCAATGACCATAGTCAACTACGCGGCAGCCACCCTACGAAAATGTGCGGATGGCTGGCTGCTCGGCCAAACCTGGACACGCCTGTGCGGGCCGGCGAGGAGAGGTCTTTCTGCTTGGCCATGGACGTGGCGCAGAAGTTTGAACCCATCCGCGCCGAGGAAGAGAAGACCCTCATGGCCCGCGCTGCCGGCGCCGAACCCATCTTCCGCCTCGGGAGCACGTAGTCACGTCAATCACTGACCGCTCAATTTCAAGCCTGTAGCATCAGACCCGCAATAAGGGTCGGCGTTTTTTCTCTCCGCTCAAATACCGCGGCCGATAACTCCTGGTCCACCCTGCCGGGCGTTGCACCCTGCGCCGGCCGTCGAAGCGTGGTAACCTTTGGCGCTGTGCCTCGCGCGAAGCATTTCGGCAGGCACCTTACTTCCTCCAGGGAGACCCGGCAATGAATTCCTCGTCTGCTGGCAACACACCCCGATTGCGCAGCCGTGACTGGTTCGGCAAGCGTGATCGCTGGGGACTCGGCCACCGCGCCTGGTTGCGCGCGGAAGGTTTCAGCGAACTGGTCTTCGAAGGGAAGCCGGTCATTGGCATCTGCAACTCCTGGAGCGAACTGAACAACTGCAACGCGCACCTGCGTCAGGTGGCTGAGGCGGTGAAGCGCGGAGTGTGGGAAGCGGGGGGATTTCCGCTGGAGTTCTGCACGATCTCGCTGGGCGAAATGCTGATGAAGCCCACCACCATGCTCTACCGCAACCTGATGGCCATGGAAGTGGAAGAGTGCCTCCGCGCCTATCCGCTCGACGGCGTGGTGTTGCTTTGCGGCTGTGACAAGACGACGCCCGCCCAACTGATGGGGGCGGCGAGCGCCGATATCCCGGCCCTCATGGTTCCGGGGGGCCCGATGTTGCGCGGCATGTGGCGCGGACGGGAGCTTGGTTCCGGAACTGACGTGCGGCGCTTCTGGGACGAGGTGCGCGCCGGCCGCATGAGCGAAGAAGAATGGTGCGAGATCGAGAGCTGCGTTTCCCGAAGCAGCGGCCACTGCACGGTGATGGGCACCGCCTCCACGATGGCCTGCCTGGCGGAGGCCGTGGGCATGACGCTCCCCGGTTGCGCCGACATCCCCGCGGTTGATTCCCGCCGCCTGGCCATGGCGGAAGAAAGTGGACAGCGGATGGTGGCAATGGCGGCGGAGGGCCTGCGTCCATCTCGGATGCTCACGCCGCAGGCCTTGGAAAATGCCATCCGCGTGGACATGGCCATCGGCGGCTCCACGAACGCCATCGTCCATCTCGTAGCCCTCGCCGGGCGCGTGGGCTTCGATTTGCCCCTCTCCAGGTTCGACGAAATTTCCCGCGTCACGCCTGTGATTGCCAACCTCAAGCCCTCGGGAGAATTCTTGATGGAAGATTTCTATTACGCAGGAGGATTGCCGGCGGTGATGAAGGAAATCAGCCCGCTGCTGCACCTGGACGCGCTGACGGCTAACGGGAAAACTTTGGGCGAGAACATCGCCCACGCCGGATGCTTCAATCGGAATGTGATCAAGACACTCGGTCAGCCGCTCCGACCGGAAGGCGGAACTGTAATCCTGAATGGCAACCTGGCTCCGCAGGGCGCAGTCCTCAAGCAATCGGCGGCCTCGCCCCATCTGCTCCGGCACAAGGGCCGCGCGGTGGTATTCGAAAACGCCGAGGACCTCATTGCGCGCATCGACGACGCGCAGTTGGAGGTGGACGAGAACTCGATTCTTGTCCTGAAGAACGCCGGCCCCAAGGGCGCCCCGGGCATGCCCGAGTGGGGACACCTGCCCATCCCGGCCAAGTTGCTCAAAGCCGGCGTGAAGGATATGGTGCGGCTGAGCGACGCCCGCATCAGCGGTACGAGCTTCGGGACGATTGTGGTTCACATCGCGCCGGAATCAGCGGTGGGCGGCCCGCTGGCGGCTGTGAAGAACGGTGATTGGATCGAACTAGATGTTCCCAGTCGCCGGTTGGAGCTCCTGATTACCGACGCGGAGCTGAACAATCGCCTCGCGGCTTGGCGGCCACCGGCGCCGCACTACGAGCGCGGCTACGGCAAGATGTTCCTGGAGCACGTTCTCCAGGCTCATGAAGGTTGCGATTTCGATTTCCTGCGTGGCGCCTCGCGCGGGGAGGCCGCCGACCCACTGAAGAGGTTCCCCAACCCGGCGGTGTAGTGGCTGTCCCAGGGACTCCGGGGGCTCTCAGAAGGTTCGCGCCCTTCGTTGGTTCTGAGATCATCGCAGCCTGGCGTATTCCGCCTTGGCTTCCCGCAGGACCGGTATGTCGGGGTCAGCGTTTCTCCAAAGTGCGAGGAAGTTCTGATAGGCCAGACGGCTCTTCACGGTGTCACCGGCCATGGCGCTGGCGCGGGCCAGACCCAAATGAGCCAGAGCGTACAGGGGCGAAACCGGATCCACCCCCCTGTGCTCCAGGATCTTCTGGAACTCCGCGGCTGCTTTCCCGCCGTCTTTCGCCCGCAAATAGGCGTGGCCCCGCAGGTAGATGGGAACGAACCCCGAGTAGTATGCGAATTCATATTGAAGTGCGGGACGCAACAACTCGACTGCCTTGCTGGGATTATCAGCCTGGAGCTCGATGGCGGCGCGGGCAGTGGGTAGCAAGGTGGCATTCAGGAGAGTATCTGTCGGGGACCGCCTCGCCAGCTCGCCCACCAGTTGCCGGGCGCGACCGGCATCTCCGGCGCGTGCCAGCGCGACGGCCGCTATCGCCTGTGCCGCTTTCGCTCGGGCCAGGGTGAGTGCCGCACCCGCCCCCTCACGCGCTTGCCGGGCATTGCCGAATTCCGCCTCGATCAGCGCTCCCTGCGCCTGGACGCCTGCTGCTGCTTCGCGCAAGTTGCTACGCAGGGCGATTTCCACGCTGCGGCCGAAGAGTTCCCGAGCCCTTTGCAGCTCGCCCGAGAAGGCCGCCGCTTGGCCTTGCGTCATAACCAGCGTCTCTTCCCCCGGCTTGCCCCTGGCCGCATCGGCGCCGCGCTGCATCGCGGCCGCGTCGCCCTGGGCGTAGGCAATCACAAAACGGGTCAGGCGGATCCCTGCGCTATCGGGGTTTTGCGCCAGCGCTTTTTCCAGGATGGCCTTGGCTTCTTCGAGCCGGCCTAGGCCCATGTAAGCGGCAGCAAGATTCAAAACAGCGAACGGCCGGTCCGGGTCGAGCTTCATTGCTCCGCGGGCTTCTTCGAGTGCTTTGTCGCATTGCCCCAGATTGAGGTAGAGGTACGCCAGGTTGGTCCAGGGCGTGTAATCGCGCGGGTAGGTGCGTCGCCACGTCTCGTAGCTCTCGATTGCCTTATTGGTTTCCCCCGTCACCACGTCGTAGTATCGGGCCGCGATGTAAAACCTCTCCCGTTCACTGACGCGGTCCCGCAGTTCAAAGGCTTTCTTCGCATACTCGCCGGCCTGCCCAATCTCTCCGATATTGATACAGGCCGCCGCGAGTCGTGCATAAGCCAGAGCGAAATTGGGATCCAGTTCGATAGCCCGTTTGAAGAACGGGATGGCGTCGAAGTCGGCCCCCTTGGCACGTTGCTGGTCGCCGAGGGAAAAGGCACGCAAAGCCTCCAGCGACGAGGTAGTAGCTTGCTCCAGCGGGGCGTCGAATTTCTTGATGGAGCTGAGCGACTCGCCCAATTCCGCGCGCAACCTCGATGCCGCTCTGCCCAGCGCCGTCAAGACCTGCTCCTTGCCTCGCACCTCCGCCTGCTCGCTGGCCAGGATTTCTCCAGTCTGCGCGTTCACCGCTTCCAACGTGATCGCGTAGTTCTCCCCCAGGCCGGAGATCGACCCGGCCAGCAGCGCTTTGATGCCTTCGCGCTGGCAGATTTCGCGCGCCACCTCCCGGGACACGCGTTCGTCCGCCGGGCGGCCCATGAAGCGCAACGTCACCCGGATACGCTCCTCGGGGAAAATGTTCAGGAACGGGGATTGCCCCAGTTGAACGGCGAGGGCCTGCTTCAGCGTGCCGTCAAAAACCGGCTCGCCGGTCGTATTAACGAAGTCGGTCAAAACGACGAAGTCCCGCTCCGTCAACGCGGGCCGCCGGCGGTAATGAACGAGTGCCGCCCCCATCGCTACCAGGGCCACGGCAATTGCGGCCGCGACCGCCCATCTTCGTTGTGCCCTTACGCGTGAGGAAAGCTTGGCCGCCTCTTCTCCACCCGCCGCGAGGGATACCCCGTCACGGCCTGCATCCGCCGCGGGCGGCCCCGCAACCCGCAGGGATCGTTGCGAATCCACATCCCGCTTTAATCGCTTCAGGTCGGCAAGCAACTCGGAGGCGCTCTGGTAGCGCATCTCCCGTTCTTTCTCCAGCGCCTTGTTGATGATGCGTTCCAGCTCCGCGGGCGCTTCCGGGTTCCAGCGCCCCGGAGGCGTCGGGGCGCGGTGGAGAATGGCATCGAAGACAACCGCGGTGGTCTGCCCGGCAAAGGCTTGGCGCCCCGTGGTCATTTCGTAGAGCACTGCCCCAAAACTGAAAAGGTCCGAGCGGGCGTCCAACTTTTCTCCCCGCGCCTGCTCCGGCGACATGTAGGCCACCGTGCCCATGGCCACGCCGGGGCTGGTGAGGTGCTCGGGTTCGATGGAGGCCGTGGGCAGATCCTGAGACCCTTCGCTGACGCTCAGGGTGACACCCCCTTTGATGTCATGCTGAGCGGAGCGAAGCATCTGGGGGGTCAGCTTGGCCAACCCGAAATCCAGAATCTTGGCTTGGCCGCGCGTAGTAACAAAAATGTTCGCCGGCTTGATGTCCCGATGCACGATGCCCTTGGCGTGGGCCGACTCCAGGGCGTCAGCAATCTGGATCGCCACTTCCAGCAACTCCTCCGTCTTCATGGGCCTACCGGCGAAGCTTTCTTTCAGGGTGCGGCCCTCCAGAAACTGCATGACGATGAAGGGCTGGCCATCCGCCTCGTCGACCTCGTAGATGGTGCACACGTTCGGATGGTCGAGGGTCGAGGCGGCACGCGCTTCGCGCCTGAACCGCTCCATGGCTTGCAGATCCTCGGTGAGCTCTTCCGGCAGGAACTTGAGCGCGACCACGCGGCCCAGCTTGGTGTCTTCGGCCTTGTACACGACGCCCATGCCGCCACGTCCCAGCTCGTGGAGAATGCGGTAATGAGACACCATCTTTCCCCGCAAGTCCTCCTCGGGAGCCGGGGCGAACTTGGAGGCAGGGACGACCTCGGCCGCGGGTACTTCACGAGGGGAAGCAGGCTGGACCCATTCGACCGGGGCCACAAATCGGTAGCCGCGACGGGCCAAAGTTTCTACAAAACGGGGGCTGTCCGCGGAATCGCCCAACGCGTCGCGGAGCCGCTTGATCGCGGTGTTGATGCTGTGGTCGAACTCCACGACCGTGTCGTGAGGCCAGAGCTTTGCCTGGATTTCTTCCCGACTCACCAACTCGCCCGCATGCTCCAGCAGCATGGCCAGGATTTGAAAAGACTGCTCCGGGAGCCTGATCCTCAGGCCATGCTTCCGCAGCTCCCCCGCCCGAAGATCGAGCTCAAAGGCTCCGAAGCGGGCGACCCGAGACAATCCAGTGAATCGTTCCATCCGAGACCCGTCCGTCGGTTAATAGCGCCCATAGGGTACCACTCCCGGCAAGCCCAATGAAAGCCCCTGGCGGCGTGTTACTTGTCGCGCCAACCCCTTCGGCCTCAAGCAATTAGCACGTTAGCCATGAATAACCCCGATGTCAGACGCAGTGCATTGAAGTTCCTACTGCCTTGCCCCAAGGTGAGCCCTGCCACGCTAGCCGTGGGGGAGGACGCCGTGAGTTGGGAATGCGGTACGTCAGTTAACGGACGGCAGACGGCTAACGGCCTGGGGAACTTATCTCAACAAATTCGAGAGGAGGACTACCATGTTCAAGAAGAGTCATCTAGGAATTTCCATTCTGGTGCTGGCTATTGCGTTGGTCGCCAGCGCCCCGGCCTTTGCGAATAACGCCCATGACCTGAGGCTGAACCACGACATGGTCCTGAAGGGCACACCCCTCGGGGCAGGGGAGTACAGCATCCGCTGGGAAGGCCATAGCGCGACGGCAACCGTTACCCTGTCACAGAAGAAGGCCGTCGTCGCTACCGTGGAGGGGCAGCTTGTCGACCGCGGCAAGAAATATGAACGCAACGCCATCTTGTTCGACACCAACGCCGACGGCACGCGCATCATCAGGGAGATCCGCGTGGCAGGCTCCAGCCAAGCCCTCGTTTTCAACGAGTAACAGGGCGCGCTCCAAGGCGGAGCAGATGAAACTCGTGGGGCAGGTTGGCCGCAGGAATACAAATTCACGCCGCGGCCAACCTGATACCGCGCGCGCCGAACGCCTCCCGCTCAGCGAATCATCGAGAACTTCGCCGGGGTAAGAATCAGGTTGGTGATGTTGCGCACCATCTCGCCCCCGCGCCGGATCGACTCGTCGCGCAGCTTCTGCCAGTCCGGGTCGTCGCGGAACGCGGCCCACGCTTTCTCGCGCTGGGCCTGGCTTTCAAAAGGTATCAGGTAAGCCATGTTGGGCTGGTTCGGCCCGATGAGCGTATCCGCGTAGAGAACCGGATGAATGCCGCTCTTGTGGAACAGCTCAATTTCACCCCCGGCAAAGCGCTCGTGCAGATAGCCTAGTTGCTTCCACGTCGGCGCCTCGTAAATCCGCAGCTCAAAGATCTTGTGGAGAGGGTCGCCGGCAGCGGCAGGCTTTACGGGCGGTGAGAACGGCGTAGCGACGAGAAGCATTGAGTCCTCGCGGTGGAAGGCTGGTCCCCCCTTCTCGAGCTCCGTCACGGCCGCCGCCCAATCGGGGTCAGCCGCAAGCTCTTTCCACACCGCTTCCCTGTCGGCCAGCGACGCATAGATGCGTATGAACCAGACAGCGGGAATATCCGGCCCGATATCCACCGTGAAGACACCCACGGGGCCGAAACGGTGTTTCTGCCATAACGGCAGGGCGCGCTTCTCCAGCCATCCCAGGGTGCTATTCATCTGGGTGCCTTGCTGCAGTCGAAACGTTACAAACTCCGCCAAGTAAGCTGCCGTGGACGGCTCGGCACCCCGGCCCGCAGACCCGATGCCCAGCATAGCGGCGGAGGCCATGGCTGCACCCGAGGCGCTTTCCAAGAAAAACGAGCGACGGTTAATCATGTTCCTACCTCGAAAGGGATGTGTGCGTTTTCGGCGGCTACAATGACCTGCTTCGCCGCCAGCGTCAAGGTCTTTAGCGAAGGGCGAATCCGTTGTTGTTTTCCTTGCCGCGCGCCAAGCTGTGCCGGATAGCTGACTTCTTCGCTATTAGCTTGTCGCGGGGGGGGAAATGGGGCGCGGCAGAGCTAAGGTTCATACTGGGCTACCCGCGAGCCTCCAAATATGCTAGAGTGTGCCCGCTATGAAAGCACCTAAGTGTCCTCATTGCGGCTCGACTCATATGAGCCGCTCGCCGAGCGGAAAGAACCTGCTCTGCCTGAGCTGCAACCACGTCCTGATACAGCCGCGTGCAAAGGGAGTTCGCAAGGAAAAGGCGAGGACGGAGCCTTCGCCTGGCGAAAAAGGCCCTGGGCCAGAACGCGCGGCATGACGTAGGGCAGCTCGCGTGCGCGGACCTGCGCCGCGTGGCAGGATGGGCGTTTCGATCTACGCGCGAGCCGTAACCTTGGCTGGCCGCTCCACACACGCTTGCCGATGGACGCACGGGCACGCGCGTCGCATCGCGCTTCTGGGAATTCTCTTTTTGAGCCTTGACTCGCCGGGACCCCTGCGGGCGCAGCAATCCCTCCAAGACTTCGTCGACGTGCTCCGGCGCGGGCGGCGAGGCGCCCTCATCGTCTCCAACCCGAGGACCGGAGAAATCCTGGCGCTGGCGAATCCCGAGACGGTGTTCGACCGGGCCTTCCCGCCGGGCTCCACGGCCAAGCTGGTGGAGAGCGCCGTGGCGCTCGAGGAAGGCCTCCTTTCGCCGGACGACCGAATCTTCTGCCGGCAAGTTCCCGAGCTTCTGGGAAGAGCCTATCGTTGCTCACACGCACCGGCCGTCGCGCCCTTTACGCTGCGCTCGGCGCTCGCCAATTCCTGCAACTATTTTTTCGCCGCGCTGAGCGTTCGGCTGACTTCCACCTCACTCGCGCACGGGTATGCAGTTTTCGGTTTCGGGAGTCCGGTAGCAGGTCCGTGGCCCGCGGCCAACGCCGGCCAGGTCCGCATCGGCGATGACCCTGCGCCCAAAGCCAGGGCCGCGCTGGGGGAAAGCACCGTCCTGGTGACTCCGGCGCAATTGCTGCTGGCCTATTCGGCCATCGCGACCCGAGGGCTCGTCTTTCGCCTTTGGAAGCCGTCCGCGGGCCAGCGCCATTCTCCGCTGCTCCTTCGCCGGGTCAAGCTGCGTTCCGAGACCTTCGAGGTCTTGCGCGAAGGCTTGGAGGAATGCGTCCGGTCGGGAACCGGAGGCGGCGCCGCAGTGGAGGGTGTGCGCGTCGCGGGCAAAACCGGCACCGCCGCGGCTCTCGACCAAAGCGGGGCCACACACGCCTGGTTTGTCGGCTATGCTCCCGCCGAGGATCCGGAAATTGCCTTGGTGGTTTTCCTGGAGCGCGGAACCGGCATCCGCGACGCGGCACCGCTGGCGGGAAGAATCCTGAAGCGCTACTTTGCGGGGAAGGGACGAAAGCCGTGAGCAAGTGGACGCTCCTGTTAGCCACGCTGCTCGTCACAGGTGCCCTTGCGCCGTTGCGGGCCCAGGAGTTTCGCGTTGAGTTGTTCTCGGGCAAGCGCGTGTCAGCCCTGACGCTCACGGCGGGCGCCGAGCCGGTCCAGATCTGTGACGCTCGCGGCAAGCCACACTGCCTTGTACTGAAGCCGCGAGAAACGGCCCGCTGCCTGGCCAGCCCCGCCCGTCTGCGCTGTACGTGCGACGAGAAGGCTGAGGAATTCCGCGCGGGCTCCTTCACCTCTTCCGCGCCTTTTCGGCTTGCGATCGCGCTTGCCGGACCCCGCGAGTCGGATTCGCATCCTTCTGTCACGCTGCGGGCAGCGGAAGTCAGCGGTAATCGTTCCCGTTTCCGCGTCATTGCCCCGGTGGATCTTGAGACCTATGTGGGAGGCGTCGTGGCGGGCGAAGCGGCGACGCTCAAGAGCCCCGCGGCCCTTGCCGCGATGGCGATCCTTGCCCGCACCTGGGCCCTGCGCTCACGCGGACGGCATCAAGCCCAGGGATTCGATTTCTGCTCCCTGACGCACTGCCAGTTCTTTCGCCTGCCGTCGGAGACCGGCAGCGAGCCTTCACCCGTTGCCGAGGCTGTGGCCGGGACAACAGGCCTGGTACTGAAGTATCGCGGCGAACTTATTGACGCTTACTACTGCGCCCACTGTGGCGGTGTCACCGAAGCTGCGGGCGACGTCTGGCCGGACCGCGCTGCTCCCTATTTGCGAAGTGTGAGTGATCCCTATTGCACCAGGAGCGCGCAGGCTTTCTGGCAGCAGGCACTGCCCCTGGAAACCGTGCGGGGAATCTTGAGCACCAGGCTGGGAGTACGGCTTGACGGGCCCCTCCGCGCGTTGGAGGTTGCGCAGAAGAGCACCTCAGGGCGCGTGCGCTCCTTGCGGCTGGTGGGAAGCTCCACGCGCCAGATTGACGCCAATGAATTTCGGTACGCCGTGAACCGGCAACTGGGCTGGAACACTTTGAAGAGCAATCTCTACACGCTGGAGCAGCGCGAGGGGCGGCTGATTTTCACCGGCCGCGGCCTGGGCCACGGAGTCGGTCTCTGCCAGGTTGGGGCGGAGCAGATGGGGCAGATGGGCCTGGCTTACGAGAAAATCCTCGTTCACTATTTTCCCGGGACCACCGTCGAAGAACTGGGAGCGAGTCGCGCCGAGCGGATTCTCTCGAGCGAACATTTCGAACTTGTCTTTCCGCCCAGCCAGGAGCTGTGGGTTCAGGAAACTTTGCAGACACTGGAGGAGTCCCGCCGCGGACTGGAAAGCCGCGCTCGTGCCCTGCCCGCCAAGGTTCGGGTGCGCACCTGGGAGACGACCGCGGAATTCATGCGCGCTTCAGGCCAACCGGGTTGGGTGGCTGCCAGCAACGACGGCCGGACGATTCAGCTTCAGCCCCTCTCGACGCTCAAGCGCAAGGGCATCCTGAACGCGACGCTGCGGCATGAACTGACTCACCTCGTGGTGCATCGCCTGCGCGCTCCCCAAGTACCGCACTGGTTTGAAGAGGGTCTGGTACTTTTGCTGACCGGCGAGCAGCCCGCTGCGGGCGCTGCTTCCTCTTTCTCCGGCCGCAGTCTGGAGGAGAGTGTTTCCCATCCCCGTTCAGAAGCAGAGATGACGGCCGCCTACGCCCGAGCGCTCGCGCGAGTCCGGGAACTGGCCCGCCAGCGTGGCGCGTCTGCCCTCTGGGAAGTGCTCCAACACCCCAGCGCCGACGACTTGCGCTGGTTCGCAGGCCAGCGGTGAGTTACAGCCGCAATTCTGCAAGTGGGGAGTTCAGGAAGACGTGCCCTCGCTCGGCGGGAGGCTGAATCGCGCCAGCGAGAGCATCCAGAAGAGCCAGCCAATCACGAGGAGCAACAACGCCGCGCCCAGGCGAACGAGCATCTGTGCGTAATCCCAGAACCCCACCGCAACCTTGGGATGCCAGGTCGCCAACAGATAGGCAAGGCCCCCGAAGACGACGAGACTGAGCAGGCTGGTCAGGAACGAAGCCCTCCAGCAGCAGTTGGCGAGAACGCGCGCAGCCTGCCGCCCCGCTTCCCGCCAACCCGCCCGCAGCAGGACCGTCAGGAAGCTCAGAAGGAATCCCCCGACGACAAGCCAGAACCACGCCTGGATAACCCAGAAGACTTTCCCGACTGCTATCGGGCTGACCGCTCGTTCGGAACGGAAGGTCAGGAAGGAAGCGACTTCCAGCGCGTAGTCGTCGCTCCAACTGAAGACTTGGAGCAGCGCCAGCACGAGGAAGCTGCCGGCCACCGCCAAAATAAGACAGCGTGAGAACTGCCGCCGATCAACCCCCAGGAAATCACGCCAACCCATGCGGTGCGCGTTGGTGGCAGCAGCCGCGGTGGCACTCGTCGCTGTGGCGGCCAGGATGCCGACCACAACCAGCAGCTGCGCGAGACCCCACACGAGCCCCAACAAAAGGAACACGAGCGAGGATTCGGGCACCCATAACCACTGGTAAGCGCCGAAGGCCCACAAGGCCACCAGCCCCGCCAGCGTCAGAAGCAGCGCCGGGCTGCGGGCCACCGTCCCGAGACTCCATCTCCAGGTCGCTATCGCCTTCTTCATTCGCGCTACCCCTTACCGTGGCGATCCGCTCAGCGTGGTGTCACGGTGACGCTCACGCTCCGTGTGGAAGCCTGGCGCGCCGGCTCGTACATAGGCAGAACCCGCGCGGGGTTCGCCTGGAACGTTCCCGGCGTCACCGCCTTGAGCAGGTAATGGAACCGTTCCTGCCTGCGCGCAAATTTCGTCGCGAAGAGCGCCGCCCGATCGTCGTGGAATTCCCGCCGGGTGCAGGAGAACTCCCACCACTGCGGCTTCGTCTTCAGCTCGTACAAGTTCTCTTGCTCGATGAACTCAAACCCGGCCGGAATCGGATCCTCGATTTCGAGATAGGACTGCTCCTCGGTGGCGTTCACCGTTAGCCGTACCACCAGCACATCCCCGCTTTGGACGGACCCTTCCAGAGGCGCTTCGGCGTACACGAAGCGGTTTTCGACTCGCTCCGGAGCCAGCTTGAAGTACTCGCGCACCACATTCAGCTTGGTGCTGCCGACCGGCGCGGGTTTGGGCTCGCGCAGATAATACGAGGCAAACGCCGACCAGTAGAGCACGCCGGGTCCGCTCTTCACCACGCGAATTTCGTTCGCGCCCGCGCGGACCTCCGGGGCGTTGGCAGTCACCACAAACGGCAGCGGATTGGCCACATCCTTTTCGGTCACCTGCCGTTCCGCCAGCTTCTTGCCGTTGAGGAAAACGCTCAAGGTGTAGTTCGGCTTCAGCTCGCCGGAAACCTTGAGGTAATCAATTAGGCCATAAATGGCCGTGGCGGTCTGTTCGGTGGAAGTCCAGTAGTAGCCATCGGAGCGGTGGTCGATCAGCCAGCGCGCGGCCTTGGGTAGCAGGTCGCTCTTCGGGTTCAGATTCGCGAGCGCCTTGACCACGTAGGCCGTGGTCTCAAAGGAATTGTCGGAGGAGAAATCGAGCATTTCCTGGCGCTCGGATTTCCACCAGGCGTACGGGCCCTCGACCCGCGCCGACTGCTCGAGCGCCCTGGTGAACTCCGGGGCGCGCGCGTCGTTCAAACGCGCGAGGGTCAGGGCCATGAGCGCCTGCCCGTTGGGCGAGAGTTTGTCGCGCGCGGTATAAAGGCCCTCCACCAGGTTGCGGTCGAAGTCGCCGCTCAAGGCGAGCGCGTAGATCAGATAAGCACGCAGGTCGGCGAGGGCGCGCGGGTTCTCGTTGATCTCGTGGAGCAACGCCCGGCGTCCGCGACGCAAGCGGTTCTCGTCCACCG
>Ga0315291_10002985_pt1 | contig 21920 bp, 35 predicted proteins | sample YL17G12_20_MG_FD_203070 | JGI IMG/M metagenome (GOLD analysis project Ga0315291, IMG submission 203070) | Sediment microbial communities from Yellowstone Lake, YNP, Wyoming, USA - YL17G12_20 | ecosystem: Environmental > Aquatic > Freshwater > Lake > Sediment | place: USA: Wyoming | collected... | reverse complement strand
TGTGCGGACATAGCGACGATCTCCACAAGGATATACCTGATCCATATGATGAAAATGGTGGGGAAATAGTAGGAGCATGTACAGCATGTGACTGTAATGAATTTTGTGAAGATATTGATGAAGATGAGTTGGAGGTAGAATAATGCGTGATCAATATGAAGTATTGACAAGACGAATATGTGACATTCAAGAGTGTAAACAGGGGAGAATACCAATGGATAATGCACAACTACCATGGGATCATTGTCATAATTGTGACGGTACAGGGTACGTTAAAGAATGGATAGATGTAAGGACATTAATTCAAATGGTTAATGTGGGGTAGCATAATGGCAAAAGATCTTGTATGTGTGACATGTCATGGGCGAGGAGTATTATATGGAGGTGAATTGCGACCATCAGTGGCATGTAGTAATTGTCATGGATCAGGGGAAATACTATTGAAAGAGGAATGTCCTATGGAAGAAAAGAAAGAAGTGGTGAATCATCCAGCACATTATGGTGGGGATACGGTCTATGAGGTGATTAAGGTCATAGAGGCATGGGAGCTTGATAAGAACTTCTGCCTTGGTAATACAGTCAAATACATTGCACGAGCAGGCAAAAAGAATGATAAGAAGCTTGAGGACTTGAAAAAAGCGGCATGGTATTTGAACCGTGAGATTACAAATGTAGAAACAATGATTCTAGCAGAAACAGCAAAAGAGTCGCCAAATCCTGAGATTAAAACTGGAAAGAGAGGGACATGGACATGAAAAAGATACCGTCAGTTTTTCAACGCCTTGAACGCTCCTCATTAGTGAATACTGATAACGTCTTGCCGGAATGCACATGGGTCTTTGAACCAAATGCACAATGTCTAATTACCATTAAACGAGATGGGACACCAGTTCGATGGAAGAATGGGCAATGGTCACAACGTCGAACACTCAAGAGTAAGTTAAATCCTGGAACTGAAGGTATTCCACAACCACGCGATTTTGAACCATGTCAACCAACTCCTGGATATGATGATGAGAGCAAACAATGGGAATGGCCAGGATGGGTCCCGTTAGATACACAATATAAGAAACTTGTTGATGAAGCCGTCCTTAGTCGTGGTGGGATGTATAAAAACGAAGATGGGTTCACATTTGAATTGTGTGGGCCAAAGATCAATGGGAATCCAGAAGGTTGGGATACACATCATCTCTTTACGCATGGAGGTGAGCCTATTCTTTTTAATCCACAATCAGCACGACCACAGACTGCAGAAGAACTTGTTGCAGTTGTAAAGGCTATTCAAAATGAAGGTGTAGTGATCTATGATGGGACTGAACAATATCGAATGGCAAAAATCAAACGACGAGATCTTGGATTGGACTGGCCTATAAAAGTAGACCAAAAAATTGATCTTTAATTGATGAGCACTGTTTAGAAAAATGTTATAATCTTATCACTTACCGAAAGGTATGTAAAGGATGTATGAGAAAAAAAGTAAAGTCACATGGTGGAGGGAACGATGAAAAAAGCTGTCATCATTGAAGGACCTGATAACCTTGGAAAGACGACACTTGCACGATTCTTACAAAGTGAATTTGTTGGGACGCATGATTTTGCATATGTCCATTGTGGTCCACCAGAGGGAAATGGTACAGACGCATTGAAGTATCAATGTCAGTATCTTGCACAGACGATGCGCGCATTTAAGAATGGTGATGGGTTAGAAATATGGGATCGATCGATCATTGGAGAATGCGTGTATGGGCCAATGTATCGTGAGTATGATCATGCATGTTATGATGCATTGTTGCGTACTGAATTACTTGGGATAGGGTCACGGCTCTTCAATATTGTATTGTATACCAATGGTGAGTGTTACAAACGGATGAAGATCCAAAAGAAAGCGAATGAGACAAAAGCCTATCAGACACAAAATGAAGCACCAAAGATTGCCATTCAATTTGTGGATGTGTTTACCAAGCTTGGGTTGAAGCATACACTCTACATTAATTGTGAAAACTACGAGTCATTTGATGCTCGCAACACGTATATTATGAAGCGTGTACGCGCATGGTTGCATCTTAAACCATATGAACATTTACATACGGGTGATTTTACGCATACCTTTTTCAACAATGGCCAAATGATTTGGAAAAAGGGTGTAGGCTTTATGCGATGGCGGTATGAATGCGACAGCTACACGGATAAGTTGTGTAAGATTGGTATTGATCATGCAACGACATCCATTTTTGGAAAGACTGTGAAGCGGCCAACGACAGCGTGTGGTGCCACGAATAATGTAGCCTATCTTTTTGTTGGTGAAGCACCAGGTCAGCAAGGATGTGGGCAACTTGGCATTCCATTCTATGATGACCGTAGTGGGAATTTGATGCAAGTCACGCTTGATCGATTGGGGATTCATCCGACACATTACTATATGACAAATGTCGTCAAATGTTGTCCAAAGTCAAATGCATTAAGTGAATATGTGGACAATCAATCACGTCGAAATCTTGAATGTGTAAAAGGATTAAAGACAGAATTGTTACGTATTATCACAATGAATCCAACTGTCAAGGTGATTGCATTAGGGAAGGTGGCTGGCTACGAGTTATCTCGGTTTGGCATTCAACATAGGGTGGTGTATCATCCAGCATATTATTTACGCATGGGTATTAGTGATGACTTTCTTCGTGAATTGAAATTGGTTGTGGAGGCATAGATATGCGAGTACTTATATGTGGTGATCGTCATTGGACAAATGTTGAACGGATACGACAAGTTGTGAAAGATTTAGCTCCAAAGTTGATCATTGAAGGTGGTGCAAAAGGGGCTGATCGTATTGCACAGCAAGTTGGAAAAGAACTTGGTATTAAAGTAAAAGAAGTTAATGCAAATTGGGCAGCATATGGACGAGCAGCTGGACCAATTCGTAACAAGAAAATGTTAAAGTTGAAACCAGATTTAGTGATTGCTTTTCACAATGATATTGAGAAAAGTAAAGGAACAAAGAATATGTTGGCACAAGCAACTGCTGCTAACATAGAAACTACGTTGTATAGTGAGGAGGGAATATGCTACTGACTTTTGCACAAACATACGAGCGGATGACACGAGCGTTTATAACGAATAAAGCATTACGAGTAAATTTTGCATGTCGTGGATTAGCGATGGCGAGAGAGTCAGCGGCAGAGCTCTATATTAACATGGATCCAAAAGGTATCTCAATCTTTTCTCATCCAACACATCGTGTGATACCCATTCGATTTGTGTTGGCAGAACTGTGTTGGATACTTGCTGGACGTTTTGATACGGCAAGTATCGCATCATATAATAAAGCAATGACACATTTTGCTGATGAAGACAATAAGGAAGTAATTAGTGGTTCATATGGGCTACGTCTTGCCGGACAACTCTCTGAAATGGTTCTAAAATTAAAGAATGATATCTATACGAGACAAGCATGCGTGACGATTTTTGATCGCACTGACTGTCTATCTGGTAAGACCCATATGCCATGCAATGTCTTCCTACAGTTTCTCTGTCGTCCACCGTTGTTGGACTTGCATGTGACCTCTCGTTCGTCAGATTTTGTGACAGGGTTCTCGATTGATACCATTCATTGGCAAGCAATGTTAATCATGATGGTGAATGAATTAAAGATGAATGGGGTGCATGTCATTCCAAGTGTGTTGCATTATAATATTGCATCACTCCATGTGTATGAGGCAGATATCCCATTGATTGACCAATGGGATTATTGGAAAATACATACGACACCATTTGAACATTTTATGCCGATGTCTATTACTTTAAGTGAAGCCATAGCAAGTGCAAAGAAACATTTTGCAGCGAACCTCTCTCTTGCACAACTCATGGATATTTTGAATATTGGAACGAGCCTTTTACCAAAGATGATTGAGCTTGATGAGATGTTTCGGGTGCATAAGAATAAGGTGGTGCGATGAGGAGGATGTATGGTTGAGTGGACAGCAAAAAATGTAAAGAGTGTGAAGCATTTTCTTTGGGGGATCGATTCAATCCATGAGGGTGAGCCGCTCATTACAACATTTCGACCACAAGATCTTGCCGATGAATTGGTTGTGTGGCATCGTGAGCATTATAGTTATCAACATAACGATACCATTCGATCATATACACAGCAAGGATTGAGAAAGAGTGGGAATCATGGCAAACGAAAAGATTTTGCGTACTTCAATCGTGCTTACACATTCTTTGGGTATGATCAGTTTGCGGCACATCGTGCACAACCGAATAAGTTGATCTGTATTTGGGATCCGTCAAAACAAGGAGATATGGTTGGTGAGCACAACCCATGTATGGTGCTTGTTAAATTCCAAAAACGTAATGGAAAGCTCGATCTCAGTGTGGTGTTTCGTAAGCGAGATTTACTTTCACGAATGGTCGGCAATTGGGCCATGTTGGTTATGTGGCTCAACAATGAAGCTGGAATGCAGAAGCTCAAACCGGGATGGCTCATAGATTATTCAATGGATACGACATATGATGTCAAACGATTGGAAGAATTGAGGAAAGCAAAATGAAGATACTATTGACCGGTATGATGAAAGTACAAGCAAGAGCATCACGACCTGGATTCTTTGGGAGTGGGATTGTCGCATTGCATGCAGCACTTATTGAAGCTGGTCATTCAGTTGATTGGAGGCAGATTGAGTATGCAGAAAAAGGATTGGATAAATACGATCTACTCATTCTCGGTCTTGGTGCTCTTGGTGATTTCAGTAATCAGTTTTTGTATCAGATTATTCACGCGTCTCAATACGATCATGTCCTCTTTCTTATCGATGATTGGCGTGCGAATGGGGCGTTAAGAGGGCTGCGTAACAATGATATTTTCAGAGAATTTTTGTTTAAGAACGGCACTGGCAAGCATGTGGCGCCGCATGTCATTCGAAGAGATGAGAAGTTGTTAGAAAAATTGAGGGCAAAAATGTTTCGAAAGAAAGATAATTTGCTTGGCTCATTTTTTGAATTTGGTGATCGGTCCATCATTTTAGATGATACACCATTTATTGATGTGATGAGCTACGATCCAAGTTCATTCCTCTATAAGTATCGATTGTTGAAAGAGAAGATTGAGCCAACAGCTCGTCGGATAGAACGATGGGTCTATGGCTCATTGGGTGATCACCATCGATGGGAAAAGAAACTCGGTGCGAATTGGCCGATTGTCTGTCATATGCGAAAGCATGGGAACTTTTTGACGGAGCCACAACTTTTAAGAGAATATGCCAAATCCACAGGGATGTTGGCACCAATGTATCAAGCATCAGGCAGTGGATGGTGGCGACCTCGATACATTCATGCAGCATATACTCGTACAGCGATGTTTGGTGATGAGAGTGAAGCTGGTGGCTTTGGTAAAAATTATTGGTTGCCAATAGAAGAGATTGAGGCATTGTCAAGGAAAGAATTGAAAGAATTTGCAAATGAACAACATCGTATCGTGTTGAAGACAATACCAAAATGGAAAGATGTCATTGAAAAAATCGACGAAATTGCTAGTGAGGCAGCAGGATGACATTACAGACAGTGCCATGTCAATGTCTATGGTTAGAGATTGCCAATCAAAAAGGACAAGTAATTGCTATTTGTAAATGGTGTAAGAAAAAGGCAATATTTGATCGAGTGGCATGGGAGATATTATGTGTTGAGGGTTGTGCTGTCAACAAACCTATTCGAATATGAGGTGGGTCACATGAATTCAAGAATTACACCAGCATACTGGATGAAGATTGCAGTAGAGGTCGCAAAGGCATCGACATGTCGAGCTGAAGTTGGTTGCGTACTTGTGCATAAGAAAACGATTGTTGGCATGGGTTATGTTGGTAGTGTACATGGTGATGCACATTGTGATGAACGTAATCATATTCTTGTAAAGACCGAGCAAAAAGGTTCCACACAAGATGGTGATACATGCATTCGAACCATCCATGCTGAAATGAATGCAGTATTGAAATGTACCATACGTGGCTCTGAAGAGAGTGGATGGATCGACTGTTATTCAACCTATCAACCGTGTCTTGAATGTACAAAAATCTTGCTTCAAATTGGTGTGCGTGCAATTTACTATATTAAGCCATATAAAGATAAATGGCGACAAATATATATGGATGAATTTGATCTTTATAATGATGAAGAAGTATTATGGGTACAGGTCAAGCTATGAGAACCAATGAACGATGTGGCATGTGTCAATGGTATAAACAGTTTGATGACACGAATGGATGGTGTTGTCGTTATGCACCAATTGCTGTAATAGATGCTGATGGACCACGAACATTATTTCCTACGGTTAATGCAACAACGGATTGGTGTGGTGAATATGAGAGTAAATCCTGATCGTTGTATGGCCTTTGATACTGAGTTCAATAATCGAAAAGAACCGTTTATTGCAACGACATGTGATTGGCAGTTAGCAACAGAACTCTACAACTGTCATAAAGAGAGAGAAGTAGCACAATTGAAAGATGTGTTGGAAGATCGGTCCATTACAAAAATAGGGTTTCCATACACTGTTGACGCGCATGTCGTCAAACATCTTGGGATTCGTTGTCAAGGACCATGGGAAGATCCACTCATTGCTATGACATTGCTCGATGAGAACTTTGCCAATCGTAAAGGGCTCAAGTCAATGGCCGTACGTTATCTTGGTGCAGACATTCGTGAAGCAAAGACGCTTCGGAAATATAAAGCCAAATATAAGAAGCATGCCAAACGAAAAGGGATTGAATTCGATTATTCGCAGATTCCAAAGTTTGTGATGAAGCCATACGCGACTGATGATGCGGTCTTTACAGAGAAATTATGGTTCCTTGCTAGAGAGCCAATCAAACGGTTTGAGAAGATTTATCAAATGGAGAAGAAGATTTCTCCAATCATCCTTGAGATGCAGGAACGTGGGATGATGGTGGATCGATTGTTTGTCCGCAAGCAAGCCGTACAGTACGGCAAAGAGTCAGCACTCTGTTATCGTAATATCCAGTCCCTCCTCAAGCAACATCAGATTAATCTTCCTGACTACAATCCTGGTTCGCCAAAGCAGGTGGCGTATGTGATGAAGAGGATGGGCATTCCATTACCTGAAAATGAGAAAGGCCATCCAATTACAGAAAGTAAGGTGTTGGTTGAGTTAGATAGATATCCAATGGTGAATCTGCAATTGTTGCATAGGTTTTTATTAAAGCAAAAAGGGACATACTTTGATCCATTGTGGCAACGGTATACAACGAGGGAGGATCCATATGCGCGTTTCTTTGTGTATCAGTCTGGTGCGCGTACTGGAAGAATGTCAGCAGAGCTTATCCAAACGATTCCTCGACCTGACGAATCCCGTACAGCCCATGCACCTAAAATTGCTCGTCAAGCTTTTCGGCCTCGTCCTGGCTACTTCATGCTTGCTGTGGATTACAAAGCGTTGCAGATGCTTATTTTCTTTCATTTTGCCAAAGCAACAGCTTTAATCAAGAAATGTCAAGATGGGTGGGATCCACATGATGCAGCCTGTCATATGATGTTTGGAAAGGTTGAGAAAGAGTTGAGGAAAGATACAAAGGGGATTCAATTTGGACTTGTGTTTGGGATGGGTATTACAAAGCTGATGAGAGTGTTGCGACAAAGTAAAGCCAAGAAAAACATGTCACAGTTAGAAGCAAGTGCCATTCTTGAAAAGTATTTTGATCTTGTGCCAGTGAAAGAGTTCACAAGAGAATGTACGTCAACGTTACGACGAACTGGTATACTTGAACTCAAGTTTGAATCTGCATTGATGGACTTTCATCGAGAGTATCGTGTGCCTCAAGAGTTTGCCTATAAGGGTCCAAATGTCCTCATTCAAGGGACTGAAGCCTATGTGATGAAGACAGCAATGTTGCGAGCCAATACACTCATTCAAAAGAAAGGGATGGATGTTCACCTTCTTGCACAAGTGCATGATGAATTGTTGTTTGAGGTGAGTGAGCAAGAGCCAGCAATTCTTGTCGTCAAAGAACTTGTGAAAGCAATGGAAGACCATGTAACATTCGCAATGCCATTACGTGTTGAACCAAAAGCATCACGACTCAATTGGGGTAAGGTGAAGAAATGGAATGCAGTGAAGAACCAATATAATCAAAAGAGGGTTCACCATGTCTCGACCAGCATCAGCAACTGAATTACAAGCAATAGAGAAAGGAAAATGCCCACATTGTGGAAGTGATGATATTGATACTGATTGGATGGGTGTGCGGTCAACAACAGATGTGTGCAATATGTGTCAGAAATATTGGACACAATTTAGCAATGGACAAATTGAATTGGAGGGACTATGAGTCAGATGTGGCGTGACATGCATCATTTCCATGAGAAGTTTTTATTACCACAATGTGAAGTGCCATCAATATTAGAGAAAGAGATACATGAGTTTCGATTCAAGTTTATGCATGAAGAATTGGCAGAGTTTGAAGATGCATGTGAACGAAAAGATCTTGTGAAAGCATTTGATGCACTCATTGATCTTGTGTATGTGGCAATGGGTACAGCATACCTTATGAACCTACCATGGGATGAAGGATGGTTGCATGTACAAACTGCGAACATGGCAAAGGTCCGTGCAAAGCATAAAGGTGAGTCATCTCGAGGATCGGCATATGATGTTGTGAAACCAGAAGGTTGGGTTGCGCCTGAGAAAATGTTATTGGCAGAGGTGTTAATGCATGAGCATCATTTGCTCATAGCAAAGAATGATCGTCTACGACTTGAGAAGTTACGTTTCCCAGCAAGGACTAAAATGCCAGAAGGTGCAGATGGTCGTGTAACTGAAGATGATGAGGATACTATATGAGCAAACTCATGGCCATCGATCCATCCATCAATTATTGTGGTGTAGCCATTTTCAATATGAAGACAAAAGCATTAGAGGATGCGGTGCTTGTACGACCGACAAAGATCTCACAACGTGATGGAGAATTTTATGATAAAGCATTTTCAGTCTATACAAAGGTGGCTGAAATCCAAGAAAAATGTGATGTGGATCAGATTGCGTGTGAGTTGCCCGATCATTGGGCTGTGGCTGGTTTTATGGCTCGAGAATCAGGGTCAATTACCAAATTGGCTTTTGTCTGTGGATTACTGTATGGTATGCGTAATGATGTGGACAAATTCGTGTTCACATTACCACGAGGATGGAAAGGTCAATTGTCCAAAGATGTCATGAAAAATAGAATTGAGGGAACATATGCGGGTAAAGGGAAGCATTATACCAAGGAAGAGTGGAAAGACCTCGATCACAATGTCTGTGATGCCATCGGGATCGGTCATTGGCGTCTCTTTGGAAGGGTGTGAGTTACCTGAGGATCTATGGGCACCACTCTATGAGCGTGTGAATTATGGTGGATATAGTGTTGTATCAGCGTTCTATTTTGAACTTGAAAATGATTACGTGTATTCACGTGCATGTCAACGGTGGTATGGTGATAATCGAGTCGATCATATAAGGAGAGTCTAATGGATATTGTGATTGGTATTGCATTTTTTAGTGCAGGTGTCATAAGTGTAATGTGTGTAGCAATTTTTGCTTTTGTACTTGTTCGTACTTATCAACTTGAATGTGAAGCAGCATTGTTGATTGAGGAATATCGGTCAAAACTCAATGGATCAAATCGCTTCTTGTTTGATGAACAGTTAATGCGACAAGTGTTTCCAGAATTTGGTGATTACATTACTCATAGAGTATGGGCACGGCTTGTCGCGACAAAAGCCATTGAACGTGATACAATGGATGGTACGTGGTGTATCAAATGATTATGCCAATCGTCTTTCACATGCGTGATCTTGAATTGAATCATGTGTATATGGTCGCAGCAACGGCACATGAGGTTGGCGTCTCATTTCAGGCACGGTTAGTAGACATAGAAGTACCTGAGTGTGTGGAAGAAGATTGGGTCCTACATTTTAGTGGTGGGTTGACATTACGTGTCGATGATAAGAGTGCAACAGTCTTTTTTGAGGTATTAGAGTTATGATTCGTACACGACCAATGCCACATCAAATTGAAGGTGCAAACTTTGCAGCGTCCAAACCATATGCCGGCATCTTCTATGAGTATGGAACAGGAAAGACACTCATTGCATTAATGGTCATCAATGCGTTGAAACTCGCACGCACACTCGTCGTGTCGACTAAATTGAGCGTGAAATCTGTATGGCCGTCTGAGATTCGACAACATACTAATTTTCGATGGGTAACACTTGTTGGAGGACGACGAAAGAAGGGTCGGTTGTTACAACATGGGATGAAAGCATCCATGCCTGAAACTGGAAAGTATCATGCACCAATAGTCAAACCGACTGTATTCCTTGTGAATTATGATGGGATCAAAAACATTTACCGTGAACTTATTAAATGTCCATGGGATTGCATCATTCTTGATGAGAGCACAAAGATCAAATCACCAAATACAAAACGAACACTCGTCATGTGGGACCTTGCTAAAAAGATTTCTCGTCGGTACATTATGACTGGGTTTCCAGTGACAGAAAATTTGGCTGATCTTTATGCACAAATCAAATTCTTAGATGACAGCAATTTATTGGGCTCATCATATTACGCATTTTTGAATACCTATTTTGTGAAGATGGGTATGAAGACACTACCAAAGAAAAAGAAGACACGAGAGTTACTTGAGAAGATTGCACCATTTTGTATTCATAAAACGAATGAGATGTTGAAGTTGCCGCCAAAGATTTATAAGAAGTTAGATATTGAATTGACGGCACAGCAGAAGAAATTACTTGATGATTTCAAATCCACATTTCGTCTTGAACTTGGGAAGGTCAAGATTGATACGCAATATGTGTTTGCATTGATTACCAAATCACTAGAAATTTGTGATGGGTATATTAAAGATGAGAAGGGGAATATTGCAGTTATTCCAACCAATAAAGATGAAGCACTTATTGAAGTGTTAGATGAGATTGATGCACGACATAATAAGGCTGTGATATGGGCAGCACACCGATTTTCAATTCGAAAGGTTGATAAGTATTTGCGACGACTTGGGTATGGTGTGTTGACGTTGACTGGTGAAACAGAGAATGAAGACCTTGTGATTCAAAGGTTTCAGCATGACAAAAGATACACAATTTTATTGGCTACGCAGAAAAAGGCAGCAGAGTCAGTTACCCTCACTGCGGCAAAATATGGTATATATTATTCCAATACATGGTCATATGATTTACGAGCAAATAGTGAGGCACGCATACGACGCAAAGGTTCAGAGGGCCATGCATCTATCGTGTATACTGATCTCGTTACGGAAGACTCGATAGAATCAAAAGTATATGAATGTTTGCGAAAGAAAGGCAATCTCATTGCAGATTTGAAAGCACATTTCAAACAAATGAAAGATGGGAGTAAGAATAGGGAGGAGGCGTGATGCTCATTACAAAACCAAAAGTTTTATTCGTATCATATTCAAGTATGGGAGGGTTTCGGAAATGTCCTCGATATTATTATTGGAAGTACATCCGTCGATTGGAGAAGGCAACATTTAAGTTACCATTCATTGTTGGAAGGATTATGCATCATGGCATTCAGGTATTGTTTGAGAAACCAGATGATGCGATTAGTGAAATCAAAAAGAAGTTTAGGGAAGAAGCGCAAGATGCACGAAAGAAATTTCCGGAGATGTCAACATGGGATGAGGAAGGGTTGGCAGCACAAGAGTATTTGACAACAGGCATGTTGGCTGCATTTCGTGTATATTTTAGTAAATTTCTTGGTAGGACAAAACATATTGCAACAGAAAAGACGTTGCAATACTCACTTAACAAACGAGTGACTATTGTTGGAAAGATTGATAACATTATTGAGAACCAACGATTGAGGTGGATCTATGAGTTGAAGAATCTTAAAACACTTGATATGGATCGTGTGCGTGCGATCAAAACAGATCCACAAAGTGCGTTGTATTTAGAGGTGCATAATCGACAAGAGAAAAAGAAAGATCGATTAGATGGGATCATCTATAAGATTATTCGGAAGCCATCTATTCGAATGAAGCAGAAAGAATCTCGTAAAGAGTTTATGACGCGTTTAGGAAGTTGGTATCAAAATCAATCTGATGGATTAAAATTTCATCTCGAACGAATTAAAGGGTCGTTTATTGATGGGGATGCAGTGATCAATACTGTAGAAAAAGTGTCTCAACAGATGCTTGACTGTGGTGGGAAGAAGGATGAATACTTTCAAGATTTTTCGTATTGTATGCATGACTGGGGAGCATGTACGTATTATGATCTCTGTCATGGTGATGAGGAGAAAAATATAGTCTTGTATCAAATCCGGAAAAAGTATAAGGTGAAAGATGATGAAGAAAAGACTATTGTGGATAATGAGTAGAAAGGAGTTGGTATGAGTGATGTGGAGATTGAAGAGTCAGATGGTGAGATAGATTTGGAACGATCAGCATTTATGTTTTTTGGTCCTCCAAAGATAGGGAAATCAACGGTTGCATCTGGATGGCCAAACTGCGTCTTTCTGTGTACATCAAAGAAAGAAGTGAAGGCATTGAAGGTACCGTTCATCCTTGTCAATACCCATAAGAAGTTGGTAGATGCCGTCGAGTATTTAGTAGAAAATAAAAAGAAGCTTGGCTATCAAACGATTGTGTGTGACTTTCTTGATGCGATGTGGACGAATTGTATTATTTACATTTGTAAGAAGTTGAAGATTGAGCATCCATCAGAAGCTGGGTATGGAAAGGGTGTGGACATGATCGACCTTGAATTCAAGAAGTTGATTACCACATTGATAGGGTCGTCGTATGGATGCGTGTTCATTTCACATTTTCAAGTCAAGGATGTAACAACCATGAGTGGTGTTGTGCAGAAGATAAGTTCGACATTACCAGAACGAGCACGCAAAATTGTCATCCCACTTGTATCAGTGATAGGGTTCATTGATTTTAAGACTGTAAAGATAAAGGATGAAGTAACAAAGAAAGTTACATTCAAAAAGAAACGAATCATTTCTTTTGAGCCATCCGAGTTTTTAGAAGCAGGTGATCGTGATGGGTTCTTACCAGATGAGATTCCATGTTATAGAGATCCGCATAAAACGTATGCATTGATCGAATCATATTACAATGGTGAAAGGAAGAAAGATGAGTAAATGAAAGGAGGTGCCATTATGATGTAGTGTGCAGTAGTTGAGGGATAGGTAGTGTCAGTTCATTTCATTAACGTTGGAGGTTTATAATGTCTGAAGTTTCGAAAGAATTGAAGAAGTTGGGTAAGACATGGCAGAAGACTGAAGCTAAGAAAGGTGGTGGTGGAGGAGGGATTGAGGATGGTGATTACGTTCTCAAGATTTTGTCTATGGAAGTTGGTAAGAGCAAGAAGGGACGGTTGCAAGTTGCCGCTAAGTACAAGATCCGTAAGCCAAAAGCATTGAAGGGCAAGGAGACTATGACATTCCATGGTCTTGTGGATGAGAACAGTATTGCCTACTTCAAAGGTATGGCTGAGGTCATCGGTCTCGAATTGCCAGATGACATGGAAGATTTGCCCGAAGCATTGGAAGCATTCGTTGATGAATGTGAAGATGAACTCACAGTGAAGTTCACGACCAATAAGAAGGGTTATCAGAACATGACCATTCTTGCAGTTGGAGATACTGAAGTTGAATCATCGTCAAAGGAAGAAGCTGACGACGACGATGATGCATCAGATGATGATGATGATGACAAGAAGAAAAAGAAGAAGAAAAAGAAGGATGAAGACGAAGATGATGATGCAGATGATGCATCAGATGACGATGATGAGGATGACAAGAAGAAGAAGAAAAAGAAAAAGAAAAAGGAGGATGATGACGAGTAGTTGACTGTTAGGTATGGGGTGTAGAGCCAGCTACCGTAAGTCTATCATGCCTCAGAACTGGCGGGCAATAGAGCCCCTACTTTACCTTTAGCGCGTTGAAAGCAGGTTATGTTAAATTCATTGTCAGACATCGCTAAAGCAAAATTTCATAATGAACCAATCCGTATTCGAGCTGTGGTGTCAGGCAAAAGTTCGTCACCATATAAGATTCCACGGATTGTAAATGTTAAATGTCTTGGTTGTGGTGATGATGCATGCAAGTATAAGAAGGAACGTGAGCTTATCATTAAAGCCAAAGACGAGAAGTTCTTACTTTTCATTGATGTGCCAACAACAAAGCTTACCAGTATTGTGAAGACCGTATTTACAATTCCTTGTAAACATCTTGCTGTTGATATTGTTGAAACACAAAATGTCTTACGGATTTTTGTATCACAGCCGCCTGGAGAGGATCGAACAAAATGGATGTCTGCACAGACGTCATATTTTGTTGGTCATGACATCGATGCCAATCATATGTTTTATTTGAATGGATATTCAACAGTTGATCCAAAATCGCAGATTGCCACGTATGTCTTCTCGTCGGCTGAAAAGGCAAAGTCAGATATAGAGTCATTTGAATTGTTGCCAAAGGTCCAACATCGGTTAGAGGAATTTAGACAAGACTGTAAGGATGTAGATGAAGTTTTTGCATATTTGGATGTGTTGTATAATTCATATGCATTGAATGTCACAAAAATTTATGGGCGATTTTTACTTCATCTTGCAGTCGATCTTGTTTTTCATAGTGCATTAGAGTTTACATTACCTGGTGGGCGACTCCAACCTGCTCGACTTGATGCTATTGTTCTTGGTGATACACGGTGTGGGAAGGGTCATGTCGCAGAAGGATTAGCAAGATACTATGGTATTGGTGAAATGGTTGGTGCAGAGAATTGTACCTTTGCAGGGTTGGTTGGTGGTGCACAACAGATAGGAAATCATTGGGTAATTTCATGGGGTCGTATCCCTTTGAATGATCGTGGATTAGTAATTGTTGATGAAGCATCAGAATTGAAACCAACTGATTGGACGAGGCTTTCAAGAATACGGAGTGAAGGTATTGCAGAGGTCACAAAGATTCAACAACAAATTACTAATGCACGTTGTCGACTTCTTTTTCTAGCAAATCCACCAAGTAAAGCGATGGCGAACTATACGTTTGGTATTCACGCATTAAAAGATCTTGTGCATGCACCAGAGGATATTGCACGATTTGATTTTGCGTGTATTGTGTCACATGAAGAAGTATCAGTAGAAAATATCAATAAGCAATATGCGACCACAAAATACATCTACCCACAAAATCATGAACGTGATTTGATTATGTGGATATGGAGTAGGGCAGGATCACAAATTGAGTTTACTGATGATGCAATGGAAGAGATTTTTCTTACATCAAATCGGTTAGGGAAGTTTTATGATATCGGCATTCCACTCATTCAAGGAGAGAACGTTCGATTCAAAATTGCAAAGATTGCAATTGCATTTGCTGGACGGTTGTATAGTGCCACTAATAATGGTAGTGTGTTGAAGGTGAAACGGTTGCATGTCAAATGTGCGGCAACATTTATTCGTGCGTTGTACAAGTCTGATGTAAATGGTTATTATGATCATTCATGGCAACGAAAAGATTTGAATCCAACATTGCAACAAGAAAATATTGATTCATTGGTGGCGTACTTTAATGCGTATCAAAGTCAAGACGATGCGTATCAATACTTGCTTAACAATACGTATGTGAATGCACGAGATATTCAAGAGCATTTGAATGTGTCGCAACAAACATCCAATGAAATCATTTCAAAATTGATTAAGTTCAAATGTATCGTGAAGAAGGATACTTCATTTAATTCGTCAGCATATATTAAGACGTCGCATTTTACTCGATGGTTACGAGATAGGGTGCGTGCAGCAAGGAGAAAGAAATGAAAAAGAACGACTCACGCCCTATCATGAAATTTGGTGATGTGTGTATCTTTCAATTAAGAGATATCGAAACACAGAAAAAAATGGTGCGCTTAACTAAATGGCTTCCAGCAGTGCAAAAAGAATTGCACTATCTTGAGGCTGAGTATAAGCGAATTTCACATGATCCATTACGACAAGCAATGTTGGTGTACAATAATGGAGCAGTCGCATTGTATGTCAATGATTTAACTGGTGGTGCATTCGATAGGTTGAGTGAAAATGAAGAAGATAATTAAAGTGATAGTAGAACAATTCTAGGGACTGACAAAAACTGTCCCAGCCTGAGACCACTTAAAAATAACTATGTACATGTAACATCAATTATGTTAAGATATTGATGTTAGCAACGTAGTGGAATTACCTGCTACGTCATATCATTTCATATCATTAAATGGAGGTGCTGTGATGGCAAAGGCAAAAGAGAAGGTGGAGAAGAAGAAGGTAGAGAAGCAGAAGCAGTTGCCGACGAAGAAGCAATTGGACGATGCTGTTGCTGCAATTGCAGTTTCAGTTGATGGACAATCGCTTTCTGGAGAGAAGAAGGAATTCAGTTCAGGTAGCGTTGGTTGGAATTCAAATGGAAAGGTAGTTATCGGTGGATTAACCTGTCAAGTTTCATGCAATGTCGTCATTGTTGGATCGAAGGATACGAAGAAGTAGGATGACCATCATGGAAAAGCATAGACAACCGGAAATGACTGAGATCGAAAAGAAGATTTACCACGATCAAGAGGTCATGAAACGATGGAAGGTTGCCGCAATTCCATGTAGTAGTCCAGCCGATAATGATGCTGAACTCTCTGAGGGAGAGTTTACTCAGAAGGACAATTACGAACGAGATGAGTATCTTCGAAAGTCATCTGGACAACGGTTAGTGCAAGAGTCAAAGAAGCGAAAGAAGAAGGCTAACCGAGAGCAAAAGAGACTCGGTGGCCCAATCATTTTATGGACATTCAAAGGCGTCAAAAAAGGAGAGACAATCATGGAAAAGAAAGAAGCAATGGCTGAAGAAGCTGCCGAAGAAAAAGCAAAAGCAAAAGCGAAGAAAGTGAAAGAGAAGAAGGAAAAGAAGCCAGCAAAGAAAGCAAAGAAAGCAAAGAAAGAGAAGAAAGGAAAGAAAGAGCGAAAGGCTCGTCGGCCTCGTGTGGTCGATGGGAAGATCACCTTGCTTGAGAAAACAAATCCAAAGCGGAAAGGTTCAAAGGCATACAAACGCTACGAGCTTTACAAGAAGCATAAGAACATCGCAGCTTACCTCGATGCTGGAGGAAAGCGGAGTACATTGCGGTACGATGAGAAGCACAAGTTCATCAAGACAAGCAACATCACAACCTCAGAGGATGTTAAGAAGAAAAAGGAGAAGTAACCTCATCTTCTAGGAAATATGGTGGCGATGGGAAACTGTCGCCACCTTATTTTTCATCTCGTTGAAACATCAATTATATAGGAGATTGAAAGTGAAGAAGAAAACTAAGGTGCCAAAGAAAAAAGTCGTTACTGAGAAGATGAAAGAAACAAAGAATGGGAAATTGACGGAGGATCAAAAGGAAGCGCGTCAAGCCATTGAGGAACGGTCAGCATTTTTTGGATGTCCAGGAAAAGTTGTTGGTGTGAAGAAAGGTCCAGTCATTACGTTGTATGAGTTCGAACCAGGCAAGGTGACAAGAGTCAAACGGTTACAAGGATTACAAGAGGATTTGGCATTAGCATTGAGTGCTGATGCTGTGATGGTGCATAGAATTGCTGGACGCAACCTCATGGCCATAGAGATCTCAAACAATGAAGCTGATCGAAAGAACATTGCATTTAGAGATACATTGCAACGGATCCGTGAAGCCAAACGTGATGGGATGGATCTTCCATTGAATTTAGGTACTGATCCATTTGGTGTGCAAGTCGTCGATGATCTTGCAACCATGCCGCATTTATTGATTGCTGGATCCACTGGCTCTGGCAAATCAGTGTCGTTGAATTGCATGATCAGTTCATTGATTATGACGTGTTCACCACAAGAGCTGCAGTTCTATATGATCGATCCAAAAGGTGTGGAGTTGATTCATTACAATGGGATTCCACATATGAAGCAAGAGATGGTGACGAGTCCGCATTATGCAAAGGATATGCTTGAACGGTTGGTGAGAGAGATGCGGCACCGTCTTACAATGCTGACAGTAGAGCGTGTGAGAGATATTCATGAGCTGAATCTCTTGAGAAAGGGAAGAGGGACAGAGCCATTACCACGTATTGTGTTAGTGGTCGATGAGCTTGGAGATTTGATGTTGCAAGATAAAAAGGCATTCATCTATCTCTTTGCAGAGATAAGTCAGATCGCACGAGCAACCGGTATTCATATGATTTGCGCAACACAACGACCATCAGTGGATGTTTTACCTGGAAAAATCAAGGTGAATTTTCCTGCGCGCATGTCATTTAGAGTGACGTCATCAGTGGATTCAAAGACAATCGTACATCGGACAGGTGCTGAAGGTTTACTTGGAAGAGGTGACATGTTGTACTTGAGTCCATCACGCGCAGCATGCATGCGTATCCATGCACCATGGGTTCCATTGGACGATGTGAAGAAGTTAACTGAGAAGATTCGAAAAATAGAGGACGAACGTAAAGCTGAACAATTGAAAAAGGAGCATGAACGGTTAGCTGAAGAGGAGAGGAAAGCTGAAATCCTACGTAAAGCAGAAGAAGCAAGACGATCAAATGATGAAGCAAAGCGAATGAAAGAAGATGAGCAGATAAAGAAGTCAAGCGAGAAAGTTACTTCTGAAGTAGAAAAAGATTTTCTAATAGATTGGGCAAAGTAACTATCTAACATAGGAGGTACGCATAATGGCAAAAAGCAAGATGCAGTATTATGTGACATTACGTATTGATGATGGGACACAACCACGTTCAATTAGAGAGATCTGTTTTCCTATGTTTGAAAGTTTGAAGGCAGCAGAAGCATGGTATGAACGAGCAGTGACAGCATTATATAGTCTTAACATAGGAGAAAGTAAATGATGGTGCCTAAATATCCACATATTAAGGTAAAGCTAGTTGGTGGTAGTGGGAATGCATTTGCTATTTTAGGTACCGTGCTTGCAGCATTACGAAGAGGTGGTGTAAGTAAGGAAGAGCGTGACATATTTGCAACTGAAGCACTGAACGGTAATTACGATCATTTATTGCAGATGGCAATGAAAACAGTTCACGTATCATAAGGAGTGAACATGGATCTTTCAGAAAAGATTGCATATCATGCAACTCATGCAAGTATTCACTTAAGGGAACTTATCGATTCAAAAGTACCAGGACTTTCAACAATGAGTGAGGCACTATTGAAAGATGCTGAAGTGTTAACCAATGGTCTTGCAGAAATCCATGTAAAGATTTCTAGAGGAGGATGAAATGCCAGGAAAAAAGGGCCAGAAGATGATTCCACGTCGGTCAGTATCAAAGAAGTTTCATTCAGTGAAAGCACTCGTCTTTAGTTTGTTTGAAAGTAATCCAAGCATTTCAAAAGATGAGGTAGAAAAAATCATTAAGAAGGAATATCCAACAGCCAATTTCATAGGAAAAAATGGCCGCAGTGGTCATTTCACTTGGTACAAGCATAAGTGGAATCGTATGAAATTGGAGAATGCAAACTTCAACATTAAAGAGGCCCATCCAAAGGCTGAGAAAGTCGAGGCACCAAATGAGTCTGCCAGTCATGAAAGCAAAAAAGATCCAACTGCCAATGCTGAAGACGTGGTCAAGGAACCAATGGGAAAAGGTCATAGTCGAGGAAAAGGTGGACGGATTCCGATACAGTCGAAAAAAGGGAGAGTGGACATCAAAACAGGGAAAGCTACTGTTCAACGCAAAGGAAATCCAAAGAGTTCTTGACGGAATCCCAAAGCTAAGAAAATATATGATTGATGGTGAGTTGGCAGGAAAGTCATGGGAACAAACCATGACCATCTTTCGTTCGTCAAAGAAGGATGTGTCTGAGCAGTTAAAGGATGGGAAGTATCGCATCTTTGATCTCGTCAATCCAGAAGATCTTGATGAGCCATTAATCGATCGGAAGGGTCGGTTAGTTGAGTTACTATCAAAGGTCGAACATCCAATGATAGAGATCGTAAGACATGAGAGGGTAAATACCTTCGAACATTTTCTTAAATTGAATAAGCAACATCTCGCATTAGGGTGTGATGGCTCTATCATTAAGTTCAATGAAGGTGGGTATGAATTTAAGCGTAGCAAACTGTGGTTAAAGTACAAACCTCAGAAAGAACTTGACTGCAAAATCGTAGGTTTTAGAGAGGGGAAAGGGAAGTATGTTGGGATGCTTGGTTCATTGATAGTAAAGGTGCCAGTTGCCAATGGTTGGAGTGAGTATCCAACAAGAGTGAGTGGAATGGATGATAAAGATCGAGTATCAATGTGGAAGCGACAGAAGCAATTGTTAGGGACAATTGTTGAGGTGCAATTCAGAAAGATATCAAGCAAAGGCAAGATGATAGAGGCCCATGTCCATCGGCCAAGACCAGACAAGGAATAAGCCTATGATCATTGATTTTGACAAACTTAAAATGGCAATACATAAGCGGCTTAAAGCTAAGCGTGATTTAAGTAGAGAAACTATTGAAGCATGGAATTGCTGTAAGCATGATATCATTGCAAGGTTTGGAGAGAAGTGTTGGAAAGAAGTAAGTTCGTATAAGGAGGTCAAATGAAGCAACCATACAAGAAAGCTCTATCAATCGCATATGACTTCACTAGTAAATTTGTAGAGAACGAGTATGTGATTGCAGGTTCCTTACGACGTAAGGAAGAGATGATTGGGGATGTAGACATTATCACAGCAGCACCGTTAGTAACTATTGAGAAGGCATTTGCTCGATGTAAGAGTGTGGAGAAGGTGAGAGGCGGTAAGAAGAAGTTAGATGTAGATTATAGAGGTATGCGGTTTAACATTTACTTTGCAATGCCCTTTTACTGGGGTGCAATGTTATTCTTTCTGACTGGACCAGCAAGTTATGCGATTGCTTATCGTCGTAAAGCAAAAACTAAAGGTTGGCATCTCGATCAATATGGTTTGAAGAATGAGAAAGGTGAAGTGATTGCATCTCGAACTGAAGCAAGCATTTACAAAGCATTTGACAAATCATATAAGCAACCAGAATTGAGAGGGAAATGATGATAGAAATTCTAAAAGAAAATTTTTATCTTGGTTTTTGGACAGGCTCGTTTTATAATGGTGATTTCCTTGCAGTCGTATGGAAAACATCAAAAGGTCCATGGGAAGGAAAGTATCGATTTAGATACTATAGAGATGACAAAGCCCATGATAGTGATGACATCAAGAATTGGTATGCTATGAAAGCAATGGATGGGTCTGATAAAACAAGAGACCAACTTAAAGATGCGATGGATACATTGTTAAAGGTTGGACATGCTTCAGAGTTTATGTATAGTGGTTGTTATGTAGAATGTATGGGTGATGGTGATGCAATGATTGAACTATTAACTAATGCTGACCGTCCATACCTTCACGCCAAAAGAATCTCTAAAGAGGAAGCTGACCAACTTATAAGTAGTGACTGACAAAAATTGTCACACGATGCAGGAGTGTATGTACATCTCCATCTAAATATTGTATAATCATAATGTCACAGCCGTAGTGGTTGTGGCATTACAATTTATAGGAGGTGCGTTATGGCAGAGTCAGAATTTACAGTAGTTGTTACAGTGCAGACAAAGAAGAAGATGTCGCTTAAGGAAATGGATAAGGTAGCGAAATGGTTAAAGAAAGGGTTGACAATTGATGAGGCAACATATGAGAAGTTTCCAGTTGATCATACGTTGTTTGACTTTCCTAAAGTAACTTTTGTCGACCGCATATCACAAATGTAGGGTAACCAACCCTTCCAGCCAGATGACCCTTCGATAGGCGCAACGCCGAGTGGTGCTGCGCCTATTGGTGGGTCGTCGATTGATGTGTGATTGATGATTTGTTGATGTACAAGCGATCCAACCTAGTATATT
>Ga0315291_10002982_pt1 | contig 21930 bp, 11 predicted proteins | sample YL17G12_20_MG_FD_203070 | JGI IMG/M metagenome (GOLD analysis project Ga0315291, IMG submission 203070) | Sediment microbial communities from Yellowstone Lake, YNP, Wyoming, USA - YL17G12_20 | ecosystem: Environmental > Aquatic > Freshwater > Lake > Sediment | place: USA: Wyoming | collected... | reverse complement strand
GAATTCCTTTCTGTCCTTAAGTGTTCTGAAATTTGTTTCATTCATCGCAACCATCAGAGTATCGCCTTCTCTTACCTGGCGGCCAATAGTTATTCCTTCGACTGAAACTGCTGCTTTTTCACCAACTTTCAATTCTTCGAGTTTTTTGCCTTCGGATTCTATTTCTTTGATATCTCCAATTTCCTTGCCATCTTTCGTCAGCAAGGAAACTCTGGGCCTTAGTTTTCCGGCAAGAACTTCAACACCAAATATTGCGGGGTGGCTTGCTCTGAAAGTATAGCCTGGCAGAATTCTGAATCTTGCAGGCCAGGTCAGACCTTCCAATTTCTTTTTTTCAATCTCAGCTTTCTTTGTGATCAGAGCTTGCTCGAATTTCTCGATTAAATGGTAAACAATATTATCAGTTAGAATAGTAACACCAAGTCTTTGTGCTTCTGATGCCGCGTCCTCATCAGCTTTGATATTAAAACCCAGGACAAATGCCTTCAACGGGTCCTTTTCAGCTGTTGCAGCGGCGTCCATGACGTCATTTCTGTTTATTGTGCCAATACCCATTCGCTGGACAGCAATGCTCCTGTTTCTTAACATAGCAGAAACCGCTTCCAAACTTCCGAGGGCATCAGTCTTTAATACGATGCCTTCCTGCTCGACTTGCAAGATAATACTCTCAATTTCTTCCTCAATCTGCTTTTTTGCAGACTCAATTTCAGCTTTCGTTTTTGCTGAAAGTAATGGAGAACCGGCAATAGCTTTCTCGAGTTCAGGCGCAACTATTTTTACACCTGATGCCGCGCAAACTTCACCAACAGGCTCGAAGCGCCTGCGGGCATCTCTCATTTCAACTAGTGGCAGAGGCCTGAGCAAAGCTTTGATTTTAGTCTCGATAACTCCTGAAACCCCACCTAACAAAATAGTATCTCCTACTTTTATTATGCCATCGTAAATTATTACGTCCGCTGTTGTTCCGAGGCCTTTTTCTTCTTTGATTTCTAAAATTGTGCCTTTCGCAGGGCCTTTTACTTCAACTTTTAAACTGGATTCCAAAAATTTCTGTGTCAGACCTGAAATCAAAGCCAGAAGTTCAGCAACTCCTTCCCCGGTTTTTGCTGACACCGGAACAATTGCAACTTTCTTCTTGTAATCTTCAACTTTAGTATACAAATCAGAGTCGAAACCAACTTCAGAAAGCTGGCCGACCAAAGCATAGAATTTCTTTTCAAACTGTTCTTTTGTTGCGGCCATTTGCTTTTCGAAATTTTGCGTAAAAATAAGAGTGTGAGTTTTCCAGTTCTGGATTAAATCAATTTTATTTGCAGCAACCACAAATGGTACTTTGAATGTTTTTAGGATTTGGATTGCTTCCTTTGTCTGCGGCTGAATTCCCTGCATAATATCGATGACAACAATTGCCATGTCAGCAACCGAGCCGCCTCTTTTTCTCAGATTGGTAAAGATTTCGTGGCCCGGAGTGTCAACAAACAAAAGCCCGGGAATTGTAAACTTAAGCTTAAACTTCTCGAGCAGAGGACCGCATAATTTCTGTATGACCTCTAATGGCACGGAAGAAGCGCCAACATGCTGTGTAATTGCTCCGGCCTCACGAGAGGCTACAGTAGTTCCCCTAATAAAATCAAGAAGGCTAGTTTTACCGTGGTCTACGTGTCCCAACACTGTGATAATCGGCTGGCGTATCATTGTAAATCACCATCAAAACTCAATTCCAAAGTCTGTTTAAAAAGTCTTACTATTTGCTAAAAACTTGTTTCAGAGCTTCATTTACGTATAGTATTCCCCAATTACGCAGGAATAATAATTCGGGATAGTGGCCAGGGTTATGCAAGCGGAATAGATACATATCATACCAATCTGCACGATTATTAGCATAATGCCTGGATTTACATCCGCAACAATATGCTTCAAATTTTTCAGTCGAGAATTTTACTGTCCCTTCTTCGGGAATTACAGCTAGAGGGCTGTTGGGTTCAATGAAAAGCAGGTTTTGGTAAGAATTAATGGCTATGCCTTTAACAAATCCATTGTATATTGTAGTTACTTCTGCTTCAAAATTAAAAGGATGCACTATTTGCAGACCGTGTTTTTTTCTTATAGAGATTTTAACAGACTTTTTTATTTGTCCTTCTTTTTTCATATCTGCAAGCCAGTCTTCTGCAGCTCTTTTGAAAACTTTATTTGCTAGCTCAGGGTCTATTGCTACATCCTTGCTCAACAATTTAGGATAAATGGGGAGAACAAATCTACCTCCTCTGTAATATCTGCCCTCGCCGGGAAGTATCGGAATCTCTTCTTTTTTTAGTAGAAGTTCTTCGAGTTTCATTAGTATTAATTTAGTAGTATGTGACGAGCTTGCTGAACCAGACTGCTATCTCTCTTCTTGCCTCTTCGACAGAGCTTGATGCGTGAATAACATTTTGGATTACTCTTCTTTCCGAATCTGCTAGATCGTAACTGTCAACAGCGAAGTCACCACGGATTGTGCCAGCAGCAGCCGACTTCGGGTCTGTTGAGCCCACCAACTTGCGGACAATTTCAACGGCGCAATTGCCTCGAATAACCATTGCAACAATAACTCCTGATTTTAGGTGTCTTTTTAGCCAGGATTGGATTTGCTTACCATAAACCATGGGATCATCTGTTATCTTCGGAGGAGTTACGCCTTTCTTAGTGTAAGAGTCTCGAGTTTTACTGGTTAAACTTGTGGCCCATTCTTCGGTTAGAGGGTAGTGAGCTTCAGCAATCTCTTCAGAGGGCAAAACCATTTTCAAGCCAATAATTTTCATGCCCGCTCTTTCAAATCTTGATATTACGTCTCCAATTATTCCTCTTTGGACGCCTTCTGGCTTGATTAAAACTAAAGTATCTTCAATCATAGATGCTGGCTAGAAAATTAGTTTTAAAAATTATTTGGTATGCTGATGCAGCACGTGATGTTGCTTCAGATGTTTCTGTGCTTTTCCAGACAAGAATTTGCTTGGAACTAAAGCAAGACCCGATAACAAAGATACGAATGCGCTGGCATAAAGCACTTTTTCTATTCCAAAATTATTTGTTAAAAATCCGCCAATTATGGCACCAATTCCGTAAGAGATTGCAACGCCAGCCATCAAAGCAGCCCAGGCTGCTCCATGCTCTTTCCTTGGAGTAACTCTGGCAAAAAGACCAACAGCAGGCCAGTAGGAAAAGTCCCAGCCCAAGCCAGCAATAGCTCTTCCAACGAGATATGTGAAATAATTGCGCAATGAAAAGAATATCAAGCCGCCTAAAAACACGAGACCAAATCCAGGGATTAGCAACCATTTAGCAGGCACCTTGTCTATGGCCTTGCCCAGCGGTATTTGCATTAAAGCGCCTACAACCCACATGGCCGTTATAATCAAACCTATTTCCGAAAAGCTGAAGCCCTGCCTGTCTAAATAGATAGGCATGTAGATGGCCCAGAAAGTCCAAGTTATGTTATTCATCAGCAAAACAAAATTTATTGTATTGAAGCCTTTGATTTTGAAAACATCTTTATATTCTTTTTCAAAGTCTTTCAGTCTCATGCATTTTTTGGGAGCATAACAGTCTCTAATTGACGTTACAGCTATTGGAAAACCAATTGCCGTAATCAGAGCTCCGATATAGAACAAATTAATAAAACCCATTCTATCTGCCAGAAAACCGGCGACCAAAGGAGCCATAGCTGTAGCGGAATAATAGAAAAGATTGCGCTGGCTCATTTCAACGCCTTCTTTACCCTTACTCAACAGGTCAAAGTAATGTGCAGACAGAGCAGTCCAGCATACTGCCGCAAATAGCTCCAACATAATATCGAGCCCAATAAATTGCGGCACAGTTTTTGCAATAGTTATGCCAACAGCAAAAAGAGGAAAACCTATCGCGCCTATTATGATAAATTTTCTTTTTCCATAACAGTCAACGATGGCGCCTATCAATAATCGTAGAAAACCCGCAGCTATGGCGCCAAATGCAAATATGAGGCCTACGTTAATCAGTGAGATGCCAATGGTACTCAAATAAACTGAGAGCAAGCTTGTAACAAGTCCTATGCCAAAAACCATGTTAAGTAAAAATACATTTGCCAGAACAAGCTCTCTTCTTAAAACCATACTTTATTTATTTTAATTTCAGTATATAAAATTAAGGAACCGATTTGTTACCCTATGTATGGAGAAACACCGACTTCGAGCGCAGCCGCAATTACCAGAATTACAATCGCAATTAAAATCAATTCTAAGGAGTCTTTCAGAACACTGGTAAATTCTTTATCTCCAGGCTTATGCCTTGAGACCGCAATTGAAATTATTCCACCAGCAAGCCCACCAACAAAATAGGCCGCGATTTCAGGAACTCCGTGTACGAGATATTTTGTTGCGGCAAGAGATGCGGCGCCTTTGTTCAGTGCTCCGCGTACACCATCGCCTAGCAAAGTACCAAGTATGGATGCGTTCCAGTCAAGGATGAAGATAGCCCCTGCACCCCAGACTAACGCCAAAACTATTCCGACAACTAGAACTTTCAAATTATTCATCAAGATTTGCAAAAACGAACCCAATCCGATTGCTGCGCCTACACTAACATTTCTGCTAGTGATAGTGTCAATTTGCATCTTGAACAGATTTGTTGCCGTAGTGGCTGGCAAAAATGAGTACCAAATTGTATACGACAAAACCATTCCCAAAAACATGAAAATGAATAGCTTGAGAGCGGGCCAGTGTTTTCCAACAAAAGGCTTTTTTTCTTCATCTCTCAGCTCCTCTGTTTTCATTAAATTTAACATCAAAGGCATGAATGCTGCTACTACTAGAACCATCATTACGGCATCAGCATTACTTGGAAAAATCCATAATGCAAAAGCAGCGGCTATTGAGGAGTACGCGAGTGCTAAAAAGAACATCCTTTCGGGGTGTTTTTCGGCATTATGTATTTCTATAAGCCAATCTAAGACCATTAAACATATCTTTTGTAGGAACCACTATAAATAATCTTTTGTAGTCAAATTGCCCTGTAGAGTGACAACTAATCTGGCTAATATAATAATATTTATATACGCAATCCACGCAATATTGCAATACTGGAGGACGGCCATAGGCTCACGTGTCAGAACCAAGCTCAAATTACAGCCAGCTAGGTTTACCGTCTATATTCTTTTCCTAATCACAATAGTAGCGCTGTCTTCGGTTTTCATATTTTCAAATCCCGCTGTCACGGGAAGATTTTTCGCACCACTCGAAGATTTTTCGCTGCAGGTGGATAATACATTTACTTCAAATCAGAATTACGAATTGCAAATAGCTCAAGATTTTCCTTACAATCTCAAATCACTAAAGATTTCTGGCTCTTTTACTGGCGAATCCGCCAAAGTTTACTTGATTAACGGTTCTGAAAAGTATCTTGTTTCGGAACTTAAAGGCACGACTCAAGAAGAATCCAGCGGTTTAGTCACAGGCGCTTTAACAAAAGCAGGCGAAATAGGCAACAAGTTCAAAGATAAAGATAAGTCTGCTAAAAAAGATAAAGATTCAAGTTCTAGCGATTCAAGCTCTTCAAGTAGCGGAGAAAGTAGTTCTGCACAGCCGGAGTCGCCGTCTTCCAGCGATTCTACTAATACCGGTTCTTCTGACACGGAACCAAGCAGCGACTCTGGCGCAGAAACTTCAGCTCCTGCAGAGCAAACACCTTCAGAGCAAACGCCTGAAGAAATTCAGCCAGTAGAAACACCTCCAGCAGAAATTCCTCCAGTTGAGGAAGTGCCCGAAGAGATTCCTGCTGAGGAAGTTCCCGAGGAAAACCAAACTGTAGAGATTCCTGAAGAGAATGTAACTCTGCCAGAAGAGAACATAACTGTTCCCGAGGAAAATACCACTTTACCTGAAAACATAACAAATGAAACACTCCCCGAAAACACTACAAATATTACTGTTCCAGTAGAACAGACTTTCACAGATGAGTGTGTTGACACTTGCCTGCTTCCAGATGGTTTGGATGCAGATAGCTATAAATTAGAAATCGAAGTTACAAATGGCGAGCTTGCAATTGATGAAATCTCGTACTCACTTTTGAATTTAACAGAGGTACCTGTTACCGTAAACATAACAATTGTTGACAGCAAAGGCCAGCCTGTTGCAGCAGATATAGCTCTTGTAAATGATTCGGGCGCGCCAGTGCCTGAAGAAACAAGCGTTGCAGAAAAAATTGCTCCACCAACAACAGCTGAAAATGCAGATACTTTTGAAGTTAAACCGAGCGATCAGAACAACCTAGCTGTTGACATCACAACATCCGAAGTCCCAGTCAAAGCAATTGAATTCCAGAATATTGATGCAACAAAGGATGTTAATGCGGTCATTGGCGTAGATAATGTTCCCGAAACAGCAGTGCCCGAAGTGAATGGTGCACAAGTAACAGAAGTCTACGCGATAGACCCAACGCAATTGAATTTCACAGAAGCGACAGTAACTGTGGAAGCGAAAGGCGTTGCATTATACAAATGCGCGAATTGGGACTTCGATCAGCAGGTCTGTAATGGCGAATGGACTTTCCTACAGGCAATAACTCCAGGCCAAGATTACAGCATAGCTCTCACCGCAAACGACCCCGCTTTCTCTGAGACACAGCAGCCTAATGGTGCGGGCAAAGACACATACATCAATGAATTGCTAACTAACGAGAACAATGGAGCAAATGATGTACTGAAAGTTAAGACTTCTGTTCAAGATAACAAGATACTGCTTGAATTCAATTTGTCAAACATACCTTCTAATGCCATAATTACAAGTGCTAGCGTAACATTATACAGGGAAGCAGGTACTAACAACGGAGAAGAGAACGTAAGCATCTATAGAGTAACAAGATACTGGGATGAAGGCACAGGAAACGCGCAAAGTTCAGGAGACGGCGCAACATGGAATAATGCCACTAACACTACTCTTTGGACAACAGCAGGCGGCGATTACGCCGCAACAGAATTTGCAAGGACTCCAGTCACAACAAATGGGTATTACACTTGGATTATCACTAGTTTAGTGCAAGGGTGGGTTAATGGCACTTGGTCGAATTACGGCTTTATTATGGTAAACCCTATAGATGGGGATAGTCTCAATACATTTACCAGCGGCGATGATACAGTAGCCGTACAAAGACCGCAATTCAATGTAAGTTATACAACGGCACTAAATGTGACATTTGTCAGTCCGACTCCTGCCAATAGTGCAACACTCAACCAAAGCTGGGTTTATGTTAATGCTACTTTGGCTAATGGCAATGCTTCGGCTGCAAAGCTAGACTGGAATGGCACAAATTACACTATGAGCGGTTCTGGTACAAATTGGTACTTAAACAAGACCAATCTTTCTTCAGGAACTTACACATACAAAGTTTATGCAAACGACTCGGGAACAAATGTTTTTGACGTTTCTGAAACAAGGACTGTTACTTTGAATACAGACCAGACGCCTCCAATAATTACAATAATTAATCCGGCAAATACAACTTACAATACAAAAAGCAATCTGCCTTTGAATTATGCCGCAACTGATAATGTTGCAGTGGACAAATGCTGGGTTTCATATGATGGAGGACCCAACAGCACGCTAGCAGGCTGTGCAAACTCAACGTTCTCAGTGTCAAATGACGGAAGCCACTATGTAAAGGTATTTGCAAATGACACTTCCAGCAATCAAAATTCATCTACAAGATACTTTACTGTTGACAGCACTCCGCCGCAATGGAGCAGTCAGCAGAGTTCAATTCCGAGCGCGTATTCAGCGAGCACAGTATCTATATTCAATATAACCTGGACCGATGCAGTATCTGGCGTGAATACAGTTTTGTTTGAAAGTAATTATTCCGGAACGCCGCAGAACTATTCTACGTATGTAATATCAGGCAATGTTTACGGATATAATGCAACACTGCCTGCAGGAACATTCTATTGGAAATTCCATGCAAAAGATTCCGTAAATAATTGGAATGCAAGCTCGCAGCAAGTTGCAACTATAAACAAAGCGGACAATCCAGTTAGTTTATACATAAATGGGAATTTGAATCAAAATGTTACCATTACTTATGGCACGCAATCAAATGTAACGGGCATTGTGGTTGCAGGAACTGCCAATCTATACCGAGACGGTATTGCTGTTTCAAATCCCGAGATAACAACTTTGGCCGCAGGAATTTACAATTATACTGCTGTGATTCCGGAAACTGAAAACACTACTGGAAGCTTCAAGACCTTTTTCGTAACTGTTAGTAAGGCAATGCCAACTCTTACGATAACAAATTCAACTCCGCTAGATGTAACTTACGGCACGCAAACAAATGTTTCATGTTCTGCAGACACGTATCAGGTGACAGCACAATTATTTGGGGATGGAGTTTTGGTAAGCAGTCCTGATGTTCAAACTTTTGCTGTAGGAACTTATAACTACACTTGTAATAATGCTGAAACTCAAAACTACACCGCAACAAGTGCAACACCCCTTGTTGTAACAGTAAGCAAGGCTCCAACTTCAACTCAACTTTATCTAAATGGCGCGAGAGCAAACAAGACGGTAACTTATGGCGCACAATCAAACGCAACTGCGGTAACATCTGCTGGGTCAGTAATTTTATACAGAGATAGCGTTGCAATTTCAAATACAGAGATTGCAACTTTAGCTGCAGGCACTTACAATTATACTGCAGTCAATGAAGGAAATGAAAATTATTCGGCATTAAGTGAAACTTGGTTCCTGGCAGTAAATAAACAACTAACCACCACTAATTTATTCTTGAATGGTGCGCAGAATAATCTGACAATTACTTATGGAACCCAAACAAATGTAACTGCTGTTGGTTACAACAGCACAGTTTCTTTATACAAGGACGGAATTTTGATTAGCAATCCTGAAATCACGATTCTGGCTTCAGGCACTTATAATTATACTGCAATAATTTCGGAGGACCAGAACAGAACTGGCTCTTCGAAGACATTTTTCCTCACAGTAAACAAAGCAGCACCTTCTATAGATCTCACAGTCAATGGGCACGACCACGACCTTGCTGTTTCAGTGGGTGACTTAGTGAATGTATCTGTTGAACTGGTTACGCCAGCAGGAATAGGTGCTGTCGAGCTTTTTGAAGATGGCGTGTTAAACACAACAACGTCCACATCAGCAGTAGTACAGGCAAGTTACGCCGCAACCGGCGAGCGGAACTGGACCGCGCAGTATAATGCAACTCAAAACTATACTTCAGCTTCTATAACACGAATACTATCAGTTGTTGATGTCGGTGCACCGCACTATATGCACATCGAAGAAACCCCAGCAGATCCAGCAACCTACTCTCCAGTCCAAACTTATGAATTCGATGCCAACTGGACTGATGACACAGGAATTTCAGATGTTATACTTGAATTCGCAGGTGTTAATTACAGCCTGTCTGCCGGCCAGCTTAACAAAAGCGGTGACGAGTATTCTAAAACAGTCAGTTCTTTAGCTGCGGGGCTTTATAGCTATAGGTGGCGTGCAAATGATACAAGCAACAATTGGGGCTCCACGCCAACAGAAAGTTATGCGGTTGACAAAGCACCAGCTAGTTTACTCCTGAATCTCGAGCCTTCAAACGTAGTTACTTACATAGCCCAGACCAACGCGAGCTGTATTGCTGACAATGTGGAATCTTCGCCAGTCTTGACAAGAGACAGCATTGCGGTTTCTAATCCAGATGCGCAAACTTTAGCCGCGGGAACTTACGATTATGCCTGTACGGCCGCAGCAACTCAGAATTATACTGCTGGAAGTTCAGCTAACACATTAATTATAAACAGAGCCACAACCGCACTCGTACTAAGCATAACTCCATCAATAGTTACTTATCCAGCTATCACAACTGCGAGCTGTTCTGCAAACAATGGCGAAGTTAGCGTGCAGTTTTTCAGAAATGGAATTGGTGTCAGCAGTCCTGATACTGGTGAGCTTGCTGCGGGAACGTATGATTATATCTGCAATAACACGGAAACTCAAAACTATACCTCTGCCAGCACGACTGGAACTTTAACAGTTAACAAAGCAAATTCAGTTGTCGGTCTTTTATTAAACGGCCAGGATTCTGGCATAACTGTAAACAAAGGTGCAACTGTAAACATTAGTGCAACATTAACAACGCCAAATTCTGGTGATTTGAGTTTGACACAAAACAGCATTCAAATCAACTATGGCGCATCACCACTTTCAAATTCAACGACTTACAATACCGCAGGCACTTATACAATCGAAGCTGGCTTTGCAGGCGATGAGAACTACACTGATAGCAGTGAGAGTCACGCAATAACTGTGCAAACAAGCGGCGGCGTAGGAGGCGGTGGAGGTGGCAGCGGTAATTACAATCCGCCACAAAACAATACTCCGCCAGTATTATCTGCTTACCCACAACCATTGCCAATAACTGTAAAAGTATCTGAAAATCAGGAAACAGAAAATAAAACCTCTGATGAGAAAGAGAGAACAAGCGGCATCACGGGCGCGGCAACAGAAGTAAGAGCTTACAAAATTCCAAACCCAGCTTATGCAGTTCCAACATTATTATTACTAGTTCTGATATTCGCAATTTTGTCCTTGAAGAAGACAGATATATCTGAAAAAGCAAAGAAAGTTTTGACAGCATTGCATGCAGCACTCATTACCGCAGTCATAGCATTATTGTTTTTCACATTCGTTAAAGCTCCAGCAATAACGGGCGGTGCTGTTACTGTTGGTGCAGTACACATTAATTTAACACAAGAAAATTTACTCATAATCATACCGCTGGCGCTCATAATAGCGAGTGGCACGGCGTTATACTACATAAATGAAAAGTACGGGGTTAATAGAAAAAATAAGAAAAGCAAATAGGCACAAGCAGATAATATGGCTTGCTGCGCTAATAGCTTTAGCCATAGTAGGCATATCATTCTTATCACAAGGTAATTTGACTGGCTTGGGAGTTGTTAATCAACCGACCAATATTCAAACTTTGAATCTGGTTGCGACTGAGAATCAGGATTACGCATTTGAATTAGAAAATTTCCCTGAAAATGCCTCCGTTTCTTCTATGGGGCTTACGGGTTCGATAATAGGTGAAGGCGCAGTTAAAGTATATTTTGTTTCAGACGATCAAAAACTATTGATTTTAGATTCTAGTGAAGTTAAAAGAGAAACGGGCAGCAGCGTAACAGGATTTTCTGCTGCCGATGAATCAAGTTCTCCAAATACCGGAGAAAGTAATTCTGCACAGCCTGAGTCGCCGTCTTCCAGCGATTCTAACGCTAATACTGGTTCTCCTGACACGGGAACAAGCAGCGACTCTGGCGCAGAACAACCTGCTGAGACTCCAGCTCCCGAAACCCAACCCACAGAGAGTCCTCCGGTAGAACAGCCACCTGTTGAACAACCTCCTGCTGAAATTCCTCCAACAGAGACACCACCTGCAGAAGAAGTTCCGCCAACTGAAGAAGTGCCATCAGCAGAACAACCACCTGCGGAGGAGAATCAGACTGAAATTCCTGAAGAGAACATAACTGTTCCCGAGGAAAATACCACATTACCAGAGAATATAACGAATGAAACACTTCCTGAAGAAAATGTTACAATTCAAGAATATGGATTTGAAAACTTCTGCATAGATACTTGTTACCTGCCAGAAGGATTTAATCAAACAAATTACAAATTGGAAATTGAAGTTGAGCAGGGAACAACTTTGAAGCTTGACTCTCTGGATTATATTTTATCTATTCCTGAAGTACCGATCGTAAATCAGACAAATGAAACAGTATTCTTTGAAACTACAATAGTGGATGCAAACAACAATGCAGTGCCAGCAACCATAGAATTTGTAGACACCCAAACAAAAAATGTAGATGCCATCGGTAAGAGCGAAGAAGGAGATCCTACTTTAGAAGAAATCTCAAATTCTCCGAGTAGTGGGGAACAAAATTCTGCACAGCCTGAGTTGCCGTCCTCTAGCAGACATAATGCTAGCATTGGTTCTGACACGGAACCTAGCAACTCAGGCGCAGAAACTTCTCCAGCACCTCTGGAAACTCCAGAACAAATTACTGAAGAGACGGGAACATTAATTCAAGGTGCTGCAGTGGCCGAACCAGAGACTGCGCAACCCGCGGAAGCTCCAATAGTGGAGGCGTCTGGTGAGGCCGGTCTTGACATTCCAAAGGGCAATTACAATATCAAAGTCACATTGCAAAACAGCCCCATTCAGGAAATCACATTCAATGATATCGATGTTACACAAAACATCACAGATTTTATTAAAATAGATACTCCTCCGGCGACAGAAAACTTTGTTGATGTTTATGCAATCGACCCAACTCAGTTTAGTTTCACAACGGCAACAGTAACAGCAACCGCGGTCGGAGATTCTTTGTATAAATGCAAAGACTGGGATTTTGCAAACCAGATTTGCACTGGTGATTGGGTCAGAGAAATGGATTTGACGCCAGGCCAAGAATATAGTTTTGTACTAACACCAGAAGACCCCGCATTTGGACAGGTAGTAAGCAGCTGCTCAGGTGAAGATAATTCTGTGCCCATAGGCAACTTTACCACTGCTTGTCAGGACCCGAGTGGAAGCAGATTAGCTTTGAATGACAACATTAATGAAATTCATACGGCTCTTAAATCCGGTGGCAATAAACTATATGGTGGAGTAAGTAGTCAATCTGTAAATACGAGCATAACAAACTGCCACAATATAACTAAAGTGCAAATTTGTTCTGAATGGTGGTATGATGGAACTCCTGCCCCAGCAGGGACTAAAGGAGTTGAAGTAAGCAATGATACTACTGCTAGTAATCTTCTCGTTATAAACACTACCTGGACAAATACTGCAAACCCAGGGGTGTTTTGCCAGGATGTAACTGCAAACAAAATTTGGACCTGCGGAAACTTTTTCGGAGCCAGTGGAACTCGAGCAGTTGCAGCAGTTGAAATAAATGAGAACACAAACCCCAGCGCCCAAAACGTAACTACAGACGTTCTTTATTTTAATGTCACGTATAACGCCGATAATTCTCCAAGTGTAACACTTGTAAGCCCTGCAAATAACAATGTAACAACATCAAATAATGTTACGTTCAGTTGTAACGCTACTGACGATTACAAATTAAACAATATAACTTTCTATTGGAACTATACTGGCACATTCCAAGCCAATGGTACAACAAGTGTAAGTGGTACATCCAACAGTACAACATTTGCAAGAACCGGTCTGGCTAATGGAGCATATCTGTGGAACTGCCAAGCCTGCGATAATATATCTCAATGTTCTTTTGCATCAGCAAACTGGACAGTTACTGTCAATCATACCGCAGCAGGGGATACGCAGGCACCGCAGTATTCTAATTTAGTCACATCGCCAGCAAGCCCCGCAACATATTCACCAAGCCAAAACTACCAGTTCAACGCAACATGGACTGATAATATCGCTATGAGTTCTGTCTGGTTGAATTTCAGCAATGTGAATTACACTGCCACAAATTCGGGTTCAGTTTATAGTGTAACTCTTTCAAACTTGGGTGCAGGAACTTATTATTATAACTGGTTCGGCAATGACACAAGCAATAATGTAAATTCTTCTTCTCTTACTGCTTATGTTATTAATCCGGCTTCAACCACGACAAACTTATATTTGACTGGTAATCAAGCCAACACAACAATTACTTATGGAACACAAAGCAACGCAACAGCTACGACATCCGCAGGTTCTGTAACTCTATACCGAGATAGCGTATCAAAAAGCAATCCAGAAATTACAACGCTTGGAGTAGCCACTTATAACTACACAGCAATTAATGCGGGCAATGCAAACTACACCGGGTCTTCAGCAACCTGGTGGCTTACAGTTTCTCAAGCCACACCAGTTTTGACAATAACCAATTCGACTCCAATAAATGTGAATTATGGCACTCTGACAAACATCTCTTGTTCAGCAAATACTAATCAGGTAACACCGCAATTATTCAGAAATAACATTTCAGCCAGCAATCCGGACGCCCAAATACTTGCTGGCGGCACATATACTTATACTTGCAATAACACTGCTACTCAGAATTATACCACTGCCAGCGCAACTCAATTGGTAGTCACGGTAAACCAAGATACAACACCTCCAGTCGTAAATATTATCGCTCCATCGCCGGCAAATAATTCTTACGTTACATCAACAACGGCGACAATTAATGCTTCAGTTACAGACACACAGAGCAACATCAGCGTTTGTACTCTGAACTTTGATGGTGCAAATAGCACCATGACCAAAGTTGGTTCTGGAACGTCTGTGACTTGCAATAGTACAAAATCAAGTTTAAGCCAGGGGCCGCATAATTACACGGTATTCGCAAACGATACTGCAAGCAACACAGGCTCAAACGGAACTTGGTTCTTTACTGTCGATACGATCTTACCACAAATACAGTTTGTTACACCAACTGAAATTTCAGGTACCGTTCTAACAACTAGGTCAGATATACAAGTAAATGTCACGGCGAATGATACGAATTTAGCAAACATAACCATTTACTTCTATAATTCAACGAGTTTCATCAGTTCAGTTACTACGACAACATCACCGAACTTCCATGATTTCACAAGCCTGCCAAACGGCTTGTATTACTTTAATGCCACCACCTACGATTATGCCGGAAACTTCAACAACACAGCAACAAATAATGTAACAATTAATATAACTACAGATTTGTCTCCGCCAACAATAACTAACTTATTCCCTGCGAATAATTCATTAGATCCTAATGGAAACATAACATTCAATGCGTCTGTAGCAGATAATGTTCAATTAAAGAACGCCTCACTTTACATAAATGGAGTCTTCAATCAAACGCAGAGCCTGAGTGGAACTTCAGGTGTAACATCGTTTAATTTAATTCTTACGAACGGATACTATAATTGGTCTATCAAAGTCTATGATAATAACAGCAATTATGCAGATTCTGGAACCCAGTTCTTAACGGTAGATACGACTGCAGTACCTATTTACACAAATTACACTGGCAATACAACGGACTGGCCGAATGTTTCCGATTTGACAAATATTTGCAACGGTACCGCAGTGGTTGATAATCCTGCTACCGATAAGATACAGTGGAATAATTGCATAAACGCATCACATCAGAACTTTGATGTTAATGTCAATCTGAGTTACAATTTTGTTAATGTAGATTTCGGTTTGAATCCGACTTTCAATTCAAGTGCGACAATCACAATCAGAGGCTTGCTATGGGATGCTACTCCTGACATTCTAATGGACGGCGTCGTATGCGATGCTACGATCTGCCAAAATGTGAACTATAATATAACTACGGGCCTGTTAACATTCGATGTGCCTCACTTTACTAATTTCACAACACAAGGTAATACCCGATTAGAAATCTGGGATGAAACAGATACAGGAATGCCCTTCGGCGGGCAAACTAAATATCCAAATGACCTGGTGAAATTCTTTGCGAATTACACAAAAAAAACAGACGGAACTCCGTTTACGGGTGCAACATGTATAATCAACTTTACTGATTCGTCTGGTAATTCTATGACATATAACGCCACTTCACTGATATACGAATATAATAGAACATTCTCAGCGTCAGGTATCAAACCCTACAATGTAACGTGTTCAAAGACCGGAGCTCAGACAATTACCTTGACAGATTCTGCCAATATTAGTGCAGATAATCCTCCGTACTGGTCAAATAATCAATCAAACATTGTTGCGACTTACTCGCCGAGCACGCAGAGTTACTTCAATATAACTTGGGGCGATAATGCAGGAGTATCAAAAGTCTACTTTGAAAGCAACTATTCAGGCTCCGCGCAGAATTATAGCATGAATATGATCTCAGGTAGCGCTACTAATGGCGTCTATAATTATTCAGCAATTCTACCGGCAGGAACTTGGTACTGGAAATCTTATGCGAATGACACTGCAAATCAATGGAATAGCTCAGATATTTGGTCATTCACAATAAATGGAGCCACAACAATACTAACATTAACAGCATCCCCCTCGTGGAATGAGACTTATCCGACGTCAACAACTGTGAATTGCACTGCAGACAATGCCGAAGTTAATCCTTTGTTGTATGTAGATGGAAATCCTGTGGGCAATCCGTATACTACAACTCATGCGGCAGGAACTTACAATTACACTTGCAACAATACTGCAACTAACTATACTGCTAGTTCAGCATCAAATAGTCTTACGATAAATAAAGCAACCACTTACGTAAATCTATCTTTGAATGGTGCTGAGAGCAATCTCACGGTAACATATCCGCAGACAATTACTGCAGTCTTCTCTACCAATGCTTTGACAGCAACAATGTACAGAAATGGAACTAACGTAAGCTCTGAAAACAACACTCCTTTGACTTTAGGCGTTGGAACGTATAATTATACAGTTATTAATGCAGGTAATGCCAATTACACTGGAAGCAGCAAGACTTTCTTTGCGACTGTAAACCAAAGCACAAGCACTTGCTCACTAACATTTAATCCAATATCATCTCAGACATATGGAACTGCAATAAACGCATCTTGCAGTTGCACAAACCCAGAAGTATCAGCTGTATTGTACAGAAATGGCGCTGCTGTTACAGCAACTGAAAATAATGTAAATACCGTATTGGCCGTGCAAATTCATAACTACACTTGCAACGTTTCAGCTTCACAGAACTATACTTCGGCGAGTAATAGTTCTAGTTACACAATAACGCAGGCCAGTCCTTCTGGCAGCCTCAAATTGGCATTAAATGGCGTTGAAAGCGATTTGAATATAACTTATGGAACGCAAAGCAATGCAACGGGCTGGTCAGATCTAGCAGATAATCAAGACTTAACATTCAACTTGTACGGTAATGGTGGTTTGGTAGCCTCTGGAGACCCGGCTTCGGATGTACAGACATTAGCGGCAGGTAACTATACTTATGTTTACAATACGACTGGCGGAGTTAATTATACCGCTGGATCAAGTCCGGCCAGATTGCTGATTGTAGATAAAGCAACACCAGTGCTTACGTTAATAGCAAGCCCCACTTGGACAGTCGCTAATGGAACACAGACAAATGTTAGCTGCAATGCAAGCACTCCGCAAGTTACACCACAGCTTTACAGAAATGGCACTTCAGTTAACAATTCAGATGTGCAAACACTTGCCATAGGCACTTATTATTATATATGCAACAACACAGCCACTCAGAATTATACTTCGACTTCAAGTTCAAATACATTAATTGTTACAGCTAAGAGTATCTCAGTTTGTTCTCTCAACTTTAACCCAACATCACCACAAACATATCCAACGTCAGTAAATGCAAGCTGCAGCTGCACAAATCCAGAAGCTGCTGCAAAGCTGTACAGAAATGGCATAAATGTGACCGCAACCGAAAATAACGTGTTTAAATCTCTCGCAGCTGAAAATTACAGCTATGTCTGTAATGTAACAGAAACAGGCAATTGGTCTGCCGCCAGTAATAGTTTGATATACGAGCTTGATCCGGCAATAACAGTTCTGAATCTTACAGCATCTCCATCATGGAATGAGACATATCCGACGTCAACAACTGTGAATTGCACTGCAGACAATGCAGAAGTCACACCGCAGTTGTACGTAGATGGAACGAATGTAAGTATTCCTTTCACAACAACTCATGCTGCAGGCACTTATGGTTATGTCTGCAATAATACGGCTTCACAGAATTATACTTCAGAGTCAGCTTCAAATACGCTTACTATTAACAAAGCCGCAACTACGACGCAGCTTTACTTAGACGGTTCAGAAGCAAATGAAACTGTTGTATACCCAACTCAGACTAATGCTACTGCTGTGACGAGTGCTGGAACCGTAACATTGTATAGAGACAACAACCCAACAGTTTCAAATCCAGAAATCATAACCCTTGCAGCGGGAACTACGTATAACTACACTGCTGTAAACTTTGGAGATACGAATTACTTGCCGAGCTCTGAAACCTGGTTCCTGATTGTTCAACAGAATACTACAACTTGTAACATTGTATTTGATTTAACTCAACCACAGACGTACGGGACTGCAATAAATGCAAGCTGTAGCTGTACAAATCCAGAAGCCGTTGCAAAATTGTATAGAAACGGAGATGATGTAACATCTACAGAGAATAATGCTGGTGTTGTGTTAGCTGCTCAAACTCATGATTATGTCTGTAACGTAACTGCAAGTGATAATTATACTTCGACAAGCACAAGCGCCTCTTATTTAATTAATCCTGCAGCAGGTTCAATTTATCTCTACTTGAATGGCTCAAGAGCTAACTTTACAACGCCGAATAATACTTACGTAAATATATCTGCCGTATTAGTGGCTGGCGCAGGAAATATACGGGTTTACGATGAAGGTATTCAAATCTACGATGGTCCATCTCCATCTGAGACTAATGAGCTATTCAATGCATTGGGCTTGTTTAACATCACGGCGAGTTATGAAGGAAATCAGAACTTTACTGCTGCTTACGAGACCTGGTGGGTATCAGTTGCAGATATAACGCCACCAACCATACAATTCATAGCACCTACGCCGCCAAATAATGCAAATGTAACAGGAATAAAGCCAATTACTGTGACAGCATCGGATCCAAATATTGCAAGCATTGAAATATTCTTGGATGGCGGATCAGTGCAGCTATGCCCAAGCTCACCTTGCACATATAATTTTGACACTACGGTATTGGTTGAAGAATCAGTGCACAATTTCGTAGCGATAGCAACAGATTCGTATAACAACACAGCCAGTACAGAAATAAGATACTATAAGGTTGACAATACTGCTCCAAATATAACTTATGTTTCACCAACACCTGCAAATGATTCAACAGTCAACACAAGTTCAGTAACTATAGCAACAACTGTCTATGACTTGTCAGGTGTGGACAAATGTATTTTGGAATTCGATGGTGTAAATGTTAGCACAATCAGTGGTACCGCAGGCACTTGCACCTTTACAAGAAGCAGTCTTTCAAATGGCACAACGCACACTTTCAGAGTATATGCAAATGACACTACGGACCCCATGGGCGCAGCTGAACTTCGCGTATTCCATGTGAACTTGCCAGTAGCACCGCCCGAGGAAGAAGCACCGAGGATAAGAGGGGCGAGCGCTCCAGTTTATGTTCCTCCGACGCCTCCAGTAACACCACCAGTGACTCCACCAGTAACGCCTCCAACAACTCCGCAGCAACCAATAGAGCAGAGAATAGCACACTTTGTTGCTCTCAACACAACAAGCATTATAGCAACAGTAGTGGCCATCTTAATTCTAATTAGCTTGGCTAAGCCGATATTCTATCCGCCTTGCAAGGTAAGGCATAAACATGGTAAAGACCGCATACGAGGAATTTAGGGGCACAGAAAGAAATAAGAAGCTTAGATTTTCACTAAAATAACGGAGGGTAAATGTTAGATAAGGATTTCAAAAGAAATCTGTTCAGAGCAGAAGTCATATTAATAGTAGCGTTAATAATAGTCATTCCTTTGGCTCTTTTCAAACCTTCAATAACGGGTTTCGTTGCTTCTGACTTATTTCGGCAAAATCTCAATTTCACAGTAGATAAAAGTCAGGCGCTAGACGTAAAATCTTCTGATGGTGAGCTCGTGTATATAAGCTCACTAAGTCTTTCTGGAGACGTAACAGGTAATGGTGATGCTGCAATCTACCTTAGCAATAAAGACGGAGAAAAAGTTCTCGTTTACACTAACATAGGTCAAGCGAAGTCGCGGTCAAATTCCATCACCGGTGCTGCGATAGGGACCCAAACAGCAACGCAAGCCCTAGATAAAGACAGTCTTATCTTAGATTACGGAAAGGAGCTTAGTTGGCCTGGCGATATGGGCGCCGGTTCGCCTGGTGCGTTTGTTAATACGTGTATAAACTCCTGCTATTTAGACCCAAACAAGTTTACAAGTAAAGAGTTTGAGTTGCAGGTGTTTGTAGAGCCCGGAACCAAAGTGAAAATTACAGAAATCTTCTACACAATTACTGATTAAAGATTACTCGCCAACTTCCAAGCCGAGTTTTTGCTCTTTCCTTCTAAGTCTTCTTGCTAAACCGCGATATTTTCGGAATCTCAAATAAGCCTGATAAAGTTGCCAGAAACCAATCGCTACCAATACGCTGCCTACAAGTGCGTATACGTCGCCCATGAATAGCTTCAGAACAACGAGACCAACACCAATAAAAGACAAACCCGTGGTCATGTATTGCTGCATGGTTCTTTCTCTGGACAAAATTGTCTGTTCTTCGAGAAGTATTATCTGTCGTCTTCTGTAACCGGCCATCTAAATTAGGCGGTTTTCTTCATATAAAAATCTATTTCTTCTTCGGAAATTGCACAGCCAGCGAATTTCAAGGCCCAAAGCAAGCCAAATAAAACATCGTGGTTTTCCCCAAAAAATCCTTTTTCCCAAGCAGCAATCGCAAACTCGGTGGACCTCATAGGTATAAATTTATCAGAGATCAGAGAACGCCAGCTTTCTTCATTTTCTTTATTAATGCTGATGTTTGTGTGAAGTTTGTTTTCAAGCCAAGGCTTTAGCGAATCAGGATTTTCGATTAACAATCTCGTTGTTCTTTCATCAAGTGCTATCAGATCTGCCTTTTCTTTAAGGCAAGCTATCGTGGTAGAAATTTCTCCAAGCTGCACTATTGTCAAGGGTTTGCCGTTTACCAGATACGTCCTGTTCATGGAATTCATCAAGTCCCTTATCTGATTTTGAAGTCCGGCATCCGGATAAGTCTTTATTGTGCCATCTTCAATAAGTTCTTTTAATCGATAACCTTCATACCTAAATCTTAGAGACTGCATGGCTTTGCCAACAGTTTCCTGATAGACTGCATCAGTTATGAAGAAATCGCCGTCGTACGCTTGTTTCAGCTTTCTCAATATCGGCAGAGAGCAGGTCACTGCCATGCTGATTAGTGTTGACGAATCAAAAAATATGCCGCTCATTTTCTTTTCTTGATCTTGAAAATCTTTTCCAGAGCCTTTATTTTCCTCTCGGAACGTTCTTCCGGTGCAATGGCTTGCTCGTGTATCGCTGTCTCGCCTATTGCAGGCATGAGCTCCCACTTTGTCACACCCATGGCTGAGGCTGCCTGGCCTAAAGACAATCCGTGTTCATACAATTTCGTGCCCTTTTTTATTCTGGCAAAATGCAATATATCTTCGATGTAAAATTTTATGGATTTGCTGAAGCCATCGATATTTCCAAGAATTTCTTTCATGATATCAGAATAGCCATCGTAATCTTCACTTTCGATCTGACTCTTAGCTTTTACAAACAATTGCAGGACCGTTTTGGCAAACGTCTTCATTTTTGGATGGTCCCTGTACTTTTCTGTCTGAAGAATCTTATCTAACGCATAAATCGCGACAGCCAGATCAACTATATCCGAATCCTGGTAAATTGCCATGTCGTGCAGCACATGGTCAGAAATTGCATGCAGGTCAGCATGCCGCTTTTCCTTGATTGCAATTATGGTCTCGTTCAATGTGTCCAGCACGTCTTTCTTAGCTTCTGGAATCATTTCTTCATCCGCTTTATTTCTTTTCTAATCGCGTCCAGCTTTTTTACTGGCACGTCAGGAAAGAAATATCCCACATACTTGCAATGTTCGCAAACTCGCATAGAATAATATGCTTCCAAAGGGTCGCCGTGCTTTGTTTCTTCATGGTCTTTGTGCGGTATTATTTTCGTACTGCCGCACCTGGGGCACATTAAAACTCGTTCTTCTTTTGTGGCCATTTTAACTCAACTTAAGTGCTGACATATTAATAAATACTTTGTTCCTAGAGGGATAAATGATTAACATGGCAACTGAAATGAAAACAATCGG
>Ga0315291_10002981_pt1 | contig 21934 bp, 21 predicted proteins | sample YL17G12_20_MG_FD_203070 | JGI IMG/M metagenome (GOLD analysis project Ga0315291, IMG submission 203070) | Sediment microbial communities from Yellowstone Lake, YNP, Wyoming, USA - YL17G12_20 | ecosystem: Environmental > Aquatic > Freshwater > Lake > Sediment | place: USA: Wyoming | collected... | reverse complement strand
GACTGCTGCAACATGGGGAACATCGAGGTGGCATACCAGGTCTCGCTGACCAATCTCGTGTCATACATGGTCGGTTCCGAGGAGTCCGTGCCGGGGAACGGCTTCCCATACGACAAGATGCTGACGACGCTCGTCAACAACCCTGCAATGCTGCCGAGAGACTTCTCGATGGCGATGGTCGATGCCTGGGGCGAGTACTATGCGACCCAGAAATGGGCCACAACCGTGAACCTTGCCGCGATTGACGTCGTTCAGCTCAAGGCGACCATATCGACCTTCTCGACCTGGTCCGCGGACATGAAATCTCTGTTGCCTGGGTACAAGACGGCCTATGCGACCGCGCTGAAGAACGCCTACTACATGTGGGGAACGCACTACTTCACCGACTTGTACGACTATGGCCTACACTTGAAGGTCACGAAGGGCGTCACCGACGCGAAGCTCAAGGCTGACACGACCACCATGCAGAACGCTGTCCAGAGTTATTGCATAAAGGTGTGGGATGCAAAGCGGATGACCGACTGCAAGGGCATATCGCTGTACTGGGGCACAGGCAATGAATGGTCCAGCCATTCGGCAGCCTACCTGCAGCTGGCCTTCGCCGTAGACACCGGCTGGGGAGCGTTCCTGACAGCGTACAACGCCTAGAGCGAAACTTATGAAACCGCGGGGAGGGGGCGGAGGTCCGCCACCTCTCTTCTTTCGTTTTTCCGGCCATGAACCTCTTTTGGAGTCAATCTGAAAACAAACGATGTGAACCGGGCGAGCATTGAACTCGCGCTAGCCAGACATTCGCGCTTTCGGTTCAACTAGAGCGGAATTGTACTGAGGCGTTCGCAAACCCTTTCTCTTTTCGCTTTCTTGCGAACAGATTTACCAATGTCGTAGGGGGCCGTTTACATGCTTTGTCGTACGGCTCTTATTCAATCGGAGGACGGTGTTCAGGCAGGTGTGGCGAATTGGACCTCCGTGGTCAACAAGTTGGGGAAATCCTGGCTGTCTCCCACGCGAATGAGTTCTAATCCATCGAAAACCGTACCTGACCAGGGACCCGTGGTATCTGCTGAGTTATGCAGTGGATTTCTCCTCCGCCCACGCCGATGTATTCAGACCTCACTCCTACGACCTCGTGGTCCGGGAAGAGGCCTCCCAAGATCTCGAGGGCCGTCCTGTCAGTAGGTTCGCCAAACGTCGGAGCAACGATCCCACCAGTTCCGATATAGAAGTTCGTATAGCAGGGAGCGATTCTGTTCCCAGCGATATCTCTCAGCTTCGGCATCGGGAAGTCGATTATCTCAATTGAGCGCCCCCTGGCATCGCTCATAGTTTCCAATCGATCCCGGTTGTCTCTCATGATTGCACGGTTCGGGTCTGATTCATCCTCTGTCGAAGCCAGGACCACCTTGGACGGACTGACGAAGGCGGCAATCCCATCGATGTGACCGTCTATCATGGATTTGTGTATTCCTTGTCTGAGCCAGAGTACCTTTCGCACTCCGAGGAATGACCCCAGGATCCCCTCGATTCTCTCCCTGGTATGGTTAGGATTCCTGTTCGGGTTCAAGACGCAGGACTCGGTCGTGAGAAGGGTTCCCTCTCCGTCCACACATATGGCTCCGCCTTCAAGTACCATCGGCGCAACATACCTTTTCAATCCCGCTCTATCCGCTAGTAATCCCGGCACCCTTGCATCCCTATCATAGGGTGGGAACCTCCCTCCCCAGCCGTTGAATCCGAACTGCACGATTGCAAGATCTCCGCTGTCTGAAGATACAAACGTAGGGCCATTGTCTCTGATCCATGCGTCGTCAAGCGGGAGTTCGATGACTGGGATCTCCTTGGCCAAGACCTGGCGTGCCTCGTGCGTCGTCGATGGGTCTGAAAGGACGAAAACAGGCTCAAACTGGCTTATCGCACCGATGACCTCAGAATATGCGCGCTTTGCCTGTTTCACAAAGCCGCACCATGTCTCTTCTTTGCATGGCCAGGATACAAGGCAGCCTGCGTGCGGAGTCCACTCTGCGGGCATGGAGAATCCATCTTCGACCGGAGTTGCTCGGTTCTTCATTTTGCCTCAGGACCTTCTTATGGCAATCCCATTTCCTCTGTGGCGGAGGTCACTTCGATTGCCGCACGGCCTCCGGCTATAGATTCAGCATTCCTATGATTCTTTTGCTAAGCGTCGACAGAATTGAAGTGAGCGTGGGAAGGACGGATTTGAACTAGACCCGAAACGGGCACCTTTTCTTAAAGGTCCAACAAAATCAATAATGTGTCGAAGGGCCTTCGACCGCTCGGAGCTAGGGTGGGAATCCTTCGGAACTTGAGTTCGTGGAGACGATTGGCTGCTCCTCGGGAATCACATCGAGCCTCAGCAGGTATGTTTATTACGCTTGCAGGGAAATGACGCGTGGAGTGGGGTCCCTTGTCCAGCAATGCATCCGCAAGATTCAGAATCGTTCTCGTTCAAATGCGGTGCTCGCCGAGGCCTGAGGCGAATATCGTCGCTGCGAAGAGTGCGATAGCCGCCTCATCTGCGAAAGATGTGGACCTTTGGATACTGCCAGAACTGTTCTCCAACCGTTACGTTGGCCAGTTCGAAGATCGCGAAGCTCAGACAGCGCGTTTGCCGGATCACATGAGTCTCTTGGCTGAATTCAAAGAGGTCTCGAGAGAGGCAGGTGCCGCGGTGGCATTGCCATTTGCAGAGGTCGTGGACTCGAGGACGTGTTACAACTCGCTCGCGCTGATAGACAAGAGCGGGAAGGTGACAGCCTCATATCGGAAGATCCACATTCCAGATTCTGAGGGGTACAGAGAGGATCTCTACTTCAAGCCAGGAAACCTGGGGTACGTTGTCGCCCGTCTAGGCGCTGTCAAGATCGGCCTTGGGATATGTTGGGACCAATGGTTCCCGGAGGTGTCCAGGACCTTGGCCCTCAAGGGCGCCGAGATCCTGATTTACCCCAGTGCAATAGGCTCCGAGCTGGTGAGGCCAGATTTCGACTCCCGTCCCCAGTGGGAACTTGTGATGAGGGCACAGGCGGTAATGAATCGGGTATTCGTTGCTGCCGTGAATCGCGTCGGCCAGGAAGAGAAGATCAGGTTCTATGGAGGCAGCTTCGTTGCTGACCCGTGGGGCAAGGTCCTCAGGCGCGCATCCACGAACCGTCCGGAGATGGCGTTTGTGGAGCTGGACCTGTCGCAGATCCGAGATGCCCGTTCATTCTTCGGATTCCTCGACACGCGCCAGCCGCATACCTACGGAGACCTGACAAAGGCGAGGAGGTCAAGGCTTGTCCGCGAGAAGCGCTAGCGAGGAAGCACGGCAGACGCCCGCAGAGGGTGGATTCTCAATGCCGGCGGAATGGGGCCCGCACGCTGGATGTTTCATCTCCTGGCCATGTAGGGAACTAACCTGGCGAGGACACTTCGAGGACGCGAAGAAGGCCTACTCCGCTGTCATCAAGACAATTGGCCGCTTCGATCCCGTGACGGTTATCGTTGATCCCAAGACCGCTCAGGAGGCGCGAAGAAGACTCGGTCCAGAAGCGAGGCTCTTCGAGGCGGCGCTTGATGATTCGTGGGCAAGAGATAACGGTCCGCTCTTCGTCCGGAGGGAAGACAACAGGCTTGCGCTCGTCAATTTCAGATTCAACGGTTGGGGCAACAAGTGCCCGTGGGAGAAGGATGACAGGCTTCCAGTCCTCCTGGCAGAGCGATTAAGGATCAGGCGTTACGACGCCCCTATGGTCCTCGAGGGAGGTGCGATAAGCGTTGACGGCGACGGTACACTGCTCACGACCGAGCAATGCCTGCTCAATGCCAACCGCAACCCCAGCATGTCGCGGGAGGGTATCGAGCAGGTCCTCGCCAGCTATTTGGGCATACGAAAGGTAGTCTGGCTCGCCAGAGGAGTCGAGGATGACATGACTGATGGACACGTTGACGGTGTCGCCGGGTTCGCAATGCCCCATGTCGTGCTGGCTGCGCACACAAGTGATGACTCTGATCCGAACTATCGGAACTTGGAGGAGAACTTGGCTCGGCTGGAATCCGCCACTGATGCCAAAGGACGACCCCTGGAGGTGGTGAGAATGGTCCAGCCAAAGCCGATGTTGGTTGGAGGTGTCTCCATAACGCCTAGCTATGTCAACCTCTACTCCGCCAATGGCGCTGTGGTCTTCCCGACCTATGGAATTCGAGAAGACAATTTCGCCCGTGAGACCCTCGCCTCTCTGTTTCCCGAGCGCGAGATTGTTGGTGTCAGGTGCGAGCACATCAGTATTGGAGGAGGGGATGCGCACTGCATCACCCAGCAGCTGCCTGCGGGCGAGCCTCTGTACCCTTGATGCAATCTGGCAGCATCGCGGGCGGTCATGCGCTCTCAAGCGACAGCGTCGTCACGTGAGGAACGGGACAGGAAGACCTGCTGTACGACGCCATGCTGGTTTCTGCCCATCCCTATCCTACGACGCTGGCATATCCGAATATTGGAACCGCATGTGGGTCGGGCGAGCACTTAACTTGCCAACGCCAGGCATTCATCACTTCGATCCAATTAATGCGATATTGCATCAGGGCGTCCGAAAAACCCTTTTCCTATTCCTGCCTACAGGGCAGGCCTCAACATGCACGTATCCCTGTCTACGACGGCCCCTCATTTCCTACCCTTACATACTACAAACAATGGAAACATTGATAAACATGTAAGGGTAATAGAATGCCGTGGTCACGATCAGGAAGAGACTAATCGGAACACGGGAATACTTCTACCTTCAGCATACCCTCAGAACCTCCAAAGGAGTCCAGACCCGAGAGAAGTATCTGGGGGCAAGACTGCCAGCCAACATCGAAGAGGTCAAGCGAGACTTCCTCACCGAGATCTACAAGGAGCGTTGGTATCCTCTTCTGGATGGGGTCCGCTCCAACTACGTGAAAGAGCAACGAAGAATGCCACGGAGCGCGTTTCAGAAGCAGGCCCGCTCTTTCTCAGTCAGGTTCACCTATGACACGAACCGCATTGAGGGTTCGAAGCTCACATACCGAGAAACGTCTGATCTGCTGGAGAGAGGACTCAGCCCGCGCGCGAAACCGCTTGGGGACATAAAGGAGGCCGAAGCCCACGACAAGGTTCTTCGCGAAGTCCTGGAATACAAGAAGGACCTTTCGCCCCAGATTGTCCTGCTCTGGCACAAGAGGCTGTTCGAAGGAACAAAGCCCGATATCGCTGGAAGGATCAGAGAACACCAGGTCGCCATCTCAGGGAGCCGGTTCATGCCTCCTCGCCCGGTCGAGGTCCAGCCATTGCTCAGGGAGTTCTTTCGCTGGTACGACCGGAACAAGCCTTCGCTTCATCCTGTTGAACTTGCTGCGGCCGTTCACTTGAGATTCGTGACGGTCCACCCGTTCGCCGACGGGAATGGCAGGATTAGCCGGCTCCTGATGAACTTCGTGCTGCAGAAGCACGGTTTTCCTCTCCTGAACATCCCGTACGAGGATCGGAGAAGCTACTACAGCGCGCTCGAGCGTTCGCAGGTGAAGAAGGTGGACAGCATCTTCATCCAGTGGTTCTTTAGAAGGTACCTCAAGGAGCACTCGGCCTACGCCAACGTCGAGAAGTGACATGAATCGGCCTCAAACCTACTTCTCATCCCGGGACTCGTTATCATTCGGGCAAGGAGTCTGATATCCTGAGGATTTGTGAGTGTGGACCGGGCGAGCCTTGAACTCGCGCGAGCCAGACATCCATCATTTCGGTTCAATCAAAACGGAATTGCACCAGGGCGTCCCCAAACTCTTTTCCTTTCTAATGTTCTTTTCCGAAGAATGATGGTGGACCGAAGGAGATTTGAGCCCGGCAGTTGCCAGACATCCTTCTTCTTATTTCAATCAAGCGGGATTCCCTACCGAAATCAGCCCCTTTTCCTTCCTTAATCGTCTCTCCCCGGATGAGAACCGATTCCCTATTCAGGCTCAAGATCGGTCTACCACCCCATGAAAGACAAGGATTTGCACGATAGACTCAAAGACCTCACAGGCGTTGGCTTGACAAAGAGAAGGGAGTGTCGGTGCTGCACGTTTCTTAGGTGACTGACTGAACCCTCGGGGCAGGAGATCCGACACGAGGATAGGTTCTCATGCTATCCGACCGTAATGACCACGTTTCCCTTCTTGTGTCCTTTGTCTACGTACCGATGGGCCTCGACAATCTGTTCCAGTGGATAGCGTCTATCGATGACAGGCCTTAACTTGCCCGCTTCAGCGAGTTCTGAGAGAAAAACTAGATCTTCCTTCTTTCCGCTCGTCGTCCCACCCACTAGTCTCTTGCCGCTTGTCATTGAAGTCCATCGCATTCGAATACTTACCGCCGGGGCGGCAACAGCATGTAGATAGATGCCTCCTTTCTTCAATGATCTCACAGAGCCTGAATACGGGCTCTTTCCAACGGCGTCGAAGATGACATCATAGGTCTCACCGTTCTTTGTGAAGTCTTCTTTGGTGTAGTCAATGACCTTGTCGGCTCCCAGGGACTTGACCAGCTCCAGATTCGTGGTACTGCACACTCCGGTGACTTCTGCTCCGAAGTACTTGGCAAGCTGAACAGCGAACGTACCCACGCTTCCGGAGGCTCCATAGATCAGGACTTTCTGTCCGCTCTGGACATTTCCTTTTCTTACAAAATAAAGCGCTGTGAGTCCCCCCATGGGAATGGCAGCAGATTCTTCGAAGGTCATGTTTGAGGGCTTTATGGTCACAACCCCGGTTTCAGGCAGACATGTGTATTCTGCATAGGTCCCAGAGCCACCGTGCCCGGTGTGCGCGAAGATCTGGTCGCCTTTCTTGAACAGCTTCACATCTCTGCCCACTGATTCAACTTCCCCGGCCACCTCCGTTCCAAGTATGGTCTTCTTTGGTCTTGTGAGGCCGAGCGCTATTCGAGCGAGGAGCCAGAAAGAGAGAGGTACTCTGAAACCGCGCGTCCTAGAATCGGCTACAGTTACAGTTGTTGCGCGCACTTTCACTAATATCTCATTATCTTTGGGTCTAGGCGTCTCTACTTCCCTGATCTGAAGAACCTCCGGCGGTCCATATCTAGGACATACAACGGCTTTCATTCGAATCTTCCCCTTTGTGGAGCTGCACTTTCACACTCTGCTTGAACCCGCTAAGCGAGTTCCTTCTCCCTGAAGAGATAAGCTCCTAGGATTAGGAGGAAAATCGTCAGCCCGAGCAACAGCGCGGCGGAACCCCACATGCTAGACCCCTGATCCCACCTGCTGATGTCCCCGAAATCCACCCACCCAGATCCCAGGCTCCTCAGATAGTGTTTGACAGATGCCTTCTGAATCGCACCCGGTAGCGATCCGACGTATCCTTCCCAAATGAACGCATAGAATAGACCGACAAGGACTGGTCTGGTGAACAACACGCTGATTGCCAGAAACAGCGACGAATATACGAATGAACCTATGACTACGAGGGCGATGAATGCCAGGTAGATCTCGAGCGATTCAGAACCAAATCCATGTTGGCCGAAGAAGGCGAGCATGCCCACGGAGCTGATCGCCACCATTGACACTGAAACGACTATTCCCAAAGGCAGGTAGTATCCCAAGTATGAGAATGCACGATCCAGAGGCGCGGTCGCAACGTGCGTGATGCTCTTGTCGTCAATCTCGTCGCGAATCAGAGATGAGCCAAAGATCATCGCCATTACCGGCATGAAGAAGAAAAGAATCAGGGTGTCCATCAGGTTCGTGCCATCATCAAGTGGATCATTGCTCTGTGACCCCGCATAGCCCATGACAGCGGCAGCGAACAGGGCGACAAGGACCGTGATGATCACTTTCTTGCCAAAGAGAAGCTTCTTGGTCGAGAAGAATGTCAGCGCGAGTATCCCAACGAGGACTCTCTTCAAATCCATGCATCTACCTCCCCACGAGATATCTGAAAACGGCTTCCAGGTTGTCGTCCAAGCTGTACATCTTGTTTACGGAGCATTTGGACTTGTCGATGAGAGCAGGAAGGTCGTTGAAGAACTCATCAGGTTTGGACACCTGGACAGTCATGCTGTCTTTGTTGTCGTTGAACGATACGGATACGACATAGGTCTGGTCAAGCAGGATCTTGGCCAGAGCAGTGATCCTCGCTCCCTCTATGATGATGTTGTGAGGGTGGCTGTCCATGAGATTCCTTATCTCCGATATGTCTCCAGAAGCCACCGCTCTCCCCTTGTAGACCAACGCAACGTTGTGGGTCATCCGCTCGATCTCGTACAGGACGTGTGAGCTTACGATGACGTCGTGTCCAAGTTCCTTGTTGAGCCTCTTTATCAGGTCGATGATGTCTTTCCGCACCAGTGGGTCAGTCCCGCTCAGCGGCTCGTCGAGTATGAGCAGCTCAGGGTCGTGTAACAGCGCTCCGGCAATCTTCATCCTCTGCCTCATTCCCTTGCTGTAGACCCCAGTCTTCCTGTCAAGGGCTTGCTCCATATCAACCAGTTTCACGACCTCTTGGATGCGCTTTGAGAGGACGGTCCCGTGCATCATGTGGAGTCTTCCGACAAGGGTCAGAAACTCTCGGCCGGTCGAATCTGCAGGGAGCGATTCGTAGTCCGGGCAGAAGCCGATCGATGAGTGCAGGTCAGAATTCTTCCATGGACTCCTGCCGAGCACGGTTATGCTGCCAGCATTAGGTTTGATCAGGCCGAGTACGAGCTTGAAGAATGTGCTCTTGCCGGAACCATTTGGGCCGACTATGCCAGTTATCCCTGGCATCACTCTCAGCTCGAAGCCGTTGAGGCCTATCACCTGCCCGTACCATTTGCTGAGGGATTGCGCCTGAATGATGGGCGAGGGAACATTCTCTTGGGCTGTCACTTGCCCACCACCTGCCTCGTCAGTCTATAGTATACGACAATGGCCGGAACGATGATTAGGGATGCCACAATCAGCCCAAGGGCTCCCTTATCGACATAGCTTGGAACCGGTTCGCCGAAAAACCAGCTGAAGAGATATGTCAGCGCATCGATCGGGCTTATGACCCTCCATCCCCGGGAGAACTGAGAGAATAAGGCCGCGACTACGACCAAGACGAAGAAAGACATGAAGGTGCCAACCGCTGCATAACTCTTCCTCCTGGTGAAGCACGAGATCATCATGCCGAACGGCACGAAGAACAATGTGACAAGGGCGCCTACCAAAGCGGTCTTCCCCAAGACTCCGAAACCGTCCCAATAGTCGTTGCCGGTCTGGGTCAATAGCGAGACGAAGGCAACGATGACGGGGGGTAGTGCGCAAAAGAGGCTCATCACCAGCAACGCGCCGGCAGCCTTGCCGGCAAGATAGTCCCTGACCTTGAGAGCTCTTGAGAAGTAGAGCACAAAAGAACTACTGGCCAAGTCTTCCGATATGAGGTCGGACGTTACAATAGCTGCCAGCAACATGGAAAAAATCACGAACAAGCCTCCTCCCAGGTAGGAGTTCATGTCGGTGGCCTGTAACCCCTCGTGACGGATGAGGACAATCGTTATCAGACTAAATGCATGGACTATCAGGAAGCCGATGACGAGAAGTATGATTACTCCGAGCGACCCGATCTTGTGTCTGAATACGCTTCGAGCGATGACGTAGAGCCGAAGATTCTGGGCGGTCCTCTCACCCTTCCATGCGTGATACTCGATAGGACTAATGCCCATCTCTTCCGCCTCCTCTGAAAGCCCGCAGGAACACTTCTTCGAGGTCCAGACTCTCTGGATGGAGGCTCCTCACTTGAACGCCGTTCTCAGCGGCAAGTCCGAAAACCTTCTTCCCATCCTCACATCCTCTGATCAGCAAGGTGATTTGCTCTCCAGCTTCGTCTCTCTTGTCAACTATCTGGCAGGTCTGCTCCAGAGCTCGGACATATCCCGACAGAGCCGCTGCGGGGCCGCGAACGGTCAAGCTTCGCACTCCCTCCTCGCCAGCCAGTAGAGTCTTCATCTCCCCGGAACGAACCAGCTTCCCGTTGCTGACAATGATAGCATAGTCGCAGATCCGTTCGACGTCTTGGAGGATATGAGACGAAACGATGATCGTCTTCTCCGACGATGCCATCTTCTTTACGAGGCCGAGCAGTTCCTCTCGTCCCTGAGGGTCCATGCCACTAGTAGGCTCGTCAAGGAAAAGCAGCTTGGGATCGTGCGCTATCGCCTGCGCGAGCTTCACTTTCTGCTTCATGCCGGTGGAATACGACTTGATCGGCCTGTATCTCTCCTCACCGATTCCCACAAAATCCAGCATCTCATGGCTGCGTTGCATCGCGTCAAGTGACGCCATGCCCGATATCATTCCCATGTAGGAGACGAGTTCCACCGCATTGACGGGCTGTATCAGGCAATCATGTTCGGGCATGTAGCCGATGCGGTCTCGAATCTGGAGGCTTTGAGTCTGGGAGTCCAATCCTCCTACTGATATAGTCCCTTTATTGAGGCTGAGGAGTCCCAGCGAAGCTTTGATGAAAGTGCTCTTTCCGGCTCCGTTCGGTCCCAAAAGGCCGACGATGCCTCGGGGAATATCCGCAGTGAATCCATCAAGAGCCATCACTGGACCGAAGCTGACGGTCACATCTCTTGCGGAAACATGGATCCGATTCGCACCGGAGCCCTTCTCTTGACCGGCGACCTTCTCCCCTACCATCGGCCGAGTGAAGTGTTCGAAGGACATAAGCATGTCGAACATTTGGCTCGCAGGTCGTTATGAAGTCGGGGATCGAGTCTTTCGTCTTCCTATTGTCCGACGAATCGTGCGCGAGCTCCGATTCAGCTCTGATACAATATGTCAGGAGAGACCGCCGAGAAGGAAATATGTGGACCGGGCGAGATTTGAACTCGCGACCTCCCGCATGCCAAGCGGGCGATCTGCCGCTGATCTACCGGCCCATGTAGAGTGCGATGTATAGGATAGACCTAGTTAAAACTTGCCGAGGATCGTTCAGTCGCGGCGGATGGCTCATACGAACGAATCCAGCTTCTTCTGGTATCTGACCTTCTCACCAGCAACAGACATCGGATACTCTTCCGTCAGGCAGCCGAGGCAGAGATCGTTCGCAGGATGCCCGATCGCGTCCACGAGCCCTTGCACCGAGATGTACCCGAGACTGTCGGCCGTGATCATCTTGCCGATCTCCTCGACCGTCCTCCCCGTGGCCGCGAACTGCTCCCTCGTCTTCATGTCGATGCCGAAGAAACACGGGGCCCTGATCGGCGGAGATCCAATTCTCACATGGACCTCTTTCGCCCCAGCGTTCCTCACGATCTGCACTATCTGCCGGATGGTGTTGCCTCTGACGATCGAGTCGTCCACGAGGACGACTCTCTTGTCCTTGATGACGCTCTTTAGAGGGTTCAGCTTGAGCATGACGTTCGTGACACGGTCCGACTGCTCCGGCATGATGAAAGTCCTTTCGACATACCTGTTCTTCATCAGCCCCTCAGAGTAGCGTATGCCAGACTCCTCTGAGTATCCGATCGCATGCGATCTCCCGGAGTCAGGGATCGGGACGACTACGTCAGCATCGACCGGCTGCTCCTTTGCTAGGCGCTGGCCTATCCTGGTCCTGACCTCATAGACCAGCTTGCCATCGATGCACGAATCCGCCCTTGCGATGTAGACCCATTCGAACATGCAGTGGGCCTTTCCCTTGGACAGGCCTGTCTTGATCGACCTTATCTCGCCCGGGAGCATCTCGACGATCTCTCCAGGCTCGACATCTCTGATGAATTCCCCGCCCAGGGTGTCGAACACAACGCTCTCAGAAGCAGCTGCGAATCCAGACTTCGTTCTCCCGACGCACAGCGGGCGGAAGCCAAGCGGGTCTCTGATCGCGAAGACCCGGTTGTCGATTATGATCGTCATTGAGTACGAACCCTGCAGCATGGACATGAGGTTCTTCAGGGATCTCACGGGATCGCCGGTGTTCGCGATGTCGTTCGCGAGAAGCCTGACGGCGATCTCAGAATCGGAAGATGTGATGAACGCCCAGCCCTTCTTCTTCAACTCGTCCATGATCTTCTCGGCGTTCACTATCTCCCCGTTGTGCGCGAGCGCAATGTCGCCGTAGTTCGTGGAGACCACTATGGGCTGCGCGTTCTCCAGGTTGGACGATCCCACGGTTGAGTACCTGACATGACCTATTCCCAGCTGTCCCTTCAGGTTGTTCACGTCGTCAGTCTTGAGCGCCTGATGGGCTAGGCCCATGCCCTTGATGGCCTTGATCCCGTTGTTGTAGACCGCGATCCCGGCCGATTCCTGACCCCTGTGCTGGAGCACTCTGAGGGCATAGAAGATGTCAATTGAGACGTTCGCGACGGAAGCTATTGCGAAAATACCGCACTCTTCCTGTGGGTGATCAGGCTCCATTGATCTCTACCCCCCTCTCTGGAATGTGCACATCAATGCTGTTTCGCCCAATTGTAGTGTCTCAGCTTAGCTGTTGCCCCGAAACCGCACGAAGCACAAACCTTGTGTCTCACGTGATATGCGCGCTTGCCGCACCGTCGGCAGACTATGTGGGTCTTCTTGCTACTACGCTTACCCATCGATGGAGTGCCCTTCGTCATTCGACCCTACCTCACGGTGAAATGTATATTACGTTGTCTCCGCGGACTATCGTGGACTCCATCTTACGCACGACATTGTTCTCGTAGGTCTCCTCGACGTTCCTCAGGACCAGGTTCATGTGCGGGTCGTAGCCGTCGAGTACGCCGCGGTATCCTCTCTTCCCCTTCAGCTCGACGATGACCTGCTGACTAATCGACTTGTTCAGAACAGCCAGGGGTTTGATCAAATTAACACACCTGTCTCGTGATAACGGGTACTGTACTTAAAGCTTTTCGGTTTGACATCGGCACGGATTGCGACTGCTGGCTGACCCGTCTTGCATCGATTCTCACTCAAAGCTGGACCGTCGCGTCTTCCTTCAGACGCTCGAGTATCAGGTACGTATTGCTCCTCTCGACCTCTTCGATCTTGATGAAGGCGTCCACGATTTCCTTCAGCTCCTCCCTTGAGGACGCTCTAAGAAGGACCGCGAAATCGATGTTCCCGAGCAGGAAGTAGACCGCCCATACACCCTGTATCTTGGCGATTCTCTCCCCGATCTTCTTGGAGTAGTCCGGACCGTATCTTCCAGTCACCAGAGAGATGGCTAGTATCTCCTTTCCGACCTTCAGCGGGTCAACGCACGCCTTGAACCCAGTGATGACCCCTTCCTCGATCAGTCTGTTGACTCTGTAGTGGACGGTTGACGATGACAGACCGGTCTTCTCCCCTATCTTCTTCAGGCTGATATTGCAGTCTTCCTGAAGCATTTTCAGAATGATCTTGTCGCTTTTGTCTAGAGTAACGGCCGTTTGTTTCTCGGTCAAGAGCTTCCTCCCCGAAAATATTCGAAAAGAGTACAACGATTTCGTATTGATAACGCTTTCGATACCGTCGGTTCGAACAGAATAGAATTCATGGCGTGTTCAGTACGAAAACCGTGGAACGAGCCCCGATTCGATTTCCGGAATACGGCGATTCCGTCGGAATTTGTATATGAATTGAGGCCAGGTTCGGTTCTGTTGCATTATCGGGCGGTGACATCTAGGTCACCCCAACAATGCCACTCGTTCCATTCGGCTCCGACCGTGCGGCCATCGCTGGCTCGTATAGGATCATCATCACGTCATGCTGGAACGCGCCGGGGTTGAACCTTAAACCCCCTGCCATCCCTATCGAGATGGCTGTCTGCAGCAGGTTGATGCTGGCGTTGATGTGCCTGTCGAGGTGCCAGCCACAATTGCACGCGAACTCCGCACCCATTCGGGAATATTTGATCCTCCCACATATCGGGCACGTTCTGCTGCTGTTTCTTGGGTCTACCTTGACCACTGGGATGCCTTTCCATCGTGCTTTGTACTCTATGATTTGATGGAGCTTCCTCCTCGGCCACAGGCTGAGACGTCGATTCAGCTCTTTGCTTTTTCTTGGCCTCATTCCCTTCAGGTCCTCGAGAACGATTGCGGATTTCCGCTCCTCCGCGAACCTCAGGACCGAGTTCGCCACCTGGTGGAGCCTGTGGTCGATCCGGTTGTGCTCCCTCACACCCTCCATTCTGCACAGCCTCTTCGATATCCGTCTGTCATGCGCCTTCCTCTTCTGTAGCCTCTTGCGCCTGTCGTGATGTCGCTGCTGGATGATGGCGACTTCTGGAAATTCCGCTTTGACGGCCTTGGCGACATCGCCTTCGACGAACACGCCGTCAAGGCTGCGCTCATTCGTGTCGAGCGAGAGAACGGATTCGGGAGCATATGGCTTGGGCGCCTCCTTCCTGAATGCCACTATGACTCGATCCGGAAGGACGGTCAGCGATCCGAGGGAGAGGGACATGTCATCCAGATATTTCCGATGATACTGGCTGACGACGGGTCTCAAATCGACATGGCAGCCAGCCCTAATCGGAAGGTCGATGACCCCTGACTTCCGATCGAGCTTGTACGCCTGGTTCTCCGCTTTCATCATCAGGCGCTTTACATAGGGGATCCTGCAGGTGACGCCTTTCCGAACGCGCCTGCGATGGTTCTTCAAGACGCTCCCAGCCACTTCGAACGCCGACACCAAATGCTTCGCATACATCCTTGGATGTTGTTCGCGGAAATCCTTGTACGCGAGCCTGCAGAGGGCGTTCCTCGATGTGACTCGCGCGTGAAGGCCTGCCCGGATTGAGTTGTTGACGGCCAATCTGAAGTCTTCGAGAAGTGACTTTGCATCGAATGGAAGCTCCGAGTCCAGGTAGAAGACGACTCCCCTAACCAGCATCTCGTCCTTGACGATGACCGGTATATTACGCTTCTCCGACTACATGTAGCTCCTAGAAGTCGACATTCGTGTCTCCCAGCGGCTCCACCACCCGAATTGTTACTGAATCACGTGGACGCAACCATCAAATACACTCTATGTTCGTAGCGTACAACGGTGGGCTAATGGGCTTTCTCGATAAGATGAAATCCGTAGGGAGCGCCATGACGGGTGGCGCGGCGAAAGTGAGCATCGAATACCCTCATCAGGTAATGAAGCCGGGTGATTCAATGCCTGTGAAGGTGACAGTCGTCTCGATGGGCAAGGAGGTCAAATCCGGCGGGGTCTTCGTTGACGTGTATGCAGAGGAGAACGGTAAGGTCAAATGCAAGAACTGCGGGCACGAGACCGATCTCCGCCGTGAGACAGTGAAGCAAGCGATCCCGGTCGGTCCTGCGTTCGTGCTGCAGCCGAGCGAGACCAAGGTCTTCGACGCAACGATCCAGGTCCCCTCTGGCCAGCCGACATACAACGGGCAGGTCAGTCATCAGTGGAAGATCAGAGGAAGGCTCGATGCCTTTGGGAACGATCCAGATTCGGGATTCCAGGTGCTTGAGATAAGGTAGACCAATCAAGGGCTGGTTCCGTTCTGCGACCTCCGGCCCTTGAGCATCAGTTTTTCTATCGTTTCCCGCAGACTAGATGAAAGCTCCGATCGTCGGCAGGTCCATGAGGTCCATATCGAAGAATATGACGCCCTCTCGGATCTCGTGGGCATCTAGCTCGTTTTTCCTGTTCAGCTTCGCCAAGAACGATGCTCTCCACCAGAGGTCGAGAGCGTTGTTCGCGAGCGCGCCAAGATACACCTGCGCGAAGTTGTACTCGTAACCCTCCATGTCGCAGAGATATGCGGCGTGCCCCAGGAAGCAGTCTCGTGCGTTCACGATCGCCATGTAGTCCTTGAACGCGTCTCGCCCAGAAGCAGTGATGGGCAGAAGCTCAACTTCCGAGGGTTTGGTCCTTGAGAACTCTTCAGTCCTTCCGTCTTCAGACAGGGAGTATCCAAGTATTTCCTTCCCGACCAGGCGGAATATCTTCCAGTCGTTCTTGTCATCAATGTAGATTGGAAGGAGCGAGAGATCTGGCAGGTCGAACAGTTCAGTCCCGTCTATCAGAGCTCTCTCCTCGAGGTCGGCATCCGGCTCGGTTCTTCGAACTATCTTTGCGATCTCGTTTGCAGGGGCGTTCTGTTTCGTCCTTCCGTGCTCTGCGTATGCAAGGACCCTGCTCAGGCCAAGTTCGTCGACCAGCTCGCCTGAGAGCGAGTGTCCAGCTCCTCTGACGGATGAGAAGGATTGGGCGACCCATGTATCTCTCGTATTCTTGACGAATTCCGTGAAGACTCTCTTCGCGCTTTCCAACTCCGAACTCAACCTTCTCTCGCCGTAATCCGTTATGATTGCGCGCGAAACGCCGCCCAGGCTCTCTCTTTCCAGTCCGATACCTCTGCAGGACAGGTTGATATTCAATTGGATCCTCCAGCCGACGAATACGTTGATCGGGAACGATCGGCAGTAGTGAGGGCGATCGTTGTAGATTCGGCATCGCTTGTCCGTCAGGAAGTAGCACGCTCCATGAGCGCCCTTCAACTTCAGTGCAGCGCCAGTCACATCAGGGGATATGTGTCGGTCAGCTATCGCGTCAGCGAATCGAGGGTCTTTCCTGAATCTCTCCTCTTCGGTGGGAAGGAGTTCGGGTTGACACAGGCAGCACAGCGCGCACCCATCGATGCATCTATATGATTTCCCGTCTACCTCGGAGTAGTCGATCTCGAGGGGCATGTTGGGGTTAGCCAACAACGTCCCTTCCTGCCCTTTCGCCGACCTGGCCGCCGTTCTCGATCATCAGCTGTCCTCTGAGGAACACTGCCTGCGGAAATATCCCCGACACGCCCTCAAAGGCCGTCCATCCGCATTTGGAGTGGAGGTTATCTGCTCTGATGATAGTGCCAGCGGAGGCATCAACGACCATCAAGTCTGCGTCGTATCCTACAGCTATCTTTCCCTTGCGGATACCGTAGATCTCGCCTGGTCTCTCGCAGAGCATCCGTACAAATCCCAAAAGCTCGAGATGCTTGTCCTTCACATGCTGAAGCATCATTGGAACCATTGTCTCGACGCCTGGCATGCCAGTCGGAGCGTAGTCGAAGTCCTCGTGCTTCTCGTCGATCGTGTGGGGCGCGTGATCAGATGCGATGATGTCGAAAGTGCCTTCTTTCAGGGCCTGGAAGAGCGCGTGTCTGTCCTCCCTCTTCCGGAGCGGAGGATTGACCTTGGCAAGCTTTCCGAGGCGACTGGACACATCCAGAAGGACATGTTGTGGTGTCACTTCCGAGGTCAGGTTTGGAACCTTCTCGATGAACGGGATTGATGATTTCGCGGAGACGTGGCAGATGTGGAGCTTGCACCCTTTCGCGGCCTCCTTCACCTTTCTGATCGCAATCCTCTCGCATTCATTCGATCTGTTCCTAAGATGGTCCTCGAGGTCCTTTTCAATCTCCTTCTTCCGCATGGATTCGTCCTCTGCGTGCACCGCCAAGACCTTGCCGGTGCTGGCTATCGCTGAGATTTCCCCCTTGATTGTCCCCAGCGAAGGAACAAGTAGCTCCCCTGTCGTGCTGGCCATGTAGAGCTTGAAGCCTATGGATTCCTTTGCGAGTCCAGCCACATCCATCCCGGGCCTCACGCCCGCGAACAGGCCGAAATCCACCATGCTCTTGGCCGAGGCGATCTTCTTCTTGTCCCTCATAGCTGCGACGGTTGTCGTCGGGGGCCTGGTGTTGGGCATGTCGAAGACGCATGTCACACCTCCGTACAACGCGGCCAGCGATCCAGTTGCGAAATCCTCCTTCTGGGTCATTCCAGGATCTCTGAAATGTACGTGCGCATCAATCGCTCCCGGAAGAATCAGCTTGGATCCGAAATGGTGTTCCTTGTCCCCTTCGAGCGTCTTCGCTATCTTCGCTATCTTTCCGTTCTCGATGCCTACGCAGCACCTCTCAAGTCTGCCGGAGACGTAGCAGTTACCTTCGACTACAACTTCCATGCTCTTCATTGAGTGTCCTTCGTTTCACGTCCCCGCCAGGCTTGTCCTCGGAGAATACCTCTGCTTGGAACTTGAATATCTTGGTGTCTGGTTGCAGCCAAGCATCCGGCATCAGGCCGGCTTTGAGACAGCACTGACCCAGGAACTCCTCGGCGTCCCATCCCCATTCAACCGGCACCTGCGGCAGGAGCAGCCCTCTTCCGAATCCTCTCTGGATTATGAGCCCGTCCTCCCCAATCTTCACGAAGGAAACATATTCCGTTGGTTTTCTCGCGGACACCTCCATGGGAGGTGTGAGCAGGCTGACTTCAACCTTGATCTTCTTGAGTTCCTCTGGTCTCACGGGGGGAAACCGCGGATCTCGGGAGCATGCGCTTACCGCAGCGTCCTTCAGGGCGTCGATGAGCGGCATGATCGGTTCAGGGTAGCCGATGCATCCTCTCAGCTCATCACCTGGGTATCTAGTGAGAGTCACGAACACTCCTGATTTCTCATTGAAAATGGCTGGCGTCTTCTGCTCCGCGGATTTCGTTCGATTCACATGGCTCTCCACTGTGGTGCGTGCAATCTTCACCGCCAGCTTGCCATCCTCATCCGTGAACATCGTGGTCTTGCTCGGATGGAGTCACTTCCATAAAAGACTTTACGGCATTCAGTCGCTACTTGGGCAACTCCTCCTTGATGACCTCATTAATCCACTGGACGAGTTTCAGGTAGGCTTCGCGTCCTTTTGCTGTCAGGACCACGCGTTCATGGCCGTCCTCGGAGTTCTCCAAAGCCACAAGATTGCGGTCCAACATCCATGAGAGGTAACGATTGAAGACATCGTAGTTGACGTTCGCAGCAACTTGCAGCCTTGTCTTCAGCATTGGCTCATTCTCTCGCCACAACCTCTCGAGATGGCGTGCCAGCACGTACAGATCTGGCCTCTCAAGAGGAAGGGCATCCACCATGGTCTCACAGCTCCTCGAGATACTTCACCATTTTCTGGTGCATCACATCAAGCCGGTAGTTCCAGTCCTTGAGTGTTCGAGACCCCTCCTCGTTCGCACGTCCTCTCAATCTGAAATAGAGTAGGTAGCAGAAACCAATCAGGGCGGCTGCGCCGATTAGCAGGACAAGACTCCAAATTAGCAGACCAAAACTCCAAATCAAGAATGAATACAGGATAATGGCAAACATGACCAGCAACACAGCGATGATTGCGCACGTGAAGATCAGCATCCATGCTCCAGGCTCCCGGGAAAAGCTTCCCTTGCGACGCGCCTCCAACCATGTCGGAACCTGTCTGTACGCCTGCGCTATGAGTTCGAATGCGCTGGATTCTGGCGACTCTGTCGTTTCATGCACAGTCTCCTTCTCTAGAGCTTTGCGAAGGCGATCAGCCCACTCGCGGTAGTCATCTATTCGCGGTTTGAACCATTTCCGTGTTGACCAGACAGACGGGACAAGTATCGCTATCGTTATTGCAGACGGGATGATCAACAGATATGCAGGGTTGCGGGCCAGAATGGAGTCTTGTAGGCCGACACTGAGGGTCACCAATGCGATCATCCACAAAAAAACGGCACCGCAACCGAGTATCAACCATCTATCTTCGTATCTCGATTGCGTGGCCTCATAGGCTTCAGCTGCCAGTCTGTGGCCCTCGGACAGAGAGTCGATCAATCGGTCTCTAATATCACCTGCTCCGACTTTCGCCCGGGGTATACCGCCCTTTGGCAATTGTGGACGCAGTTGATCTTCAGCGAATCTTCTGGCTTTTATGAAATGATACAACGCCATGGGGAAGCCCGCGAAGCCATCTCCGAAGAGGAACAGCACTACAAGAAGGGTCCAACCTTCGGGCGTCGCGTCTGCTTGGTACAGAATCTCTGAATTCGCACCATCTGCTACAGCGTGGACCTTGACAGCAACCAACGGAGTGATCTGTATTGACAGTCTTCCAGGTTCCTCTGTCACTCGATACCTCGCTGATCTGAGGCGGTGTGCGAGATCTTGAAGGACTTCTTTTGGCGTCCCCGTTGCCGTGTCAAGGCGGGGAATTATGTAGAATATGAGCCCCCATAAGGTGACAAATATGAAGAAGACAGCGTAGAACAGGAAATTGAGATTAGAGCCTGCATACTTCACGATGAGGGCTATTAGAGCAACATTCACGAGGGTTGCTGAGACGATTTTCAGAAGATTGTTGCGCCTCATTCAAATTCCTCTGCTACCAGCAAGAGGCTGCGGTTTAGATAGATGTTACTCCACGGCGATACATGCGATCTCGTGGATACTCTTGGTGGAAGGATGTTCCAGTCGGTTGCTCCAGGTCCCGCCCCGCAAGAAGGCCCTCTGGCATGGCACGCTGAACCAAACCTTAAATATCCACCACTCGAATCCGTGAGACGAACCCATGAAGTTTGTGAAGCTCTCGCAATCTGAATTCGAGCAGATCAGGAAACTCTACGAGGGAGTCATGTCTCAAGCCTGCTACGGTCTGTTCTTCAGAGAGGGCATGATCCTCGGCGAGGAGATGGCGAAGATAGCCTCCCAGGAGCCGGAGAAGTACTTCGAGGTGTGCGCGAATCTCTTGCGTGCCAGAGGCTGGGTCGACAATATCGTTTTCCAGGAATCGACCGCAGTTGCCGAAGGCTCGATAGAGTCTGGACAGGCAGACGGCGCGACATGTCACAGGTTGAGGGGAATCGTCCGAAAGGTGTACGAGGCCCAGACGCACAGACGTCTGCACTGCGAAGAGATCGAATGCGTGAGCAAGGGCGACAAGCACTGTGTGTTCAAGCTGGAACCGGTCGGGGGAGAATAGGATGGAGTTGAAGCCGGCACTCAGAGCGCTCAGGCAAAGCTGTGGTGCAATCGCATCAGCGGTCATCAGCAGAGACGGTTTGGTCATCGCAGCGGATGTCCCGGAAGGCGTATCGATGGAGACGTTCGCCATAATGTGCGCGACCCTTCTCGGAGCTGCCTCGACAGCTCATTCGGAACTTCGAATAGGTACTCCTCTCCACGTTGTCGTGGAGGCCGAAGACGCTAAGATGGTCGTGGTCGGAGCTGGCAGGAGGGCGTTGATCGTTGCAGTGGTCGGCAGGAAGGGCGACCCCAGCATCGTTTTGAAGAAGCTGGATGAGCTAGCAGATACGATCAAGATGATCTGAGCGCCTGGTTCAATAACAGGAAAAGGTTTTTCTAAGGTTTGAGCAGGAGCTGAGCCTAGCTTATGTCCAGCTCTTTCAGCTTCTCCGGGGTAGGGACGCCGTCCTTGGTCCATCCACGGGCCTTCATGTAGTCGTCGAGCATGAGATTCATCTCGTCGACCGATATCTTCGACCCCTTGGAAGGTCCATCCGGTATCGGATCCTCGAGGATCCTCGGCGGGAGCAGCCAGTCCTTTCTGGTCACGCCCTCACGAGCGTTGAAGTTGCCCTTCATGTTGTGTATCCTCTCCCCGATCTTCAGGAGCTCCTCCTCGGTGAACTTGAGGCCGGTTATCGCCTCGATGACCTCTGGCAATTTCGCGATCAGGAAGAACCCTCTCGAGAACTTGCACAGTCCGACCGAATCGTAGACGCACATGAAGTTCTCGGTCTGGGACACCATGAAGCCTTTGTTGACCGTGGAGAACCTGTCTATGCCCTCCCACTTCCAGAACTTGCCGACCAGCTCGGGCGCGTAGAACCCGGCCCTCAGATGGCAGGCGCCCCTCGTGGAGGTCATGTACGCGAGTCCGTGCCCCTTCATGCCCCTCACATCGTACGCGGGCGGCTCCATGCCCTTCGTGTGGATGGCGTACCTCTCGGCCCCCTTGCCGATCTTCTTCGCCGCGACCTTCACTCCGTCGGCCAAGATATCGCCGAACCCCTTTCTGTTGCCCATCATATCTATCATCCAGGGCACGGCGTCGGAGGCGTTGTCCCATGTGAGTTTGAACCCGACTTCCTTCTCGGTGATGATCCCGCGCTGCATCAGTTCCATCGCGAACCCGACGGTGACGCCTGCAGATATCG
>Ga0315291_10002977_pt1 | contig 21943 bp, 32 predicted proteins | sample YL17G12_20_MG_FD_203070 | JGI IMG/M metagenome (GOLD analysis project Ga0315291, IMG submission 203070) | Sediment microbial communities from Yellowstone Lake, YNP, Wyoming, USA - YL17G12_20 | ecosystem: Environmental > Aquatic > Freshwater > Lake > Sediment | place: USA: Wyoming | collected... | reverse complement strand
CTATTGAAGAATACGATTCATTACGTCAATCTGAATGGCTAATTCCAACTGATTATAAATCATTCAATATCACACAATGGTTATTAGAGCAATGTAACACAGAAATTGAAAGAGATAGAGTTTTAGATGAATTGGAATTGTTTATCCAACATAATATGATCGATGTCCTTATATGTCTTAAATATCTGGTAGATCATATGAGAAAAAATAATATAGTATGGGGATTGGGACGGGGTAGCTCAACCTCTTCTTATTGCTTATTTTTAATAGGCGTTCATAAAATCGACAGTATAAAATATTCATTAGATATTAAAGAATTTCTTAAAGGGGAATAAAATGAAAAAACGATATAAAACGATGCAAGGTAAAGAAATTGATATGGATGCACTTCTTGCTCAAAATGAAACCATGCCAGCAGTTGGAAATGCAAGGATGAACGCACGTGGGGATGAGTTGGGCCCAGGCGGAGTTATTATTAAAACAAGGGAGGCGGCAGTTGCTGAATATTATGAAGATAATCCGAATGCAACTCCTAAGCAAGGACCTAAAAAAATTGCAAACGATCCCGTGGTAGTTGTACAACCAGGTAAGAAAAAATGAAAACATTAAAAGGCGTTATACATCCATTGGGTGATAAAGTGTTTGTATGTGATATGGAATTTGACATGGAAATCAGTTCTGGTGGAATTGTATTACCATCAGATGATGGAAAAAGTTCAGGAGTTCATCCACGTTGGGCCAGGGTATTTGCCATCGGCCCGAAACAGGTTGATGTTAAAGTTGGAGAATGGATATTGCTTGAACATGGCCGTTGGAGTAGAGAAATTCCGTACGAAACATCTGATGGTACGTTATTAAAATTGCGTTTGGCCGATATTAAATGCATGTTAATGGCTTCTAACACGAAACCAACTGGGGCCACAATGCGGCAAAATGCAGTCGGTGCAGGGGCTAATGTCAATTTCAATATCCCCATGTGACATGAATTCGGTACATTTTCATCGAACATTAAAATTAGATAATAAAAAAGTAGGCCTGGTAATCCCTCCCAGTCCATTTCTGTTAGATGAACGTGTATTTGTTAGTTTAGGCATACTGCGAGTTGCTGCATCTTTAGAATCACAGGGAGTAAGAGTCGGAGTACTCGACCTTTCTGGTATCAGCAATTACACTGAGGTAATGAGAACATACTTGGAAAATACAGATATTGACTGGATTGGGATAACGAGTACAACTCCACAATTACCAGCCGCTGTCAAATTATCCCAGATTATAAAAGATATTAGACCCGATTTAAGATTGGTATTAGGTGGACCCCATGTAACGTTGACTTACTCAGCAGTGAAAGTAGAACAGAAATTAGGGATTACAAATGGTCGTGCCTATAGAGCAGCATCACTTCTTGAAACATATTTTGATGTTCTCGTATCGGGAGATGGTGAATCTGCAGTTTTTGAATTATTTAAAAGTGACTGCCCAAAGATAGTAGATGCCGATGATTTGAAAAGCCCTTTTTTTATGTCGAATGCAGATTACGAAAAAACTGCAATGCCTGCTAGACATTTGGTAGATTTATCCAGTTATCATTATTCAATAGAGGGATTTAAAGCTACAAGTTTAATAGCACAACTTGGTTGCCCATTTAATTGCGGATTCTGCGGTGGAAGAAATTCAAGAAGTCTTAGGGTAATTAGAAATAGAAGTACAAGTTCTATCGTGGACGAGGTTCGTTGGTTATATGACAATTATGGTTATACTGGATTTATGTTTTATGATGATGAACTAAATGTAAGTAAAACTTTTGTCTCACTCTTGAATGAACTACATGATCTACAAAAAGAATTGGGTGTTGAATTTAGATTGCGCGGTTTTATAAAAGCTGAATTATTCACTGACGAGCAGGCTGAGGCAATGTATAGAGCAGGATTTAGATGGATATTATCTGGTTTCGAATCCGCTCATCCAAGAATATTGAAAAATATTGAAAAAAATGCTACCCTAGAAGATAATGCAAGAGTAGTAGAACTATGCCATAAACACAAATTAAAAATAAAGGCATTAATGAGCGTCGGTCATCCTGGTGAAACTCGTGAATCAATTTTAGCCATAAAAGATTGGTTAATAAAGATGAAAATTGACGATTTTGATTGTAGTGTGATTACAACTTATCCCGGAACGCCTTACTATGATTTTGCTATACCGAAACCAGACAGTAACGGAGTATGGACATATACATGTAAGAAGAGTGGTGACCGATTGCATGCATATGAACTAGATCACACTGTAACCGCTGATTATTATAAAGGCGATCCAGAAGGAGGTTATACAGCATATGTATTCACCGATGAATTAACATCAAAAGAAATAGTTTCTTTAAGAGATCAAATTGAAAAAGATGTACGAACAGAATTAAACATCCCATTCAATCCAGGAAATGTATCATTACGATTTGAACATTCCATGGGTCAAGGATTACCAGACACGATATATCGTGAATCACAAATACAAAAGGAAAAATATTATGACAAATCCATTTCGTGACCAAGAAAAATTTATGGTTGCATGCGACCAATCAGTAGATACAAATAACATTAATCAGTTTGCATTATATGTAAATTTGATTAAAGAAGAAACCACTGAATTATCGGAAGCTATAAACAATAATGATCAAGTGGAAACATTAGATGCATTGATTGATATATTGGTAGTAACCATTGGTGCAATACATAGCATGGGATCAGATGGGGAAGGTGCTTGGAAAGAAGTTATGAGGACCAACTTTGCAAAAATCGATAAAGATACCGGGAAAGTTAGAAAACGTGAAGATGGAAAAGTAATGAAACCATTAGGATGGGTTGGCCCTGAATTAAAACCATTTATATTAAAATGATATTCAATAAAATTAAACTGTTAAAAGATAAAGGATTACGAATAGGAATAACATTTTCGCAGTTCGACTTATTACATGCAGGTCATGTTGCAATGCTCAGCGAGGCCAAGAATCACTGTGATTACCTTATAGCAGGATTGCAAAACAATGCAACTTGGGATAGGCCTGAGAAGAATGAACCCATACAAAGTATAGTTGAACGACAGATTCAATTGGCCGCAACCCGATATGTTGACGAGATTGTGGTGTATAATACAGAAAAAGACCTCGAAGATATATTGCTAACCCTCCCCATAGATGTTAGAATCATTGGTGTAGAATACAAAGACAAACCGTTTACTGGGAGAACAATATGTGAGCAACGAGGCATCCATATAGTTTACAATAGTAGGGATCACAGTTTTAGTACAACAAGTTTGCGAAAACGAGTCGCAGAAATCGAATCAACTAAGGAAAAATAAAATGTTAAAGCAATGGTTTCGCAAGAGGGTTATAGAAGCAATGAATGAACCAGTGGTGGAAGCTGATCATGGAATGAAAATGCAATCACAAGCAAAATACAGAGGAAATACAATAGGAGTAAATATGCCCAATGATTCCAACCTTGGGTTAGATACTACTAAGTGCATTAGATTTCATGTATATCAGGCCAATGGTGGCCGGGTTGTTGAAACTCGAAGAGAAAATCTAAAAAATGAAAGAATGGAAACTAGCTTATATGTTGTAACTAGTGAACAAAACTTCGGTGATGAAATTGATAAAATAATTACAATGGAAGCATTAAAGGCGTAATAATGGCAGTATCACTTTGGACTGAGAAATATCGTCCCAAAACAGTTGATGGATATGTGTTTCGTGATGAAAATCAACGGAGACAAATTAATACTTGGATCAAGGAAAAGAGTATACCCCATCTTCTCCTAAGTGGTGGTCCCGGCATCGGAAAAACAACCCTTGCCAAAATTTTGTTAAATGAAATCGGTATTGAAGGGTATGATATTCTTGAAATTAATGCGAGTCGGACAAATGGGGTTGAAGAAGTAAGAGATCTTATCACTAACTTTGTAAGTATGATTCCCTTTGGTCCATTTAAGGTTGTATTATTGGATGAGGCGGACTATCTCACGCATAATGCCCAAGCTGCGCTGCGTGGAGTAATGGAGCAGTTCCATGAAACTGCAAGATTTATACTCACATGCAATCTTCCAAATAAGATTATGCCAGCTATTCATAGTAGATGTCAAACTTTCCACGTTGAGAAAGTAGACAAAGATGAATTCACTGAGCGTGTTGCAACAATTCTACTATCAGAAGAAGTGGATTTTGATTTGGATACCCTAGACACATTTGTAAAAGTTGCATATCCAGATTTAAGAAAATGTATCAATCTCTTACAGCAAAATACCCAAGATAAAAAATTAGTACCGCCGAATTCTTCTGATACATCTCAAGGTGATTGGCAATTGGACATGGTTGCCCTATTTAAAGAGGGGAAAATCTCACAAGCAAGGACTCTTATTTGTTCCAACGCCCGCCCGGAAGAAATGGAAGGCGTTTACAGATTTATGTATGATAACCTAGAATTGTTTGGTGACGATGACGAAACAAAAGATTCGGCATTATTGATCATTCGTCAAGGACTGGTCGATCATGCAATTATTGCAGATCCTGAAATCAACCTTGCAGCAACTATGGTAAAACTTGCAAGATTAAATAAATGATACTATCAAGGTATAAATTTACAAAGTACATGGAAAAGTTATATCCAGGAACGGGGGAACCACAAAGTCCATTGTGGTTTCCGGAAACTGATACTTTCTTAAATCCAAAAAATGATCCACCGAGTAGATGGTTTATTGAGGTCCCCACTATTTTTCATGATATAAGAATGATAGGGATGAAGGAATTTTACTGGGATTGGTGTGATAAATGTTGCATCGGGAAAGTTAGATGTTACGCTAGTGGTGATGCCAGTGAATGGTGGGGGTTCACTAACAAGAAAGACATTGTCTTATGGGCACTTATGTGGGGCACACAAAAATGAAATGCGGCTCGCAGGTGTTAACTCTTGCCGCATTCTATGCTAAATTAATCAGTTTCTTTGTATATAGATAATATCTCCTTAACTACCGGATGGCGCTCAATATCTTTTACTTGAAACCAAACCATATCTAATAATTTGTGTTGGCCCGCTTGTTCATACAATTGTACAAATTCAAGTAGTCCATTTTCTTTAGGTCTATCTGCTTGGGCAAGATCCCCTGTTACGACCATTCGACTGTTTTCTCCAAGACGAGTAAGCAACATCTTCATCTGACTCGGTGTAGCATTCTGCATTTCATCAGCGATGACGAAGGCATTTTTAAATGTCCTTCCACGCATGTACGCGAGGGGGGAAATTTCTATTACACCATCTTCCAACATATCTGCTATCTCTCGTGGATGGTAATATTCTTCAAATACATCCATAATTGGTCTTGTCCATGGTTCCATTTTTTGATTTAATGTTCCAGGCAAAAATCCATGCTCTTCGTCAACACTTACCGCCGGCCGTGTGATGACTATTTTACTAATTGATTTTTCTTTTAGTAATTTAATAGCCATTTGAACTCCCAACATTGTTTTACCTGTGCCCGCAGGGCCTATTGCAAATACAATGTATTTCTTGGGATTTTTTAAGAGTTCTAGGTAAGTTTCTTGATTTAGACTACGTGGAATAATCTGTACTTGAAATTTTCTGTGTAAAGTTTGCTTGAATTCTAGCAAATTTTTACTATCCTGATGGAAGCGTGGGTCTTTCTCTACGCGAATCTCGCGTATCTTTTTTGTTGTTCTAGGCAAATTTAGCTCCTTTGAGTGAACAATTATCATTTTAAAACACCTGCATCATTATTTACCGCAAAATTCTTAAGGACTATCCAAATAGCTTTATTTTGGATCGTATAAATATAAACAAGAGAGATAACCCCATGCATGATATCGTAGATATAATTAAAAATCTTCAAACACTAACAGTGAACGATTCTGCTTTTAGAATTTTAAAAGATTTTGAACGAGTGTTGGATGAATTAGATATATACGTTTATAAAAATTGGGAAGATGGGGAGTTATTAGCTGGACCAGATGTTGGTAGATATATGGTAACTTGCAAATTCCTATGGCCATACAAACACATGCCCGACCCCGAAGGTGGTGCTCGATTGTTAGATTATGGGTGCACGGTTTCTTATGAAAAAACTCAAATATTGATTCCTAGAAAGGTACACAAACCCAGTGATTTCAGGCCAGGTACTAAGAAAGGAAAGATTGATGCTCATCCTATCTGGGTTATTGCTATCAGTATGCCGAAGAAGTTAATGCAGGATATATATCAAGGTTATAAAGAAAAAGATAGTTCCAGGTTAGCCGATTTAATGAAATATGATCAATCTAAAGAAATAACCACTGGACAAGTGGCACCGGAGACTGAAGTAAATGCAGAACAAACCACTGAGCAACCTACAACACCAACCACGACTGTTTGAAGGTCTACGTCCAGCTGATCTAAAGGGGATGATTTCCCATAAATTTACTGTTGACCAATATAACAGTAAGATGGGCAACGATGACGAAATTATTGTTGTGGCTTTCCGTGCTACCGATAAATTCCCTGCCATTGATTTGATGGATTTTATAGAAAAAGGTTATCCATTCGTTTTAGATGCAGATACAAGTTCTGGAGAAGAACGTGATGGTGATTATGCGGTATTTGTAGAATTTGAAAGAAACGACAAAGTTCCTGAGCAATTGGAGGAACTGTTACGAGGAGTGAGTCAATTATGCGGATTGACCCATTGGCGTTTTAGATTTTTCAAAGATACCCTTTCACATGAATTTTCTAAAGAAGAATTTGCGAAAATTGTTCCGTTGACTCCATTAGAATATACAGCAAGAATAAAAAATCAAAAAATATCAGATGTCTCGGAAATGTTTAACCAAGGGTCAACTCGCATCATAGATGTAGACAAGAATTTTAATGTGACAGTTTCCAGACCGTTTGCAGAAAATTTAACTTTTAAAATAGAAAACATGGGATTGTATGAAGATATGAAAAGTCAACTTACCGGAGGCATTCAATTAGATAAGGATGCCACTAGTCAAGTGGCATACTTAGAAAAGTTCCTAGGTAATTATGAAATTCATAAAATAGACAATAAATTTTTAATCCGCAATAAGAACCTAGCGACAATCATTGTCAAGGATACATGGTAATGTGGCTATTGCATTGGTTGCCAGATTGGGTTTTTCACGCCATATTGGTTGTGGGAATATTAGGATTAATGGCAACTTGGTTTTTAAAATTTATACCAATAATCGATAAGTATGTTCTCCCAATTCAATTAATAGCATTGGTGTTAACTGTTGGGGGCGTGTGGTACGAAGGTGGCATCTATAATGATAAAACTTGGAGAGAAAAAGTAACCGAATTAGAAAAGAAGGTAGAGGTGGCTGAGGCAAAATCTGCAAAAACCAATACCGTTATAGAAACCAAAGTAGTTACTAAAATAGTGAAAGTAAAGGAAAATACAGATGCCAACATCAAATATATTACTCAATACATCGCGAAAGACCTTGATGCTGATTGCCGCCTCACTACTGCTAGTGTCGTGCAGCACAACCGCGCCAGTCAAAATGAAGTTCCCGGAAGCGCCGGCGATACTACTAAAGGAACCTCCGATGTTAAAGCAAGCGAACTCCTCACAACCGTTACCGAAAACTACGGAACCTATTACCAAGTAGTAGAACAACTAAAAGGTTGGCAAGAATGGTACAAAGAGCAGAAAAGGATTTTTGAAAGTGTGAAATGAAAAAAATCCTCCTAATTGTTTTATTGGCATTGGCAGGATGCTCCTCTATTATTGAGGCGTATTCGTTAAAATATGATACAAATGAATATCTTTTAATTACAGAGATACGGACAGCGGCAGGTCAAGCAAAGAATACCTGTGATGATTATGCGACATCGAAAATTAACGCGAATTTGGTATTATCTAGAACTATATTTTTTGTAAACTTCACGCAATATTCAGTAAGTAATTCCAGCGTAAAGGCAGCAGCCATTGAATTAAACAATATAACATCCGGCCTCGTATCTCAATACAGTGGATCTCGAGATGTAGGGACGATCTTCTGCAAATTAAAATTCGAAAACATTGAAAGCAATGCAGAGATCATTCAAAAAGCAATAGGCGCGAAACCAAAATAGGCAACTATGGATATCAGTCTAGATGATGCCATTCTGATGATAGGTGCGGTGATGATTATAGCCCTTGTATGGGTATGGCATGTGGAATCAAAGACTCCGTTTGATCTCAGGAAAACAATAATAAACAAAGATGGTTCTGTAAGCCTGGGAAAACTTGGTCAAGCAGTTGCCTTAATGGTATCAACTTGGGTACTGATACATGAAACTCGCGCCGGTGTTCTTTCAGAGTGGTTATTTATAGGGTACATGGCAGCATGGGCCGCGGCGAACCTTACATCTAAATTTATAGATACGAAAGAAACTAATAAAAAACTTGTGAAAGGTCCATCAAAATGAATACAAAAGATATCTTAAATGATATTGTTAGCTCACATTCGACTATTATTACTGCAAAAGAACTGGTGAAACAATATTCAAATATGCTTGAAAAGGGTGAGATCACCGAGACTGAATTTACTGAATTAATGTTGGATATTCAGAGATCAGTAAACATCCAACAACATATGATTGACCTAGAAGAGTTAGAAAAAATGAATACAGCCATCAACAGTATTATAACCTTAGCGAGATTGATACGATGATAGAACAAGAACCTTGTCCAATATGTGGTGGACCACATAAGAAAGAAAATAAACTGCAACGTTAATTTCAAATTTCAGAAATTAAATACTATGATAAAACATGGGGATTTAATATGTCTGATTTTAGTTTTACGGAAGAACAACTTTCAAGAATATTGCTAGGTAACAAAAAAGTTCACGAATGGTATGAGGCATTAACTTCCTGTTTACCTGATTATGATATAAACACTTTAAATCGAGTTGCTGGATTTATCTCTCAATGTGCTCATGAAAGTAATGGGTTCACAACCCTGAAGGAAAACTTAAATTATAGATGGGAAGGGTTGCGAAGAACATTTCCTAAATATTTTCCCAATGATGCATTGGCAATTGATGTGGCGCATAATCCAGAGGCAATTGCCAATATAGTGTATGCGAATAGAATGGGAAACGGAGATGCAGCATCGGGCGATGGTTGGAAATATCGTGGGCGAGGTTTGATCCAACTTACAGGAAAACATAACCATCAATCTTTTGGGGATAGTATTCAAATGGATATAGCCGATGTGCCAGCATATTTAGAAACATTCGAAGGGGCAGTAAAATCGGCATGTTGGTTTTGGAACACAAATAAAATAAATCAATATGCCGATGCGGACGATATTTTGGGAATGACTAAGCGAATTAACGGCGGAACCATCGGATTAGATGATCGAAAAAACAAGTTTAATTCAGCCAAACAAATTTTAGGAGAATAACATGGCAACTGTTAAGCGAATTAAAACTCCTCAAGAACAGGCCGAAGGATGGCTTCAACGTAAATGGCGACCAATGATGGCAATGATGTATATGATAGTATGTGCATTTGATTTCGTCGTTGCACCAATCCTATGGAGTTTATTACAATCGAAAGATCATGGAGGCGTACTGACATCCCAATGGGTTCCGTTAACATTACAAGGCGGGGGGTTATTTCATCTAGCCATGGGGGCTGTCCTTGGAATCACCGCATACGGTCGCACCCAAGAAAAAATAAGCGGTAATACCACTCAGACATAATAACCAATAGTAGTTGACCTTAGTGAATATATAGTATACACTAGTGCATGGATGATCATTATCAGACACTCGGCGTGGCTAAATCCTCTTCGTTAGAAGAGATTAAATCTGCTTATAGAAAATTGGCGAGCAAGCACCATCCAGATAAGGGCGGGGATACTGCAACCTTTCAGAAGATACAAGCAGCATATGAGATATTGAGTGATCCAGAAAAACGGAGAGAATTTGATAATCCCATGCCCCAGGGAACACCATTTCATTTTCATAATTTCAATGATGGTAGTATTCCTCCGCAATTTGCAGATTTGTTTAGGCAATTTAATGTCCATTTTGGAAATCATCCCCAACCTCAGCGAAATAAAACATTAAACCTAAACACCTCTGTAACATTGGAAGAAGCATTTGCCGGAAAAGATTTGGTTGCAAATATAAAATTGCCAAGTGGCAAAGACCGGATAATCAACGTAAAAATACCACCAGGTGTCAGCACTGGAATTAATTTGCGTTTGCGTGAATTGGGGGACGATACTTACTCAGATCAACCCAATGGAGATATCCATCTAGCAGTAACAGTTTTACCTCATAATTTATTCGAACGGATCGGGGATGATTTAATTAGGGTTATAGATATAGATGCCATTGATGCAATATTGGGTACAGATATTGAAATTAATACCATCGATAATAAAAAATTAAATGTAACTATAAAGCCAGGGACGCAACCCGGCACAATATTGGGTGCACAGGGCTATGGGATGCCAAATATGCATGACCCTAGATTTAAAGGGAGATTATTGATGAAGGTAAACGTATTAATTCCGACTAACCTAACTGATTCACAAAAAGAATTACTCAAAAAGGTCAAGTTGTAAATACTTATTATGACAAATAAATTAATTAAATTTCCAGATCCGATATTACAGGAACAGATACCAAATTTTGATTTTACAAATCCGTCTATTGACCCGAAACTTCTTAAAGAAGAAATGCTTGAGATAATGTACTCGATGGACGGAATAGGATTGGCAGCAAACCAAATCGGAAAGCGTATTCGAATGTTTGTGATTGGGAATAAACAAGATCCGGATAATGCGCAAGCATTTTTTAATCCAGAAGTTGTGGCAAATGTTGACGATATCGCAGATCTGGAGGAGGGATGTTTGAGTTTTCCTGGAATATATATTAAAGTTAAAAGACCTAGAGCAATTAAAGCAGTGTGGCAAAATGAATCTGGTGAATGGCAGGAAAGTGAATTTACTGGATACGATTGTAAATGTTTTTTACATGAATTGGATCACCTTGAAGGGATCACATTTCAAGATAGGGTGAGCACATTAAAATGGGCGTTAGCGGTTAAAAAATCTAAAAAAAGGAAACCTAATGTTAGAACCAAATAAAGAATTATCATTGATGTTTGAAAACGCTATTAAATTTGCAATAAACCAAAAACACGAGTACATAACCCTGGAGCATTTTCTTCATGGGATGGTCATTGATGAATCTTTTGCAAAAATGTTGACCGCATACGGGGCAGATGTTCCCATGCTAGAGGAAGATCTGAGAAAATTCATAATAGGCATGACAGAATTATCAACGTTGAAAGCCGGTGAAAGTCCCAAGAAAACCAATACTGTCGAGAGAATGTTAAACCGTGCATTTACGCAGGTATTGTTTAGTGCACGTCGAGAAATAGAACCGGTGGATTGCCTAATTAGTTTATTTTCAGAGAAAAAAAGCCATGCAGCATTTTTTATGGACAAGGCTAAGATATATAAAAATAATTTCTTAGAATTCTTATCGAAAGAATCTACCACAATTGATGAGAAAGACGCAGAGGAAATCAATGAGCGTCAGCTAGAAAAATTCCTTATTCAATTTTGCACTAATTTAAGTATGAAGGCAAAGGAGAAAAAGATAGATCCAGTTATTGGGCGTGATAAAGAAATCGATGAGTTAACTCTTGTTCTTGCGCGACGAAATAAAAGCAATGTGATGTTAATCGGCGATCCGGGAGTTGGTAAAACTGCAATAGCAGAAGGGGTGGCTAAAAAAATCTTTGAAGGAAATGTACCAAATTTTATTAAAGATCATCATGTATATAGTCTGGATATTAGTGCTCTCTTGGCTGGTTCTAAATATAGGGGGGATTTTGAAGAACGATTGAAGATGGTTCTTAACGCTCTTGAGAAAAAGAAAAATTGCATTTTATTCATCGATGAAGCTCATATGATGAGCGGTGCCGGAGCAGCGAGTAATAGTGCCAATGACCTAAGTAATATGTTGAAACCTATGCTTGCAAAAGGATCCATCAAAGTAATAGCATCCACCACATGGGAAGAATTTAGAAAGCATTTCGAAAAAGATCGAGCGCTAATGCGCAGGTTCCAACGAGTAATCATTAATGAGCCAGATGAAGGCACAGCGATTAAGATTGTAAAGGGTCTTAGAAAATATTACGAAAAACATCATAATGTTAAAATAACAAACCAAGCAATTATTGATTCAGTTAAGTATAGCACCAAATATATGGTTGATAAAAAGCTACCAGATAAAGCACTTGATTTGATTGATTGTGCTGGAGCAAGATTTAAACTTAGGAACGAAGAGGGTGGGACAGTTGATCATGACGAAATTATTTTTGAGGTGGCAAAAATGACTGGTTTGCCTATTGATCAAATAGCAGCCAAAGAAAATAAAAACTTAAAAGATCTTGAAAAGAATATGCGGGCAAAGGTATTTGGCCAAGAAAATGCCATTGAAATCTTATTAGATAAAATCTTTATTTCTCAAGCCGGATTAAAAAGTTTGAACAAGCCGATCGGTACTTTTCTGTTCGCGGGCCCCACAGGAGTTGGTAAAACAGAATCAGCAAAACAACTTGCAACAAATATGGGAGTTGAATTAATAAGATTCGATATGAGCGAATTTCAAGAAAGTCACAGCGTTGCGAAGTTTATTGGGAGCCCGCCCGGATATGTTGGATTTGAGGATAATGCAGGACAATTAATTACTCAACTACAGGAACATCCAAATGGTATTTTGTTGTTTGACGAAGTTGAAAAAGCCCATCCAAGTGTACTGACTGTTTTATTACAATTAATGGATAATGGATTCGTCACAGGAAGTAATGGTAAGAAAGCGGACGGAAGAAATGCAATTATTATTATGACCACAAACCTAGGTGCATCTGACGCTGAACGAAACTCAGTAGGGTTCGGCAACCTTGAACGCGACAGTGACCCCAAGGATGCAATTAACAAATTTTTTGCTCCTGAATTTAGGAACAGATTAGATGGAATTATCAAATTCGGTAAATTGGATCATCAGACGATGATCAAGGTTGTACGAAAATTCATAGACGACCTTAATGGATTATTGAAAGATAAAAATGTACATATCAAGCCAACCGTAGCCGCAGTTGAATTCTTGATCAAGAAGGGATTTGATAAAAAAATGGGAGCTCGGCCATTGCAGCGCTCAATTGATGAGCACATTAAAAAGCCGTTAAGTAAAGAAATACTGTTTGGTAAATTAACAAATGGTGGGGTGGTTGAACTTGATGCAATTAATGATAAATTAACTCTGGCATATGTGGAAATACTTCCTGTGAAACAAAGGGAATTAAATGAAGATCTCGAAGAATCATCAAAATAAACTATTTTACAACAAATGGATGTATAGGGTACGGTGTAAATCTGAATTTGCGACCGAGATTAGAGTTGTTGCAAAATATGGAATAGAAGGTGCGAAACTGTTTTATCCAAAAAATAATAAGCTTCATAGAGGAGAGAAAGAGATTTCCGACTTAACTAATTTAATGAAAGAATTTTTTGAAGGCGAACAGTATCAAGTTAGGATCGAGGGATCACGATTTAGTATATTCTGTAACGACATAGCTGAAATAAATCGAATCCAAACGGTGTTAAATGCTTATATCAAAGATGTGTATGGCCCAACATCTCCAGAAGAAGTTGAACTCCTTACTACCAATAAAAGAAAAACTATATGCAATCAACTTCCCCACAAGTTATATACATATAAACTTTTTATTAATCCGAGTATGACGGCAGATGTTCGAAAATCATTTTATGAATGGATCTCTAAATATCCGTCCGATAAAGTAAAACTATCTAGAAAAACCAGTAAGTGGCTAAGCGGGTATATTCACTGGAATTACGCCCCATTCCTTTATGTGATTGATGGACCAATGGCTTCCATGGTGACTATGCATCTTGGTACTGATATAAAGAGTATTGAAGAATTTATACCGAGAGAACGGATAAATACTCCATCAGGACCACCACACCATGCCAGCATTGAGCTCACAATTTAATTTCATCATCAATACGGGATCGTTTACAGCTACTTCAGTGGCCATTCCATCCGCAGCCGTTGCACAGGATGGCTCAACTTATTTTAAATCTGTACCAGAAAAGGGTGATGGATATTTTGGATCGTCTGATGGAGTTCACACCGTTACATATACGGTAACTCCTAATTTTGCGGGCACATTAACAATGCAGGCTACTCTGGCAGCTGAACCCATTGAAGCAGATTGGTTCGGGGTATCTGGAGCAGATGTAAAATATACATATCCTTTGATCCCAGCAACTACAACCACTAATTATGTAAATTTCACAGGAAATTTTGTATGGGTTCGTTCAGTTGTTCATCGAAGTTCTGATCTCTCTAATGGATCAGTGCTGTTCGTTAACTATAATCATTAAAAATCAGTACATTGATAGCATAAATACCCTATATTGGAGTATTCAATGAAATTGTACGAATTTTTCGGGGTTCCTAAATCTGATAATGGAAAACCAAATCCTCGGGATGAGTTATCTGGCAAAACTCGAAAAGAGCATGACAAATTGGCAGACGAATTATATTGGTTTATACTCGACGATGACGACCTGAACAAAAAAGAATTCATGCCCCTTGCTCGAGAGATATCGAGAGAGCAAGCCAATAAAACATTCAATCATGAGGCCACTATAAAAAAATGGATGCCGTTAGTTAAGAAAGCCTGCATGAAATATTACAAAGATCACGAGATGACCGAAGCACCTGACGATGTTTTTCCAAAAGATTTACGAAAAGGTTTATGCCAACGGTTGGCTGATCAGCACCACAAAGATATTGCATCTGGTGAATATAAATTAGATTAATATGAAACTAATTGATTTTTTTAGCATAACACCCACTAAAAAAATAGTTGAAGGTGGAAATGTATTTGCTGGAAAAACTGCCGGCATTCGTCGCGAACATATAAAACCCACATTGGATGCATATTTCTCAGAATTGAAAAGGTTATTCCCAAAAAAAGCTGGATTATTCAATGATCAAAATTTTATACCCTTAGGATCAGTTGGTAAGAAAGCAATATCAGGTGATATTGACCTAGGAGTTAGTGCGTCAGAATTACTTGACAAAACAATGTCTGATGGATCTATTCAAATGTGGGGGATTGATCCCAGCTCAGTTGAAAAAGAATTTGAATCTCTGAAGAAAAGATCTAGAACATCAACTCCAGAACAACTTAGGATGAAAGCATTTTTAAAAGAATTAACTTTGTCAATAAATGCACATGCTCCAAATTTATATTGTGATGAAAAAAAAGTAACCGATGGCAATATATTTGGATTATTTCCACAAATAAATGAATTAGGTCAGAAAATTGGCGCAGGTGTCCAAATTGATTGGATGGTTGGGGATTTGAAATGGTTAAAATTTTCTTATCATTCGGCAGAATATCCTGAGACATCCAATGTCAAAGGATTGCATAGAACACAATTAATGCTTGCAGCATTCCAAATCGCAAACATAAGTTTCAGTCACATAGGCGGATTAAAAGATAAAGTGACTGGAAAAGTATTATCTCAAGACCCTGATGATGCCTTGTCGATTCTTAACAAACGATTAGGCGTACTTATTACACCCGCTGATGCGGAAGATTATTACAAACTCCATGCAATTTTAAAAAAACAAATGCGTCCAGAAAATTACAATGCAATGATAGATATCTACTTCAAAATATTAGATTCGACCAGAGCTGACATACCAGATGACTTGCAAAGAGATTGGCGGGTTAGGAAAGACAGATTGGGATTAACTGGAAAATTTCTCCCAGATACCTCTAATCTTAGGAAAGGCGCATAATGTCTGGATCAACTGGTGCTGATAGAATTAAAAGTCGCAATGATTTTCAACAATTTCTCAAATCTTATAAAGATGTAATATCTACTTTTCCGGGATTTATATCTATGACTCCATCTGGGAGTTATAATTCAAACTTGGCGAAGAATGATTTTGGAGACATAGACCTCATTGTTCATATTGAGTCCCAGCATGATAAGGCAACAGTCAAAAAAGAATTAGTAAATTTTTTCAACAAAATGCCGGATACAGTTATAGTTCCTTTCAGCTCAGCGAAACATGCAGGACGTAAAACATATAATGCCGGAGAATTGATAACTGTGCGATATCACGACGATACGCTTGGGTATAGTTCTCAAATAGATAATATTATCGCATTGGATAAATCAGAGGCATCTTTCAAACAACAATTTTTAGATTTAGATGCACCAAAACAAGGATTGGTACTGGGCCTTGTGAAAATTGCAGCAATTGAATCCAATCCCCGATTCCTATTTCAGCAATTGGGGATTGATGTCAAAGATAAACTGGAAGACCATCAAGAATATGAATTCAATCTTTCGAGCATAGAACTTCAATTAAGAAAAGTAACCTATGCTCCGGGAACATTTAAACAGATAAATCGTGAAATACTATGGACCTCTAGAAATTTTGAAGACCTGCAAACCCTATTGTATAGATATGACATACGACTCCCATTTGATGATCTTTTGAAGCAAGCTAAACAAACTATTAAAAATCCTAGAAGTAATAATAGGTTACAGGGTATTTTTGGATCAATGATATCTGTCAAATCAGGTGAGGTGGGAACCGCAAAAGGCGATGAGAAGAATTCATCACTGGCGAAAATTAAAAATACATTTGGCAGTTCTATGTCAGAGCATATCTCTTGGACCAATTTTGCTCATACTGAAAATAAAACAATAGTCGAAAATGCTAATAAAACTGTTGTATTCGCATTTGGTAGATTTCAACCACCAACTACCGGCCATGGAATATTGGTTGATGCTGTGAAAAATGCCGCAAAACAGCATGGTGCGGATCATGTTATATACGTATCAAAAACCCAAGATAAAAAAACAAATCCGTTATCAATAGATGTCAAAATGCATTATTTGAGATTAATGTTTCCGGGAACCAATTTTGTTGCGACTGACCAAATGATCAGAACCCCAATAGAGGCGGTGAAAAATCTTAACAAAAAATATACAAATTTAATAATGGTGGCTGGCTCTGACAGGGTGCCATCATTTACTGAATTATTCAATAAGTATAACGGAGTTGAATATACATATGATTCAATTTCAGTAATATCAGCTGGTGAGCGTGACCCTGACTCAGATGACGCACAAGGTATGAGTGGTACAAAAATGCGGGCAGCAGCACTACAAGGAAAGTTTAAAACTTTCAGGCAAGGATTACCAGGACATATACATGACAACGATGCAACAAGATTAATGAATGCTGTTGTATCAGGATTGGCCCCAATGGAGGAAATAATGAATATAAGAGAAATCAGCAATGCTTTGACGAAAAGTTATATGAAGGGGGCAATGCGTGACACAATAGGTGGCAAAAAAGATCGGAATCCTGGAATAAAGAGAGCCATGAATAGATTAAGTGGGACTAACAAACCATTATTGCACACGAAAAATACTGAATTATCTGAATTAAAATTACAGCCCGGACAAACATCTGATTTTGAATATAAGGGGTGGAATTGTAGGTATCAATTACTTCCGAAGAAGGGCAGTTACGAACATGCAGGAATGGCGACTCATAGCAAGAGTGAACAAACCAAACCAATTAGGGTTGCGGGCAAAACTGCTGAAGAAGTAATTGATAAATTAAAATTTCAAATAGATCATTCTCGTGGATCTAATATAATATCAGCCCCAACTGTCACTATTGATTTCAATGCGCAATTAGCTCGGGATGTGATCGGACACGGCAACGATATATATGCGGATATTATCAAGCATGGTGATCAGCCTCTATTATTATTGAGTAATGAAGACCATGGCGGAATGCATCTTGCGATGGATCGAACTCCCCTCATTGGTAGGCGTGAGGGTAAAATCGGGCAACAGGCATTTAGAATGTCTGGGAAAAAAGCAACATTGGCCGGCCTTACCCATGCAAGGTACGGATTGGGCAAGGCCATTGGGTACATGGATGGAATTACAGCAATTCCTTTAGAATTTCGCAGTGAGGTATATCCTGGTGAAGTGATTAAAATGGGGGAACCTGGCCTCACTATCGCATATCCACGAAATGTTGCACAAGTATCAGCAGCTAATGCTAGTGAAGTTGACGAGTCATGGGATGAAATCTTGGACAAATCCGGAAGATATATTCCATCCCCATCTGATCCTAAAGCAATTAATAAATTATTGGGTAAACAGCATGGATTGACTATATCATCCGCACCTACAAAGGATGGTCGTGATCAACTACCAAATACTCGCGGTGATGCAATGAATTTCTTAAAAACAATTAAAGATAAAATTTGGGCGGCGCAAAGACAAGGTCAACCAACTGCGAACTTATTGCAAATAATGAATAAAGTCAAACAACAGTTTCAACTTGAAGATGTACAAGAAGAGTGCGAACAAGAATTATTGAAACAACAAACAAATGAACATCAAATTGCAATAAGCGAGGAATTAGAAAATAAGATGAAGAAATTGATAGCAATTTTGGAATCAAAAAAATAATAAATATAAACATGCGAGCAATTGAATTTATTATTGAAAGTAAACCTCGGGGAAAAATGAGAAAGGATGCCAAACGCAAATCGGTTGGCGCCTATACCATGAGAGATCCAGGGGGTTATGATCGCACTTATCATTTAAATAGAATTATGATGGCCGCAGCTATGAGCGACGGTAGTGGGAAGCCTGTTGATATGGATAGTGCAAGTTGGGCTGAAAAGTATAATACCGCCCATCCATATACTGAATTAGAACATGGTATGATGAAATCCGCTCTTAAAACTATACCCTCTGAAGCAAGAAGTGAAATCAAAGATCATAAGAGTAAAGAAACAAAAAACACTCATACGGTTAGTCCGACTCCAGATTGGAATCCAGCTGGAAAGAAATCCAAGAAAAAGGACAATAAATGAAGATTATCGAGTTACTTGAGGCTGCTACTATGGGGGCAACCTCCTCAGGAAATATTGCCACGGTTGTTAATCCAGGTATGACCAATAAAAATCCAGCTGCGGGAAAGCCTGGTAAAATGGCGAAAAAAGGCCCACCTCAATGGGTGCCAAAAAAACAAAAACCAACAGATAATGCTTTGAACAGTAATGTTGGTTTAATGACTGGACAAGTTATAAAGAGATAATAATGAAAACACCTACAAAAGTTCCAAACTTAAAACCTAGAAATTTCGTGGCGAAGAATGCATTAAGTAGTGGTGCGGGAAAGCATAAGGATAAAAAGAAGGCCGAGAAGCAAGGCGATTTCAAACATAAAAGTCGAGAATACGCTGAAAGTGCGGAAATAGACGCATTTAAGGCAGCTGGTGGTGAAATTCAACAGTTGCCATATAAAAAACCTCGGGCAAAAGATAAAACTAATTATGGCAGTAAACACATTGGCGGAGTTTGGGACGCAAAATCAGGAAAGGTCGGAAAAACATTGGGGCATGCCGCAAGTACAAATTTTAAAAGAAACTCCCCTAATGCGGTGGTCAAAAATGAAGGACGTTTTGTAAAGGGAGCTGGTGGAGTTCCATTAGATCGATATGGGAACCCTAAAATACCAAAAACCCCACAAACTACCCCTACCCCTCAAGTAAGGCCAGATGTAACTAAACCAAATATTTCACTTGATTCACTTTTTCAAAAGGCGACAAGTATCGTTGGACAAATATTTCCCGATGGCGATCCAATTGATTGGTTGGCTCCATGGTGTCGGAAAAATAGTATCCCATATGAAATGGTCACAAAAGCCTTTCAGAAAAATGGATATAAAGACATTTACGATTATTGGGAACAGATGAAGGATGATTTTCCAACTGATGGACCATTTATGGAGCATTATGATAAGAAACTTCAAAAATCACTAACCAAAGAAATGAAAAATCCTACACCGAAAAAGAAATTCACAGATATGGAACTTGCAGTAATGGAGGGAGGGCATAGTATGGATGCTCCCAAATTACGAAAGAAAAAAATTAAAGAATCATATACTGATTACCTCCATAATGTATTAGAAGAAACCTTAAACAAAAATGCGGGCAAATGAATTTTTAGACGAGGTCAATATTGACAATGATCGCGGCTGGGGTCAAACTCCAAAAGGAACTGATGTAGATTATTTTGGGATGCGAGTTCAAATGCGCCCTTCTACTTTTTTAAAATTAGCAATCCCGTTAACTGGTGGAAACCCTGATATTGAAAAACACATATCCCAGGGCGGGGCTGTGGCATCACCATTTTTAGATATACAGATCCCACATGATTGGTTAGATGGAAAATTCGAAGAGGCAGCGGATGTGAAGGGGCACGAGGGACGAAACCGAATGAAGGCAATTCTTAAATTAGAAGGAGATGCCCCGATTGAGGTACATTTATTCCTTTTAGGTGGAATTAGGGCGAGAGATATTAATCAAAATATTATTTTGGCATTAAGTCAAGGAATGTATAGCGAGAGAACCAAAAATTTTATTAATGGCCCTTTGTTCAAATAACTTTTATTCCTGAACAGATTCATATATACTTAAATACAACAAAGGAATTTAATATGAGCAAAGTATTTGGAACACCCGAACAAGTAAAAATCAAACAAATTATATCTGAGGGTGTTACTGTTATGCAAGAAATTGCGGATCTGACTGAAGGATTAAATGACACAATAAAGGCAGTGGCTGAAGAGTTGGAAGTAAAGCCGGGTATCATTAAAAAGGCAATTAGAATAGCAATGAAGGATCAATGGGACCAAGTATTTCGTGAATTTGATGATTTGGAAACTATCGTTGATATTAGTGGACATGCCAACATTCGTAAGGAAGTTACATGAGTAATTATTGGGGATATCATTTGATGTATGATTGTTCTGGTTGCAGCGATGCTATCAAAGATAAAGCTCAAATTTATAAATTCATTAAAGAACTAGTAAAAAAGATAGACATGGTGGCCCACGGGGAACCAATAATCGAATATCTTTTACCCGGTGAAGACAAAGCCGGTTATAGTATGATGCAATTAATTACAACCAGTAATATTTGTGCCCATTTTGTTGAGCCAGATGCAACTGCGTACCTTGATGTATTCAGTTGCAAAGAATTTGATATCAAAATGGTTGAGAAGATATTTAAGAAATATTTTAAACCCGATAAAATTAGAATGAATTATATCACAAGGCATGCTGACTGATGGATCAGATTACAGATGTAATCATTGATATTTTTAAATGGATACGGGACGATTACAAAACAAATCCTTTTAGGTTTGCCATAGAAATTTTTGCCTGGGCCATTAGTATTTGTTGTAGCATAACCATGGCATTAACAGTTCCAAATCCACCTCTGATATACTTATATCCTATTTGGATAACTGGATGCAGTTTATATGCCTGGGCAGCATATACTAGAAAAAGTTTCGGAATGATAGCAAACTATATGTTATTAGTCACAATAGATAGCATTGGTTTAATACGGATGATAACTAATTAAGAAACGGTTCGATCGGCCATAAACGATCATATTAAGGTTTTCCGGCCATAAACGGTATAGGAGTGAATAATATGTCATACATAGACGCATTGTGGGATCGTGATTCTGACGTTATCAAAGTTATTGAACGTGACCCAAAACTTGGTAGAATCTATCAAGAATATCCAGCAAAATATATTTTCTATTATCCTGACCAAAGAGGAAAACATAGAAGCATTTTTAACCAACCTCTAAATAAAGTAACTTGTAAGAGCTATAAAGAATTTATCAAGGAACAAAAAATACATTCAGGACATAAATTATTTGAAAGTGATGTGAATCCAGTATTCAGATGCTTAGAGGATAATT
>Ga0315291_10002974_pt1 | contig 21959 bp, 19 predicted proteins | sample YL17G12_20_MG_FD_203070 | JGI IMG/M metagenome (GOLD analysis project Ga0315291, IMG submission 203070) | Sediment microbial communities from Yellowstone Lake, YNP, Wyoming, USA - YL17G12_20 | ecosystem: Environmental > Aquatic > Freshwater > Lake > Sediment | place: USA: Wyoming | collected... | reverse complement strand
GACAATGGACGCGGTGCTTGAGGACTGCTATATCCTCATCCATGAAAAGAAGATTTCAAACCTCAAGGATCTCCTCCCCTTGCTCGAAAAGATTGCGAAGACCGGCAGACCCCTGCTCGTCATCGCGGAGGATGTCGAGGGGGAAGCCCTCGCGACGCTCGTGGTGAACAAGATCCGCGGGACGCTCGCCTGCTGCGCGGTCAAGGCGCCGGGATTCGGCGACCGGCGGAAGGCCATGCTCGAGGACATCGGAATCCTCACGGGCGGCAAGTGCATTTCCGAGGACCTGGGGATCAAGCTGGAGAATCTACAGATCTCCGATCTCGGGCGCGCCAAGAGGGTGACGGTGGATAAAGAGGACACCACCATCGTAGAGGGCGCGGGCAAGGCGTCTGATATCCAGGGCCGCGTCAACCAGATCCGCGTGCAGATTGACGAGACGACGTCCGACTACGACCGCGAGAAGCTCCAGGAACGGCTCGCGAAGCTCGCCGGTGGAGTCGCCGTGATCAATGTCGGCGCCGCGACAGAGACCGAGATGAAGGAGCGGAAGGCGCGCGTTGAGGATGCCCTCCATGCGACCCGTGCGGCCGTTGAAGAGGGAATCGTCACCGGCGGGGGAGTGGCGCTGCTGCGCTGTGCCCCGCTGCTCGAGAAGATGAAACTCAATGAGGAGCAGCAGGTGGGCGTGGCAATCGTGAAGCGCGCACTGGAAGAGCCGCTGCGGCAGCTCGCGAATAACGCGGGTGCCGAGGGCTCGGTTGTCGTCCAGGAGGTCAAGAAGCACGAGGGCGGCTATGGTTACAACGTCGCAGATAATGAGTACGAGGATCTGCTCAAGAGCGGGATCATCGATCCTACCAAGGTAGCCCGCACTGCGCTGCAGAACGCGGCGAGCATCGCCGGCCTCCTGCTCACCACAGAGGCGCTCGTGACCGAGATTCCGGAGAAGGAGAAACCGGCTCCGGGAATGCCTCCGGGCGGCGGCATGGGCGGGATGTATTAAGCATCCCGATGTGCACAGTGAATCCTGGGGGAGGCGAAACGCTCCCCCAGGATTTAACCTTTTATGGCAGAACTAACTCTAACCAAGAACGTAAATTAACTTATAACCACAGATGAACACGGATGAATACTACGGCTGGAAGTTTAAAGCCAAAAGCCTAAAGACACTGCATCACGACAAGCTTTCAACCTTAAACTTTCAACCCCATTCCTATCTGTGTATATCTGCGTGCATCCTGTTTCGCAACACGTATCTGTGTTCATCTGTGGTTATTCATAGTACGCCGTTTGTTATATATCAGTCTTCTCAGAACGTGCAGCGTGAGATATAATTGCGGCCGATAAGATTTTTATGGTTGTGCTGGGGAGAGAGGGGAGGTGCGGAGAGATGGAGAACCGCGATAGGGAACTCATTGAGGCCCTCGGTAAAACAGGGAATAGCTCCCTCCTTGTCAATGTGATTGCGACACGGATAAGGCAGCTGTTCCGGGGAGCGAGGCCCCTGCTGAAAAAAACGGACGGGCTCTCTGCCATTGATATCGCACTCAAGGAATTCAATGGAGGTAAGATAGGCTACCGTTCACGACACGGCGCGTGAGGATCGGCAGGGAACGGGCGCCGTTTTCTCGAAATGGCGGATCAATGTAGGGGTCGGATTCATCCGACCCGCGTTACGGGCCACGTGTTTCACGTGGCAAGCTTGATACTTGCCCGCCGAAGGCGGGAAACTTGTCCTGAGCGGAGCCGAAGGATCAAGCCCCTACGGGGAGAAGTACTTCTGATTACATTTCACCCATCAGGTGAACGTTTCGATCTGTAATCCGCCATTTCGGGGTTTTAAGTTCAGAAAGGGATTGACCGCTATGATTGACGTCAGGAATATAAGCAAAAACTATGCGGACACACTCGCCGTCGATGACATCTCTTTTCAGGTGAACAAGGGGGAGATACTCGGCTTCCTCGGCCCGAATGGCGCCGGTAAAACGACGACGATGCGCATACTGACCTGCTTTATGCCCCCCACCTCGGGCACCGCAACGGTGGCGGGCTTCGATATCTTTGAGCATTCCCTCGAGGTGCGCAGGGTGGTCGGTTACCTGCCTGAAAACGTTCCCCTCTACCATGACATGCGCGTGAACGAGTTCCTCGACTACCGCGCGCGTCTCAAGGGTGTGCCGCGGAGATCACGGAAAAAGCGCATACAGGATGTCACTGAAAAAACGGGGATCGCGGATATCCAGCGCCGCATCATCGGCCAGCTCTCCAAGGGATACCGCCAGCGTGTGGGTCTTGCGGAGGCGCTCGTTCACGATCCGAAGGTGCTCATTCTTGACGAGCCGACGATTGGGCTGGACCCCAATCAGGTCCGACAGGTGCGTGCCCTCATCAGGGAACTGGGGGGTGAGTACACGATCCTCCTCTCCACCCACATCTTGCCCGAGGTTGAAATGACCTGCGGGCGCGTGATCATCATCGATCACGGCAAGATCGTTGCCATGGATACGCCCGGCAATCTCATCCAGCACATGCGGGGGGGGAGCAGGCTCAGCCTGGAGGTGCGCGGTCCGGGGCAGGAGATTCAGCGCGCGATAGAGAAGATCCCGGGGATCGTCCGTGTCAACCGCCGCGGGAACGGCGTGAGCACGTTCAGCGTGGAGGTTGAGAAAGGCCGCGACGTGCGTGAGGATATCTTCACAACAGTGGCGGGAAATCGCTGGGTGCTGCGGGAGATAAAAACTGAAGCGGTGTCGCTCGAGGATGTGTTTGTACATATAACAACTCATGAAGCATAATGCGCGTGAGGCGCATAAGGTAGTGTGCGCTTTACAAACGACGCTTCACGCGTTGTCGGGAGGTTATAACGATGCGCAAGATAGCCCCGCTCTTTACTAAGGAACTCAGATCATATTTTTACTCGCCGATTGCCTACGTGGTGCTCGTGGTGTTCCTCGCGTTCAACGGCTTCATCTTCTTTTTGATCATGAGCGCCCTGAATGATCCCCGGATGCCTCGCGAAGGATCGGCCATGCAGCTCTTTTTCGGGGGGACCATCTTCTTCTATTTGCTGATCTCCATCGTCGCGGCGGTAATTACAATGCGTCTCATCGCGGAAGAGCGCAAATCGGGCACGATCGAGGTGCTCATGACCGCTCCCATCACCGATTGGGATCTCGTGCTCTCAAAATATTTCGGCGCGATGGCATTTTATCTGTTTCTCTGGCTGCCCACGCTCTCCTACGTCGTCGTGCTGCGGCGCTATTCGGAGATCGACATGGGACCTCTCTGCTCGGGCTATCTGGGGATAGTCCTCTTTGGAAGCATGAGTCTTTCGGTGGGGCTGTTGTGTTCCGCCGTGACCCGGAACCAGATTATCGCGGCGATCTCGAGTTTCGTCATCATCACTGTCCTCTGGACACTGGGTATCTTCAGGTCATTCACGACAGGAACACTGGTCCAGGGCTTTTTATCGTACGTCAATATCCTCGACCACTTTTTTGAGAGCTTCAGCAAGGGGATTGTTGACACGAGGGCGCTCGCGTACTACGTGAGCAGTACCGTGCTCTGCCTTTTTCTCACGGTGAAGATTGTCGAGTCGCGCAAGTGGCGGTAACGACAGCTCATTATTGTAGGGGTTCGATTTATCGAACCCGACGCAGAAACGGGCTTGATAAATCAAGCCCCTACAATCTACCTGAAATGGCGGATAAGTAGGGGTCGGATTCATCCGACCCGCGTTACGGGCTTGAAAAATCAAGCCCCTACAATTCAGTGTATTATGAGTATGAACATCAGCCTGATCTAGAATTGATGAATAGATCGGGTTAAAGCTCAGGCGCAGGGACGCAAGGAGGCTGGGTTCATGGCAATCGAGCGGATTCCGCGGATACGGAGGGCGGCCATAGGCGCCAATGTGGCGGCGCTGTGTATCGTGGCGCTGGCCATTTACCTTATGGTGAACTATCTGAGCGCCAGGCACTATAAGAGGTTTGACTGGACAGCGAACAAATATTACTCCCTGTCTGACAAAACCGCGAACGTGCTCAAGGACCTGCAGTTCCCGATCAAGGTCTATGTATTCTCCCAGCCATTCAGTCCCGTGTACCGCGATGTGAAAGAACTCCTCAATCGCTACAGCGCACTGAGCAAGAATATCGAGGTCGAGTACGTCGATCCTGAGAAAGATCCCGCGCGGGTGCGCTTTCTCCTGAACAAGTTCAAGATATCCCCGCCCGGGCAGGGCAACCTGGTCGTCTTCGAGCAGGGGGAGAGAAATAAATATGTCTACGACAGGGACATTGTCGAGATGGACTACAGCGGCATGCGGTTCCGCCAGGCGCCGACCATAAAGGCGTTCAAGGGCGAGCAGGCCTTCACATCGGCCATCCTCAATCTCACCCAGCAGAAACAGCCAGTTGTCTATATGGTAACCGGCCATGGGGAGAGGGGTAGTGATGATGCACAGCAGGCCGGCCTGCAGCTGTCCAGAACCCTGCTCGAGCGGGAAAACCTCAAGGTGGAGAAGGTGGCGCTCTATGAAAAGAAGGAAGTGCCGCGGCACTGCGACCTGCTCATGATTGTCGGCCCCAGGGAGCCGTACATGGATGAAGAGAAAAAGGCGCTGAGCGCCTACCTCACCAATGGGGGACGACTCTTCGTCGCGCTCGACCCGCAGACGAAATCAGGGCTGGAGGCATTTCTAAAAGAGTGGGGCGTCGAGGTGGGAAACAACATCGTGGTGGACCCGGAGTCCGCGCAGCGCCTGCTCTTCTTCAGCGCGCTCAATCTCTTTGCCGATAACTACGGTTCCCACGAGATCACCAACGACATGAAGGGCAGGGCGACGCTCTACGCGGAGGTGCGCTCGGTAAAGCCGCTCACCTCCAATCCTGACCTCAGGGCCGTCGCCCTGGTGCAGACCTCGCCCCTCGGCTGGGGCGAAACCAACATGCTCGATGAGACCTTCCGCTTCGATGAGGGCCAGGATATGAAGGGGCCGGTCCCGTTCGGCGTGGCGGTGGAAACGAACGCGGGGAAGGCGGGAGACAAACCGCTGAAGAACATGCGGCTGGTGGTCCTGGGTGATTCTGACTTTATCAACAACGCGCAGATTGCCAATCTGAGCAATGCGAGCTTCTTCCTCAACATTGTGAACTGGCTCACGAGCAGGGAGAAACTCATTGCGATCGGCCCTAAGATGCCCGAGCAGACAAGGGTGCGTCTCAACGCGGCGCAGATGAGCAATATATTCTGGTTCTCCGTCGTCGTGCTCCCGGGCCTCGGCCTCGCCCTCGGCATCGTGGTCTGGTGGCGGCGCAGGAAGTGAGCGGGCAAGCTATCAAGCTATCGAGCTACAAAGCGCTGGAGTATGAAAGGCAATTCGTAGCGCACCCTTTCCCGAAGGGACCCCTTTGGGGCAGGGTGCGGGTTATGAGGTGCAACCTATGAAATTCCGCACAACACTTGCTCTGCTGATCGTCGCACTGGGGATAGGAAGCTATATCTGGTTCTTTGAGAAGAAGACGATGTCAACCGACGAGCAGGAGGAGAAGGGAAAGCTCGTGTTCCATCTGAAGGCCGACGATGTTGACAAAATCGAGATCGTGAAAGAAAAGCAGAGCATCGTGTGCGTGAAGGACAAGGGGGGCGATTGGCAGATCGAGCAACCCTTGAAGTACAAAGCGGATAAATCTCCCTTGCGCAGCATCACGAGCCGGCTTGAATCGTTGAGCAGCGTGCGGATCATCAGGCGCGCCGAGCTTGATGAGAAGAAACTTGAGGAGTTCGGCCTCGCGAAGCCCCGCCTGGCGGTGCGTTTCACCGCCTCCGGCAGGGGAGGCGGTCTCAGCATCGGGAGCGATACTGCGATTGGAAACAATGTCTATGCGAAAATCATCGGCGGAGAGGATGTGTTCGTCGTGGACAAGAACATTCACCAGGTCCTCGACAAAGAGGTCAAGGATTTGCGCGACAGGGGAGTGCTGGATTTCGAAATCGGCGATCTTGGCAAAGTTCAGATCACCCGCGGCGATCAGCGCGTAGAGCTCGTTCAGGAATCAGGCGTCTGGAGACTGACCTCGCCGGTCCAGGGGCTGGCGGATCCCGATAAGGTGAGCGGGATGCTCCGAAAGATTAAGCATGCGCGGGTGCGCGACTTTACGAGCGATGCCCCGAAGGATCTCGCTGCGTACGGACTTGACAAACCGCGCGTTGCGATTGCGCTGTGGAGCGCGAAGGAACAGTCCCCCAAGACCCTGTTCCTCGGGAAAGAGGCCGAAAAGAACGTGATATACGCCAGGAGGGGAGGGACCGACGCCGTCGTCACCGCGGGCGATGATGTCTTGAAAGATCTCACGCGCTCGCCGCAGGAGCTTCGTGACCAGAAGGTGACGCATCTCGCCCAGGGGGGCATCGAGGAAATTCAGATCAGGAGGGGGGATAAAAAGCTGATTCTGGCAAAGGCCGGCGAGAAGTGGGAAATTAAGGAGCCGGAAAAGAAGGAGGCTGAGGCGGCTCAGGTGCAGGACCTGCTGCGCATGCTGACCGAGCTCAAGGTTGCGGAGTTCGTCGCGGATAGAGCGGAGGATTATGAGCGCTACGCCGGGAAAGAACTCCTGGAGATAGCGCTCAAGCCCAGGGGCGGCGAGGCGGAGACAATCCTGGTGGGGAAGAGGTTCGACGGTGGCAGAAAGGCATATCTCAAAAGGGCCGGGTCAGAGGAAATTTGTGCGGTTTCCGCCGAATTTCTCAAGGTCTGTTCGCTGGATCCTCTTCACTATATGAAAAAGCAGGTCATGGATTTCAACAGCGCTGACGTGAAGAAGATCACCATCGCCCAATCACAGAAGCCACGGGTGGTGTGTGAGAAAACCCAGCGGAACGGGTGGCAGATGGTGGAGCCTGAAAAGAGCAGGGCGAACGCGGGCCAGATCAATATCATACTCTCCGATCTCTCGCGGCTGCGCGCCCATGAGTTTATCGAACAGTCGCCCAAGGAGCTCAAGAAATATGGCCTGGATAAACCATCCTACGAAATTTCTTTCGAGCTCGAGAAGGGGAGCTCCCCCCCGAACCTCCTCATAGGCGGAAAGGCAGAGGGGGGGGCATACTATGCCAAACTCTCCGACAGCAGCTCGGTCTTCACAATCCCCTTGTATATAGAAGAGAATCTGCGCAAGGATCTCAGATCCACTGGGAAGCCCACCCCGGCGCCTGCTCCCACAGCGAAGGTCGAAAAGGGCGAGGGCAATCCGTAGCCGTTTCCGCAGACTGTTGACATTCTTGTCCATCCAGTTATCATCCCTCCGTGTCATACAGTCGATAATGAACAGCCCTTCCGCCATCTTCCGGTTGACCGCGGCAACCCCCTTTGAGATACTCGTACCACCGTTATGGATATCCGAATGCCGCTGCGCACAGAGCATGATTTAACACGGCTCAAGAAACGCAAAGCAATAAATCCTCCACGAATTATCGTCCTCTCATTCGCCTCCGCGATAGTCATCGGAACGATTCTGCTCAAGCTCCCACTTTCCGCAGCGAGCGGGCAGGTAATAAGCACTGTTGACGCGCTCTTCACTGCGACATCGGCGACCTGCGTCACCGGCCTGACCGTCCTGGACATAGGGAGCATCATGACCCATTTCGGCCAGCTCACCGTGCTGGGCCTTATCCAGGTCGGGGGCTTGGGTATCATGACCCTTTCCACTGCATTCCTCGTTCTTTTGGGGAGGCGGCTCTCATTTGCCGAACGGATCGTGGTAACCGATACCCTCGCCCCCACGCCCCTCGGCGGTTTGAAGTCTCTCATCGGCTCTGTCATGGTCGCTACCTTTGCCTGCGAGTTGGGAGGGACGCTCATATTGTGTTTTCATTTTCAAAAGTGCCTCGGCCTCTCATTGCACCAGGCATTTTACCATGCGCTCTTTCATTGTATCTCTGCATTTTGCAACGCGGGATTCGGGCTGTACCCGGATAATCTGGGCAGATTCAGCCGTGATTATGTGACGGTCATAACCCTGGGCTCGCTCATTGTCATCGGGGGTCTGGGCTTTGTGGTGATCTATGACCTCATGCGGCACCGCTTCTGGATGAGGAACCGGGCCGCGCGAGGCAAGCTCAGCCTCCAGACAAAGACGGTCCTCCTCACCAGCGCCCTGCTGATCCTGGTGCTGGGATCATGCGTCCTCGCACTGGAGTGGAATGTGACACTGAAAGGGTTCACCGTGCCGGAGAAAATACTCAACTCATTCTTTCACGCGGTCACGCCGCGAACCGCTGGCTTCAACACGCTCCCCGTGGGCGCAATGGGCAATCCAGTGCTCTTCATCACCTTGTTCATGATGTTCGTCGGCGCATCACCCGGTTCGACGGGCGGCGGCATAAAGACCTGCACGCTCGCGGTTCTTATTGCCACCTCTCTCTCCATTATCAGGGGGCGCGGAGAGGTACGCCTCATGAAGCGTTCACTGGGGCAGAAAACAATTGCCGAGGCGCTCTGCGTGACGTTCTTCGCCGCATGCCTCGTGATCGTGGTATGCACGCTGCTCCTGATCAGCGAGAGCGCCCGGTCAATCGACACCCCCCAGAAGGGACCGGTTATCCATTTCTTCTTCGAGACAATTTCCGCATTCGGTACCGTAGGGCTCTCCACAGGCGTCACTCCATCGCTGACCACGTGGGGCAAGCTCCTTATCATCATCACCATGTTCGCCGGCAGGGTTGGCCCTCTGACCCTCGCGCTCATCATCGCTCGCAGGCGACGCCCCGTGTCTGTCCACTACGCCGAGGAAGAGATGATGATCGGCTGACGATATCACGCCATGCACTGGTTATTGCCCCTATGCACCCGGGCAAACGACACTCCATTTAGTGGTTGGCAAAGCGGCGGGAACGTAATAGAATCATTCATGGTAAATGGGGTATTTTGTTCGGAACTCGTTGCCGGGGAAGAGGCTCAGTCAAACCTCACTTGATTTATCCACTATCTAGAAAGAGTGCGAGGGGCATGTTATGAAGCAATTCGCGGTAATTGGCGCGGGGCTTTTCGGGACGAGCGTCGCACGGACACTCAGCGAAGAGGGATGTGATGTGCTGCTTATTGACAGTAATGAAGAGCGGGTCAAGGATATGGATGAGGTGGTGAGCCAGGCCATGCAGCTGGATGCCACAGATGAGAAAGCGCTCAAATCCGTTGGTATCGCAGATGTTGACGCAGTGGTGGTGAGCGTCGGGAAGGATATGGAGGCGAGTATTCTTATTACCATGCTGTTGAAGGAGATAGGGATTAAGTGGGTGGTCGTAAAGGCAATAAGCGAGGCACACTACAAGATCCTCGCGCGCCTCGGTGCGGACAGGATCGTCTTCCCCGAGCGGGAGATGGGAGTCAAGGTGGCAAACAGCTTGCTTCATCCCACCATCTTCGACTACCTAGAAGTTGCTCCTGGCTACAACATTATCGAGACTGAACCCCCGCCAGAAATCATTGATAAGAGCCTCGAGGAAGCCAGAGTGAGGTCGAGGTATGGAGTTGACATCATCGCCATCAAGCGCAAACGCCCCGTTCTTGATAGAAGCGGGAACAGCAAGCTGGAAGACGAGGTAACGATTGTGCCGCAGGCTGATGAGATCATCCGTGAGGGTGACGCCATCATTGTAATAGGATCGGAAGCGAATCTCGAGAAACTGAAGCTCTAGTTTTTGAGGAACAATGATCTCTTCGAAATCTAAAGAGCGGCGTGATCAATTTTTGAAGAAACTTTCGGAATGCGCACAGAATGCTGAAGCGCTCCTCGTACTGGGTAAATCCTGTTTCCTCTCTTCGTGGTACCACGAGGCGATCGCGGCGTATAAGAAATGTATTGCGCTCGAGAGCCGCAACGACGCTGCCTATTATAATCTGGGAGTGGCCTATCAGGCACTCGGGAAGCACCACGAGGCCCGGAACGCGTTTCTTAAGGCGCTTGAAATAAATCCAAATCACGAAGCATCCCAGGAGGCGCTCAATAGCCTCGCCGCATACTGAGTGGAGAATCCCCACGAGCGGGGCCTCACGCCTTCTGAGTAGATCGGTAATAATTCCAGAGAACAACAATAAGGGGGAGGTGTCTATGAACAAGGTACTGCTGCTGCTTTTAATTTTTGCTGTCGCGTTGGTTGTGAAATTCGCCTTCGCCGATGTGAAGCAGCCGGATGCAGCAGACATTGCAAAGCAGCTCGATCAATTGAACGCGAAGCTGGATGCGATCGTTCAGTCCCAGGCCAAACTCGATACCAAAGTCGATACGATCATCGCCAAGCAGGATCAGACGATGGATATGCTGCGCATGAGGCGCCTGCATGCGTCGATCTGATCGAAATGGTGGGGTGACCGGACGTGCGCCTGCGTTCGACGGAATAATTGCACGGGGATTGTTCTTCCTTGATTTATGAGGTCAGCCCCGGCGCTCATGCTGCTCGGCTTTGAGGGGCATCAGGTGAAATATGTCCTTTGAGGGATATCACTACCGAAACATCTCTCCGCAATTCTCCTTTGGGCCGTCATTGAGCCCTGCCGTAAAGCGTCTGATTATCGCGACCATCATCTGCTTCGTCGTGCAGGGTATCGGGGGGAGGGCGGTGGACCGCACATTCGCCCTTGTTCCCGCCCTCGCAGTATCGTATCTCTACCTCTGGCAGTTCGCGACCTATGTCTTCCTCCATGCGAATCTGATCCACCTCCTCTTTAACATGTTCGTCCTCTGGATGTTCGGGCCAGATGTCGAGGCCGTCCTGGGGACGAGGCGCTTCACCATTTTCTACTTCTTCTGCGGTGTCGGCGCTGGACTCTGTTCAGTGATATTCTATCCGCCGTACACCCTCATCATGGGGGCCTCGGGCGCAATCTTCGGCCTCATGGTGGCCTTCGGCATGCTTTTCCCCGAGAGGATGGTCACGCTCCTGCTCTTCTTCGTGCTGCCGGTGAATATGAAAGCCCGGCACCTGGTACTGATTTTCGCGGGGCTTGAGCTGCTCCTGGTGATCTCAAACGTGCGCGGTGATTTTGTGGCGCATTTCGCCCACCTCGGCGGCGCCCTCTGTGGTTATCTTTACATGGTGTGGTGGGGGAGGGGATGGGGGAGGTTTGGAGCGCGGGGATCGCGAAGATGGAGATTAAGAAATGGAGCGGAGGATGATGATTCTGCGGATTACAGCGAGTGTGTTGACCGTATCCTGGACAAAGTGTCCGCGCACGGCATAGCCAGTCTGAGCGAGGAAGAGAAAGAAATTCTGCGCAGGGCATCAACACAGTTATTCTGAATTAATTACTAACAACGATTGTATATTTTGGAACAGGATGCACGCAGATACACAAAGATAGGAATGCAATAGAGGAAATTAAATGATCGAGGGGATACACTGGCTGGGGCACGCGAGCTTCAGGCTCGATGGTGAGAAAATCGTGTACATCGATCCGTATAAAATAACGGCGGGGCCTCTTGCCGATGCTATCCTTGTATCGCATGCTCACTATGATCATTGTTCGCCGGCATCCATTGAGCGGATCCGCAAAGCGGATACCGTGACGGTGACCTGCGCGGGGTGCGCGAAGAAACTCAAGGGGGATGTCCGGATCATCGCGCCGGGGCAATCAATTACCATAGGAGGGATCGCCATAGAAGGCGTCGCCGCGTACAATACAAACAAACCGTTCCATCCGCGCGCTGAGGGCGGCCTGGGGTTTGTCATCACTCTTGGCGCACGCCGGATCTATTACGCCGGCGACACTGATCTGATCCCGGAAATGGCCGCCGTCGGGGCCGATGTGGCGTTGCTCCCCGTGAGTGGCACCTATGTGATGAACGCGGATGAAGCTGCAGAGGCAGTAAAGAGAATAAGGCCTGCCGCGGCAATTCCGATGCACTACGGAACCATTGTGGGTTCCCGGAGCGACGCGGTGAGATTCAAACAGCTCGCAGGAGTCCCGGTCGAGATACTGGAGAGGGGAGCGTAGAGTAGTTCACCATGCGCGCAAAACTCATATTAAACCCCGCGTCAGGACATGCCGCGAGCGCTGCGCGGCTGAGGAGAATCGAGCGCGTGCTCACGGAGAAGGGGTTTTCCCTGGAGACATTCACCGCGGTGCAGCCAGGCGAGGCGCGGCAACAGGCCGTCAGCGCACGGGATGAACCGTTCCAGATGGTGATCTGCGCGGGGGGGGACGGCACGATACACGAAGTGGTCAACGGCATCGCTGGTTCTGACCTTATTCTCGGGATACTTCCCATGGGAACGGGCAACGTGCTCGCCTGGGAGATGGGGATTCCCCTCGATCCGCTGAGGGCGTGCGAGGTGCTCGCGGGGGGAAGAGTCAAGACGATTGATCTTGGCCTGACATCGGTGGGGCGGTACTTTTCCTGCATGGCAGGGGTGGGTCTCGATGCGCAGGTGGTGAGAGAAGTCGATCCCGCCGTGAAGGGTTTCCTGGGGAGGATCGCGTATCCAATAGCCGCGGTACGCGCGGTGCTCCACTATGACCTCCCCGAGCTCATCATTGATATCGACGGTCAGAAACCTTTGCGCAGCGGCTATTCAGTGGTGGTCTGCAACTCCCGCCACTATGGCGGCAGGTTCATGCTCTGTCCGGAGGCGTCCATTGACGATGGCTGGCTCGATGTGTGCATTCTCCAGAAGCGCCACGCCTCTGTGATTCTCCGATCCGGATTATCCGTGCTCTTGAATAATCAATGGGCTGTGGAAGGCATGACGATTTACCGCGGGCGGTCAGTCAACGTGAGTTCCTCCCATAAGGTTCTGGTGCAGTCAGACGGCGATATTATCGGGACCACTCCCATCAGCTTCACAATAGTCCCCAGGGCACTCAAGGTCATGGCTCCCGCGTGAGACATTTGATTGTCTTCTTCGCGGTCTCATGTGCTCTGTGCATGACGCACTGCGGCTGCAAAATAAGCCCGGTGAAAGGCGCTGTCCTTGAAGGGACAGTTCATAGCATCTGACCTGTTATCCGTTTCTTATTTTTCTTGAGAAGTCGCATTCTTTTGAATAGAATTCTGTGAATAAAATGCTGACATCTTTTGAAGCGGAGAGTCATTATTCATGCGAAGTGAAATACGTATCAAAAATGTATACCCGGAGATAGAAGGTGGGCGCTTTCCAGTCAAGCGGGAAGCGGACAGGAGCTTCCGGGTCACGGCGGATATTTACAGCAAGGAGCCGCCTGAGGCTTGTCTCCTATACAGAAAGAAACATCCTGAATCATCCCCCTGGTCTAGAGTCCCCATGATACAAGAAGGGGAGGTTCGCTATTCGGGAACGTTCCCCCTGAAAGATATGCTGGGGTGGTGCCAATACACCATAGAGGCAAACGTGAAATCTGATACCCATAGAAAAACTACCTACGCGCACGTGCTCGAGATCTTGGTGGAGCCCATCAGCGCCAGGTTCGCCGCATGGTACGAGATGTTCCATCGATCGCAGGGAAGAGTGCCCGGCAAAAGTGCAACCTTTGACGACATGATTGCCAGGCTCCCGGATATAAAGAAAATGGGGTTCGACGTTATCTATCTGCCCCCCGTTCACCCCATCGGGAGGACGAACCGGAAGGGCCCGAACAATAGTCTACACGCAGGACCCATGGACCCGGGAAGCCCATGGTCCGTCGGAAACGAACAAGGAGGGCATACGGCAGTCGACCCCGGACTCGGCACGCTCGACGATTTCAGACGCTTTGTTCGGGCGTGCAGGAAGATGGGCATGGAGGTGGCCCTGGATTTCACTACAAACTGCTCGCCCGACCACCCCTGGATCAAAGAGCACCCGAACTGGTTCTTCCGTAATCCGGACGGGTCTGTCAGATACGCCGAAAATCCCCCTAAAAAATACGAGGATGTGTGCCCGCTGAACCTCATGCCGGAAGATAGGGAGGAACAGTGGAATGAGATTAAGGGCATCCTCACTTTCTGGCTGGACCAAGGGGTAACAGCCTTCCGGATCGACAACCCCCACACAAAGCCGGAGGCTTTCTGGGAGTGGGTCATCAGGGAAGTGACCAAGGAATATCCCGGAACTGTCTTGCTCTCAGAAGCATTCACGGACTACGATAAACTGGAATCGCTCTCAAGGCTTGGCTTCTCCCAGTCGTATACATATTTCACCTGGCGCAATACAAAGAACGAGATCATCGAATATCTGTTGAAGCTTACGAATAGCTACCTTAAAGAATTTTTGCGCCCCAACTTTTTTGTCAATACGCCGGATATCCACCCTCCTATGCTTTTCACCGGAGGCCGGCCCGCTTTCAAGATGCGAATAGCCCTCGCCGCCACATCCTCATCGCTCTACGGCATGTACAATGGCTACGAGGTTCTGGAAAACGACAAGCTTCCCGACAAGGACGAGCTCAAGAATTCAGAGAAGTACGAGTATAAGGTGCACGATTGGGATGCGCCTGGAAACATCAAGGGCTATATTGCACGACTGAATCATATCCGAAGAGAAAACCCTGCCCTGCACTATACTGACAATCTTCGCATCTACAACTCGACCGATGATTCGGTCCTCGTGTACGGGAAGACATCGCCGGATGGCAGGAACACCATCGTCGTGGCGATTAACCTCGATCCGTTCAGGCCTGTGACAAGCAGGGTCACCGTGCCGGTTGAAGAGTTTGGCATCTCCTCTGACGAGGAGTATGCGGTCAGAGAACTTATTACTGATACCCTCCACACATGGAGGGGAAGGGAAAACTACGTCACGCTCAATCCCAATGTGGAGCCGGCTGCCATCTTCCGCCTCGAGAGGAGATCATTGACTCTATAGGTTAACCCAAAGTTAAAATATGCTATTATGCCGCAGGTGAAAAGGGGAGAGATATGAAGGTGACTATGATCGCGCGCGAGTATCCGCCCAATGTCTACGGAGGAGCAGGCGTCCACCTGCGCGAGCTTTCACGATGTCTCTCCAATCTCATGGATGTCGAGGTGAGGTACTTTGGAAATGTCAACAGCGAATCACCCCACCTGAAGGTCAAGGGCTTTATGCCCTGGAGTGGTCTCGACTGCAAATTCCAACCTAAGTTCGATTCGATATTCAAAACGCTCTCCACGAACCTGGCGATGCTCTGCGAAGGAATAGACTCTCAGATAGTGCACACCCATACGTGGTACGGCCACTTTGCCGGTTATCTCGCAAAGATGCTTTATGCGGTCCCATTTGTCGCCACATGCCATAGCCTCGAGCCTTTCCGCCCCTGGAAGGTGGATCAGCTTGGAAAGGGCTACGAAGTCAGCACGTGGATGGAGAAGACCGGGATTGAGGGGGCTGACAAGGTTATTGCGGTATCCAAGATCATGAAAGAAGATATCCTAAAGTACTTCACCATTAGGGCTGATAGGGTAGAGGTCATCCATAACGGTATCGACCTCGACACCTGGAAGCAGAAGGAAATGGGCCCCGACTTCAAGAAGAGATACGGCATAGAAGACGAATACATTCTTTTCATCGGCAGGCCAACCCCTCAGAAGGGGATGGAGTACCTGATCGATGCAATGGATTATATCCCGTGCCAGCTCGTCATGGGTGCCGTTGGCGCAGACACGAAGGAATACGAGGACCGGATGAGGGCAAAAGTGCAAAAGAACAAAAAAATCGTCTGGATTCACGAGCTCTTAAAAGAGGAAGAATACATGCAGCTCTATACGAGCGCGAGGGTTTTTGTCTGCCCCTCGATATACGAGCCGTTTGGTATCATCAACCTTGAAGCAATGTCATGCAAGACGCCGGTCGTGGCAAGCGCCGTAGGCGGCATTCTCGAGGTAGTGGTACATGAAGAAACGGGACTCCTCGTGGAGCCGGCGAATCCCAAGAAGATGGCCGACGCGGTCAACAGACTGCTCAAGGATCCCGAGAGGGCGAGGATGCTCGGCGAGAATGGCAGGAGGAGGGTTGAAGAGCTGTTTAGCTGGGGCCACATCGCTGAGCAAACGAAGAAGCTCTACGAGAAGCTTGTCTGGGGTGCTGATGCTATGCTGAAAAAGCAGCAGGGATGATAGAGAGAACGCCGCTATGGGCAGATATATCGTCACATGCGTGGAGATAGGAGGATAATGTGCCTGAATTGAGGAAAGATCCCATACTGGGACGATGGGTCATCATATCCGACGACAGGGCACAACGCCCGAAAGATTTTTATACGTGCCCCGATAAACCGGATGCCAAGGGGTGCCCCTTTTGCGAGGGGAAGGAGGAGATGACGCCGCCAGAAATCTTCGCATTCCGCAGCCCGAAATCACGGCCCAACTCGCCCGGCTGGGAGGTGCGCGTCGTTCCCAACAAATATCCCGCGCTCCGTATCGAGGGAGAGATGGGGAAAGAGGGACGCGGGGTATATGACAGGATGAATGGTATCGGAGCGCATGAGGTGATCATCGAAACCCCTGATCACCACAAATGCCTGGAGATGCACACGCGGGAATCACTGGCCAGGATACTGGAAACCTACAAGCTGCGCATCGCGGACCTGACGCAGGATCGGCGATTCAAATACATTCTCATCTTCCGCAATGAGGGGAAGGCCGCGGGGGCTTCACTCTCCCACCCGCATTCACAGCTCATTGCCACGCCGGTGACCCCGAAGAGGGTTAAGGAAGAGCTCACGGGTGCGCTCGACTACTTTAACTACAAGGACCGATGCATCTTCTGCGATATTCTCAAGCAGGAGATCAGGGAGCACACCCGCATCGTCTATGAGAACGAGCTCTTTGTGGCATTCTGTCCGTTCGCCTCGCGGTTTCCCTTTGAGATCTGGATTCTTCCCAAGGCGCACCACGCTGATTACCAGAGCCTCTCTCCCGGCGAGATGCAGGTGCTCGCCGACATGCTGATCGTGACGCTCAGTAAGTTGGGAAAGGCGCTCAGCCACCCCCAGTACAATTTCATCCTGCACACCGCACCTATCCGATGGCCTCGCAAGGATTATTGGAGGACGCTCGAGTTTGACTTCCACTGGCACATCGAGATCATGCCTCGCCTCACGCAACTGGCCGGTTTCGAATGGGGTACCGGCTTCTATATCAACCCGACGGCCCCTGAGGAATCGGCAAAATACCTTCAGGAGATCGATCTCTAGATGGCCGGGAATCGATCAGCGCCTGCACTCGTGCGCGTGTCGCTACACACAAGCTCATATAACAGGAACACTCGGTTGTGAAACAGCTCGCCCTCGCGTTCTACTGGCACATGCACCAGCCGTACTACTATAACCCGCTGACGGAAGAGAGCGTCATGCCCTGGGTGCGCATGCACGCCACGATGGGGTACTATGACCTCATATCGCTCCTCGAGGAATTTCCGGCAATCAGGCAGACGTTCAATTACGTCCCCTCGCTCCTCAAGCAGATCGAAGAATATGCCCGCGGGGGAGTCAGGGATCTCTTCCTGGAGCATACCGCGAAGCCGGCGTCCGAATTGTCCCCGGAGGAGAAGCAGTTCATCCTCTGGAATTTTTTTATGGTGAACTGGGATACGCGTCTCATGCGCTATCCGCGCTACAAGGAGTTGCTCTACAAGCGGGGGACGAAGATCGCGGAATGCTCCGTTCCGGATGTGGTGGGTCGATTCACGAATAGGGACATGCGGGATCTCCAGGTGTGGTTCAATCTCGCGTGGTTCGGATTCAGAGCATGCGCGCGCTACCCCGAGCTGCGTGAAATGAAAGAGCGGGGGTCCGGATTTGGCGAGGATGACAAGGCCAGGCTTCTTGAAATCCAGGGCGATATTTTGAAAAGGATCATTCCGCTCCATCAGGACGCGATGAGGCGCGGCCAGATAGAATTGACCACGAGCCCCTTTTACCATCCGATTATGCCGCTTCTCTGCGACACCGACTTTGCCCGTCGGGCGATGCCCGCGGTGCCGCTGCCTGATCGTTTCCGATATCCCGCAGATGTTGACGCGCAGCTCTCTGCTGCCGTCGCGTTCCACGAGCGGATCTTCGGCCAGAGGCCCCTCGGCCTCTGGCCGCCGGAGGGATCCGTGTGCCCTGAGATTGTGCCGCTGGTTGCGAAGCAGGGGATCCGGTGGATGGCTTCCGATGAGGAGGTGCTCTTCAGATCGCTGCGGAGCAGGGACAGGTTCAGTGTGCTCTACCAGCCCTACAGAGTCGAGCACGGCAACGCGTCGATCGCGATGGTGTTCCGGGACAGGGAGCTCTCCGACAGGATCGGATTCAGATATCTATATAATGATGGGAAAAGCGCCTCCGCGGATTTCCTGCTGAAACTTGGCGAAATATCGAAGATGGTGCGTGCGGGTGATGCGCTGGTGAGCGTCATACTGGATGGAGAGAACCCATGGCAGGCCTATCCCGACGGGGGAGAGGGATTCCTCCGGAGGCTCTACGAAGAGCTCAGCAAGGGTTCTTTCGCCTCAACCGTGCCGATCGGCAGGTATCTCGATGAGCATCCACCATCTGAGGTAATCCATAATCTCCATAGCGGTTCCTGGATCGACAGCAATTACGGGGTGTGGATAGGGGATGAGGAGGACAACGAGGCCTGGAATCTCCTGGGCAGGGCGAGGCGTGTGCTTAGGGGTGCCGAGGAATCACCGCGACGGCAGAAAGATCTCGATGCGGCGCGCGAGGAGCTCTATGCCGCCGAGGGGAGCGACTGGTTCTGGTGGTATGGCGATCGGTTTTCAACCGACAACGACCCCGTGTTTGATGAGCTATTTCGCGCTCATCTGAAAAACGTGTATCTGCTGCTCGGTGAAGAGGTTCCCGATGTCCTTGACACGCCGATCATCAATAGGGGGAGGGTGTGCGTCGCTCATGAACCGAAGGCTTTTTTAAAGCCAACCATCGATGGGCGTGAGAGTTCGTACTTCGAATGGGTTGACGCGGGCGAATATCGAGCAGCTCATTCCGATACCATGATGTGCAAGACGGAGGTGTTCATCAAGGCCATATACTATGGCTTTGACGAACGCACGTTATTCGTAAGGGTCGATCCATTGAAGAGAGAGGAACTCCGCAGGGATACCGATTATCGCATTCACCTGCATTTCACCGAGCCGCGGGAATGGCGGATATCGTTCTCCTTGAATCAGGAAAATATCACGAATCCTGAATTCGAGCTCTGCCACCGTGAGGCCTCCGGCCGCTACGGGCGCGCGGTACGCCACACGACCATTGCGATAGACAGAATCATTGAGCTGTCGATCCCCTTCCGTGATTTGGGTTTCAAGAAGAGGGAGGAGGTATGCTTCTATCTCCAGGTGAAATCCGGCAGATTGGAATGTGAGCGGCACCCGCACGGTGGATATATTTCGTTCGCCGTCCCGGCTGAAGATTTTGAACTCGCGCGCTGGGATGCGCTCTGAGCGGGCGGGCGAGTGGCCGCCCGTCGCGGAGCCGGCCAGACAGTCACGCAGAGATGGTGCTCTATGAAACACATATATTTCCTATTCGCGGTGCATAATCATCAACCGGTGGGCAACTTCGGGCACGTGTTTGCGGATGCGTGGCGAAAATGCTACAGCCCTTTCCTCGCGTTGCTGAAGAAACATCCCGGCATCCGCTGCACGCTTCACTACAGCGGGCCGCTGCTCGAGTGGATTGAGCTTAATCGCCCGGAGGCATTCACGGATATTAAAGAGCTTATCAACCGCCGTCAGGTGGAGCTCCTGGGAGGGGGGTTTTATGAACCGATCCTTCCCGCGATCCCTCAGGAGGATGCGCTCGGCCAGCTCACTTTTATGAGTGACTATCTCCGCGCCACCTTCGGCTCTGTCCCGCGCGGGCTGTGGCTCGCGGAACGGGTGTGGGAGCCGCAGCTCCCAAGCCTCATCCGCAGGGCGGGCCTCAGCTATACCCTCCTCGATGATTCGCACTTTGTCTACGCGGGCCTGGATCAAGAAACGCTTTCGGGATATTACATCACCGAGGATGAGGGGTGTGCGCTTGCCGTATTCCCGGTTAATAAGCAGTTGCGATATCTCATACCGTTCAGTGAACCTCATCGCGCCATAGACTATCTCAGGCAGGCAGCAGAGAAATCACCGGGCGTCGGGCTCACCCTGGGCGATGATGGGGAGAAGTTCGGCGTCTGGCCGGGTACGTATAAATGGGTCTACGAGGAGAAGTATCTGGAACGCTTTTTCGAACTCATCGAGGACAATTCAGATTGGCTCACGATGCTCACGCTCGGCGAGTACCTCGACCGATTCCCGCCAAAGGGGAAGGTATATCTTCCTACTGCCTCGTATGAAGAGATGATGGAATGGGCCCTCCCCGCGAGAGTACAGGCTGCATTTGAGCAGATTATCGGCGAGCTAAAGCGAGAGAAGCGCTTCGATCAGTTGTCGCGATTTTTAAGGGGAGGGTTCTGGCGGAACTTCCTGGTGAAATACCCGGAGAGTAACCTTCAGCGGAGCAAGTCATCCCATGTGAGTTGGATGGTCCACAAGGAGCTCCCAGGAGATCTGGAAACAAAGAAGTCTCTGTGGCGCAGCCAGTGCAACTGCGCGTACTGGCATGGACTGTTCGGCGGTGTCTACCTGAACTACCTTCGGCACGCGAATTACAGCAACATGATCAAGGCCGAGGTTGCGGTTGACGGGGCCACACATAAGGAAGGGGAGTGGGTTGAGAGTGAGCGGAGAGATTATGATCAGGACGGGATGGAGGAGATCCTGTTGCGAAGCGCACGAGTCAATGCCTTTCTCTCACCGGCGTACGGGGGCTCACTCTTTGAGCTTGATTATAAGCCTCGATGCTTCAATCTCTCCGATACAATGAGCAGAAGGGAAGAATCGTATCATACTGCTATGCGTGAGCAGTCTAAGAAAGCTGCGGTCGGGGGAGGGGGGGTGGTCCAGTCTATTCATAACATGGTAAGGAACGTAACCCCGGAATTATTGGACGCATTGCATTATGACTGGTACCTCCGTCGCTCTTTACTTGATCACTTTCTCGGCGCCGGCACCACGCTCGACAGTTTTGCCCGCTGTGAATACCCTGAACAGGGGGGGTTTGTAAATCAACCATATGAAATCGGAGCGCTCACGACGCGAGACGACAGTGTGGTCGCCTCTCTCCGGCGGCGGGGAGTGTTTCACTCCCCGGCAGGGCGGAGATACCTCGAGATCCTTAAAACATATACCCTCCACGGCAGTGGCATCGTCGGTGTTGACTATTGTATTTCAAGTCAGGCTGACGAGGCCCTTGAGCTCTGGATGGCCATCGAGTTTAACATGACGCTCCTCTCAGGGAATCAGGCAGAGCGATATCTCTCTTTCTCGCCGGGGAAACAATCGGCTCGCAAGGCGGGGAGCAGTGGGGAATCCAAAGGAATCAAGTACGTTGAACTGGTCAATAGGCCCGACAGGTTTGCGGTGCGCATCTCGTGGAGCGAACCAGCCGGATTCTGGCATTTTCCGATAGAAACAGTTTCACAATCAGAGAAAGGTTTTGATCTGAATTATCAAGGAACTGTCCTTTTACCGCACTTCGCATTCGCTCTTCCGCCCAGGGGAGACAAAAAGCTTTCTCTCGAAATATGCTTTCGCGAGCTCTAATTCTCATTGTGGACGGCTATGAAACTTATTGCCACCGGCGATCTTCACTACGGCCTCTACCCTCTATTCCTTCGGCATAAGAAAGTTACCCATCTCCTCTGCGGCCACAGCCACAATCAAGGACATTTCGCAAACGGTTCAATTGCCTGCCTCAAGGTGGGTTCCTCATACCGGCGAAATAGGTACGAAGTCCTTGAATTGCAGTAACCGTCATTGCATCAAATATGGGGGGCTCTTCCACTTTGTGTGGATAAGGCGTCATATACTGGCGCCTTACCCTATCCTTGATCGGGTCGGGCCTGCGGGATTGCGCCCGCAGACCCTCCCACACCACCGGACATGCCGTTTTCAGCGTCCGGCGATTGAACCCAGCGACCATAGCT
>Ga0315291_10002970_pt1 | contig 21967 bp, 14 predicted proteins | sample YL17G12_20_MG_FD_203070 | JGI IMG/M metagenome (GOLD analysis project Ga0315291, IMG submission 203070) | Sediment microbial communities from Yellowstone Lake, YNP, Wyoming, USA - YL17G12_20 | ecosystem: Environmental > Aquatic > Freshwater > Lake > Sediment | place: USA: Wyoming | collected... | reverse complement strand
GCACTCCGGACAGTCCTGCATCTGGCTCTCGTAGCAGTCGGGTTCACGCCAGTCCGAGCAGGCGCAGTTGGCGCAGTTGGCATTGCAGATGTCCGGCCAGGCGATGGTGGCGGCGTTCATGAAGTCGGTGCACGAACCAGCATCAGCCACGGCGACGTAGTTAGTAGCGTCCTGGATCTGTACGAACTTCGTGTAGTAGAATACGTCGTTGGTGGCGTAGCTCTGGGAGAAAACCTTCAGTTGCCCCTGCCGGTCGCCGGTTGCGAAGACGCTGGCCATTTGCCGCTGGAGAACAGAATCGGTCACCACGCCGCCCCATCCCTGCGGATAGGAGCCGTCCTTGATGCATACATAAGGGTCGGTATCTGTGCCCCATTCGCCCTCGTGCGCGACCAGGTATCCGAACCAGTCGGGGTTGCCGTTGATGAACACGGCGCCGCCCGTCATCTTGGCGCTCGGGCATCGCCAGACATCTCGGTTCTTGACGTACTCATCGAGCACGACCGGCACGCGTATATAGGGATTGGCGTGCATGGTACCGATATGGCAGTCGTCGTCCGCTGAGCCAATCTGCTCGTCGCGCCCCCCCGGTCTGGTGTTGAAGTAGTCAATGACCTCCTGGCGGTGCTCTGTTGTCCAGAAGCAGTCGTTGTTATCCGCCAGGTACATCTGGATCGCAAGGCCGATGTTCTTGACGTTGGAGAGACACACCGCCTTGCGCGCGGACTCGCGCGCCCGCGCAAACACCGGGAACACCATTGCTGCCAGAATCCCGATGATCGCGATGACCACAAGCAACTCAATCAACGTGAAACCTCGATGTCTTCGCATCATCTCTCCTCACAAGCCTCCTTACGTATCGCTCCACTAAGACAGTGCAACCGCCCCCCACGCCAGGCAATAAGCCGGCTCACCTCCTTCCCGCCGTCAGCGCCCTGCCCCCGCCTAAGAGGGCGTCCGCGACGGCTTCCTCATATCAGCGACAATACTAGCATCCGCAGCCCGCGGTGTCACTGGACAGACCGCCGTTTTTCTTGTAACATCTGACGGACGGGAAACAGTTCACCCAACTTCCGCGAGCGAGGGGCCGGATGCTTGCCAGGATCGAAGAGTTTCACCTCACGCCGGTCAAGCCGTTCCATGCCGGGGTCGTGCAGCATCCCTTCCCTGCCCCGCTGGGCACCGACATGCACCAGGCCTTCGAGATGGGTGTGCTGCTGAGCGGAGAGGAGGAGCGCCACTTCGAGGGCACTGTCCTCACGGTAAGGCCGGGCGAGATCTGGCTCTGCGGAGCCTGGGAGCCCCACGGTTGGCGCGCCCTCGCACCCGGCACGCAGGAACTCGTCCTCCAATTCCTCCCCGAGTTCCTTGGCGAGGAAATGTTCGAGGGCATCTCCTGGCTCACCCTCTTCTCCGCTGCCCCAGACCAGCGCCCTAGCGTCACCACTCACGAGATGCGAGGCGACATCCTCGCCATCGCCCACCAGGTCCGCCGGGAGATGCGCGACCGTCGTCGCGGCTGGCTCGCCTCCGTTCGTCTGCACATCCTCCGCTTGCTGCTCACTCTCAGTCGCGATTGGGAGCCCCGCACCCAGCTTGGGCGCGGCCAGACAGTTCGCACCGGCAATCTCGGCAAGATCATGCCCGCCGTCAGGCTCGTCCACTCCCATCCCGCTCGCCGCCTCAGCCTCGCCGAGGCCGCCGCCGCTTGCGGCTTCAGCGTCTCCCAGTTCGGCTATATCTTCCGCCACCTCATGGGTGTCAGCTTCGGCAAGTTCTGCACGCGCGCCCGCCTCGCCTACGTCGCCCAACTCCTCCTCAGCACCGATCTCGCCGTCGAGGCCATCGCGGAAGCGGCCGGCTTCGCTGACGCCAGCCATCTCCACCACGCCTTCACCCAGGTCTATGGCTGCACCCCCGCTCGCTACCGCACCGACGGCCAGCGCCTCCCCGACGGCCAGCGCCTACCCGACGGCCGCCCCTACCAGGAGCTGGAGGAGATCGGCGTCGAGGATTACGACGTTCCCGCAGTCTAGCCACCTATCACTGCCACCGAAGTTTCTAACAGCAGGCGCACGCGGCCCGCGCCTGTGACCACTCACCCCATTCCGATGGGCGCCGCGTCTCGGCTTGACCCTGACCGGCGAAATCACATCTCACATCCTCGGCCACTCTGTGGAATGACTCCATACAGACGCACCACCTAAACTGAACAGCCCTGACGCCGACCGCGGCGTGGGGACAAGGCGAAGGCTGCCGTAGACGCCAGGCCGGTGGGATGTCGAGAATGGCTCCCGCAGGCGTGACGCCTACGGCAGCTTTTTCGTTTCAACAGCCGACGGAGGGAAAGGAGGACAGGGACTTGCGGACACTGCACTGGGCCGAGTGGAACTCTCCCCAACCCCGCGCGCCCAATGCTCGCCCGGTGCGACAGGTCCGCCCGCCAACAACCATCGTGCCTAACGGTCACCCGCGGCGCTGCTGCATTTCCCCTCCTGCGCTCGCCGCTACCGTCCCAAGCGGCGACATCGCCCGGGCGACCCTCACAAATCCGCTTGCCCACGGGGTCACCTGACCGCCTCCAACCCCACTGCAAGCGGACACATATGGCAGAAGGCGCAACTCCCTCCCGCGCCAGAACTGGCCCGGCGCTCGTCCCCGACGCCGGGCCAGATTGTTGCTATACCGTCCCCCCAACTCGCCCTCCCGTGCTTGACGCTCTTCGCCGCCGCCGGTACAATCCGGGGTGACACCATTCCATCGGAGGCACTGCTCATATGAGAAGCGGCGATTTTGCGGCCGGTATCCTCGTTGGCGTGCTCATAGGTGGCGCGCTCGGGCTGCTGTTTGCTCCCGAACCGGGTGAGGAAACACGCGAGTTTGTGGCAGAGAAGGCGCGAAGGCTCAAAGAGGCGGCCGCCGAGAAGGGCCGCTCCCTCATCCACCGCGCCGAGGAAGAGAAGGAAGACTAGCCCCTCGCTCCACAGGTCGGTGAATCGTAGGGCAGGAGCGTGCTCCTGCCCATTCCGTCGAGCCAGGGCGCGGCCCTCAGGCCGCGCCCCATTCGCGTTAATCCGCGTTCATCTGCGGCTACCGCCGTTTACTCCCTGATCCGCGCCCCCAACCTCTCCCGCAGCGCCGCCCGGATTCGCTCCATCGACGCGTCCACCTCCTCGTCCGTCAGCGTCCGATCGGCCCGCCGAAACACCAGCGAGTAGGCGAGATTGCGCATCCCCGCGGGCAGCGGCTTGCCCTCGAACGCATCGAACAGCCTCACCGATTCCACCTCTTCGCCAGCCGCGTCCACGATCACCCGTCTCGCCCGTTCCGCCGGAACATCGCGCGGAACCAGGAAAGCCACATCCCGCGTCACCGCCGGAAACCGGCTGACTGGCCGATAGGAGGGCTCATCGGCGGCCTCCCTCTGCAGCGCCTCCAGCTCCAGCTCAGCTACGAACAACGCATCGGTCAGCTCATATGCCTCCCGCACCTCGGACCGCAGTTCGCCCATGTATCCGATGGCCCTGCCGCCGGCGCTGACTCGCGCTGCGCGGCCGGCTTGCAGCCACGGCTCCTCCCCCGGCGCGAACTCCGCCGGCTTCCGCGTCACCGCCTCGATCAGGTTCTCGACCACGCCCTTCAGCGCGTAGAAGTCCCACCTCGCTAACGCCTGCGGAACCGCCCATCTCCCCGCGGTCATCGCCCCACTCACCGCAATGCCCAGGTGCTGGGACTCATCAGGCAACTCGTCGGCCGCGCCCGGCAGGTACACGCGCCCCAGGTCGAAGATGCTCACATCCTCCACTCCCTGCCTGCGGTTCAGCGCGACCACATCGAGCAGCGAGGTCAGCAGCGTCGTCCGAAGCTGCCTCCGGTCCGCCGTCTTCCAATTGCTGATCGCCACCGCCCGGCGCCGCGCATCCTCCACCGGCAGCTTCAGCCGGTCGTGCCCCTCCGCCGACTCCAGGCTCGAGGTCACCGTCTCGCTCAGGCCCATCCCGCGCAGCAGATGGCGCACGTCTCGCTCGAACGCCAGCTCCGGCGGCAGCCCGCCAACGCCCGCGCTCCCCCGAGGCAGCGTCTCGGCGATGTCCTCGTACCCGTGAACCCGCGCCACTTCTTCTACCAGGTCTATCTCCTCCCCCAGGTCCGGCCGGAACGTCGGCGCGCGGACCAGCAACTCTCCTCCCTCCTTCACCTCCAGCTTCAGCCACCTGAGATGCTGGGCGATCTGCTCTGGACTCAGGGCTAGCCCCAGCAGCGCGTTCACCCGCGCCGGCCGCAGCGCGATCTCCCGCTCCTGCACCGGATTAGGGTGCGCGTCCACCACCCCCCGCGCAATCTCGACCGGCGATTCGCAGAACTCAGCGATCAGCTCGCAGGCGCGGTCCAGCGCCCGCACCGTTCCCCCTGGATCCACCGTCCGCTCGAACCGGTACGATGCCTCCGTGCTCATCCCCAGTGCTCTCGCGCCCCGTCGGATCGTCAGCGGATCGAAGTGCGCCGACTCCAGCAGCACCTCTGTCGTGCCGTCGTGGATCTCCGTGCTCGACCCACCCATGATGCCGGCGAGCGCGATCGGCCCGCTTGGGTCGGTGATCAGCAGGATCTCCGGCGTCAGCCCCCGCTCCTCACCGTCAATGGTCACCAGCCGCTCGCCTTCTCTCGCCCGCCGCACGATGATCTCTCGCCTATCCGCGCCCCCGGGTACCGCAGGCTTCAGCCTGCCCCTGCTCACAAGCTGATGATCGAACGCATGCAGCGGTTGTCCCAGCTCCAGCATCACCAGGTTCGTCGCGTCGACCACATTGTTGATCGGCCGCAGTCCGCACAGCTCCAACCTCCGCCGCGCCCACTCCGGCGACGGGCCTATCTTGACTCCCCGCACCACCCGCGCGGAGTACCGCGGACAGAGCAGCGGATCATCCAGCGTCACCTTCACCAGTGACTCCGCCGCCGGCCCGGTCTCGCTGATCTCCGGCTCCCGCTCCGCCAGCGCCTGGCGCAGCTTCATCGCCAGCTCGCGCGCCACTCCCAGCACCGACAGGCAATCGCCGCGGTTCGGCGTCACCTTGATGTCGAACACCGCCGTCGCCCCGGCCTCCTCGATCGCCTCCACCTCGAGGCCGACGTTCGTGAGGATGAAAGCCAGCTCCCGCACCGACAGCTCGTTCTGAACGTACTCCCTCAGCCAATCAACCGGTATCCTCATCGGCCTCTCCGCGCTCTCCCCGCGTTCTCGGCGGCTCTGCGGTTAGCGTCCCCGTCCACGCGCTCCGCCACCCACACCTGTTCGCCAGGAGCTTGCTCCTGCCCAGTCAGCTCAGTCCTATCGAACCCTCCGTACGCCGCCACCACCCGGTAACCACAGCCCTCCAACAGCGGCGGCACCTCCTCCGGATACACGTACCGCGCCACCAGCTCGCGCTCGATCCGGCGCGTCTTCTCTCCGTCTGCGTCCCGCCACTCATAGGCGATGTGCGAGATCACCCGTTGCCCTCTCGCCCTGAACTCGGCCCAATCGCTAGCGACCACCTCCCCGTCACCACCCGGCGACGCGAACCGCGCCATCTCCTGCGGCTCCGTCCGCCCTCTTTCGATCAGCTCCTTCGGCGGAACGAAGAAGCTCATGATCAGCCGGCCTTCCGGCTGCAGATGCCGCCCGATCGCGCCCAGCGCTTTCCTCTGATCCGCCTTCGTCAGCAGGTACAGGAACGTCCGGAACGCGACGATCGCCAGCGGAAATCGCCGGTCCAGCTTGAAGCTCCGCATATCGGCCTGCACCGCCTCGACGCGCCCCGGCAGGTCGCCGACCTGCCTTCGCTTCCGTTCCAGCACCCTCAGCATCTCGGCCGAGCTGTCTATCCCCACAACGTCAATGCCGATCCCCGCCAGACAGAACGCCAGCCTGCCAGTGCCCACTCCCACTTCTAGCACCGGCGACCCGGCCCGCTTCGCCTCCTCCGCGAAGAACACGACATCATCCAGGTAGTTCCCCGGATACCCGTCGTACAGCTCCGCAATTAGATCATACTGCCCTGCGGCCGTTGGCGTCGGGCAGGGGCTTGCCCCTGCTATCCGCTTACATCCTCCTTCGTCGTTCGTCGCGTTCGCCGCAGGCGAACGCAATCTGTGCCATCTGCGCAATCTGCGGTTTCTCCTAGAACTGCCGCAAGAACCGCATGTCATTGTCGTACAGCGTCCGTATGTGCGGGATCTCGTAAGCGCGCTGCGCCAGTCGCTCGACCCCAAACCCGAACGCGAATCCGCTCACCCGCTCCGGGTCGTAGCCGCCGGCGATCAACACGTTCGGGTGCACCATCCCCGAGCCGCCGATCTCCACCCACCCGCTCTCCTTACAGAACCGGCACCCGCGCGTCTCACACAACACGCAGTTGACCGAAAAGTCCGCGCTCGGCTCCGTGAACGGGAAGAAGTCCGGCCGGAACCGCACGCTGACCTTCGTCCCCAGGTACGCGCTGAGGAAAGCGACCAGCGTCCCCTTCAGGTCGGCGAAAGTGATGCCCTCATCCACCAGCAGGCCCTCCAGTTGGTGGAACGTGTCCCCATGCGTCAGCGTCACGCTCTCCCGCCGGTAGCACCGCCCCGGCGCCACCACCCGCGTCGGCGCGGGCGTGCATCGGCAATGGGACAGCACCTCCAGCGGCGGAACGTGCCAGTCGAGCCCTCTCACCGGGCATGACTCCGTGTGCCGGGCGCGCATCGCCCGTACCTGCACCGGCGATGTCTGGGTTCTCAGGATGACTTCGTCCGTGATGTAGAACGTGTCCTGTTCGTCTATCGCCGGATGATCCGGCGGGTAGTTCAGCGCGGTGAAGTTCAGATCGAACCACTCTACCTCCGGCCCCGTCGCCACTTCGTACCCCATGCCGACGAAGATGTCGAGCAGCCGCTCCAAAGTCGTCATCAGCGGATGCCGGTGCCCCACCGCGACCGCGCGGCCCGGCAGCGTCACATCCAGCCCCTCTGCCGGCCGCGCCGCCTCCTTCGCCGCCAGCTCGGCCCGCCGCTTCTCGATCGCCTCCTCCACCGCCGCTCTGGCCCGATTCGCCTCCTGTCCGGCCCTGGGCCGCATCTCCGCCGCCAGCTTCCCGATGCCGCGCAGCACCAGAGTCAACGCGCCTTCACGGCCCAGATAGCGCACGCGCATCGCCTCCAGGTCTTTCAGCGACCCGGCCGCCACCACCGCCCCCCTTGCCTCCTCCGCCAACCGCCCGATCTCTTCAACCGCCATCTCACCCATGTCCCTTCCCTGTTGGGCAGGAGCTTGCTCCTGCCCAATACCCATCCGTGTTCATCTGTGTCCATCCGTGGTTTCTTGCCGTCGTGGTTCCCACAAACACCGAAGCTCACGCCCATCCACAAGGGACGAAGGCCGTGAGCTTCCGCGGTACCACCCTCATTGGCCGCGCTAGGAGCGCGGCCCTCTCTGTCCCGGTAACGGGGGACTCACCGTCGCCGCCTATCCGGCCTGACCCGCTGGGCAGGAACCGGCTCTTCCTGCGTAGCCTTCGCGAAGCAGGAGATGCCTGCCCTTTCTGCGTCCGCTCCGCGTCCTCAGCGTCTCTGCGGTGAACGCCTTTCGGCCTTTCAGCGGCGCGGCTCCAGGGCGAACTTCAGCGGGCTGTCTCCGGGAGGCCCTTTCAGCCCACGAGGCCTCCTCTCTATCGGCCCACCGCCCGCCTACTCCTCCCCTTCTCAGCCTTTGCTTGTTGGGCAGGAACTGCCCTCTTGCACTCGAATCCTACCACACGCGGGCCGGCCGCTACAAGGGCCGCCCGCGCTTCGCAGGGCAGGGGCCCTCTCGCGCCCCGCCCCTTTCGCGTTCTCCGCGCCTCAGCGCCTCTGCGGTGATACGGCCGTTGCCGTTTCCCTTCGTGTCTTTGTGCCTTTGTGGTGCGCCCGTTACATCGTTTCCAGATACTCCCAAACGCTCCGGTAGGCCAGCGCCCCTTCGCCCACCGCCGCCGCGATCTGCCGGTAGGCCCCGGCTCTCACATCCCCCGCCACGAAGATGCCCGTCACCGAGGTCTGGAAGTCGTCGCCCGCGATCACGTGCCCGCTCTCGTCCCGCCGAACCTGCTCCGGCACGAACCCGGTCTGCGGAATCTCCCCCACCGCGATGAACACCGCGGCCGCGGCAACCTCCGTCTCCGCGCCCGTCTCCACGTGCTTCGCGATCAGCGCCTCCACCGATTGGCTGCCCTTGATCTCACCCGGTACGTGTTTCCAGAGGAAGCGGATCCTCGGATTCTCAAACGCGCGCTCTTGCAGGATCGGATCGGCTCGCAGAGCATCGCGCCGGTGGACCACCGTCACCTCGCTCGCCAGGTTGGCCAGGAAGAGCGCGTCATCGAGCGCGGTGTTGCCTCCGCCCACAACCACGACCGCCTTCTCCGGAAAGAGCGGGCCATCGCAGGTCGCGCAGTAGCTCACCCCGCGCGTGAAGTACTCCTTCTCTCCCGGAATCCCAAGCTTTCTCGGCGAGCAACCGGTTGCTATCAGAACGGCGTTCGCGGCCAACGGCCCGCTTGCCGTCTCGACGCGGAACGGCCGCTCCACCGCGATCCCCGTCACATCGGCGATCCGCAGCTCCGCCCCGAAGCGCAGCGCCTGCTGGTGCATCCGCTGGGCCAGCTCGAGGCCGGAGATGCCGTCGGTGAACCCCGGGTAGTTCTCGATCAGGTGGTTGAGCACCACCTGCCCCCCGGGCATAGTCTTCTCAAGCACCACCGTCTTGAGCCGCCCTCGCCCGGCGTAGATCGCGCACGTCAGCCCGGCCGCCCCCCCGCCGATGATCGCCAGATCCCACACCTCAGGATCGCCCCTGTCAGCCAACTCCGCTCATTCTCCCTCGTAGGGCAGGAGCTTCAGCTCCTGCCCCTTTGCGCGTTCTCCGCGCCTCAGCGCCTCTGCGGTGAAATCGCTGTTGCCGCTTCGTGCGAAGCACGACAATCTGTGTATTCTGCGTGATCTGCGGACTGTGCTGTTCCGGCCGTTGTTCTCCGCGCCTCAGCGCCTCTGCGGTGAAATCGCCGTTGCCGACCCTACTTTCCCTCCGCCACTGCCGACACCCGCTTCCTGATCTCCTGCTCCGCCTGGTATCCTATCATGCTCTCAACCGCCTCGCCGCCCTTGAAGATGAACAAGGTCGGCACCGCCTGTATCCGGTACTTCCCCGCCGTCGAGCGCTCCTGCGCCGCGTTCACCTTCACGAACTTCGCCTTGTCCGACAGCTCCGTCGCCAGCTTCTCCAGCACCGGCGCAATCATCGCACATGGCGGACACCCCGGCGCCCAGAAATCAACCAGCACCGGCGTATCGGATTTCAGCACCTCCTGCTCGAACGTCGCATCGGTCACCTCAAGCACAGCGGCCATCTACCGCTCTCCTCCTGTCCATCTCACCGTCATGTATCACTCCGGTCTCCCTCCTTCTTTGCCCTGCCAGACCCCTCCTCTCACAGTGCCTCTCGACGTGGGAAGCTCGCACACAAAGCGGGCGTCCGCCTATCTGCGGACGCCCGTCACTCATCGTTGTTGCTTCGGACGCTTGTGCTCCTCTGGCGGGAATCAGCGCCGAAGCCGTTCCCCCCTCTCCACCATCGCCTCTCTCGCCGATTTGCGGCGCCCTACGCGCTCGCCCCCACCGTGTCCCCCGTCTCCACCAACTGCCGGTACTCCACCCGGTCCTTTCAGTTCGGCCGCGGATACCCACGAAGCAACTCGACTACCTCCGGATGGCCGTGTGAAGCCGCCACGTCCGACGGCGTCTGCCCTTCGCTATCCTTCGCCTTGGGATCGGCGCCGCCGGCGAGGAGCAAGTTCACCAGTTCCAGCGACCCGCTCGCCGCGGCCAAATGTAGGGGGGTGATGTCCTGGACGGTCCGTTTCTGCCAATGGGCCTCCGTGCCGTCCGTGTAGACCCAGGTTTCACCGCCCCGGATGTAGTCGAGGCCTTCGGTGATGCCCCCGTCAGCAGAGGTCGAGGGGTGGAGGTATGGCCCCGCGATCATGGGCAGGCTCCCCACACTGCGCTGTCTGGCCGACGCGCCCACCCCGGCCGGCGACTGGCCGGTCGCAGCACTCAGTATCTTGTCCAGCACCACGCCCACCGCCACCTCCGTCAGGAAGTCTCTCAGCGCATGTTTGTGCCGCGGGCCCAGGCTCTCGGAGACCTCCGTGCCCGGGGCGCGGACATCGGCGCCCCCGGCCAGGAGCAGTGTGGCCACTTCCGTATGCCCTCCCCTGGCCGCCTCATGCAGCGGGGTCATGTCGCGCGCGTCCTTGGCCTTCGCGTCGGCGCCGCTGGCGAGGAGCATCTCGGCCACTGGCCGGGAGCCGTTCGCGGCGGCCATATGCAGCGCCGTCTTGCCGTTGTTGTCTTTCGCGCCCGGATCGGCGCCTTCCGCGAGCAGCATCTCGGCCACTGGCCGGGAGCCGTTCGCGGCGGCGGCATGCAGCGGCGTCTTGCCATCGTTGGCCTGGGCGCCCGGATCGGCGCCCTCTGCGAGGAGCATCTCGGCCACTGGCCGGGAGCCGTTCGCGGCGGCGGCATGCAGCGGCGTCCTGCCATCGTTGGCCTGCGCGCCCGGGTCGGCGCCGTCTGCGAGCAGCATCTCGGCCAGCTCCTTGGAGCCCTTCGCCGCCGCCAGGTGCAACAGGGTCGCACCATCTGGGAGCTTGACGGTCGCGCGACCGCGCACCAGCGCCTTCATCATCCCCACATCCCCGGTCGCCAACGCCAGCTCGAGCGGGGTCGCGCCGGCGCTGTCCTCGGCCATCAGGTCGGCGCCTTTGGCGATCAGCACTTCCGCGATGCCCACGTGGCCGCCTTCTGCGGCGGCGTGGAGTGGTGTCTTGCCGACGCGGTCTTTCGCGTGAATATCAGCACCCCTCGCAATCAGCACTTCGGCTACGTCGGGGTGGCCATACTTCAGGGCGAGGCGCAGTGGTGTTGTATTGTCCCACCACGCCGCGGTGATCGCGTCCACATTCGCACCCTTGGTGAGGAGCAGCTCTACCACCTGCTTGTGCCCGCCCGCCGCCGCGCCATGCAGAGGGGTCCATGCAGACTGGTCCGCCGCGTTCACGTCCGCGCCTTTGGCGATCAGCACCTCCGCCGTCTCCGTGTGGCCCGCCTGCGCCGCCAGATGCAGCGGCGTCTTAGTGTTCCTGTCCTTCGCGTTCACGTCCGCGCCCCCGGCAATCAGCACCTCCGCTGTCGCCGTGTCGCCCGACGCCGCCGCCGAATGCAGCGGCCTCTGCCCGGCCGTGTACTCCGAGTTCACGAGACTGGGGACAGCCTCCAGTAAACGTCCCACCTCCTCCGTCCGCCCCGCCATTGCCGCCTTCTCCATCGCGCTGGGCGACAGGCTCAGGAGCGTCTCGAGGCCGTCTTGCCTGGGGTGCGCGCCCTTGGCTGCGAGCAGCGTGACCACCTCGACCTTCCCAGCCGCGGAGGCGAGGTCGAGCGCGGTCGCGCCGGCCGCGTCCTTTGTCATCAGGCTCGCTCCCTGCGCGAGCAGGAGTTCCACCACGTCGCGCCTGCCCCGCATGGCCGCCTGATGGAGCGCGGTCCTCCCCTCCACGCTCTTGGCTTCGAGGTCGGCGCCACTGGCGGCGAGCAGGTTCACGACGTTCGTTCTGCCATACCCCGCCGCCAAGTGCAGCGCGGTCCACCCCTGGTTGTCCTTCGCGTACACGTCCGCGCCCCTGGCGAGCAGCAGCCTGACGACTGCTTCATGGCCGTTCCCTACCGCCGCCTGCAAAGGAGTCCATTGGTAGAACTTCGTCTCTGCCTCGATCTCCGCCCCAGCGTCCAGCAACAACCCCGCCACCTCTGCGTGCCCATTCGCCGTCGCCTGGTGGAGAGGAGTTTCGCCCTGCTGATCGGTGGCGTTGACGGCGGCCCCGTTGGCCAGCAGCAGCTCCGCTACGTCCTTGTGGCCGCTGCTCGCGGCCACGTGCAGGGGGGTGCGCCCGAATGAGTCCCCCGCGTTGATGTCGGCGCCCTTGGCGAGGAGCAGCTCCACCACGTGCGCGCGGCTCGACCCCGCCGCTAAGTCGACAGGAGTGGACTTGCCATCCGCCCGCGAGTTGACGGGCCCTGGGGGCCCGATCAGCGGCTTCGGCATCGTCCTCTTTCCAGTCCCCGCCGCCAAGTGGAGCGGGCTGAGCCCGAACGAATCCTTCGCGCGAACATCCGCGTTCTTCGCGAGGAGCAATTCCACCACTTGCGTGCGGCCCAGCGCCGCCGCCACCATGAGAGGAGTGACCTCGTGTTTGCCCTGCGCGTTGACGTCCGCACCCTTGGCGAGGAGCAGCTCCGCCACTTCCGTGTGGCCCAGCCCCGCCGCCCAGTGGAGCGGGGTGAACCCCCACGCGTCGGAGGGGTCGCGCTGGTTCACGAGACTGGGGTCGGCCTCCAGCAGGCGTCCTACCTCGTCCACCTGGCCTGCCCTCGCCGCCTCGTGTATCGGGGCGGCCGACCCCGCTGCGGCCACCACCAGCAGGATGCACACGGAAGCCAGCGCGACCACGGTAGCGTGGAACCTGAGCATGACGCCAACCTCCCATCGCTGCCCGCCGTCACCATAGCCTGGGACGGAGTGAGGGGGTGGAAGAAGCTGCGCCCGCGGTGTGTCCTGTTGCCGCTGCTCGGTCCGCCCCCTGGCGGCAGCGCTCCCGCGGGATGACATGGGAGCGTGCTTCGTCGGAAGAGCCTCGCTCTCCTGTGTCCCCGCGAGGCTCCTCGGACCGGAGCACGCGTTAGCGCTGCGGCTGGAGGGCGGCGGCCAGCTCGGGGTAGCCGTGGGAAGCGGCCACCTGCGAGGGCGTCTGCCCTTCGCTATCCTTCGCCTGGAGATCGGCACCACCGGAGATGAGCAACTTCACCAGCTCCAGGGACCCGCTCTCCGCGGCAAGGTGAAGCGGGGTGATTCCACGGATGGTCCGTTCCTCCCAATGGACCTCGGTTCCGTCTTCGTCAGGAGGCGTCGACGGATGAAGGTACAGGGCAGCCATAGTCGGCAGGCTGGCAACACTGCGCTCTCTGGGTGAAGCGCCCACCCTGGCCGGCGGCTGGTCGGTCACAGGACCCAGTATTCTCCCAACAGCCAGGTCGAAGATCAGGTCTGCGAGGAAGTCCCGAACGGCATGTCTGTGCCGCTTGCCCTGCACGCGGATAACTTCGGTGGCCTGTGCGCGTACGTCGGCGCCTCGGGCAACGAGCAGTTGGGCTACCTCTGTCTGGCCCCAACTGGCGGCCTCATGAAGTGGCGTCATGTTGTGATCGTCCCTAGCGTTGATGTCGGTGCCCCTGGCCAGGAGCAGCTCGACCATCTCCTTCTGTCCGGCCTGCGCCGCCCAGTGCAGTGGGGTAGTTCCGTGGGGACCCGCGCTGTCAACGCGCGCGCCCTTGGCGATCAGCAGTTCCGCCACTTCCTTGTGCCCGAGAATCGCCGCCTGGTGGAGAGGAGTCTGGTCATTCTTGCCCTTGGCGTTGACATCGGCGCCATTGGCAATCAGCAGCTCCGCGGCTTCCTTGTTCCCATTAGACGCCTCGCAGTGTAGTGAAGTCCACCCCAAAGCGGCGAAATCGTCTTGTGTGGCGTGAGCGCCATTGCTGAGGAGCAGCTTCGCTATTTCTGGGTGCCCATGCGACAAGGCATCGTAGAGAGCTGTGTGGTCGTCGTCGTCCTTGGCGTTGACATCTGCCCCATTGGCAATCAGCAGCTCTATGACCTCCTTCTGCCGGCCTATCGTCGCTCGGTGGAGCGGAGTCCACCCGAACGCGCCCTTCGCGCCTAGGTCCGCGCCGTTGGCAATGAGAACCTCCACGATTCCCTTGTGCCCGTTCTGCGCCGCGTAGTGGAGACAAGTGTTGCCGTCTTTGTCCTTGGAGCTGACATCGGCGCCATTGGCAATCAGCACCTCCACGATTCCCTGGTGCCCATTAAGGACCGCCGAGCGGAGGAGAGTCAATCCCGACTCGTTCGTAGCGTCGACATCGGCACCATTGGCGATCAGCACATCCACTACTTCCTTGTGCCCGTTAAGCACCGCCGAGCGGAGGGCGGTGCTGTTGTGTCTGTCCTTGGCGTTCACATCGGCCCCATTGGCAATCAGCAGCTCCACCACTTCCGCGCGGCCCCACGCTGCCGGCAAGTGCAGGGGAGTTTGCCACTGCTCGTCTGTTGCGTCGACATCCGCGCCATTGGCGATCAGCAGCTCCGCCACTTCGGTGTGCCCAGCAGCAGCCGCGCAGTGGAGGGGAGTCCGCCCCAAGAGATCCTTGAGATTAACGAGACCAGGGTCAGCTTCCAGCAGGCGGCGGACGTCGTCGAGCTTGCCTTTCCATGCCGCGTCGTGTATCGGTGCGGCTGGCGCCACTCCGGCCGACAGCAAAAGGGCGCAGACGCAAGCCAGCATCGCAACCGCCGCCCTGCACTTAGCCATCACTGACATCTCCATGCACCGAACCCCGTCGGCTCAACAGTTCAGGGGCTCTAGATAGGTACCCCCCGCGACAGACTGTTGTCTGACTCGTCATGCCGGGCCTAGCCGCGGTCGCCTTCAGCGATCTGCCCACGCCGCAGCCCCCTCACCTCTCCCCTCTCCACTCTCCACTCTCACCTCTCTCGCCGAACGCGCCCTACGCGCTCGCCCCCACCGTATCGCCCGTCTCCACCAACTGCCGGTACTCCACCCGGTCCTTCGCCTTCGCCTCCCCCTCCTCGAACGTGATCACACCCGCCCGTGCAAGCTGCGACAGCGATTGGTCGAGCGATATCATCCCGTGCTGGTGGCCGGTCTGGATCACCGAGGCAATCTGGTGTGTCTTTCGCTCCCGGATCGAGTTGCGCACCGACGAGACCGCCACCAGCGTCTCGAACGCCGCCACCCGCCCCCGCCCGTCTGCCCGCCGCACCAGTATCTGCGAGATCACGCCAAGCAGGTTCACCGAGAGCTGCATCCTGATCTGCTGCTGCTGGTGAGTCGGGAAGATGTCAATCGCACGGTCCACCGTCTGCACCGCGTCAGTCGTGTGCAGCGTCCCCAGAACCAGGTGTCCAGTCTCGGCCGCCCGGATGGCGAGCTGAACCGTTTCCAGGTCGCGCATCTCGCCCACCAGGATCACGTCAGGGTCCTGCCGCAGCACGTACTTCAGCGCGTTCTGGAAGCTGCGCGTGTCCCGCCCCAGCTCGCGCTGGTTGATCAGCGCCAGCCTCGACTCATGCACGAACTCGATCGGGTCCTCCACCGTCACGATGTGCACCGAGAAGTTCTTGTTCACGTGGTCTATGATCGCTGCCTGTGTCGTGGACTTTCCGCAGCCTGCCGGCCCCGTAACCAGCACCAACCCGCGCGGCCGTTCCGCAAAATAGCGGCAGATCTCCGGCAGCGCCAGCTCCTCGATGGTCTGGATGTGCAGCGGGATGATCCGGAAAACCGACCCCACCATGCCCCGCTGCACGAACAGGTTGACCCGGAAACGCGCCAGCGCCTCCATGTCGTAGCCCAGGTCGAGCTCCCACTGCTGCTCGAACATCTCCCGCTCTTGCTGGCTCAGAATCATGTAGGACAGCCGCTTCGCCTCATCCACCGACAGCGGCGGCAGGTCCATCGGGATAAGCTCGCCGTAAATCCGCAGCAGCGGCGGCGACTCAGCCTTGATGTGGATGTCCGACGCGTCCCTCGCGACGGCCGTCCTCAGCAGGTCATCAATCTGGAGCTGACCATCCGGCATGGCCCTTCTCCTTTGCTCACACCTCTCCCGGTGCCGACGCGATTAGCTCCTCCGGTTTGCGCCCGGCCCCGGCCCGCGCCGTGAACTCGCTCGGGTTCGATGACTTCGACAGCGCCATCTCGAAGGTGACGATCCCACTCCGGTACAGCTCCAGCAGATGGTTGTCCAGCGTCTGCATCCCCATCTCCGCTCCCGTCTGGAGCGCCCCATAGAGCTGGTGCGTCTTCTGCTCCCTGATCATGTTCCTGATCGCCGGCGTGGCAATCATGATCTCGAACGCCGCCACCCGCCCCGGCCGGTCCACCCTCGGCAGCAGCGTCATCGAGATCACTGCCTGTAGCGTCACCGCCAGCTGCATCCGGATCTGCTCCTGCCGCTCCGGCTCGAACACGTCCACGATTCGGTCTATCGTCTGCGCCGCATCCGTCGTGTGCACCGTCGAGAACACCAGGTGGCCCGTCTCTGCCGCCGTGATCGCCAACTGCATCGTCTCGTTGTCCCGCATCTCACCCACCAGGATGACATCCGGGTTCTGCCGCATCACGTGCCTCAGCCCCTCCGCGAAGCTGTGCGTGTCCATCTCCACCTCGCGCTGGTTCAGCGCGGCCACCTTGTCCCCGTGCATGAACTCGATCGGGTCCTCGATCGTGATGATGTGCACCGGCTTGCTTTCATTGATGTGGTTGACCATCGCCGCCAGTGTCGTTGACTTCCCTGAACCCGTCGGCCCTGTCACCAGCACCAGGCCGCGGGGCAACATCGCGACCTCCTTCAGCACCTGCGGCAGTCCCAGCTCGTCCAACGTCTGCACCCGGATGGGAATCAACCGCATCACGAAACCGGGGCTGTCCTGCTGCTTGAACACGTTCACCCGGAACCGCGCCAGGCCCTTGATCTGGTACGCCAGATCGCACTCCAGGTCTCGCTCGTACCGCGCGATCCGGTCCGGCCCCATGATCGGGTAGACGATGTCCCTGATGCTCTCCGGCGTCAGCGGCGGGAAGTTCGTCCGGCGCAGCTCGCCGTGAATCCGGAAGATGGGCGCCTCATGCGCCCGCATGTGCAGATCCGACCCCTCGTTCCTCACCAACAGCCTCAGCAGGTCATCGAGTGGAATGGCATACTTCTCGGACATTCGCTGTTCTCCGTTGTCATTGGCACACGAGGGTCGCCTCGGCCCGCGGCCGCCAACGTTTTCGCTATTCTACCCTAATCCAGCCGCTGCCTTCCAGCAATCTCCGCCAATCGCGGTGCTTCGGCGAGGCCAGTCCACCTGACCCCCGCCCTCATCCCCCCTTCCCGATCCCCCCGATCCCCGCCCGCCGCGCGAACTCGTCTGGGTTGCCCGCCTTCGCCAGCCCCTCCTCCGCCGTGATCGCCCCCTCCAGGTACAACTGCACCAGATGCTGGTCGAGCGTCTGCATCCCAATGTCCCCGCCCCCTTGAATCAGCGTGTAGATCTGGTGCGTCTTCCGCTCCCGGATCAGGTTGCGGATACCAGGCGTGGCGATCATCACCTCGAACGCCGGGATCAGCCCCGACCCGTCGGCCCGATGCAGCAAGTCCTGGCTGATCACCGCTTGCAGCGTGATCGCAAGCTGCGCCCTCACCTGCTCCTGCCGGTGCGGCTCGAACACATCCACCATCCGGTCAATCGTCTGCGCCGCATCGAGCGTGTGCAGCGTCCCGAAGACCAGGTGTCCCGTCTCCCCGGCCGTGATCGCAAGCTGAATCGTCTCCAGATCGCGCATCTCTCCCACCAGAATCACGTCCGGGTTCTGCCGCATCACATGCCGCAGCGCCTCCGCGAACGAATGCGTGTCCAGCCCGATCTCCCGCTGCGTGATCGAGGCCATCTTCGGCTTGTGGATGAACTCCACCGGATCCTCGATGGTGACGACGTGCACCGGCCGGTGCTCGTTGATATGGTCAATCATCGCCGCCAGCGTGGTGGACTTCCCGCACCCGGTCGGCCCCGTCACCAGTACCAGGCCCCGCGGCAGCAGCGCGATCTGCTTCAACACCTGCGGCAGGCCAAGCTCGTCTATCGTCTGGATCTCAGAGGGAATGCGGTGGAAGCAGGCGGCCGGGTGGTTGCGCTCCCAGTACAGATTCACCCGGAACCGGCACATCCCGGGAACCACCAGCGCCATGTCGAGCTCCTGCTCCCGCTCCAGCCGGGCCCACCGCTCTTCTCCCGCCATGGCGCGGAGCATCCGCTCGACCGCCTCCGCCGGCATCTCGGGGAACTTCGTGCGGCGCACCACCCGTTGCACCCGCATGATCGGCGGCTCCCCCCCACAGAGGTGAAGGTCAGACCCCTTCACCTGCACCAGCAGCGCCAGCAGCGTCTCCAGCTCCACGGCCGCCTCCTATCCCCGCTCCGGGCGTTGCCCGGCTGGCAGTCAGCCCGTACAAGCCGGCCCGTGGTTCAGTGTCGTAGTGCGGTCAACTGCCCCCCAGCCTTGCGCAGCCCCGGCCGGGCAGGACCACCTCTCTCCGTTTCCCCCTCAGCTCTCTCGCCTCACGTCGCCCCCCGGCGCAGCATCTGCTTCAGCTCGGTCTGGTTGCCGGCAAACGTCAGCGCATCCTCCTCCGAGATCACCCCCGCCCGCCAGTACTTCACCAGCGACTGGTTCATGGTCTGCATGCCCCAGTAGCCACCTTCGTTCATCGCCGAGTAAATCTGCGACGCCCGCCCCTCCTCGATCAGCTTCGCCACCGTCGGCGTGTTAATCATAACCTCCACCGCCGGCACCCGTCCAGTCCCGTCTGCCCTTGGCACCAGCTTCTGCGAGATGATCCCCAGCAAGCTCGTCGAGAGCCGCAGGCAGATCTGGCTCTTCTCGTGCGGCGGGAAGATGCTCACGATCCGCTCCACCGTGTCCGACGCGCTCGTCGTGTGCACCGTCGAGAACACCAGGTGACCGGTCTCCGATGCGGTCAGCGCGACCCGCATCGTCTCCGCGTCCCGCATCTCCCCGATCAGAATGACATCAGGGCTTTCCCGCACCACGTACTTCATCGCGTCGTAGAACGACTCCGTGTCTATCCCCACCTCCCGCTGGCTCACCACCGCCTGCCCGTCGTCGTGCACGAACTCGATCGGGTCCTCGATCGTCACGATGTTGCAGTAGCGCGTCCGGTTGATCAGATCAATCATTGCCGCCAGGGTGGTGGACTTGCCGCAGCCCGTCGGCCCGGTCACCAGCACCAGGCCCTGCTTCGGCTTCACCATGTCCTCCAGCACCTTCGGCAGCCCGAGCTCGTCAATCTGCTTGATCTCCAGCGGGACGATACGCAGCACCATCGCATAGCTGCCGCGCTGGACATAGATATTACACCGGAAGCGCGCGACATCGGCCAGCGTGAATGCCAGGTCCAGCTCGTGATACCCCTCGAACGCCTCGATCTGCTGCTCCGACATGATCGACTGAGCGAGCCGCTTTGTATCATCGGCCGTCAGCGGCGGCAGGTCGGTCGGCACGATCCGGCCATGCACCCGCAGCGCCGGCGGCGATTCCGCTTTGACGAACAGGTCCGATGCCTGGCTGTCAACGGCAAACCGGCATAGCTGCTCGAGTTCCATTGGCTTCACCTCCAAACGCCTGGCGCTGGCCAGCGCGCGCCCGGCTCCCGTCTATCAACCGCCCGATCGAGGCCTGGTTCGCTGGCGCTCCCCCGTTGCCAACCAGCCAATCGCGAACCCGGCCAGCAGGCCCATCAGCAGAGCAGGCAGCACCGCCCTCGACTCCGCCCTCCTCTGCGGGGCAACCTCCTGCGGCGCGAGCCTACTGCTCTTTCTTTCCACATCATACTCATAGGGTTGCATAGAACTCAGCAGACGCACCGAAAACCCGTCGGCGGTCGTTGTCCCAGGTCCGCTCCACGGGAATCTCTCCCCCACCATGAAGGCCAACCTCATGTGCTGCCACTCCGGCAGCGACCTGATGATCGGCCCCACTGGCAGCGCTCCCCGCTTCTCATCGAGTAAACCCGTCGCGGTGAACTCCGCCGCCGTGCCCACCTCGGCCATTCCCCGCGCTTGCCGCCCATCGCTGATGCGCACACCACTCATCCTCGCCCCCGTTCGCCCCGCCAGCTCACCCAGCCCCTTCACGATCGCGGCGTGATCTACCACCTTCGGATAGCCAATCGCCACCTGTGCTGGACCGACATCCGGCGCGTAGACAAGCACGGTCAGGTCGTAAGACACCGTCTTCGCCGCTTCCTCGGCGGCGCCCAGGCCGGCCACCGGCGCTCCCGCAAGCAGCGTCGCCGCCAACAGACAGATCCCAGCCAACTCAGCTTTGTCCCATGGATGGCCCGACATAGCACCCGCGCGCGATAAGGTCAGTCCGCTGCGCCGATCGCGCGCATTCCCTCCTTCCCTCCGCTCCTCCCTCCCGCCTGCTGCCTTTTGCGCCGCCGCGTCCGCCTTGACACCCGAGGGACGGGACAGCTAGAATCAGTCCGTCAGTGCACTGGGGCTGTAGCGCAATGGGAGCGCACTTGCATGGCATGCAAGGGGTTGCGGGTTCGACTCCCGCCAGCTCCACCAGCCTTCGGCCGTGTCGCTGACGCGCCACGGAGCTTCGGGTGGCAAGCCACCTGCTGGCGAGTTCACCGCTATCGAGGTCGCTCGGCGAAGGGTGCCCCACATAGCTCCCCGGCGCGCCGGCGACGGGGGCAAAGTGGGGCCGACGCTCACGGAGATCATCCCGATGAGGTATGTTCTCCGTCGCTTCGGTGGCTTTAGCCCCCAAGCAAGTCCCCTCTGCGCGTTCTGCGCGTTCTCCGCGTCTTTGCGGTGCAGTGCCGCTTCCGCTATAATGCCCCGGTTCGGGAAGAGCAAACTACATGACCCTTGAATCACTTCGCAGATTGCTCATAGGCGAGCGCCTCCCCAGCGCCCGCGCCATCCACGAGCGGCTGCCCAAATACCTGGCCCTGCCCGTCTTCTCCTCCGATGCTATCTCCTCATCGGCCTACGCGACCGAAGAGATCCTCATCGTGCTCGCCCTCGCCGGCGCCGCCGGACTCGTCCATGCTTGGCAGGTGGGAGCCGCCATCTCCCTCCTCTTCGCCATCGTCACCATCTCCTACCGCCAGACCGTCCTCGCCTATCCCTCCGGCGGCGGCGCCTACATCGTTGCTCGCGAAAACATCGGCGACCACGCCGGCCTGGTGGCCGCCGCCGCCCTCCTCACCGACTACGTGCTCACCGTGGCCGTCAGCGTCACCGCCGGCGTCGCCGCCATCATCTCCGCCTTCCCCCAGTTGGCAAACCTTCGCGTCGAGCTATGCGTTGCCGCCATCGCCCTCATCACCGCCGCCAACCTCCGCGGGGCTCGCGAGTCCGGCAAGCTCTTCGCTCCGCCCGTCTATCTGTTCATCGGAACGGTCTTCTCTTTGGTTATCGTCGGGGCGGCCACCACTTTCTTCCGAGGCCCCCAGCCCGTTGTCCCCGCGGCCGTGCTCCCACCCGCAGCTCAGGAAGTGGGCCTCCTCCTGCTCCTGCGCGCCTTCGCCTCCGGCTGCGCCGCCCTCACCGGCATCGAGGCCATCAGCAACGGCGTCCAGGCCTTCCGGCCTCCCGAGTCCCGCAACGCCGCCATCACCCTCATGTGGATGGCCGGCATCTGCATCTTCGGCTTCGTCGGCATCACCGCCCTCAGCCAAGCCTACCATATCATCCCCGGCGCCAGTGGCCATGAGACGGTTGTGTCAATGCTCGGCCGCGCCGTCTTCGGCCGCGGCTTCCTCTACTTTATCCTCCAGGCCTCCACCGGAGCCATCCTCATCCTCGCTGCCAACACCGCCTTCGCTGGCTTCCCGCGCCTCGCCTCAATCCTTGCCACCGACGGCTTCGCCCCACGCCAACTCGCCAACCTCGGCGACCGCGTCGTCTTCTCGAACGGCATCATCCTGCTCGGCGTCTTCTCTGCCTCCCTCGTCAGCGTCTTCGGCGGTCTTACCCACTCCCTCATCCCCCTCTATGCCATCGGCGTCTTCGCCTCGTTCACTCTCTCCCAGGCCGGCATGGTCATCCACTGGCGACGCCTTCGCACCCCGCATTGGCAGGTCAAGGCCGCCGTCAATGCAGTTGGCGCGCTCGCCACCGGCGTCGTCCTCATCGTCGTCGGCAGCGTCAAGTTTATCCATGGCGCCTGGATTGTCATGCTCGTCGTCCCAG
>Ga0315291_10002969_pt1 | contig 21988 bp, 25 predicted proteins | sample YL17G12_20_MG_FD_203070 | JGI IMG/M metagenome (GOLD analysis project Ga0315291, IMG submission 203070) | Sediment microbial communities from Yellowstone Lake, YNP, Wyoming, USA - YL17G12_20 | ecosystem: Environmental > Aquatic > Freshwater > Lake > Sediment | place: USA: Wyoming | collected... | reverse complement strand
CGGCCGCGTTTTTAACGCGTATCAGGGCGCCGGGAACGTTGATGCCGAACTCCTGGAGCATGTTGGCGATGGCCTGCGGCGTGAAGATGGTCTGCTTGCTGTCGCCGGTGCCGGCAAGGCCAAACACCAGGCCGTAGCCCATGAGCTGGTTGCTGCGGGCGCCTTCGACGCGGGCGATGTCTTTGACCCGCACCCCCCCCGCGGCCGCCGCCGCCAGAGAGCACGCTGCGAGCGTTGCTGCTATCGATGCTGTGATCCGGAACTTCATCGGTTAACCTAACCTTCTCTCGTCTTCGCAACGCTTGGTGGGGCAGGCGTCTCGCCCGCCCATGCTAGAACAGGAAGTGCAGAATCTGGCTTATGATGCCGGGCTTCTGCTTCTCCGAGATGGGGCCCTTGCCGCTCCATACGAGCTGCTGATCCGCGATGGCGCTCGAGAGGACGGTATTGTCGGGCGCAATGTCCTGCGGCCTCACAATCCCTGTCAGCTTCGCTTCGAGCTTCTCGGCATTGATATTGGTGGCGCGGGCTCCCTCGATCTGAAGCGTGCCGTTGAGGAGCACCCCCGTGACGCGCACCGTCATGCGATCCGCGAACTGCGTCTTGCGTACGGTCGAACCCGACCCGGCGGTCGAACGCTTTGCCGATAAGCCGAAGTCGGGGAAGAAGCTGAGCAGACCTGAGCCTTCCTTCCCCGTCGCGGATTCGCTCTTCTCGGTCTGGCTCTCAGCCTCGTGCGAGGCCAAACTCGACTGCACGATGATGACCGTGAGCAGGTCGCCCACGGCGTGCGCCTTCTTATCAGCGTACATCGAGCCGCCTTGCGCGGCAGGCCACAACGAATCGGCCGCGACCGGCAGCGCCGGCAGCAGACCTGCGGCCAGCGTCATCATGGCGAAAGCTAGAATGCGTTTCATATCTCTTGCTCCATTCACGGCGTGACGGAGGCGCGCCCCTCGGCGTCAATCTTCGCCAGGAAGGTCTCGCCGGTCGTTGGGTTCTTGAGGCGGACGCTGGAACCGGCGGCGGCATCCGCGCAGGCGATGGCCTCGGCGGCCACGCGGATGCTGCCGCAGACCGCAGTCACCCACACCTTGTCGCCGCGCTTGATCGCCGGTGTTTCTGCGACCGATGCTCGGGTGATGATGTCGCCGGGGCGCAGCGCCCTGGTGGCGCGCAGGCCGACGACCTTCGCCGTGTCATCGTACGGCGCATTGCCGGCGGTCACATCAATCTCGCGCCGCTCGCGCGCCACGTCATCGTCGGCGATGAGTTTCCCGCGATCGACGCCCTTGCGTGCCACGACGACGTCGGCGAATCGCTGGACGCGGTAGCAAATCGTGTGCGAGGCGCAGGGCTGCCCGTCAACCACAGCGGTTACCTTGACCAGCCGGCTCGCCCCCACGAAGCTGCCGAGCAGCTCCGCCTTGAGATCCAACGCCCCTTCGGGGAGCATCATGTCGGGCGGGACGCGGTTGCAGGTGATCACGGTCTCGCCGTCGCCGCCGGGCGCCTGGGCTAGCACCGCTTCCTTGCCCGCAGCGACCAGGTGCGCACCGGCTATCACCAGCGCGCGCGTTGTTATCACGACCGCCTCCGGCCACGTCGTATTGATGGCGGCGGGGTCGAACTTCCGCTGCCGCAGCCGGACCTTGATGTACGCCGTGTCCAGGGAACGCGACTTGCCCGGCATCGGCGCCGCGCCGATGGGAATCGCCTGGAGCTTGGCGGCCGTCGTCGGATCATCGCAGCGAACCACCGCGATATCGCCGAGCGTGACTTGTGGCCCCTTGACTGACGCCGCCGGCGCAATATCGAGGCCGATGCTGGCGGCGGAGCAGGGGAGGGCCGTGATGATCGAAACCAGAGTGACAACCGCAACAAGCGCGCATTTCATGGATTGGTCCTCGAGCAGGTTACGCGGAAGTCTACCGCCTCAGGTTGTTCGCGATCTGGAGCATATCGTCGGCGGTCTGAATGCTCTTGGAGTTGACCTCGTAAGCGCGCTGCGCGACGATCATGTTGACCATCTCGTCCACGATGCGGACGTTCGACATCTCGACCATGCCCTGGGCGAGGGTGCCGAAGCCGTCCCGCCCGGGAGTGCCGGTGATGGGCTCGCCCGAGGCCCCCGTGGGCGCGAGCAGGTTCTTGCCGAGGCTGCTCAAGCCCGCCGGGTTGAGGAACTTCGCGAGCTGAACCTGGCCGACTTCCTGGGGCTGTGTCTGGCCGGGAAGCGAGACCGATACCGTGCCGTCGGCGCCGATGGCGATCTGCGTCGCTTCCGCGGGAATCGTGAGCTCGGGCTCGAGCGTATAGCCGTCGGAGTTGACGAGCCGCCCCTGGTTGTCGAGCTTGAAGGTGCCGTCGCGCGTGTACGCGGTAGTGCCGTCGGGCTGAAGCACCTGGAAGAATCCGTTGCCCTCGATGGAGATGTCGAGCGGGTTCTCGGTCTGCTGGAAATCGCCCTGGCTGAAGACCTTCTGCACCGAGGCCGGATGGGAACCGAGGCCGACCTGTATCCCCGTCGGCACCTGCGCCCCTTCAGCGACTGCGGTACCGGCAGCCCGGATGGTCTGGTACACCAGATCCTGGAAATCCACACGGCTGCGCTTGAAGCCGGTGGTGTTGACGTTGGCCAGGTTGTTGGCCACGACGTCCATGTTGAGCTGCTGCGCCGCCATGCCGCTGGCGGCAGTCCACAAACCACGCATCATCTTTGAACTCCCCTTTACTGCGATTGGTGGGGCAGAGGGCCCTTCGACTCCGCTCAGAATCAACCAGCTCCTGCCCTACGAGCCAGCAGGGCGCGAGGAACCGCGCCCCTACACCCTACCTACTTCGTTGATGGCCTTGTCCAGGGTCTGATCTGTCGCCTGGATGATCTTCTGGTTCGCCTCGAACGCGCGCATCGCGGTGATCATGTTCACCATCTCGCTCACCGCGTTGACGTTGGAGCCCTCGATGTATCCCTGGCGGATGGAGACGCCTTCCTTCGCCGCCGGAGCCTCTCCGGTCGTCGCCAGCAGGTTGTCGCCGAGGCGCGTCAGCGCGCGTCCAGGCGCGACATCGACCACTCGTATGCGATCGACGACCGCGCCGTCGCAGACGACGTCGCCGTTGCGTTGGACGCCCCAATTGCGGCCGGTTATCTTGATCGGACCCGACGCACCGAGCAGCCGGTTGCCGTTGGGCGCCGCAAGGTACCCCTGGGAGTCAAATGTGAAGGAACCGGAGCGGGTGTAGGCTTCTCCCGACGGGGTCTGCACGACGAAGAACCCGCGGCCATCAAGGGCGAGGTCGCACGGGTTGTCGGTCTGCTGCTGGACCCCGGCTGAGAAATCGGTAGTCTGCCGGACGGACAGGTGGGGCACGGTGCTGGCCACACGTGGCATGGACGGCGGTTGTGACGCCGCGCGCCCCAGTGCAGCGGGAAATGACTCGATCGACGTGATCGCGCGCCGGTACCCCGGCGTGCTTACGTTAGCGAGGTTAGTGGCAATTGTGTCGTGGCAAGCCTCCTGGACAAGCAAGGAGTTCGCCGCGACGTACAGACCGCGAACCATGACAGGAACCACCTCTCCCGCATTCCCCACCGCGTGCCCGGAAGCCGTGCGCCCCGCCAGGCGCAGACACGTGGGTAATGCGCTCCATCCTGCTTTTCGGCAGACGAGAGAGGGAACTTGAGCGGGGAAGATGCCGACGGAGCCGGATTCACCTCACGCTTGCAAGCAGCAGTTTGCTGCATTCCGTGCGCCGCCTATGCCAGCGGCGCCGGCTGGGCCCCTACTGCATCACGAGCGACGTGAAAAGGATCGCGGCGGCCTTTCCTTCGCCTTTGGGGATGACCCCGTTGACTGCTGAGGCGAGTTGGCGCTTGAGGGATTGCTTGCCCTCATTGGTGCTGAGCGTGCGGAAATACTGCTTGGAGAGGGTCATGATAATCGCATCCCGCACACGCGGCAGGATCTTCTTCTCGATCTCCTCGGCGGTCTTCTTGTCGGTGACCTCGAGCGCGAGGGTCACCTTCGCATAGCGCGCGCGATCGAGGTCGGCAAGGTTCACGGTGAACTCATCGAGCTCGACCATGAAGTGCTCGACCTCGGCCGCGGCAGGCTTCTGGTGTCCGGCGGCGCGCGCGCCCAGATGGGGCCGCACGAACAGGAAGCCGACACCGAGCAGCGCGAGGCATACGGCCGAAGTGATGAAGTAAATTGCGAAGTGCTTGACGATGCCCTTCATTGCTGTTCCGTACCGTCCCACAAGATGTTTTGCGCCTGCGTGCGTGTGCGCATTTCGGCGGGAATCCGGCCCATGCCCTGGTCCAATATCACGATGTCCACGCGGCGGTTGAGCACGCGGTGCGCCTCCGAATCGTTCGGCACCAGCGGGCGGCTGTCCGCGTACCCGGCCGCTGAGGTCCGGCGCGGCGGGATCCCCTTCTGCTCGATCAGGAAGCGCACCACCATCGTCGCGCGCGTCGTGCTGAGCTCCCAGTTGGACGGAAACTGCGCGGTGCGAATCGGCAAGTCGCACGTGTGTCCCTCGACCGCGATGTCGTTGGGGATATCGCGCACCACGTCGGCGACCTTGCTGAGGATTCCTTTGGCCCGTGGTCGCAGCTCGGCGCGGCCGAGGTCGAACAGCACCTCGTCGGTTACCAGGCTCACCACCAAGCCCCGCTGCTCGACGCGCATGCGCACGACCCCGCCCAGGCCCTGCTGCTTGACGTACTCGCTGATCTCCTTGGCGACGCCCGGTATCGCGCCCGGCCCGCTGGACTCGGCGATATCATTGATGTTGGGCGTGATGCTGTCCTTGCGTTGAGGGAACGTGAGCATCCCGGGCCCGCCCTCGAGTGGGCCGCCGAACCCGCTGCGGATGGAGAACGCGACTTCTTGAAATTTCGCCAGGTTGAGCACCGACATCGAGTACATCATGATGAAGAACGCCATCAGCAGCGTGATCATGTCGGCGTAGGTAAGCAGCCAGCGCATGGAGCCGGCGTTGTCGTGCCCGCCGCCTCCATCGCCCTCTCCGTCTGACATCCGCCGACGCACCTATGCCGCTCCCTGCTGCTGCAGCCTCGCCTTGTCTTTGGGAGGCAGAAACGCTTCCATCTTGCTCTGCACCACGCGCGGGTTGTCGCCCTCCTGAAGTGCGAGCACACCCTCGATGATCAACTCGTACAGCGCCGCCTCGTGATGACTGCGCATCTTGAGCTTGTTGCCGATGGGCAGGAACACCAGATTGGCGATGCCGACGCCGTAGAGCGTGGCGCAGAAGGCAGCCGCGATGGCGTGCCCCATTTCGCCCGGCTCGTTCAGGCGCGCGAGCATGTTCACCAGCCCCATGACGGTGCCGAGGATGCCCAGCGTGGGGGCGAACCCGCCCAGGGTCGAGAAGATGCTCTCGCCCACGCCGTGGCGCTTCCTCATGCTGCTGATCTCGGTTTCGAGAATCTCCCGCACCAGCTCGGCGGGAGTGCCGTCAACCACGAGCTGGATACCGAGGCGGAGAAACTGGTTATCGGTGTTATGCGCATCCTGCTCGAGCGCCAGGATGCCCTCGCGGCGCGCCTTACGAGCATATTCCACAATCTGGCGCATCACCGCCACCGCATCCGATTCCTTGAACATGAAAGCGTGCTTCATCACCCCCGGCAGGCCGAGGATCTGCTTCAGCGGGTAGCTCAGAATCGTTGCCCCCAGGGTGCCGCCGATAACGATGATGATCGCGGGCATATTGACGAACTGCCCTAGCCCGCCGCCCTCAATCAAGACCGATACCAGGATCGCCCCAAAGGCCAGCACGATTCCCAGGATTGTTGCTATGTCCATGGCTTCTGCCTTACTCTCGACCGAACGTCATCAATGCGCCAGCGCCCGCCAGACGCACACCTCGGCGGCGCGAGCTCGGGGCGCCCTAACCCGGATTATTCATACTACGCTTGAAGAGCGTGCATCCTACGTGCGATGCGTGCGCGCATGAATAATGCGCGCTAACAACCAGGGTCGGGGTGCTGATTGCCCTCGCAACTCGCAGCGGCCGTCTCAGGCTCTCTGCGGCGTGTCAGTGCGTGCGCCGCGATACCGATGCGCTGACGGTACTCAACGATCTTCTCGATCACTTCATCTACCGTTTCGCGCACCATCATCTTCTTGCCGGTGGTGAGCGTGATCAGCGTGTCCGGCGTCGGCTCGATGAACTCGATGAAGTCGGCGTTGACCACCAGCGGTTCGCCGTTAATCCTGGTCACCCGTATCATGGCTGTTTCCTGATTCCTCCGGGGGCCGGCTCACGTCGAGCCGGCCCCCGGCAGCGTTAGCGCCGGCCGCGCCGACGCCGCTCATTAGCGCTTGATCGTCAGAACGTCCTGGAGCATCTCGTCCGCCGTCGTGATCACACGCGAGTTCGCTTGGAATCCGCGCTGGGTCACGATCAGGTTGGCGAACTCGGTGGCGAGATCCACGTTGGACATCTCGAGGTAGCCCGATGCCAGGCTCCCGCTGTCCGCGGTCGAGGGCCACACGATGGCCGCCGGGCCTGACGCCGCGCTCGCCTGCCACAGGCTGTTGCCGGTCTTGGTCAGGCCTGCGGGGTTGGCGAAGCGCGCCAGGCTGATCTGCCCCAGCGTGCGGAACATGCCGTTCGTGAAGGTGCCGGTGATGATCCCACGGTCGTCAATGGTGAAGCTTTGCAGCGTTCCCATGGGAAGGCCGTCTTGGCTCACCGCCTGCACGGTCGAGGCGCCGGCGAGCTGAGTCAAGCCTGCGAACGACAGGTCCGCATCGATCGGGCTGGTGGCGCCGCCCGATGCGAGCAGCGTCACGGACAAGTCGAAGGTGGGCGTGGTGATCTGCCCGTTCTCATCGAAGATCAGCGTCCCGGTGCTCCCGGGCACGGCGGGGTCGGCGTCAGGACTGCTCGCCGCCCACGTCCACTGGTTGTCCGTGGCAGTCTTCGTGAACGTGATGTCCACGCGATGCTGGACGCCGAGCGAGTCGTAAACGTAGCACGAGGTGTCCACCGCCGTGGCCGCCGCTGCGGTCGCGTCAAGATTGGCCTGGTACGACACATTGGCCGTCGCGCGCGCCATCGACATCACGCCGATGGGCACTTCGAGATATGAGCTCGGCGTGATCATCTGCTGGGTCTGGACGTCGCCCGTCACCGGGTCCGCCTGCCAGCCGAGCACCGCGAGGCCGCTGCCTGCGGCAACCAATCGGTTGTTCGCGTCGAGCACGAAGGAGCCGTTACGCGTCAGGTACTCCCCGGTGCCGTCGCTGAGCAGGAAGAACCCGTTGCCCTGGATGGCAACATCGGTGTTGCTGCCGGTGAACTTCAGGTTCCCCTGCGTCATCAGGTTGTCGATGCTTCCGATCGAGGCGCCGAGCCCAAGCTGCATCGGGTTGCGCGTGCCGCGCCCTCCGCCGGCGCCGGATGCCGCGCGCAGCGTTTGGCTCAACGCCTCCTGGAAGTTGGCGCGCCCGGCCTTGTAGCCCACGGTGTTGATGTTGGCGATGTTGTTTGCAATGACATCCACCGCCTGCTCGTGGGCCTTGAGACCGGTCACCCCTGTGTAAATCGAGATCATCAGTTAACCTCCCAACTTGGTCTGAGTCTTACGTCGTTCTGCGTCCTCTTGCCGCTTCGGTCGTTCCGCGGCTGGAGCTTCCTCCTGGGGAGGTCCAGCTCCGTTGGTGCTTGCGCGTCAGAGCGCGTTGGATCGCCACGGTAAACGCTCTGTGAGCGGACCGTGGGCGATTCGGGCTAGAGTGCTGTCGCATCACCTCCTTGCGCGATGATCGCGCTGTCGATATTGGTAAAGACGGTTCCTCTGGCTCCGTCACTATCCAGTGCGGTGATTACGGTGCGGCTGGGGACGTTGACAATCAGGGCGAGGCCATCGAGCATCACCAACGACTGCCGCGCGCCCTTTGCCGCCGCCAGATCGACGGCGGTCCTTAGACGCTGCTCATCCACGGGGCCGAAATCGGGCGCCCGCGCTGCGATTCGCGCCTGGGCATGCGCGCTGAACTTGACCCCGGCCTGGGCCTTCAGTTCACTCGACAGGACACCGGCGAAATCGGCGCCCCGAGAGGGCGACTGCGGATGTGGCGGGCCGGTCCGCACCGGCCGCACGGCATCGATCCTCCGGTTCGCGATGGTCGCGCCGTTCAGGGCTTTCGTCACCGCATCATTCATTGAGATTCCTCGATTGCGACCTCGCCGTCATTCGCGAGATCAAGTTCCACCGGGCCCGACCCGCCGTTCTTCGAGACAATGTGCACTGGTAAGCTCGCGGCGCCGATCGCGCGCGCTTCGCGAACGACCGCGCTGGATCCGTCGCGCAGTCGCAGCACGGTCCCCGGCGGGTAGGGCGCAATGGCTCTGGCGAAGGCCGCCATGACCGGCTCGACGGCGACAGCAGCCTGAGCGCGCAGATCGCGCAGGGCGTGGTGCGCACTGATGCCGCGGCCGAATGGCGGCGGCGCAATCATCAGATCGTACACGTCGGCCGCGGCGCAGATCTGCACGGCAATGCTGATGGGTCCGCCGCTCAGGCCCTTCGGGAATCCGCTCCCATCGAGGCGCTCGTGATGTTGCAGGCTGATGACGGCCGAGGTGGCGCTGATGTCGGCGTTGGTGATGAGCGACTGGAAGCCGATCACCGTATGGCTGCGGCGTGGGCCGATCGCCTCTTGATCGAGAGCGTGCATTGGCTCCGAAGAGAGGCCGATGAGGCCGATGTCGTGCAGCATGGCGCCGATGCCGAGCTGAGCAAGGTGGGCTCGATCCAGCCCAAGCGCCTCTGCCGTCGCCAGCGACAACAGCGCTACATTGCTGGCATGAACCTCCCACCAATCGCGTTCGCAGCGAGCGGACGACACGGCGATGATACCGCCCCGGTTGCGGCCCAGGTCGTCCGCAACGCCCTCCACCACATCGAGGAGCCGTTGCGCGGGCAAGGCCCTGTTCTCGCTGGCGGCCTGCACACACTCATGAGCGCAGGCAATCGCTTCGATGCGGCTCGCATCGGACACGGCGTCCTCGGCGGCGACGCCCTCGACGTCAGGCGAGTACACGCAGATCTCGCTCACGCCGTGTTCTCGGAGCCGCGCGAGGTAGTCATCATTGAGCTCGACGCCGCTGTTGAGCAGCATTGTGGCATCCAAGCCAAACACAGGTTTCGCCAGGCGATCGCCTTGCGAAGCTTGCTGCAAACTGATACGAATCACTGCAATCCCCGGTAATCCACCGAATCGGGCCCCGCGAGCGGCCGAGGCTTCCATCAAGACGCGGCGCTGACGATGATGCGGCGCGCGTGCCAACCTGCATTATTCATACTGCCGAGCGCGTCGGCGGGAGGGCACAGCATCCGCGCCGCATGATCGGACGCGGATTATTCATGTCTGGCGCCGCAAGCGGCGCTCCGGAGATGCGGCGAAGCCGCACCAAAGACTCATTGTGCATCCTGCACATGATTTGAGATGATCATGAATAATCCGGGCTAACGAACTTGCGCCACCCATGCCAACTCGATCTCGCGGTCTCCCACGAGCAGCACCGGCCTGCCTTCCTTGAACGCCACAGCCTGAACGGCGCCGGTGATCGGATTGGATTCACCAGGCACGTTCGCGGTGATCTGCTTGCCGACCAGAGACAGCGCCTGCGTCACCGCGGACATCAGCTGGACGGCCGAGAGGCCGCTGTTCATCTGCTGCATCTGCTCCAGTGTGGAGAACTGCGCGAGCTGCGCGATAAACTGCGTGTTGTCCATTGGCTTCAGCGGATCCTGGAAGCGAATCTGCGTAATCAGAAGCCGCAGGAAGGCATCTTTGCCCAGCGCCTGCTCGATGCTATCGTTCGCGCTCGTACCGCTCGCTGCGGCCGCCGCCGTGACTCCTGCTACTTGCATTGGTCTCTCCTTGCGTCAATCCCCGTCGCCCAGCGCTGGCGCGGTGCGACCGAAACCCGCGCGGCGCTTGAGCGTTATGCGAATGCGTCGAAATGCTGCCCACCGCCGTCAGCCCAGACTCTCAGCGCGGCGAGGGCCGCGGCGTTCATCTCATCCGACCCACTCTCCGCCGCCGGCGCAACGGGATGCCAGTTCGGTTGAAGCACTTGCCCCTGCGGCACGTCCTGGCGCTGACCGCCGCCGACGGTTACCGAGAACTGCGACACTGCCACGCCTACGTCGGCCAAAGCTTGTTTCAAGGCGGGCAGGTGCGCATTGATCAGATCGCGGCTCGCCTCCACGGAAACCTCCAGGTGGGCCGTCATCGTGGCCGCCTGCGATACCACGCGCATGTGCACGGTGCCGAGGCTCGGCGGGTCGAGCCGCACGGTCAACTCCGAGTAACCCGGGCGCAGCAGCGTGCGCGCACCGCGGGCAATCTGCTCGATGATCTCCATCGGTGCGGCGTCCGGGGACGAGAGATGCGCGGCCTCGCGCGGAGCGTGTCCCTCAACCATATTGTAGGCGATGGGTCCTAGGTCTGGCCGCGCAATCTCTCGGGCGAAATGAGCATCCTGGATTAGCTGCTTCGGTTCGAGCTGTGGCTGTGGCTGCGGTTGGGACTGTGGCTCTGGCTTGAACTTCAGCTTCGGCTCTGGCTGTGACGCAGGCGTCTCGACGTGCGGCCGGTCGGAGGTGGGGAGACCACGGTCCTGTGGTTGGTTGGTCGCACCGGCGCTTGCGTCGGGCGTCTGCGTGGCGGACAGCTCATCTCGCGTCCCCGTGGGCAAAGGCCCGGATGATGATTGCTGCTGGGGTGCGGATTCGGAGCGAGGCGGTATCTCTCGTCTCGTTGCTTGAGTGTCACCGGCCTGAACGGCGACAGGATCGTAGGGCTGTTCGCGTCCTGGGCCGGGCGCGCTGGGCGTCCGAGTCTGTGCCTCGGATCCGTTGTTTGTGCTGCCGCCGCGGGCGTCCGGCGGCACGTGCTCGCGCTCAGGCGCGCGCCCGTCAGGGGCGGTCTGTAGCTGGGCTGCCGAGGCGCCATCCGCGTCGCCCGAGGGGGCCGCGGGTGAAACTTGCTGCGAGGGCGCGTTGGACAACGGCCTGGACGGCGTCTCCGCAGTCGGGGCCGGCGTGCCTTCGATCCGGGCATCGGCCGCGCCCTGCTGAGTGGCCGCGGGGGTGACTGGTTGTTGCGGCGCCGTGAGTCCGCTATCAGTCGCAGCCGAAGTCAAGGATTGCCCCGCCGCGATGGGCAGCCGAGCGGCTGGCTGCTCTCCGGCAGTCGCGTCGGATGGTTGCTGCCCTGAACGATGTGCGCCGCGCGTGACGCCGAGCGAGATCTCGGGACCGCCTTCCCGCAGAGGCGCGAAACGCCGCACGGCAACAGGCGCCACGGTGTAGGTGTAGAACCGCACGGGCTCGGATTCGGTCGGGTCTGTGCTGGGCGGAGCGGGCGACGCGGGCGGTACCGCGCCGGTGGGCAGGTCGGCTGCGGGACTCGCCGCGGCTAGCCCCGCTTTCCCGCCGTCCACCGGCCCGGCGGGTGATGTCCCGGAACCGGCCTGTGACGCACTGGGCGCGATGCCGCCGGAACCAGGTGCAACATCGGCCCGCGCCGTAACGTCGGTGGCATTCGGGACACCGTATTCGGGCGTCGCGAAGGAAACCGTCGGCGGCGACTCGACGGCTTCGCGCGGCAGCCCGGAAACCACCGAGTCCGGCGAGATAGCGGTCGAGATTGGCATCCCACTCGTCCGGCCTCCGGCTGTCGTTTGCGGCGCGCTAATCACAGTGGCGCTGCGCGCCTCATTGGCCGCGATGGTTGGTCGCTTGGGCGCACCGACATCGGCGTCGGCCGTATGCGCTGGCATTGCGGGCTCTGGAACCTGCGCCATGGCGCCCTGCGTGCTGCGCGAAGGCGCAGAGAGATCCAAAGGCGATCCGGCCGTCGCATTCGCCACTGATTGTGGAGCCGGAACCGGCTGACTCTCCACGTTGTTCGATCCGGACGCCACGCCCGTGCCGTTGGACAGACGGACATCGGCTGGCGGCGGTGAGGCCACGCGGATTCTGTCACCTGCAGCGAGTGCTTCCCGATCAACCGCTGATGTCGAGCTGTTGGTGACGACGCTGGGCCGGGACACCGGCCCTTCAGCCCCGGTCGATGCCACTGGGCGCGCGGGCGCTGAGGCCGGCGCGGTCCGCCATGCCCCCTGAGGTAGGGGACGCCCCTGTACCGAGACATCCTTGGGAACGTCCGTCGTCGCGTTGGGGGCACGGCTGGACAACCTGGCCGAGTTCGCCGGTTGGCCCTCTGATGCTGCGCGAGCCGTGCCACCTGGGAGATCAGGTTCCGTGGAATCGGAGGGGCTTGCCGCTATCCGCCCGGCAGGCCGCTGCGCAGGCGACGGCTCAGTCGCAGGGGCGGTCTCCACACGCGATCCGTTCGTGACCGCCGCCGACTTCGGCTCTCGAACCTGCTGTACCGCATCCGCGGTGGCAGGCGACTGATCTCCGGAAGGCGCGACAGAAGGCTGCTGTGCCCGATTCACGGCTGTGCCAGTTGGCGATGCAGCGGCGTGGGTCGCCTGGCGCTGCGCCGATTCGGCTTGTGCGGCGGGAGCAGGCGTTGCGTCTGGCGCGGGCGCGGCAGGCGAGTCTGCTATCGGGTTCGACAGGCCGGACCGGTCTGCGGTTAGGGCCGGCGCTGGAATCGTCGGCTGGAACGCTTCCCCTGTCGCCGGTCCCTGCATCATGCTCCAGGCAGGGCCCACTTGAGCGTCATCCTGATGGGGAAGGGCAACCGCTTGCAGCGCAGCCCGGAGCGACTGGCTTGTAGCTTGGCCCGCCCGCGCAGTGGCCGAGGAGAACCAACCCGGCGGGATTCGCGGGCTTCGCAGCGTCACTGGCGCGGATGCGTCAGGTGAGACACCCGGTGTCGGCGATACCAGGGAAGACCCTGCGTTCAGTGGGACGGCAGCCTGAAGAGCTTCGTTCAACCAGGCTTGGACGGACGGCGAATCAAGCTGATCTGGCCGCTGGAAGGTCGTGGTTGCCGGAGCCGGCCCCGGCCCATCCGGTTCGGCAGACGAAGTACCAGGCAGCATCAAGCCTGCGCCGGCTCCCTCCGACTGCCGGAACAGCCCAAGCAGCGCGGCGATGCGCGCCGACTCTGTGTCTTCGCCCATCTCAGACATGGCGGCGACAACTGCCTCGGGTGATCTGGACGAGGGATGACCCGGCATGGCGCCTCGGATGCGCGCCGCCGGCTCCCGCACGAGTTCAAGCAGAGACCACAAGCGACGGCTGTCGGCGGTCGAGCCCGGCATCTCGCCTTGAGGCGCAGTTGGCAGGCCGTGCTCGGCCGATGCATCGAGCATCTGCCCATGCTCCGCCCACGAGCGCGACTCCAGCGTGAGCCGCTGGGCCAGGCCCTGGCCCAGAAGCGCTTGGATGACGGCTTCGGCCGATGCCACGTTCGCTTGATGAGGTTGCTCTTCCCCGCGTTCGCTCATGAAGCCGAGCAGGACGTCGGCGAACGCGCCCGCCTCCCCTCGGTCCGCGGAGAACGGCGCAAGCGATGGCTCCCCAGGAAGCAGGCCTATCTGTATCGGAATTGCTTCCATTACCGCAGTCACTCGTGCTTCGTCCCGACTGGTCGGGACCTCGAGCAGCAGCACACGACGCATCGCACGCCAGGCCGTCGAAGCCCAGCGCGCCGGTGCGCTCGCCGGCAATCCGGCAACAACGCACGGCGGCGCGGTGCCGATTGGGCTCAGCGCGTCGGTGCCTACTATGTATTATCGCCCTCGGTCACGCGGGACTTGAGCGGAAGGTTGGGATTGCCGAGTTCGGCGGAAACTGAGGAGAGCCGGCGAAGGGGCGACTGTTGCGCCCTGAATACGCGTCCGGGGAGACAGGAACTGGAGGGGGGCGGGCGGCTAAGACTAGAGGTCCGGCCGAAGAGCCGTTTTGTCGGCCGGACGGAGGCTCAATCACGGGTGATGCGCTATGCGCATCTCCGGAGCCCCGTGCGCGGCGGTGTCCGCCGCTCCGGAGGTTTATGCGCCTCTGGCGTACGCGGCTGTGGCGCGATAGGATATCGCGCCCCCGGAAGTGTTGGCCCCGATTGGTCGGGGCTCCGGAGCGCCGCTCGCGGCGCCAGCGGCGCAGCCGCACTCACGCGTCGCGGTCGGGGCCAGAGATCCGGAGAAGCTGGCAGCCGAAACGTGGACTTTTTCTAGGCCGCTATTCCTGCTGCTGGCCGGCCGCCTGATAGCCGGCCATGATCCGCGCGACGTAGTTCTGGGTTTCGGTGAACGGAGGAATGCCGTTGTACCGAGTCACCGCGCCGGGGCCAGCGTTGTAGGCGGCAAGCGCCAGGTCGACGCTGCCAAAACGGTCGAGTTGCTGGCGCAGGTAGGTTGCTCCGCCCATGATGTTCTGGCTGATGTCGAACGGATCCGCGACGCCGAGGGCGGCGGCGGTGCCGGGCATGAGCTGCATCAGCCCCTGGGCGCCCTGTGGCGAAACCGCGAAGCGGTTGAAGCCCGATTCGGCGTGAACCACCTCGCGCAGCAGCGCCGGGTCGAGACCGCGGCGGTTCGCGGCATCGGCGATCGCCTGGGCGATCTGCGGGTCGTCAGGGTCCGGGGCGGCGCATGCGCGTCGAAGGTAAGACGCGAAGCCGGCAGCACTGGGCGTCGGTGCGTGCCGGGGCAGCGCCGCCTTGATCTCCGCAATCCGCGCGCGAACGGCCTGGACGCTCTCTGGCAAGATCCCACTCATGGCGTGTGAGCCGCGGCGGGGCGGACGTTGTTGCGCCGCGGGTGATGCGAGACCGCGATCTCGTCCGCGAGCTTCTGCTCCAGAAGCTGCATCTCGCGGGCATGCTCAGCTGACTTGCGCTCGCGCAGGCGCTCGAGAACCTTGCGGCGTTTCATCGCGGCCACGACTTCGTCGCGCTTGCGGCTCACCGCCTGCTGCGCGGCGGCGATGATAACCTTCTGGCGCTCTACCGCCTCGGCCAGCGCCTCGATGTGGCGCTGGCGCCGGCGGATCTGGTCGAGGTCGAGTCGCCCGCGACTCTCCTCGGCCAAGCACCGCTGCTGTTGCGAACGGCGCCGGACGTAATTCGCCAGCTTCTCACGCTCGAGGTGCAGACGCTCGAGCAGGCGGCCAAGCTCGAGCGTCAACTGCTCCTCGACGTGCCGCGCATGATCGAGCGGAGCCTGTAGGCTGAATCGGAACTTTCGCATAGTGTTGTGAGTCTTCCCGTGCCGGGGCTCGCTACGCCGCGAGCGCCTTGAGGCTTCGCAGCGTTTCCTCCCACGACGATTGCTCGAGCACGTCCTGGGTCAGAAATGCGTTGATCCGGTCTATCTTCGTACAGGCGGCGTCTATCTTGGGGTTGGTGCCGGCGACGTAAGCGCCAATGTTGATCATATCCTCCGCGCTGCGGTAGACCGACATCAGTTCGCGAATGGAATCCGCCGCGCGCCGATGTCCGCCATCGGTGATGTCCGGCATGAGACGGCTGACGCTGGCGAGCACGTCGATCGCGGGGAAGTGGTTGCGCACGGCGAGTTCGCGCGTCAGCACGATGTGGCCGTCGAGGATGCCGCGCACGGTATCGGTCACCGGCTCGTTGAGGTCATCGGCTTCGACGAGGATGGTATACAGCCCGGTGATAGATCCCTTGTCTGAGGTGCCCGAGCGCTCGAGCAGTCGCGGGAGCAGCGCGTACACCGAAGGCGTATAGCCGCGCGTGGTCGGCGGCTCGCCGATCGCGAGGCCGATCTCGCGCTGCGCCCACGCGAATCGCGTCACCGAGTCCATCATGAGCATGACGTCGAGGCCCTTGTCGCGGAAGTACTCGGCGATGGTGGTGGCGACGAAGGCGCCCTTGAGGCGCATGATGGCGGGTTGATCCGAGGTCGCGACCACCACCACCGACTTCTTCATGCCTTCCTCGCCAAGGTCCTTTTCGATGAAGTCGCGCACCTCGCGCCCGCGCTCGCCGATGAGGCCGATGACGTTGACGTCGGCGTCGCCGTTGCGGGCGATCATGCCCAGCATCGTGCTCTTGCCGACGCCGCTGCCGGAGAAGATGCCGATACGCTGGCCGCGGCCACAGGTGAGAAAGGCGTCCACGGCGCGCACGCCGAAGGCGAGGGGCTCTGTAATGCGCTGGCGGCGAAGCGGATGTGGGGGCGGCTGGTTCGTCTCGCGTTCCTCGACCGCGGCAATCGGTTCACCGTCGTCTATGGGCGCGCCCAGGCCGTTGAGGGTTCGACCGAGGAGGCATTCGCCGATATTCACCGCCAGTGCGCGCCCGGTCCCACGCACCTCGTCGCCCTGGGAGATGTTTGTCATCTCGCCAAGGGGCATCAGGAGTACGCGGTTGTCGCGAAAGCCCACGACTTCCGCGCGCACGGGCGGCTCGGCGCGGCCGGTGTGAATCTCGCACATCTCGCCGATGTGCGCCGCCGGCCCGACCGATTCGACAACCAACCCGACCACTTGCTGGACGCGGCCGTTGATGCGGACCGGATCGGCGCGGCTCACCGCCCAGCAGTATCTCGAGAAATCAGCGGTCGTGCTCTGGGTCATGAGATGCGACCTTGGCGATGGTGCGCTCGAGCTCGCGCAGTTGCGTGGCGATGCGCCCGTCGAGGGTGCCGTTGGGCGACTCGATGACACACCCCCCCCGGCCCACGCGCCGGTCATCGGTGACCTCGACCTTCTCGACTCCGTCCACCGACGCGAGAAGCTCGGCTCGCCCCTCCTTCACCAGTTGGAGGTCATCCGGGTTGACACGAATGCGCAGTTCCGACTTGTCCTTGATGCGCTTGACGGACTTGCGTATGTGATCGAGGACGATATCAGGATGCTCCGAGACCTCTCGCCCGATGACCTTCTCGGCGATGGCGATGGCAAGCTTCAGGAGTTCGGGTTCGGCTTCGCGGAAGAAGCGCTCGCGCTCGCCGTTGATCTCTTCGCGGGCGGCGGTGAGTTGGGCCGCAAGCTGTTCGCGCTCGTGAACGACAGTGGCCGCCGCCTCAGCGAGCCCCGCGTCTCGGGCGTTGAGGCGGATTTGCTCGGCCTCGGCGCGGGCCGCGCGAATGAGCTCGGCCGCCTCTGCCCGGGCCGCCGTGATCGCTTGCTGCGCAATACCCTCGCCGCCCGCCACGGACGGCTGCGGAGCCCCGGAGTCCGCAAGCTCCGGCGCCCGCCATGGCTGCGGCGACAGGTCGAGGAATGATTCAAGGCCGCTACTCAACGAGGCGCTCCTCGTCAGTGGATTTCAGGACGACTTCGCCCGCATGTACGAGGCGCCGCACTACTGCGACGATGCGCTGCTGCGCGGCCTCGACGTCGCGCACGCGCACCGGGCCGGTCAGTTCGAGATCCTCCTTGAGGCTTTGCGCCGCGCGCTCCGACACGTTCTGGAACACGAGCTGCTTGATCTCATCGCTCGCCCCCTTGAGGGCGACGCGCAGATCGTCATTCTCGACCTCGCGCAGCACGCGCTGAACCGTCCGCGAGTCGAGCGTGATCAGATCCTCAAACACGAACATCATCTTGCGGACGTCGTCCGCGAGCTCGGGCTTGCGTTCGGCAAGCGCCTCGAGCACGGTGCGCTCAGTCGTGCGGTCGGCATTATTCAGGATCTCCACCAGCGCCTTCGCGCCGCCCACTGCGCGGCCCATCCCTGCGCCCGAGGAGAAGCGCGTCTGCAGCACCTTCTCGAGCTGCTCCGCAAGCTCGGGGGCCGCACTGTCGATCATGGCGATGCGCGCCGCAATCTCCCCTTGCTGCTCCTGGGGCAGGCTGCCCAGGATCGCCGCTGCTTTCTCCGCCGGCAGGTGGCTCAGCACCAGCGCCGCCGTCTGCGGATGCTCGCCCCGCAGCGCGTTGACAAGTTGATCCGTGCTCGCCTCAGCCAGTGATTCCAGCGGGCGCGCGCGCTGGTCGTGGCTCATCCCGTCGAGGATGCGCGACGCCTTCTGCGACCCCAGCGCTTTCTCCAGTACCTGCTGTACGTACTCGATGCCGCCCTCGGTGTAGTCGCCCGCGGTGACGAGCTTGCTTACCTCGTCGACTACCGCGTTGCGGGTCTCCGGCGCCACATATTCGATCTGCGCCATCTGTTGTGACAGGCGCTGTACCTCCTCGGGGCTCAAGTGCGTCAGCACCTCTGCGGACTTGTCGCGCCCGAGCGCGATGAGCATGATCGCCGCCTTCTCTACTCCTGTCAGCGCGTCGCTTCGCTGTGCGGTCGGCATCGCCTATCCCTGTTCCTCTCTGATGAGTCCGCGGACGATTTTGGCCAAGCCTGCCGGATCGGCGCTCGCTAGGTCGGGTAACGCTTGCTGTGACCGTTGCTGCTGAAAAGCCTGGGATGCGTAGGGTCCGATGGGTCGTGTTTCGGGAATTTCAGCTGCTGTGATTGGTTCTTCATCCCCGGCAGGCTTGGCCCTGAAGAAGGATCGCGTCATAAGCAGAAAGATCACCAGCAGAAGAATGGCGCCCGCGTTCTTGCCGATGCTGATCATCAACTCGCGCCGCTCCAGTGTCTTGCCTTCTTTCTCCTGTTTCACTGCTACTGAGTTATCGAACGGCATGACTTCGACGACAACCTGGTCTCCGCGCTTCGTATCAATGCCGGCGGCGGTTGCGACGGTGCTCTCCAACGCTTGCTTCTGGGTCGAGCCGAGGTCGCCGTCAACAAACACCGCCACCGACAGGCGCTCGATCTGGCCCGGCTCAACCGTGCTCCGCTCGATCTTGCGCGATACGCGGTATTGGGCCAGCGTTTCCCTGCGGTTGTAGTTGTCGTTGGCTCCCGCGCGCGTCGTGGGCGGAGCCAGGCCGACATTCGATGCGGTGCCGGGCACCCCAGAGGGGATGGGTACGCCGCCGTTGTTGTAGCTCTCGGTCGTCTCGCGCTGGCTCTCGAGAACGCCCGTCCGCCCGCCAAGCGGCTCGAACTGCTCCTGCTCGGTTTCACGCTTGTCGAAGTTGATGACCGCGTTCGCGCGTACGATCGCCTTGCCCGGGCCAAGCACGCGATCGAGCATCGTCTGCACGGTGCGCTCGACTTCGCGCTCGTATTCGCGGCGCAAGCCTAGCCGCGCCGCCGCGACCGTCGTGCCCCCGCCTTCGCCCCCCAGCGCCGGGTCCGCCGACAGCAGCGTGCCCTGGGTGTCGACCACGGTGACCGCCTGCGGCGACAAGCCCTCGACCGCGCTCGAGACCAGGTTGGTGATGCTGCGCACCTGGTCCGTGGTCAGATGGCTGCTCGGGCGCAGCCGTGCGACGACCGATGCCGAGGCCTGCTCCTGCTTGTCGGCATAGAGGCGCTCGCGCGGCATGACAATGTGGACCCGTGCGTACTGCACCGGGTCGAGCTGGCAGATGGTGCGGGCGAGTTCGCCCTGAAGCGCGCGCTGGTAGTTGAGCTTCTCGCCGAACTCGGACAGGCCGAGTTGGGAGCGGTCGAAGATCTCGAAGCCGACATTGCCGCCCTTGGGCAGACCCGCGCCGGCAAGCGACAGGCGCAGCTCGTCCACCTGGTTCTCCGGCACCTCGATGAGGCCCCCGCCGCCGGCGATCCGGTAGGTGACCTTCTGATCCTTCAGCTTAGCGACAATCTGGGACGCGTCGTCTTCCTGGAGGTTCGAATAGAGGACACCGTAGGATGGGCGGCTCGCGAAATAGCCGGCGGTCGCCACCACGCCCACGGCGAAGATGATGAACGTCAGAATCGCCAACTTCTGCGTCGCACCGGCATCCCGCCAGACGCGGGCTACCGGCTCTGCCAGCCGTGTAAGGGCTCCCAACTCACTCTCCCCTGTTCCACCGACTGCCTCGGCGAACGATCAGCTCTTGCCCATTCCTGGTGGCACAGGATTGCATCCTGTGGTACGATCCCGGCTCCGCTCCAGATCAGCGGACCCGCGGACAGGTCTGCTGCAGTGCCACCTGGGTCACGAGCAACTCCACCCTACACCTGCGTGCGCATCAGTTCCTGATAGGCCTCGATGACCTTGTTGCGCACCTGGATGGTGAACTCAAGCGCCAGACTCGCTTTCGACATCGCCACCATCACCGTATGCAGATCCTCGAGTTTCCCCGAGGCCAGATCCTGCGCCAGCTTATCCGCTTCGGTCTGCAGCGTGTTGACCTGATCAACCGCCTGCTCGAGCGCCTGCCCGAACGATTGTGAGGCGGCTTTGGGTGAGGACTCCGTCGCCTGCATGTCGCGCAGCGACTTCAGCGGCTCGATGGTCACCAGTGGTTGGATGCGCATAATCAGACCCCAGCAGTCTTTGTGAATCCCTATCTCTTGCCTCGGATTCGCGATCCCATCCGCGTCGATCCGCGGCTAGTGTCCGCCCTACCGCCGCCCCAGCTCCAGCGCCTTGCGTGCCATGGCCTTGGTCGCATTGAGCGCCGCCGCGTTGGCTTCGTACGACCGCGTGGCCGAGATCATATCCACCATCTCCTCGACCATGTTCACGTTCGGCATCGCCACGTAGCCGTTGGCGTCCGCGTCGGGGTGCCCCGGGCGGTACGCCATGCGCGCCGGCTGCGAATCCTCGGTGACCTCGCGCACGGTGACGCCCTGCTTGCCGAGTTCCGTGGAGGCCAGCTCCTCGAATACGACCTCCTTGCGGCGGTACGGCCCGCCGCGCTCGGTGCGCGTGGTCTCGGCGTTCGCGATGTTCTCCGCGACGATATCCAGCCTGCGCCGCTGCGCGGACAGGCCCGATGCGCTGATGTCTATAGCTGAAAAGTCACCCATGGTCATATCCTCTTGTCGTTGGCGCCTATCCTGGACTATTCATACTCCATGGCGCGTCGTCGGGATCGCCGGTGCGTTGGCTCAGCGTGCTCCCGCGCGGATTATTCATGCTGTGCGCGGCTGCGCCGCGCTCCGGAATCCCTGGCCGGGCAGGCGCGCGCAGCGCGATCACGGTAGTGTGCGCGTGATCTCAACTCAGCATGAATAATCCGAGCTATGTCATCCTAAGCGTCTGCTCCGGGCGAAGTCGAGGAGAAGCGAAGGATCCCCTCCCGTGGTTGCAGGAGGTACCGGATTCCTCGCTCCGCTGCCGCTCCATGCAGAATGACACTCCCCCGCCCACAGTTCTTACTTCCTCCCCTCACTGACCGCCGACCGCAGCATGTCCAGCTTGACCTTGACGATCTCGGCGGCGGCCTCGTATTCGAGCGTGTTGCCCGCGAGGGAGGCCATTTCGCGGTCAACGTCGACGTTGTTACCGTCGGCCCGACTGGGGGTTTGGGCATCGAGCGCGGAGCGCGGGCGGATCTCGCCGACGCGCGATGCCGCAAGCAAGGGGTCGTCGCCGGCGTCCTCGAGCGCCCGCGCGAGCTGGTCGTGGAATGAGACGTCGCTGCGGGTATAGCCCGGCGTGTCAACGTTGGCGATGTTGTGGGCGATGGCGCGTTGGCGCGCGGCCGTGGCATCCAGAACCTTGCCCATGGCCGACAGCGTGACGTCCGATAGAAGATCGCGTGCCATTTGACTCCCCCGGGGCTCCACCCCGCGCGTTCAGAAGACGCGCTGCAACTCCCCGTGCTCCTCAGCGTGCAGCATCTGGCTCACCACCAGCAGGTTCAGGCCATCGTCGAGCATCTGCTTGATGCGCCTGATGCGCTGTACGTCGTTCTTCGAGTAGAGGCGGCGGCCGATGGGGTCGCGCCCCGGCTGGATGAGCCGATACTTCGTTTCCCAGAACCTGAGCTTTGGAGCTGCCACCCCGGTGATCCTGACCACCGTCGCCATCGGGTAGATGGCCATGTCGGGCGGCGCGTGCATCGTACGACGCTCCTCTCTTCGGTTGTACCGGCGGGGATTGTCCCGGCGGTTGGCGCCTCGGCCGTAGCACGGCCACTCAGCGCCGTTGAGGCTTATTCCACAGAATTACGAAGAATTGAGATGAATTTGCCTTCGGTCGAGACGCCTTCATGCTCGAAAGCGTGGGACCCGGC
>Ga0315291_10002967_pt1 | contig 21991 bp, 22 predicted proteins | sample YL17G12_20_MG_FD_203070 | JGI IMG/M metagenome (GOLD analysis project Ga0315291, IMG submission 203070) | Sediment microbial communities from Yellowstone Lake, YNP, Wyoming, USA - YL17G12_20 | ecosystem: Environmental > Aquatic > Freshwater > Lake > Sediment | place: USA: Wyoming | collected... | reverse complement strand
TAATGGTGCGGATTTACCTGGAGCACACAGCGGAAAAACCGAGCTCCATTATGCAACTTTAAAGCCTCTGAGAGGCTCCCCGATCGATCCATTATTTATTCCTCCTTGTCCATGTGGCCACAGAGCAGAGACAGGATAGCCCAGGAGATTTCCCAAACAGGGCCGACGACAAATTGCTCTTTCCAGACATCGTAATCATATCGGGTGCAATTGTACTCTTTTTAGTTGCAGGCTTCAAGATTCTTGCAACGGTCCATCACCTTTCTAATCCGCAGCTTCGTTTCCCATCATTGAACGTTTTTGACGATCCTTAGGGTCAAGGCTGCTTGCCTTCTTGAGCCGTGCCTCTACCAAATTAATTATTGCTTCGTAGACTGCATCCTGCTCGCCTTGTGTTAAACCGATAGCATCAAATATGTTGGCGTCAATTTCTCGTCGGTCAGTCATTGCAATTTCATCTATTACCACCCCTATTTCTCTCTGAAACAAGTGTTTATAATTTGGAGTGCTAATGTTAATCAATTCTGTATTTGGAATCTTGAAATCTTTAACTTCATAAACTGCTGTTTTAAGTGCACCCTCTCCAAGAGATGCAAAACCGGACATGAGTTTCCATAGTAAAACTAATGAACAATTCAAAGAAACGCCCAATTTATCCCTATTTCCAGAAAATGAAATGCCATAGAATTTATCACTTTCATAAACTGAAGGAGTGTTTAAATATACTCGGTATGATTCAAACATTGTCTCTACCCATAAAAGATCAGCAAAATCCCAATGCCCTAAGTCCCACCATCGTACTCTCCCCGCACAACTAGGTCTGTTATTGAATCGTTGTGATTCACCCCATTTTATATATTCTAGTGCTGCCGTACTTTTAAGATCCTTTCTTTCTTTATTGCACATGAAAATTTTGAATTTCAAATCCTAAGTGTCAATAATGACCTTTTTGCATTCTTTAGGACTCTTTATTATTGGTTTTAAAAATTCCTTCTCAATATGCCAAATTCTGATCTTTTCATTGTCCATGAAAAAGAACTCATTAGCTCCTGTTTTTATGCCGAATCTAACCTTAGCAATATTACCCAGGCGTACAAGTTTCCCTTTACCTTTTTCAAGAATTGTCCAGTATATTTCAGGTGCTCTTAGATACTTACCGCCCCATTTATTGCCGCCATACTTGCTTCCCTTCACAGTTAAACCAAACCTCTTCTTTATCTCCTCTGTTGTATCCTCCGGCCACTCCCAACCATCTTCCAATAGTGACTTCTGTGTAATTGGGCAGGTGCGGTATTCAGGTGTGGTCTTACGGTCGGTGGCTGCTTCGATTTCATCGAAGATGATCGGTGATAGAATATGCTCAAAGGGCACTTTGAACATGACGAACCGCGCTGTCTTGTCCAAGGCCCAATCACGGCGATCATCGGGTGACGAAAAGAGAACTATCACCGTGTTTACATCAGCCTGCGCAAAGGAGCGCTTGGCCTGGTTATCCAATACCATTTTGATGTGGCTATGTTTCAACAAAAACTCCTGCAAATCCTTTCCGTATCCAACATCGAGCCAGGAGTTTGAGGTAATAAAGCAGAACGAACCCTTTGGGTTCAGGAGAGAGAGGCCATGGAAGTAAAAATAGATATATAGGTCGCTTTTTGCGTCCAGTTTGTGCGCTGCGGTATCGGTTTCCGTTCTATAGCCAAAGAAATTCGGGAAAGCCTGGTAAACGGAGCGGGCCAATTTGGTTTTGTATTCCTTTTTGTTTTCGGACGTAACGGCCTCGCGGAAGAGATGAGGATCGGCAATGTTTTCCTGCCTCACATAAGGCGGATTGCCGATGGCGATGTCGAAGCCTTCCTTTTCACTCTCGAAGATTTCGACAAAGGCAATATCCCAGACAAAGGGGATCTGGCGAGTCGTTCTGAGAGCAGCCCGCGCCCGATCTATTTGCTCCAGGTCTTCTGTTAACGATTCTATCTGTTTCTGCCACAAAACAGAATCGAGGGCAATTTGATGAGGTTTCTCTTCGACTTTACCATCCAGTCTTAATTGGCGTTCGATAGGCCCTTCGATCTTTCTGCGGAGGGATTTGATTTCTTCTTGAACCTTATGGTGTCTTACTTCAAGGATATCCTGGAACAGACGAAGCTCTTCCCTTTTTACCTGATCGGGCGATTTGAAATGGCAATCGGGATCGTTGTCATAGAATTTCAGCTTCTCGGTTTTGAGTTTCGCAATTCGGCTTTTAATCTCTTTTGGAATGTCCCGGGCTGCCCGAATATGACCAAAATTTATCCCTCCCACCTCCTGGACAAGACTATCCCCACACCGGATCTTAAAGGTGAAATGGGGCAGGAGCGGTTCACGCCGTATATGGAGATCCTCGCTGGTCAATTCGGCATCTACCACAAGAGCAAGCCACAGACGGAGTTCAGCAACGTGGCAGGCCCAGTCCATGACGTCTACGCCGTAAAGAGATTGGCCGATGATCCGCTTTTTTCTGTCGTACGGCGTTTCTTTGATGTTGAGATGCCGATTGGCTCTCTCCTGAAGATTGTCGAGAATATGGAGCATCCCAACGAGAAATGACCCGGAACCACAGGTCTTATCCAGCACGGTCAGCTCATGCAGCCGATGATTGAGGGCTGGCCATAACTTCGCATCAGAAAATGCCTTATCCGCATCTGCTTTCTCATCGGGCTCAAGGGCAAATACGAGCTGATAGAGGAGGCTTTTGTTTTCATTTCCGAGATGATTGGAAAGATGATCTACAAGGGCAAGCCTGCACATCAGATCGATTTCAGTCCGAGGGGTGTAGAAGACTCCCGCATCGCCCCGTTCGTCCGCTTCCTCAGAAATATTAACAAGGCTTTCGTAGACCTTTCCGATCACCTCAGGATCGACCGCCACCTCCTGATCCAGGGGACTGTCTTCCGCAATGGTGAAATTATAGCGCTCAAAAAACTTGAAGATCTGCTCAAACCGGTTATCCGTCACCAGGAAATCATGTTTCGTATCGAGTTCATTTTCAGTGAATAGGCCGCCGTTCAAGAAAGGAGCTTGGGAGAGCGTGCCTTTGATCTTCCCAGGAAAATGCCTGTGGCCCCCGTGAAACTTTCTATTAAACGCTTCAAAAAACAGGACCTTGATCCATTTATTGACGAAGGAATTTGGTGGTTGTTCCACTGCCCGGTAGCTTTCCCAGAAAGTCCTCAGAAATTCTCTATCTTCTCCCAGCCACCCCTTCCGCTGAATAAAGTAGAGGAACATGCAGCGGTTGAGGAATTGCAGGGAATAGTCATGAGCCCAGGATTTTTCTTTCGTCTGCTTGGAGAGATCCTGTTGGAGAAGGGCAAAGACAATCCTGTATTCACCGAAGAACTGTTTGGTGACTGCCTCAACATCGAAGGCCTCATCATGGCGTTCCTGAATGGCTAACGGGGATAGCTCAAAAAGATCGCGTCCAATGGCCCCCAGATCAAGCAACGAAAGCCTTTCAGAAGCGGTCCGAAGCCGCTCCTCTGGACCAACGGTGATGCGCCGGAAACGACGGCGCTTTTGGGTTTCCGTTTCATACTTAATGTTAATGAAGTGCCACCTGTCCTGGGCAGAATTGGAAAAAACAAAGAGGGTATAAGGATGGTCTCGGAGAAGTCTGGAAGCAACAGGCCGTTCTTGTCCCAGCGAAAATCGATCCGATGCAAGGCGGGCATAAATCACATGGAATTCATTGTTCTCCCCACCACCAGCAAAAAGAACGGGGTCTTCGGTCAAAGCACTGGCTGCCGTGTCGGTCCATCCGTGGCGAGATAGCGGTTGGTTGACCCTTTCATAATTCAACTCAGACCAAAATAACTGTTTGAGTGGTTCCAACCCTCGAAGATTCTTGAGGAGGTCCAATACGGACTGCTGAAGTTCGATTCGAGCCATCTACCTGAATCTCCTCGATTCACTTATTGATTTGAAGGTTTTGGTGAAGGATACCCTTTTGGATTGAATTCTATGAAACAAAAACCGATTAGTCAACAATGAATTGGAAGGGTGGCCTGACCGCAATGCTTACCGCTGGCTGCGGAGGGATGTTCGCTTAAGAACGATAAAATAGAAAACCTACTCAAATCATGTCTGTTTTTTTAAATTCCCTCTTGACAATATCTCTTTTTTCTTCTATTAATAAAATTGATACGAGGGAGTATTTCGGGACGGGGATGTCTCAAAGGACATCCCCGTTTGTGCTAAAAATGGAGGATCCGATGAAGAAGGATAAGTACAATGTGGCTGTGGTAGGGGCAACCGGTGCAGTCGGAAATGAGATGGTTGCCATTCTGCAGCAGAGAAACTTTCCCGTAGACAACCTAAAACTTCTTGCTTCTACAAGAGGTGCGGGCACAAGGATGGAGTTCAAAGGGAAGTCTTATACCGTCGAGGTGCTGGACGAGAACTCCTTTTCCGGAGTAGATATCGGCCTCTTTTCTCCAGGAGGTTCGGTGAGTGAAAAGTTTGCACCTATCGCTGGCAAGGCAGGCTGTGTGGTCATCGACAACACAAGCGCCTTCCGGATGGACCCTGAAGTCCCTCTGGTGGTGCCAGAGGTAAACGCCCATGCGATCGCCCAGTATCCAAAAAAGAATATTATTGCAAATCCCAACTGTTCGACCATCCAGATGGTCGTCGTTCTGAAGCCTCTCCACGATGTGGCACGGATTAAACGAGTTGTGGTCTCAACTTACCAAGCCGTTTCAGGTACAGGAAAGAGGGCGATCAAAGAATTGGAGTTACAGGTCCTCGCCATCTACAATCAGCAGGAGGTCAAGAAAGAGGTCTATCCCCATCAGATCGCTTTCAACTGCCTCCCCCACATCGATGTCTTCTTTGATAATGGTTATACTAAAGAAGAGATGAAGATGGTCAATGAGACAAAGAAGATCATGGAGGATGATTCCATTGGTGTGACGGCTACCACCGTGAGGGTGCCGGTCTTCTATGGCCATTCGGAATCGGTCAATATCGAAACGGAGAAGAAATTGACGGTCCAAGAGGTGAGAGAGATCCTCTCGAAAGCCCCTGGTGTGGTCGTGGTAGACAACCCCAAGAAATTTGAATATCCTCTGGCCATTAACGCAGCAGGCAAGGACGAGACTTTTGTCGGAAGGATTCGGGAGGATGAATCGATTCCGAATGGAATTAATATGTGGATCGTTTCGGACAATATCCGGAAGGGCGCTGCACTCAATGCCGTCCAGATCGCTGAGATCCTGGTTCAGAAATATTTATAAAAATCTTGTTCCATTTCAAAAGTATCTGAAAAGGCCGACCTTTGGATCGGCCTTTTTTTTATCAATGCATGTAAAAAAGTATTTGTACCACGGAAGTTTACGTATCAAAATCTATTCGTTTTGTTTGACATCAAATGCATTGAAGTATTATAATGCTTTTCAGATGAAAAGAAGGAGGACATGGGCATGAGGACGACTATTGACTTGTCTGACGATCACCGAAGTGCTCTGCATTATTTGGCAGCCCGGAGAGGACTTCGAGGTTATTCGAAGTTGATTGAGGAGGCAATCGATTTGTACATCAAGCAAGGCGCGAAGAAAAAGGCTGGTATCAAAGATCTGTTGAAGATGAGAGGAACGTGGAGTGCAGAAGAAGCCAGAAAAGTCAGAAAGAGGATAGAGGAGATTGGAGGAAAGAGGTTCAATAAAGGGACAGAGAAAATAGATGTACGAAAAACGGACTTATCGAAATTTAGTCAAGACCAATGATCTTGTTAAATTTGAGGTCATTGTTAAGGAGACAGACCTTCTTCTTCGGGCGGAGAGGGACCTTTCCAACGAGACCAGAGAATCGGTATTGAAATATCGTCATCAACTCGAAACCTATATCGAAACAAACCCTGAATTTCAAAGGAGCCTCATTCCCCTAAAAGATGATCCTTATGCTCCAGAGATCGTTCGAGAGATGATCCGAACCACTCAGTTGGCCCAGGTCGGCCCAATGGCGGCTGTGGCTGGAGCAATGGCAGAATTTGTTTCAAAAGACCTGCTCCCCATCTCAAAAGAGGTGATCGTTGAGAACGGTGGGGATATCTATCTCGCTACCTCAAGAGAGCGCACCATTGGGATCTTTGCAGGCAATTCTCCTCTCAGCCTTAAAGTAGGGGTTGTGATCAGCCCCAAAGATTCCCCTCTTGGCGTTTGCACCTCTTCAGGAACGGTTGGTCCCTCCCTCAGTTTTGGAAAGGCCGATGCTGTCTGCATCCTTTCCAAATCTGGAGCGCTTGCTGATGCTGCAGCGACATCGGTTGGAAATATCGTCAAGGAAAAGAAAGATATCGAATTAGGTCTGGAGAGAGGAAAAGAGATCGAGGGAGTTTCAGGGGTGCTCATCATCGTTGGGGAAAAGATGGGCGTCTGGGGAAATGTGAAACTGACAAGGTTATAAGCTTTTCACCCCCGCCCTCCCCCATCAGAGGCTGTGTCGTAATGGGGAAATGAGGAAAAATTTAGGTAGCCGCAGCCTTTCAGGCTGCGATATTCTTAGGGAATTCTGCAACGCAGGCTAAAGCCTGCGGCTACCAATTTAATTACGACACAGTCTCTCAAGGGGGAGGGGAATATTATTTTTATTATGATCACTGTTGCTATTGCCACCCTTGGTTGTAAGGTCAATCAATTTGAATCTGAGGCTCTCATGAGTGCCTTGGAGCAGAAGGGATATGGCATCGTCCCTTTTGATGAAGGGGCGGATATCACAATTATCAATACCTGTACGGTCACTCATCGGGCTGACTTTCAATCGAGACAGATGATCCGAAGGGCTTTCCGATCCAATCCAAAGTCCCTGATCATCGTCACCGGCTGTTATTCACAAGTAGAGCCTGAGGTGATGACAAAGATCGAGGGAGTTCGATACCTTTTGGGAAATAAAGAAAAGGGGCAAATTCCTGAGCTTCTTCCACTGATGCAAAAAGACGAACTTCCACAAATTCAAGTTTCGGATATTCAGAAGGAGACGGTCTTTTGGGATATTCCTCTCCACTCTTTCCAACGTCACACGCGGGCCTTCTTAAAAATTCAGGATGGATGCGATGCCCATTGTTCTTATTGCATCGTTCCTTATGCCAGAGGTCCATCGAGAAGCCTCCCCCCAGAGAAGCTCATCGAACATCTGAGGGTATTGAAGGAGAAGCGATTTAAAGAAGTTGTGCTGACCGGAATCCACATCGGCTCCTATGGAATGGATCTTACCCCTCCTTTCCCCTTGGAGAAACTGCTCAGACGGATCGAAGAGGAGAAGATTCCTGATCGCATTCGGCTCAGTTCAATCGAGCCATTGGATTTTTCAGCCGATCTCATCTCCTTTCTCTCCCAATCGACCAAAGTCTGCCCTCATCTTCACATTCCCATCCAGAGTGGAGATGATGAGATTCTAAGATTGATGAATAGAAATTATGACCACTTTCTCCTTTTGGATCTCATCCAAAAACTCCATCAGAGCATTCCAAAACTCGCCATCGGTGCGGATGTGATTGTCGGATTTCCAGGGGAGACTGAGGAGAAGTTCGAACATACCTATGAGTTGATCAAATCCCTCCCTTTCTCTTATCTCCATATTTTTCCCTTTTCAAAGAGAAAGGGAACACCTGCCTCCCAATTTCCATGGAGGGTGGATGAGGCAGTGATTAAAAAGAGGGCTGAGAAGATGAGGGAGTTAGGGAAAAAGAAACGCCAGGCCTTCTATCATCAGTTTCTCCATCAGGAGTTGAGGGTTTTGGTGGAGGATCGAAGAGAAAAAGAGACGGGAAGATGGAAAGGGTTTTCACGCAACTACATCCCTGTATCCCTCTCCCTCGAAAGTGTCTCAGAAGGAAATCCAAATTGGATCAACCAGGAATATCCAGTGGTGGTGACTGAATTGACTGAAAAGGGTGTGGTCGGAAGTGTGGTAGAGAGGTAATATGGACGAGAAGAGATTGGCGTCATTAAAAGAATTAGAAGGACGTCTCAATTATCCATTTAATGAAATCGGATGGCTGGATAAAGCCTTCACCCATCGGTCTTTTATCAATGAGATAGATTCCTCGGAGACACAATCCAATGAAGTCTTGGAATTTCTTGGCGATGCTGTCCTCAACCTTGCGGTCAGTCGGATGCTCCTCCAGAAATTTCCAGAGTCTCGAGAAGGAGCCCTTTCGATGTGGAGGTCACACCTCGTCAAACAGAGCTCTCTTGCATTCCTTTCGAGGGAACTTCGTTTGGAAGAACATCTCCTTCTTGGAAAGGGAGAACTGTTAAATGGCGGAATGAAAAAATCCTCTATCTTGGCCAATGCCTATGAAGCTTTAATCGGGGCCATCTTCATGGATTCAGGATTCCATCAGGCCTTAGAGATCATCCAAAACCATTTCGAACCTTATCTCCAAATTCAAACCTCACCCGTACTATTTAACGATTATAAAAGCCTTCTGCAAATACATTCCCAACAATCTCTTGGACTCCCTCCTCAATATAGAGTATTAAAGGAATCCGGGCCAGACCATGATAAACGATTTCAGGCCTCTGTAGTCATCAGTGGTGAAGTGAAGGGAATCGGATGGGGCAAGACCAAAAAAGAGGCTGAGCAGGAAGCAGCTAAAAAAGCCTTGGAAGAGCTTAAATTGTCAAATGACAAAGTTCAAAGTTCAAATGAAATCTAAATGGCAAAGGTCAAAGCTCATCCTTCGCCAAGCTCAGGATGGTGCTGTCCTGAAAAGTATTATGTATGAACAAATCATGGTGAGCCTGTCGAACCATGAAATTTGGAATTTGACATTGATTTGACATTTGGATTTTGAAATTTGACATTTGAGGTCTTATGATCCCATTAATCATTCCCATCTTTCTTCCCTATCTGGGTTGTCATGAACAGTGTCTTTTCTGTAACCAGAAAGCAATGGTTACAGGACTCCCCTCCCCATCTTCCGTTCGGAGTTTCATCGGGGCCTCTCTTAAAAAGATTCCTTCAGATAAAAAGTATAGAGAGAAACAGATTGCTCTCTACGGTGGGAGTTTCACAGCGATCGCTAAAGAAGACCAAACCCGTTATCTAAAAGAGATTCAACCCTTCCTCGATTCTCATTTGATTGATTCGATTCGCATCTCCACCAGACCCGATGCCTTGGATGAGGAGATTATTCACCTACTCAAAGAGTATAGAGTAAAAACCATAGAGCTTGGAGCTCAATCAATGATCGATGAAGTTCTCCTTCTTTCCAAGAGAGGCCATTCTGCAGAGGATACCATCTCTGCCGTCTCAAGGTTAAGACACTGGGGTATCGTGGTAGGCATTCAATTAATGATTGGTCTTCCAGGTGATACGTTCGATCGTTTTCTAAAAACTCTCGATCAGATCATCAATCTCAAACCCGATTTCGTCAGGATCCATCCCACACTCGTGCTCAAAGAAGCCCCTCTCGAAAATCTGTGGAGGGAAGGAAAATATTCTCCCCTGCCTTTGGATGAGGCGATTCAATGGCTTAAAAGAGGACTTCTCAAATTGGAGAGAGCGTCCATTCAAGTGGCCCGGGTTGGACTTCAGCCAACCAAGGATTTAGAGAGAAACTTCCTTGCAGGGCCTTATCATCCTGCTCTTCATCAACTTATCGATTCAGAAATCTTCTTTGATATGGCAAAACATCTTCTTAAAATCTCTCCGAATGGGTCTCAAGCTTTCTTTCAATGTAATCCCAAAGAGGTCTCAAATCTGAGGGGCCAAAGGAATGAGAATCTTTCTAAACTCAAGGAGCACTTCAAACTTAGCGAGATCTTGATTCGCGAAAGAAAGGAATTGCCAAGGGGATGTCTGGTGATTCAGACCCAAACAGGAGAGGTATCGATTCACAGAAAGTCTTTTGATTCTAATCTTAAGTAGGTGACACGTTGGGGTCATGCACGAGACCCCTTGTCCCCCCTTGTCTGCCTTGTCTCTCTTGTCTCTCATATGTAACTGAACAAGTTCTTAATTTTCCTAAGAAATCATTGAAATCAATAGATATTTTCGGTATAATCGCACCACTTTAATAATTATGCCGAGTTATCTTTTTTGGAGAGTTCTGCCAAGGAGTATAATGTAAAATGTGGAGAATTTTTTTTGTAGTCTTCTTTTTCTTATTAATGGCTTGTGGACCGAAGCACCGGATCGTCATCGAAGAGAGGATGGCTCCTCCTGAAAAGAAAGAGGTAACAAAGGAGGTGGTCGAGGAGGTAGCCAAGGAGGAGAGCAAGGAAGAGAAGCCGGCTCCTCCAGAAAAGATTGAAAAGCGGGAGAGTAGAGGGGTTCAATATGGGATTGCCTCCTGGTACGGGAGCGATTTCCATGGAAAACCAACTTCGAGTGGCGAGATCTATGATATGTATCAACTCACCTGTGCCCATAATACCTTTCCTCTGGGCACCACGGTGATGGTCACCAATCTGGAGAATGGGAAGTCCCTTGAACTGAAGGTGAACGACCGGGGCCCTTTTGTTAAGGATAGGATTATCGACCTCTCCTATGCCGCTGCCAAGATTTTAGGAATGTGGGAGAAAGGAACGGCTTATGTCAAAGTAGAGGTCATCGGTCCGTTGATCGAGCAAGTTCAGCGATTCACCCTACAAGTGGGTTCCTTCATCGATGAAATCAATGCCAAGAAATTAGCTGATGAGTTGAAAAAAAGTTTTGAGAATGTCTACGTGACGACTGTGGAGACTCTCACCCAGAAATATCATCGGGTCAGAGTGGGACAATTCGAAACCAGGGAATCGGCCTTAAGCATAGCAGAAAAACTCTCCCAGATGGGTTTTAAGGTATTGGTGACGAGCCGATAAAAACAGTTCGGAGTCTTGAGTTCACCTGCCTGCCGGCAGGCAGGGAGTTCGGAGTAAGAAATATTTAACAACAGACAACAAACCAAGTAAAAATAGAGGACATCAGATGTTGTCTAAGAACCTGTAGGTTGTGAAGGGGGGCTTTTTCTTCTATAATAATGCTTTAAGAAACTTTCTCTTGAAAGGAATTTCGTTCTGAAGATCAAAACCATTCTCCTCATCTCTCCCATTCTCTTCCTCATCCTTTTAGGAATCAATATTGTCTTTGTCGGCTCTCGACCTCCACAGAAGGTCAACCAATTGATCATCAGTTCGATCGGCGATGCCTCCTTTCTCAATCCTATCCTTTCTCAAGACTCGGCCTCCAGTGATATCAACGGCTTTATTTTCAATGGACTGATCAAGTATGACAGAGATCTTCAAAACTTAATTGGAGATTTGGCGGAGACCTGGAAGGTCAGGGAAGGTCAGGAACCTGAGATTACCTTCTTCCTCCGAAAAGGTATCCTCTGGCATGACGGGAAGGAATTCACTGCCCATGATGTAAAGTTCACTTACGAAAAGATCATGGATGAGAAGACCAATACTGTCCGGCGAAGCAGCTATGAATTAGTTAAAAAGGCCGAGGTGTTGGATCCATATACTTTCAGAGTCACCTATAAACAACCCTTCTCCCCGGGGTTAGAGAGCTGGGGGATGGGAATCATTCCAAAACACCTTCTCGAAAAAGAGAATATCAATACGACTTCGTTTAATCGTAAACCCGTTGGGACAGGACCATTCCGGTTTGTGGAATGGGTGACCGATGAGAAGATTGTCGTGGAAGCGAATTCTCAATATTTTGAGGGGAGACCAAATTTGGATCGTATCATCTACAGGATCATTCCTGAAACCGCTCTTAGTGAGATGGAAATCCTCACACAAGGAGTCGACTATTCGGGCATCTATCCATACCAATTTCAACGAATGACCCGAACCCCATTTCTGAAAACCTACTCCCAGCCGAGCCTCGGATATACCTACATTGGATATAACCTGAAAAACGATTTCTTCAAGGATAAACGCGTCCGTTGTGCCTTGACCTATGCGATCAACCGCGAAGAGATTGTCCAATATGTCCTCTATGGGCTGGGGACCGTGGCATCCGGGCCCTTTCCCAACCACCTCTGGTATGCAAACCCAAAGGTAAAACCCTTTCCCTACGATCCTCAAAAAGCCCGTCAGCTTCTCTCTGAGGCGGGGTGGGAGGATATGAACGGAGATGGAATTTTAGAAAAAGATGGGAAACCATTCCGTTTTACCCTCCTTACCAACAGCGGTAATGATACTCGCAGGGATGTGGGGGTCTTAGTTCAGAGACAGCTTCGGGAGATAGGAATTGATGTCAAATTTGAACTTTATGAATGGAGCGTCTTTCTCAAAGACTTCATCAATGCAAAGCATTTCGATGCCTGTATTTTGGGTTGGAGCCTCTCTGTTGACCCGGACGCCTATGAGATCTGGCACTCCAGTCAGATCGAGAAAGGATTTAATTTTGTCTCCTACCAAAATCCTGAGATCGATCGGCTCTGGGAAGAGGGGAGGAGGGAATATGACATCGGGAAGAGAAAACAGATTTATTGGCGAATTCACGAATTGATGGCTGAAGATCAACCCTATACTTTTCTCTATGTCCCTTTAGGCATCTCTGCCCTTCAGAAGAGATTTTTCCTAATGGAAAAAGACTGGACAGGCAGGGAAACACTCAATGAAATTAAAATGGAGAAAGCCGGTTTGATGTACGATCTAATCAAATGGTATGTACCGAGGGGGATCGTTTTAGAAAGATAGAGTTAAACATCATTGAAAATTGTAAAATGCAAATTGAAAAATTCAAATTGGTTGAATTAAACTGTTGAGCCTTTTTCATTTTGCATTGTTAATTTTGTAATTTGCATTGAGGAATTTCAAAGATTATGGCTCAATACCTTTTTCGACGCCTCCTCTATACCCTGATCACTCTTATCGGGATCAGCATCCTTTCTTGGGTGATCATTACCCAGGCCCCCGGAAGCCCAATTGCTCTGACCCTCGACCCCAAGGTCTCACCCAAGATCATTGAACAGATGGAGAAGAATTACGACCTGGATAAGCCCGTCTACCAACAATACTTTCTATGGCTCAAACGCCTTTTCAACGGGGAACTATACTCCTTCAAAGATGGAAGGCCGGTGATGAAAAAGATTGGTGAAAGGATCTGGAATACACTCCTTCTCAATCTCGTGGCTATCATCATCATCTTCTCACTCGCAATCCCTCTCGGCATCTTTTCAGCAAAACGACAGTACAGCTTCTTGGACAATCTGGGAACATTCGGAGCCTATCTGGGAATCTCCATTCCGAGTTTCTGGCTCGCCTATCTTCTTATCCTCGGAACGGTCAAACTTTTTGGCTATCCTGTCCTCGGGATGAGATCCTTTGTGACAGAGGACTTCACAACGACCGAGATGATCCTTGATCGCCTTTGGCACCTGATGCTTCCCTCGATCATCCTTGCCATCGGAGGCATTGCCGCCCTCTCAAGATATACTCGCTCAAGCATGCTCGAGGTGATCCGACAGGATTATGTCCGCACTGCCAAGGCTAAAGGACTTCCAGAGGAGACCGTCTATTATAAACATGCCCTACGGAATGCACTGCTTCCCATTATCACTCTCTTCGGATTTCTCATCCCGGGACTCATCGGTGGTTCTATCATTATGGAGACCGTCTTTGCATGGCCTGGGATTGGACGATTGGCTTATCAAGCCGTCCTCGCCAGGGACTATCCTGTGGTGATGACGATTAATACAATTACAGCTGTGCTCGTGCTCATTGGAAACTTTGTGGCAGATATACTTTATGGGATCGCAGATCCAAGAATTCGATATGGATAAACAAGATTTGAAACACAAATAAAATAATGTGGGAAGGTTATGATCGTTTAGAACCTGCCTACCGGCAGGCCCTGAACCTATCATGGTACAGGGCAGGCAGGCGTTTTGATCGTTTGACGAAATTAACGATCTAAACGAAATTAACGATCCAAACGATTAAAGATGGAATCTCAAGTTAAAACCTTTTGGCGCTATTTTAAAAGGAATCGGCTGGCGGTTGGAGGCATGGCCATGATTTTGGTCACCTTCCTGATCGCAGGCTTTGCTTCAGTTCTCGCCCCTAACGATCCCGGAAAGACAGAAGTTTCTCTCAAATTGAAACCTCCTTCCTTCGAGCATTACTTAGGGACAGACCAGTTGGGCCGGGATGTCTTCAGCCGGATGCTCTATGGGTCCAGAGTCTCTCTATCGGTCGGATTCGTCGCCGTTGCTATCTCCATTCTAATTGGGATCTTGGTGGGAGCGGTGGCGGGATACTATGCTGGATGGGTGGACTCTTTTGTGATGCGCTTTGTTGATATCATGCTTTGTTTTCCTTCTTTTTTCCTCATTCTGACGGTTGTTGCCCTTCTGGGCCCCAGTCTCTTCAAGGTCATGGTTGTCATCGGAATCACATCGTGGATGGGAACCTCTCGGTTCGTCCGGGCGGAATTTCTTTCTCTGAGAGAGCGCGATTATGTCCAGGCCGCCAAAGCCCTTGGGGTAAAGGATTCCAGGATCATCTTTCGACACATCCTCCCCAATGCGTTGGCCCCGGTCTTCGTCACTGCTACACTCGATGTGGCCACAGCGATTCTGGTCGAGGCTGGCCTCAGTTTCCTGGGATTCGGAGTCCAGCCCCCTGCCCCCAGTTGGGGAAACATCCTCACCGAAGGGAGGACATACATCTTCGATGCCTGGTGGTTGACTATCTTCCCAGGGCTAGCCATTCTTATCACGGTTCTCTCTTTCAATCTTTTGGGGGAAGGATTAAGGGATGCACTCGATCCAAGGCTTCGGGGAAGAAGGTAGTTAAAGGCAATGACAAATGTCAAAGTTCAAATGAGATGCCGAAACAAGTTCGGCATGACAAGAATGTCATTCTGAACTCGTTTCAGAATCCCGTTTTGGATTTTGTCATTTGAAATTAGTGAGAACCGGATAATGAACTCTTTAAAAACGAATCCTCTTTTAGAAATCCGTTCCCTTTCCACTCATTTTTTCACAGAAGAAGGAGTGGTCAGGGCCGTGGAAAATGTGAGTTTTGAAATTCATCCTGGAGAGATCCTGAGCCTCGTGGGCGAATCCGGATGCGGGAAGAGCGTGACCGGCCTCTCCATTTTGAGGCTCATCACCAGTCCACCCGGCCAAATCGTCAGCGGCGAGATCCTCTTCAATGGCAGGAACCTATTGCAGTTAAAAGAAAAGGAGATGGAGCGGGTGAGAGGAAATGAGATCTCTATGGTCTTTCAGGAACCGATGACCTCTCTCAACCCAGTCTTTACGATTGGAGACCAGATCATGGAGACCCTTCTCCTCCACCAGTCAGGATCGACCCGTACCGGGAAGCTGGATAAAACAGAGGCCAGAAGAAGAACCATGGAGATGTTGGATCGGGTGAAAATCCCTTCTCCTGAAATGAGAATCGATGCCTATCCCCATCAGTTGAGCGGAGGGATGAGACAAAGGGCGATGATCGCTATGGCTCTCTCCTGTCAACCTAAACTTCTCATCGCTGATGAGCCTACGACCGCTCTGGATGTGACCATTCAGGCTCAGATCCTTCACCTGCTCAAAGAGATCCAGAAGGGGATGGGGATGGCCGTGATGTTGATTACACATGACCTGGGAGTGGTTTCAGAGATAGCCGATCGGGTAGCGGTGATGTACGCAGGTCGAATGGTGGAGGTTGCACCCATCGAAGGCCTCTTTGGTCAGATGCGCCATCCCTACACCAAGGGGCTTCTCGACTCCATCCCTCAATTACAGGAGAAGAGAAAGAGACTGAATGCGATCCCAGGTCAGGTTCCGAACCCTATGGATCTACCCGTGGGTTGCAAGTTCCATCCAAGATGTTATCTGATGATTGAAGAATGTAAAAAGGAAGAACCTCCTCTCTTCCAGATCAATGGGAATCACTACAGTCGATGCATTCGATGGAAAGAATGTTGTTAAAAGAGAAAATGTCAAATGTCAAAATCAATCAATAACCCCCCTCGCCCCCCTTTAGCAAAGGGGGGTTGGGGGGATTTGGAATTTGAGCTTTGGCATTCCTTTGACATTTATTCACCTTTGGTTCATCACTTCGTGCGAACTTTGAAATTTGGAATTCTGATATGCCACAAGACAACTTTTTGATTCAGGTCCGTGATCTAAAAAAATACTACTACAGGGAGCGGATCTTCTCTTCCGATAAGAAGCCGACCCGTGCAGTCGATGGCATTTCCTTCTCTATCCGAAAAGGAGAGACACTCGGATTGGTGGGAGAGAGTGGTTGCGGAAAGACCACTATAGGCAAATCGATCTTGAGATTGATCGAACCGACCTCTGGCCAGATCTTCTTTAAAGACCAGGATATCCTCTCTCTCGATCGGAAGGCCATGAGAGGATTAAGGCCCTTCATGCAGTTCATCTTTCAGGATCCCTATGAATCCCTCAATCCCAGGATGAAGGTGGGAGAGATCGTAGGAGAGGGTATGGAGGTCCATCGATTTGCCCAAGGGAAAGAGAAGATTCGAAGAGTCTCGGACCTTCTGGAGAAGGTAGGCCTCTATCCCCAGGATGCCTTTCGTTATCCTCACGAGTTCAGCGGTGGACAGCGCCAGAGGATCGGAATTGCCAGGGCCATCTCACTCAATCCAGAATTGATCGTCGCGGATGAACCCGTTTCTGCTTTGGATGTCTCCATTCAGGCTCAAATTCTCAACCTCCTGATGGATTTAAGAGATCAATTGGGCCTCACCTATCTCTTCATCTCTCATGATCTTCGGATCGTCAAACATATTAGTGATCGAATTGCCGTGATGTATATGGGGAAGATAGTGGAGATGGCCAATGGGGAAGACCTCTTCCGTCGGTCCTTACACCCCTATACTCAGGTCTTGCTCGCTGCCATCCCGAAATTGACCCCCCAAAAAAGAGAAGAAGCTCTTGTGAAAGAGGAACATCGTCCCATCCTCTCGGAAGGAGGTTGTATTTTCCAGTCCAGATGTCCCCACCCGAGAGAGAGGTGCCAAATGGAAGAACCTCTGCTCTTAGATGAGGGGGATGACCACTTCGTCGCCTGCCATTTCTTATCCTAATACCTATACCCTTTTTCAACTCTGAGCAAGCTCCTTGACCGAAGACCGGGGAGAAGTCGAAGGGTGTCCTATACATTTTTAAATTTTTTTAAATTTTTGTTGACTTATTCAAACGCAATTATTAGACTGCATCAAAGCCCGCACCCAATGAGTCACTCAAGCTTACCAGATCATCTAAAAATCAGGCTGAATAAGTTATTATACAGAAAGGGGTTCCTATGAAAAATAAGATACCTGATGACATCCTAAAAGACATTTTTCAAAAAAAATTAAAGAAGAAGAACATCGATGGAGACGTCTATCAGAAACTTAAGAAGATGATCCTCTCTGGCAAGATAAAGGATGGGCAAAGGTTAGTCCAAGAAGGAGTTGCTCTTCATTTCAATGTGAGCAGGCAGACTGTCCGCAATGCTTTTCTTCAATTGGAAAAGGATAAGTTGATTATCAATCGATATAGAAAGGGAGCCTGTGTTTCTTTCAAAGCCTAAACTTCTGGATCCCCGATACAGGAATTGCCAGAGAGTGCATGTGTTCAGCGACACAACACCGCCAGCTGATCTGGATCCAGCTTAATGACGATACGTTCGCTCACCGCATACGGAGTGCGAACTTCGCCCTTGGCACGAATCAGGTGGTTTTTGATTTTCAACTGATAATCGATCAACTCGCCTATATAGGATGCTCTGACCACCTCTGCCTCATAGAGGTTGGGCTCGTGCGGAGTGGTCTCAGCTTCTGCCGGGGATAAAAATTTTATGCTTTCAGGTCGTATCGCTACATCCACCTCATCGCCTTTCTTAAGCTCGCGGCCGCGGCCGGTGAGCGTGACACCATCATCGGTGGTAACTTCTGCACAGTCTTTATCGAAGCGGGTAACTCTGCCGTGGATAAAATTGGTCGTGCCCATAAAGCCAGCGACAAATTTATTGGCCGGTTTGGAGTAAATCTCCAACGGTATGCCGAGCTGCATGATCCTGCCCTTTTCAAGGACTGCGATCCTGTCAGAGATGACCATCGCTTCGGTCTGATCGTGGGTGACGTAGATGGTCGTGATCCCCGCCTGCTTGTGGATCTGGGCGATTTCGAAGCGCATCTGCTCTCTGAGCAGGGCGTCGAGGTTGCTGAGCGGCTCATCGAGAAGCAGGATATCCGGTTCCAGAACCAACGCCCGTGATAGAGCCACTCTTTGCTGCTGACCGCCGCTCAGTTGACGGGGATAACGGTCTCCAAAACCCTCTAACTGGACGAGGGACAGAGCACGCTCCACCTTCTGACGAATCTCGATCTTGGATAGCTTCTTAATCTGAAGGCCAAAGGCCAGGTTCTGAAATACTGTCATATGGGGCCATAGGGCATAGTTTTGGAAGACCAGTCCGATCCCCCGCTTCTGTGGAGGAATTTCGGTGATTTTGCGATCCCCGAGGTAGATATCACCACTGTCGGGCTTGACGAACCCTGATACACACCTCAGGACAGTCGTCTTCCCACACCCCGAAGGCCCGAGCAGAGTCAACAGTTCCCCCTCTCGGACTTCGAGACTCAGATCGTCTACGGCTTTCACTTTGCCGTATTTTTTTACGATGCGTTCCAAGTGCAGTGGAGGCATTGAATCCATTCCTCCTGAAAACAAGAATGAACCGCGTCAGCCCATCCCACCCACATACTCGGCCTTGAGCACCTTCTGGATCAGCGTCATGAATAGGATGCTGGGGATAAGCAAGATGATAGCGATCACTGAAGCAAACTGCATGTTGTACCCGCTGGACGAGTAGAGTGTCATCGGCAGGGTGTTCACGAAAGGAAGGCCGATAAAGAAGGTCCCCGTGAACTCATCCAGAGAGGTGATGAACACGAATACGGAACTGGCCAGAAGTCCAGGTGCTGCCAACGGCAGGGTGATGTGAAAAAATGTGTAAAGGCTGCCAGCACCCACGCTGTGCGCAGCTTCTTCCAGGTAGCTGGGGATGGATCGAAAGGTGGCGCTGGTGATCCAGACGCCAAAAACAAGGCCCACTAAAATGTGCACAAGGATGACCCCCTGAATGGTGCCGGCCAGACCCCAACGGGTGAAGATGTGCAGGAGATTAACGAAGATAGGTTGCTGTGGAAAGGCATTGGGCATCAAGAAGAGAAACATAATAAAGGCGCCAAAAGGGATGCGATACTTGGCCAGTGCGTACCCTGCGGGGATGGCAATGAGCATGGAGATGATGACGACCACAACAGCGATCAACAGGCTCAGAAGAAAGGCCGGCACGATGCTGATGGCTCCGATGGCCAAACTCGTGTGCAATCCCAGGGCCTGCTTCCAATACTCCAAGCCCACCTCCTGGGGCAGGGTGTTGGGCCAATACCAGCGGTGAGCGATGGACCAGATGAAGAGGCTCATCATCGGTCCCACGATGATCAGGAAGACCAGCACGAGCATGACGATCTCAGCTGTAAGGATCAGAATGCGCTTGACAGACATGTTCACCTCTCGCTGGCTTGTGAACCGGTCACCTTTTTCACCGATGACTTCAGATAATAGACCGCTGTGGCCAGGACCAGAAGGTAGGAGAAGACGCCCAGCGTATTGGCGACACCGAAATCTCGAAAGTAGTTGATGCGATGGGCGATGTCGACCGTGATGGTGGTAGGGATCTTCCCTCCGATCAACATGTAGGGCAAGGTAAAGGTACCGACGATCTGGGAATAGACAAGGACGAGAGCGACCAGGATGCTCGGACGATTCATCGGGATTAAGACACGAGTGATGACCCTCATCAGGCCCGCGCCGCAGCTGCGAGCGGCTTCGATGTAGCTGTTGTCGATCATCTGGAAACCGCCGTGAATAATCAGGACGGAGAAGGGAATCATCTTCCAGACGAACCCGAAAGTCAGTCCATAGAAGTTAAAAAGCTGAAGAGGGTTTTTGATGTCGACCATCCCCACCTTAGCCAGGGTCAGGTTAAGCAATCCATGGGGAGCAAGAAAGGTGGTCATCATCTGGGCGACGACCACAAAAGGGATGAAGATGGGCACTCTGTACAATCCTCCCAGTACTCGAGAAATAGAGCTCTGTCGTAAGCGAAGATAGACAGCCAGAAGGATGGCCAGTCCAGCAGAGACTGCTGTGCTGAAGACCGTGACTACAAAGGTGAAGCCGATGTCCTTGAGATAGAGGTCCACCGTCTTCTGGTAGTTCTCAAAGGAAAATTGTCCCTGGCTATTGATGAAGCTCCGGGTGATGGATGAAAAAAAGGGGTAACCATACATGAGAAGCATGAAGGTTAGCGCTGGGAGAAGGAGTAAAAGGTAAGGAGGGAGAGAAACCTCCCTCCTTACGACTTGCTTTGCTTGCACGGCTACTTGACCCACTTCTCGTACGACTCCAGCATGGCGCTAAAGTATTCGCCCAGAGGGAAGGGGCGTCCCTTCTTGGCAAGGTCGGCGGGGGTAACGTCCTTATAGATCTTATTGAATGTTTCAGGTGGGATCGCTCCCTTCAGATGGGAGCCGTCGATCCCGGGATACCAGTTGAAGCGCATGACGATTTCTTTGGCCTGGGTTTCCGGGCTGGTGACGAACTCGACGAACCTCTTGGCTTCCTTTGCATGGGCCGCCTTCTTGAAAATGACGAAGTACATCGGCTGGCCGGGCATACCGGGCTCAGGGAGAATCATCCTGGTCTTGGGATCCAGCTTGCCTTCGTTCATGAAGGTGAAGAACATATCCACCCAGACAGGACCCATCCAGATCTCCCCCCGGTTCAAGGCATCCAAGGTACCAACGTTGCCTCCTGTGATGGTCACATTTTTGTTGAACTCCCCTAAATCTTTGAAAGCCTGCTCCCATGTGGCTGCTTCGGCCTTATCAAAGGGGCCGGTAACCGCATACTTTTCGTTTTTGCCCGTCTTCCAGTATACCCAGCCCACGGAAAAGGCCACGCCGGACATGCCGCCTTTGATCCCGTTGTAACCAAACTTGCGGGGATTCTGTTTGACCCATTCTACCAGATCAGCATAATTCTTAGGTGGATCCTTCACGAAATCAGGATTGTAGGCAAGGGCTGTCTGGCTGTGGAACATGGGCATCACGTACCCTTCCACTGAAACACCCAGGGAGCTCTTGGCAAAGGGAGACGTGACGTACTTCCAGGTGCTGAGCTCTTTGGCGTAGGGCAGGAGGAGGTCTTTTCCTTCAGCCCATTTCATGAACATCTGGTGGACCATGGCCACGTCGACATCCCAGGTTGCCTTCTTGGACTCGGCCTCCGCCGAGATCTTCTCGAAGATCAGTCTTGAGCCCGCATCGCCAGGTCCGGTATGCACCGTCATCAAGGAGACGCCGGGATACTTTTTGGAGAATGCAGGACCGAGCACATTCTGTCCCAGCGCCAGCATGTTGACGTCGCCCGCTGTCATGTAGACCAGCTTGATGGGTGCGGGTGCTGCATTGACTTCCTCTTGACCTCCCACAACAAGGAGGCCGATTACCCCGAGGACGAAAAGGCAAACCAAAATAAATCTTTTTGGACTCATATGAACCTCCTTTCTTAAAAAGTATTTTATGGATCAACATAAATTGATCTACCTTATTTCTACTGCAATCTCGAGAAACTGTCAAGCTATTTAAAGGGATTCGAGACCTTTTATTTCCATTAATACATCCCTCAATATTTAGTGCCGGAATTCAGAGGCAATCACCCTTCCACCCTTCCAATTCTCATTGACACCCCTTTCCTAATTTAGTACCCTATCATTGAAATTGAGGCCATCCGTTATTAACCTCTAACCCAAAGGTGGCTATATGGTCTGGAGATGAGTTTAGACCCCATTTCTGAAAAGGGAATGGGGTTTTGTTTTTAAAAATCAATAAGGGTATAGGGAGAAAAATATGGAATCCATGGTTAAGACAAAAAATGTTGGAAGAGCAGAGGCAATTTTGCGCTCTATCATAGGAATCATTT
>Ga0315291_10002966_pt1 | contig 21994 bp, 14 predicted proteins | sample YL17G12_20_MG_FD_203070 | JGI IMG/M metagenome (GOLD analysis project Ga0315291, IMG submission 203070) | Sediment microbial communities from Yellowstone Lake, YNP, Wyoming, USA - YL17G12_20 | ecosystem: Environmental > Aquatic > Freshwater > Lake > Sediment | place: USA: Wyoming | collected... | reverse complement strand
AGGATGGCTATGCGCCGGCACACATCATCCCCGCCCACAACAGGACTGTTGTCATCAATACCAAAAAGGGCATCGTGAACAATCATCTCAACACAATTGACTGGAAGTATGGTCTGAACCCTGTTCATCTCTATGAAGACGACCCGCCCATCAACTGGCAGGTTTACAGACCAAAGGGAAAATACCGGGTCCTTGACAGGATTTATCCGGAAGGCGTGAAGATTCCCGGAATTTTTATCGGAAAGAACATCATCCACCTGCCCACGGTAAAGACACATGTCTTCACCACCATTACCGGCGCAATGAAGAACGCCTTCGGCGGGCTCCTCTCGGAAAGACGCCACTGGACTCACAGCGTTATTAACGAGACCCTGGTCGACCTCCTCATGATTCAGAAGGAGATTCATTCAGGCATCTTTGCTGTGATGGACGGAACGATTGCAGGCGACGGCGCCGGTCCGCGCGCCATGGTGCCACACGTCAAGAATTTCCTCCTCGCCTCCGCCGACCAGGTTGCCATTGACTCCGTCAGCGCCAGGATGCAGGGATTTGACCCGATGTCCCTTGATTTTATCCGACTCGCCCACGAGGACGGGCTCGGCGTTGGAGACCCGCGGGAGATTGAGATTGTCGGCGAGGACATCTCCGGCGTTAATTTTCATTTCCACGGGCAGGAGGAAACGCTTGCCTCGCGCGGGCAGAAGTTAATCTACCACGGATGTCTGCATCCGCTGGAGAAAATCCTCCTGCGCTCACCCATTGTCCCTTGGTCATACGTCGCCTCGCGCCTTTACTATGACATCTACTGGTATAACTTTATCGGCAAAAACCGCGTGCGTGCGATTATGGGCACAGAATGGGGAAAATTGTTTGAGGAGTATGAACTGTCTCATTATAAAAAAACTCATGGACAGCATCCGAAGACAGGCGGTTGAATGATAAATCCTGGGCGTGTTAAAAAAATATAAATCTTAATGGAGTGGGAATGTGAATCTGAAAGACCTTTCGCCGAGTCAGATTGAGGAGCTGGTGAGAACGGTGACGGCACGTGTGGCGGAGCGGCTTGCAAGCGAGGGAAAGCCCGCCGGCTCGCCTGTAGCGGTCACAGCCGCCTCATGTCCAATTGTCAGTTCGGGAGCCCCCTGCACGGGGTGCGGGGAGTGCGCCGCGAAAAATCCAGCCGCCGTGAAGTCCATCATCGGGGCAGGCGCTGACCGCATCGGGTCTCAGACGGCGGGCGGGCCAAGGGATATCGCCCCACTAATTGACCACACCCTCCTCAGACCCAACGCCACGGACAGAGAAATCGAAAAACTCTGCAAGGAGGCAAAGGAGTATCATTTCGCCTCGGTGTGCCTGAACTCTGCCTATGTCCCGCTTGCCTCACACATGCTGGCAGGAAGTGGGGTTAAGGTTTGCACCGTGGTGGGCTTCCCGCTCGGCGCCATGAGCACAGAGGCAAAGGCGTTCGAGACGCGCGACGCCATTGCAAAAGGGGCGGATGAGATTGACATGGTTATCAACGTGGGCAAACTGAAATCCGGCGATTATGAATACGTATTGGACGATGTTCAGTCTGTTGTGCGAGCGGCACAGGGACGCTGTGTCAAGGTGATTCTGGAGACTGCCTCGCTGACGGATGATGAAAAGGCGGCGGGATGCATCATTACCAAGGCGGCAGGGGCGGATTATGTCAAGACATCAACAGGGTTTGGAGCCGGCGGCGCCACGGTGGAGGATGTTGCCCTCATGAGGCGCATTGTGGGACCAAAAATGGGGGTCAAGGCGGCGGGGGGCATCCGCACTGCAGAGGAGGCGCAGAAGATGATTGAAGCCGGGGCAACGCGCATCGGGGCAAGCGCCTCCGTGGCAATTGTGCGCGGCGGGAAATAAACTTAGACGGGCGCTGGCAGTTCGTAAGGAGTTGTGAACAATTTTTCATTATTTATAATTATTTTTCTTGCCCGGCATAGAACATTTTTCCCATAATCACTTTTTATTGAACATACCCATTATGGGCAGTGGTGCATGCACTTTTCACGAATAGCCTGGAGATTTTTCCTCCCACTCCTGGCAGTTTCCATTTTACTATTCATCACAGGATGGTGGACAGCGGGAGCGGTCTTTATTTTTGGCGCCTTCTTCATACTTTATTTCTTCCGAGACCCTGAGCGCATACCGCCCAGCGAGAAAGGGGCGCTGGTTTCGCCGGCGGATGGCAGGGTTGATGTGGTAGAGGAGGTGGAGCATTCCCCCTTCCCTGGCGGCAAGGCGGTCAAGGTGGGGATTTTTCTTTCCATATTTGACGTCCATATCAACCGCGCCCCTGCCGATGGGCGCGTTATGGAGACAAGTCACCGTTCCGGCGGTTTCATGAGCGCCATGAGGAAAAAATCCTCCGAGGCGAATGAGAGCAATTTGATTGTGTTTGAAACCCCGCAAGGCACGATTTGTGTTCGGCAGATTGCCGGACTGATTGCGCGGCGGATTGTCTGCAACCTTAAAAAGGGAGACCATGTCCGCCGGGGCGATAAAATCGGTCTCATCTGCTTTGGCTCCCGGACGGAAGCCTTCCTGCCATCAAACGCCCTCATCAAGGTCAAACCGGGGATGAGGGTAAAGGGCGGTTCCTCCATCATTGCCTTCCTGCCGAATACAGACAGCGATGGAGCATCTCTAAGCCATGAGGAATAATTCGTGAGAAAGGTATATATTCTTCCAAATCTCTTTACGGCGGCCAGTCTTTTCTGCGGGCTGTTATCCATCACACATGTCTTCAGAGGGGATTATGAGGTCGCATGTTATCTCATCCTCATATCCGCCCTGCTGGATGGTCTGGACGGGAAGATGGCGTATCTGACGCGGACACAGAGCGCCTTTGGGTTGCATTTCGATTCCCTTGCCGACCTTGTTGCCTTCGGCGTTGCCCCTGCAATGCTGATTTACTCCTGGATGCAGGCAATCACCACAATCGGGACGGGAAAGGTGGCGACGGGTGTGGCGTCGCTCTTTGTCATCTGCGGGGCGCTCCGCCTTGCGCGCTTCAACGTCCAGGCGTTAAGGGAGGAAAAAAAGAATTTCACCGGACTCCCCATACCGGCGGCGGCGGGGGCTGTAGTATCCACCTTTCTCGCCCTGTGGCGGACCGGTCTCTGGCGTGAGGAGGGTGGCGTCATCCTCCTTAAAATCCTCCCTCTCATATTTGTGGGGCTCTCCTGCCTCATGGTGAGCAACATCCCCTATCCAAGTCTGAAAAACATAGACCTCCGGCAGAGAAAGCCGTTTGATTATCTTGTCCTGATTGTTGTGGTAGTCTGCTTCATGGTAGGGTTATGGCAGATGCAGACACTCATCCTGTTCCTGGGTTTCTGGGGATATGTGGCATGGGGTCTGGCAGGTCGTTTCCTCCGCGCCCACAAGCCCCAGCAAAACCCCATTCCGGGAATTACCCTCCACAAATAATTTGAAAATACTATTTAAACCACAAATCACACGAATCCGCCTGAGGCGGATTCACCACAAAGGCACAGAGTGCACAGAGTTTATTATCCACAGATTACACAGATGGACACATACGCCTGAGGCGGATAAATCCTGTTAATCTTGTTAATCATGTCGAAATATCTTTGGCAAGTATTACCACAGCATGGGGATGGAAACAAATTGCCATAGTTTATCTTCCCGGTCTGCAAAATCCCATTTCAACCGAACGACTGAAATCAGCGGTGGCTGTAAGCCATCCGCTGGAGTGATTTGTTAGGCCACATCTCTCTCGCCCTTGCCTGGCTAGACTCTGTTGACCTTCTCCATCGCACCGATCGTGATCGACTCAAGTTTGATTCCTCGCTCCTTGAACTCTAAGCGGAGTTCTTCTGTGACGCGATTCTCTGCTTCGCGTCTGCGGGCGCGAGCATCGTCCAAGACCAACTCTTCAATGAATCCCCGCAACCGCGACAGCAGAAGCGGCACTAAGACATCAAACGGGTGTTCCTTGGACGAAAAGCAGAACAGATAGGGGTTGATAACGCGCCACGCGAGATGGACTTCTGCGCGCACCCTGTTACCGTCGCTCATTGTCAGCGCGGGGACGCTTCCGTGATCGTCGAAAGAGAGATTGAGCGTCTGGGTCGTGAGTGGTATCTCGTCGGTTAGCTCGCCCTCGCTATGGTCGGCAGCCGGTCGCCCTACCGTCCTCTCTGAAGTGAGGGTCGCCCGAGAAGGGCGGTGGCCGCGGCCATACAGTATCCAGCGGACCATTGAAGCGACCGCTACAATGATGAAAACACCCACTCCCGAGAAGACCCACTGCTTGTTCTCGGAGATCCACTTGAGGATGTCGTCGGCACTCATTGGCCTCTCGCTCCAGCCCTGTCGGCCCAACTTTACGGCTCAGCGGCGGCGGTAGCCGTCCGCTGCAGCCGGTTGTTATGCCATTTTCATTTTACTCGTGAAAGTGCATATCCATTTGTGGAAGAGTACTTCTTATTGTAATCTTCAGTGTGTGTCTGACCGCCAAGCTTGGTGTTTCGTCCTCATTATCTTCCGATGGTGGCTCCGGCTCCTTCCCCTCGGCAATCCGGACAATATTCTCGTTGGAACTTCCCCCGATGCATCCCAAAACTAGGTCAACAATAAATGAAGATAACGGCAGGAATGGCACTGCCCCACTATTGCCGAACCAGTTGGAGGACAACGCGTAGCGGTAGCACTCCTCCAATCTAAATGTCTTACGAATAGTTTTGTTAGACTCAACAATGCTACCTATTGAGGTTATTCCAAGGACCCTCAAACCAGGTCGAGATGAGAGTTGTTTGTTTCTTTCCTCTCTGAGCTGGTCTGGTGTCGATGTTCCTGGGACGGAAGCAGAGAATCCTATTGGATACCGACGCCAAAACTTATGGATGAAATATTCAAAATCTGGATGCCACATAGGAAAAGGGAAACCAGACCAGCCGCTTCCAGAAAACATTCTAGCTTCCAGTGCTATTAATATCCTTGCTTCTTCTTCTGAAAAGGCATCAAGTCGTGGATTGTATAGAAAATAACAGACACCATCCCAAGAATATGTTGAAGCCACTTTCTTTAACTCTTGGAATTGGGCAGGATCGAACGCCTCGTAAGATGACCGAAGGCTGTATCTATCCTTTGAAGGATAGAGTTTTTTGCTCTGTACTATGATGGCTTTCGTATATGATGGGCCGAAAATGCTCGATTCACGGCGAACGACTATGCCTAAATCCGCATGGGATACCGCCGATTCAAAACTCTTCTTATGTTCGTTTGTCTCGAACTCAATATACATTTGTGCCCCCGAACCACAAGCGTCCAAGTCTGTATTTAACTTCTCAAGTGGGTATTCAAGGATACGTTGGAAAGTTGACTGACCATCAAGGAGTCGTGCAAGGACGAAGGTAAGACTTTCTTCGAGCAGAGAGCGTCCATTCTGCATCTCATCTGTTACGACTTTGTCCACTCCATCGAGAAAACGCCGAATATATGATGCTTCTGGTTCTCCCCAGATCATTGGTGATTGCATATCTTACCTCCTTAAGGATTTATCGTTTTCGCCTCATCATATTGTAATGGCATAACGCCGCGGCTCAGGCGCGCGGTTTTCCGCGTCGCCTGGAGCCGATTGTTCGGCCCTTCTTCTTCAGCGCGCGGATCGTGTCGGCCAGTGGTTTGCTCTGTTCTGCATCAGCGTTCAACTCTCTGAGAAAGGCCCAGTCGAACGGGGTCTCGCCACATGCGCACCAACATTCGATACCAAGTTTATCCGCCAATGCCGCAGAGGCTGAAGCAACAAAGCGCTTCGCCGCCATCTCGTTTTCGAAAGCCACGACGCGTTGATCGTCGGTCTCACGATAAGCAAGAACCACGCCGTCGGAGTGGGCCGCGTTGTTGATGAGATCTGTGTACACCTCAAACACCTTCGAACCCCTCTTTCGGTATTCCTGGCTTCCCTTGATGTCCAGGACGACCAAGAATCTGTGTGCTGAGCGTTTCATGATTTGGGGAAAGCACACAAAGTCGCGAGCGAACCACCTCCCGAGAAAATGAACACGGAAAAGAGAACTGTTGTCCTTAAGCATACTATCCTGAAATTCCATAAGTTTCTTCCAGCCGTCGCCGTCAGAGAGGACCAACACATCCCCGCCTTTTCCGGCTCCCGTGAGCTTCGCCTCGAATCCCGCGAACTGTGCTTGACGGCAAATGTAGTCAATACCGTCCGTCGAGATACCCAGAAGATTCCTGAGAGCAGACTGAGCAAAGCCAATGATTTGGATAACGTCTTCAGCCTCACGCCGTTCACCCGTGGCGAAGTATTTCCCAATTGCCTGCCAGAGTTCCTGGGAGACTGACCCGATGTAGGCCATGATTACGTCAAAGGATTTCGATCGGTCGATGCCCAGAAAGGGGCACAGTTCGAAATAGCTTCCTACCTGTTCAACCCTTTTCTTGACACTGCGTATGGCAAGCTCTGTAGTTTTTGGCCGTCCGCTGTAAATGAGGGCGCAGCAGAAGTTGAACATGTCTGAGGAAGCAGTGGGATAGTCCTCGGAAAGCGACCTCGCCTCATACGGAAACCCCGCGTAGAGAGCCATCTCCTGGGAAACATCCGGGCACTTTTCTTTTTGCTCCGATTTTCCAAAGCAAGCGGAGAGTGACTGGAAGTCTGGACAAGCAGAGTTCTGAGGCACGGTGCGGCTAGGGTTGTATCCATTAGGTTTTGTATCTATGTCTCCCTTTCGGGGTATTGTCTGTCTATATATGGCCGGAAGCCCATCTGGAGAGCCGACCAATGCGAAAAAGGGGTTTGTGCCAGAACTCTGGTGGTTATGAAACAATGAATCGATGGTCCAAGCCAACGGGAACAGGGATCGGCAGAAAATAGGGTTCCTGATTATGTCGGCCAACCGTCTGGTAGGATTGGAGAGAGTACGCAAGAATTCATCAAGCGCTGCTCGTGAAACTTCCCTTTCGGTAAGGTAATGAAGGGCTATAGATAGGGCTGCTGCAACAGCACCGCTGCTTGCGAGGCCGCACATGCTCGGCATTTCGGAGTATAGACCAACATCGATCCCTGTCCAACCATTTGCAGAGAGTAGGTGTTCAAGTTGACACGCAATCATGGGCGTGGGCACGGTGAACTTTTGATTTACCTTTGTCGGGTCAAGGTTGTCCGTGAAATTCACGTGATCCGTGTGAACCGTGATAGCACCCCCACGGCTGCGACGACGCACGCCGACATAGAAATAGCGAGGGACGGCTTGAACGACAGCAGGATGACCAAACATCACAGCGTGCTCCCCTGCGAGAAAGAAATTGCCTGGAGCCCGAGCGACGATCTCCCATCGGGACGGGTCGAGGTACTGTTTCCAGTCATTCATAGTAAGTCCTCCATTTTTATTCCATAGGCCTAACTATGGTATATATAGTTTCTATCTAAATCCTTTAGACCGCAAAATTGCAGTATAACACACCTTTTTATTCCTGGGCAAAACTTACATTGATGTCAAACATGTGATAACAAAAAAATCAAGGGCGAAACTTCAATTTTAACAAAAAATAGAAGATTCACCACAGTCCGCACGGACACCGCCCTTTTCATTTATTTCCCGGTTTTTCCTGTATAATCTTTCCAGAGTTTAGATATCATGTTCCAGTCCTTTGGCTGGATGGCTTCGCGTGTGGTGTCAATATGTGTGGCGTAGTAGAGGGATGGGATGCCAAGAGAGGGCTGGAGGCGCATATATTCCAGCCATGCCTTTCGGGAGGGGCAGGGCCAGTTATCCGTGTCAATGAGGAGACCGGGACAGGCAAGCCTCGCCATGCCGGCGCGGAATTCCATCTTCTTCACCACGGAGTCCTGATAATTTTTATCAATATCATTCAGGCGGATGGCATCACAAACGTCCATGAAGTATGGATTGGCGGCGTGGGTGATGATGAAGGCATCCTTTTTAATTTTCTTTGCAGTGGCATAGATTTCCCTGAGGTATGTCTTGAGGAGTTCAATTCCCCAGGGGACGCCGAAGCGCCTTGCCTCATAATCCGCCGGCGTGGCGGCGGTGAAATCTATCTTGAAGCCGTCCGCATTGTAACAACCCTCTTGATCCGAAAGCATCCTCTTCACAGCATGGCGCAGCTCTTTCACAAATTCAGGATTTGTCGGGTCCTCACAGAGTTTCTGCTCCCCCTTAGTTATGCACATCCGTGCGGGGACACCTTCACCGGTAAAGAGTCCCCACCAGAGGACAACCTTTTTCCCCTTCTTGTGCAGACGGTCGATGAATCCCCTGATGTCGGGCCATTTGCCCTCATCCGCCTTCGGGAGTCCTCGCTCCCTCTGCCACTTATCATCAATAATAAGTGTGCGGAAGGGGATTTTATTTTTTTCCAGAATGTCAGCCATGTGTTCATAAAATGCCTGATTGGAATACTGGAAGGGGTTCCACTCTTGCTTCATATCCTTTTCGCCAAGCCTGTTATGAAAGTCCGCCTGATAAGCCTGCTCCCCCCAGCCGCAGAATATGGGTTCGCGCCACCAGGGGGCATCAGGCGCGGTGCGCCCGGGGACAAGTTGGTTTGCAAGTAGAAAATCAACATAAGAGTTCAATGCCTCTCGCTCCGAGGCGCCGAAATGGATGACAAGATGAGGCGTTGTGAAGGAGCCTGAGGGTTTTGTCTTGCCAAAGTATGTCAGGGAGAGTGCGAGGATTCGTCCGGCGGCAAATTCATAATCATTGAAATTGTAATCTCCGGGACGGGCGGCAATACCCATGCTCATCCAGACCGACTTGTTCTGGTCGGTTACTGCGAATGCAATCAGCCCGGGGCTGAAAAAGGCATTCCCGCCATTAAAATTGAAATCGTAATTCACACTGACCTTGCCGTATTCCTGGGCGGAAACCCACTGGCGGTCGAGGGCATTGGGTTCGGGATTGAAAAGCCATGCGAATGCCTTTGAGGCGTTGATTTCGTGAATCTGGAGGGCGCCGCTAACGGTTTCTCCCTGTGGCTCAACCTCACCCTTTCCCGTCGGGGCAAAGACACCCGGAAGCCCCCATCCCTGAAAGAAATAAAGCCTGTCAATTGGAAGAGCGGGCACAAATTTATAATAATACTCAAGATGGTCCTCATAACAGTCAAATATGAAGACCTTTTTCTTGTGCAGCAGGCTCATCCCCTCAAAGATAATCCTGTGCCCGCGGGGAATCTCCTGATATTGCGGCGTCCTGACAATGCGCACCAGAACATCCTTTTCGTGGATGCCATCGCACGCAGACCAGATGCAGAGCTTCTGGCTCCACGCCCCCGCTGACAGGCGCACAAACTCAGGCTCTTTGGCATTGTAACTGAGGGAATATGTCTTCGCCGTCAGTGTGAAGGCATCCTTCCGGCTCTCAATCAATATCCTCATTTCCCCACTCCTTAAGATACTCTGTTTCCCTTTAAGTATATAAAATGACACGGTTCAATAACTATTTGTTTGACTTTGAATTCAAAGATATTAGAGCCATAAACAATCACAGAGCGGCAAAGCCGCAATCAAATGTTATTATCCAGGGTTAAAATGAAAAATCCGATTGTCAAACGTCTCACACCCGAAGAAAAGGAACTTGAGAAAAAGCGCGCCGAGCTTACCGCGCTCGAAGATAATCTCGCCGAGCGGGAATTGTTCCTTGCCACACTTCACGCTAAACTGTTCGCATTTGAACGGCGTTATCTTTCCATTGTAGGACGCAAATATGCCGAACTTGACCAGATAGAGGCGGAAATTGCCGAAGAAATGGCGCGGCTCCATCCCAAAAACAAAACGGCTCAGGAAGAGGCCGCCTCAGCCCGCGAAAAGGCGGATGAATCTGCCCGTGAAACGGGAGATATAGATAAGGAATCCGCTAAAAGGCGGGAATTCAAACCATCCGAGAATCTCAAAAAGCTTTACCGCGAGGCCGCCAAGTCATTACATCCAGACCTTGCAAACGAGGAATCCGAAAAGGCAAAACGCCACAAATTGATGGCGGAATTGAACAAGGCTTACTCGGAAGGCGATGTTGAGCGTATTAAGACGATTCTTCGCGACTGGGAGGCAAGTCCCGAGAGAGTAAAGGGCGAAGGAACGGGCGCGGAACTGGTTCGCGCTATCCGTAAAATTGCCCAGATTGAAAACCGCCTGCAAGCCATCGAGGATGAAATTGTTGTACTCCAGAAGAGTGATCTGTTCAAACTGAAAAAGCAAATTGATGATGCCATATCCGAAGGCCGTGACCTTATGGCTGAAATGACAAAAATAGTTGCTCAGGATATCGCATCTGCCCGTCAACACTTAAATGAGATCAAGAAAAAATTCAGGAAATGAGCAACATGCCTGAAAGAATCAATAATGAAATTATTCCTTCCGATAGCCGCAGTCTTGTGGTTCAATCCGCCAGCCTTGCAACACGCGGACTTGTGGATATTGCTCGGATACAAGAAAATGTTAATATAATTGAATCGGTTGCCCAATATGATATTTTTGAAGCTATAAGAAATGGGGATGTCGAAAAAGTTCAAACTATTCTCCATGCTTTTCCTCAAAAGGCTAATCAAAGAGATGAGGAAAATTTTACACCTTTACATTATCTTCCTGTAAACATTACATCGGACCTTGATTTATATAAATCATGTAAGGAATTATGCCCAATATTTTTTGTTCCTAAAAATATCATTATTGAATTGGTTAAAATATTGATCAAATATAATGCTGATGTTAATGCTGCAAATGATGATGGAGATACACCTTTGCACTTAAATGATGATATTGATATTGCAAATCTTCTTATTATTCATGGGGCTAATGTTAATGCTCAAAATAAAGATGGTGAAGCACCAATACATATAGTAACTAATTATGGGCGTGATGAACTGTTAAAGTTCCTTCTGTTGCATGGAGCGGATATAAATTTAAAAAATGATTGGGGCTTAACGCCCTTACATTATACTGGTTTTGGTTGCATAGCTGGAGGATTCATTAAAGAAATAAGTGAAATTCTCTTGGAAAATGGAGCTGATATAAATGCAAAAGATAATGATGGATTAACTCCTTTACATTTGGGGGCGAAATTGGGTATAATAGAATTCGTAAAATTGTTAATAAAATATGGTGCAAATATTAATTTAAAGACTATAGATGGGAAAACACCTTTAGATTTAGCTAAATCTTCTGGACATATAGAGGTAGTAGATTTATTATTAGCTTATGGGGCAATTGAATAATATGCCAGATTCACGTATAAACATTCTTATAGGATATTTTGATTATCAGGTTTTGGCATCCTACCGTAACGAACCCGATAAATATACTATCGTGAATGACTCTTTTGAAGGTCATTTGAGTTTAACAAAAAATTACTATACTCAAATAGTGGCAGATAATACCAAAGATGATTTTGACATAGATGTTCGATTTGGATATAGAACACTGAATAACGGAAAATTGGCAGTTGCCGCCTGGCTTCCTGATTTAAAGAAGTGTTCAAAAAAAGATATTCAAATATGGATGGGATTTCATATAGATAATCCTCAATGGATAACAGGAAATGATGAATGCTTCAATTTATGGTATCGCCGAAATTTTGAATGTGATTATGATGTGGATAATGGACCGCTCTTTTATCTTGGCAAAGTAATTCAAACAATTAATGCCTTGACTAATGAGGCTGTGGGGAAATCACTATTCAAGTATGTCCCAAATAAAACCTTGAGTTACCCTGAAGCCGAAAATACAAAGGAATATCAAGTTGCGCATGTTAAACTTTATCCTTATATTGTTGATAGTCTTGATAAGAATTGCATAAATGCTATTGCATTAAAAATGGGAAAATCTATTAATGTTTCCGATAAAACCACAGTAAATTCATTATATAAAATATTCCCACAACTTGAAAATTCTAAATATTTCAAGAATTCGATCGATCTTGTAAGCGATAAGCGGCGAAAGACTTTTCATTCAACAGAACAACCAGCAGTAAATTGCCCTGCTTTTGAGCAATTCAAAAAGGATTTGGAGTTATGTGTTTTAGGGTTGAGGGAATTATTATCAATTCTTGAAAAGGACTTTGGCATGAATGGAGAAGAAGCATCGGAACGATATGCAGCAAAGAATAGGTTGCCCCATATTTCATCACCTTCATATTGTGATAAAACAATTGACGATATATCTCAAATGAACGGCAAGACAATAACCAAAATTGAATATGGTTTTCGAGAGGATAGAAATGATGAACATAAAAGTGAGGTAATAATTATCCATTTTACCGATGGTTCAATCATAGGCATTGATACCATTTTAGATGGAATACAACTGTTAAATGAAAAAACTGATTTGAAACCTGAAGATTTCAGGGTTGATTTTATAACCAATTGGGTTCCTCCTAAAAATGAGCATGGCGAAAAATAATGAAATGCCAGTTTCACTGGACAAAAATAGCAGAATGTTTCAGCTAAATATATATGAATTTTGACATGATTAACAAGATTAACATGATTTATCTTTTTTCATATCCTGTAAATCATGTAAATCCTGTCAAATAAATCTGGAGGAATTTCATGCGGGCATTGATTACGGGCGGGGCGGGATTCATCGGTTCTTACCTTGCAGAGGCGCTTCTGCAAAAAGGGTGGAATGTCTCCGTTATTGACGACCTCTCCACAGGCAGTATCAAAAATATCGACCGCCTTAAATCCCATCCCAACTTCGACTACACGATTGACACCATCATGAATATCCCGCTGATGGCGGAACTGATTGACCGCGCCGACTATATCTATCACCTTGCCGCCACGGTGGGTGTCCGGCTCATTGTGGAAAGCCCCGTGCGCACCATCGAGACGAATATCAAAGGCACCGAGATTGTCCTGGAACTGGTCGCAAAGAAGAATAAGAAAATCCTCATCACCTCATCCTCGGAGGTTTACGGCAAGAGTAACAAGGCGCCGTTCAGGGAGGATGCCGACCTTGTCCTTGGTCCCACCATCCGCGCCCGCTGGTCCTACGCCTGCTCCAAGGCAATTGATGAGTTCCTTGCACTCGCCTACCACAGGGAGAAAAAACTGCCGGTCGTCATCTGCCGTCTCTTCAACACGGTGGGTCCGCGCCAGACCGGCGCTTATGGCATGGTGATTCCGCGGCTCGTCTCCCAGGCGCTATGCGGCACCCCCCTGACCGTTTACGGAGATGGGAAGCAGACACGCACATTTACCGATGTGTGCGAGGTGGTCTGGGCTTTGCGCCATCTTATGCAGGAACCCGCCGCCATCGGGGAGGTGGTCAATATAGGCGGCATGGAGGAGATTTCCATACTTGCAATTGCGCAAAAAATTAAAGCGTTGACAGGGAGCTCCTCAGAAATCCAGTTCATCCCCATGGACGAGGTTTATGACAAAAATTTTGAGGATATGGGAAGGCGCGTGCCGGATATTGAAAAGGCGCGACACCTAATCGATTTCAATCCTCAAACAGGCATTGATGACATACTGCAGAAAATCATCGCACACATGAAGGCGGAATGTGCCAATCCTTCCGCATGAACAATAAATTATTCCTGCCGTAAAAAACCGACGCCCGGGGTCTTGCCCGGGCGCCCATCTCTCATCAACTTTAATATTCAAACCATGAACAACATCCAGCCCTTAACTCACGGGATGATGTCGGGCGGATAGACATAAATATTGACGCCGTCAATCAGGAGCTTCGCCCTCGGCTCGTCAAAAGGTGACATGTTGATGAAATCAACCGCCGCCTGCAGCGAGACATCTTGAATCGGCTTCCCATCCTTGTCGGTCGGTGATAATAAGAATATCTTGTAAGACTGGTCTGTATCTATGGGTGATGACTTCCCCTCACTTGTGCTGTCAATCGTCTTGCTCACAGCCGATTGATTATCCATAGAGTTCAGTCTGAAACGGACTCTCGGCATATTTTGCTGGAGCGTGTTGTGGTCCTTGCGGACAATGAACTCGGCGCAATAAATCCTGATATTCTCATTAAGGACAATATCATCTAAGGGACTGCACCAGAAGCCAAATGTATTACTATCCACACCGTTGATATAGAGATAGCCATTATCGCTGAAGTCTCCCACCGGCGGGGTGAAAACGGAAGGCACGGTGGCGAATATCCAGCCCTCTTTATCTTTATCAAAGGTGTATTCACGAATGAGCGTGGGGAATGGCAAATAATCAAATGACCGCCGCGCCACCGTGATTTCCTCAAGATAGACAGTGCCGTCAGCCGCATCAGTCGGGTTCATATTTATGATGTCAAACGCGCATGCAAGACCATTGCCTGCAAACTGGTTGGGGATAAAATAATGCGGATATTTTCTGGCGCCCCTGCCGACGGAGAAGGAACCCGATGACTCGCTGAAGATGTGGAAATCATCGCTCTGCTGGAAGATGTCATCATGAATCCGCATGCGAATACCGGGCGTTTGCGCCGGATTATCCTGGTCAGAACGAAAGGTGAATGTGGCGCAATAAAGGTTATCGGTCACAATGGGATAGAAGAGAAGAGCAGGGCTTTCCCAGTATCCAAAGCAGTTTGTATTGCTTGTCGCCTTGAGCGAGATGGTTCCAGTGTCATGTGCGAACAGTGGTGGCTGGAATGGTTTAATTTCACCGCTCTGGCTCCACCCCCCTATCTCATCAAATGTCACATCACTTTCAAGTGTTGTGAGGGGACTGACAACAAACCTCTGGGTGGAGAGATAACGATAGGGGATGCCATAAACGGGTAGTTGGGTCGGTTCGCCCTCCGCGGCAAGTGTATCGGTCGTCATATACCCCAGATTCACAACGAAATCCGGGTCGGGACAGAAGTCATCATACAGATATGGCTGGACATTGAATGACCTGAGCCGGAAGTGGACTTCATCCCCATTGTAATCATTCGGCACGGTGAATTCAAATTCCTCATCGGGTGTCGTGGAAGATTGCGGCGGTAACAACCCCGGCGTATGAATAAGTTTCCTTCCGAACAGACTTATTGCTACGGGCAAGGGTGTTTCCTGGTCAAGAAGCAGCGGCATGCGCGGGAGCGTCACCTTCGTCGCATTGAAAACCGTCACCGGCAGTTCAATGTATTCCTTCGGGTCCAACTTGCCATTTGCATTACCATGGCTTCCACCAAGATTATCATCATCAATGGCATATCTTATCAACTTGATAGGAGTGAGATTATAAGCCTTGAGGGGAAAGGATGTGAGCCAATCATATCCATCAGTGTCCACCAAGAGACAATAGAGGTAAAATGTGTAGCCGTCAGGCATGTAAGGGAGGTTGTCTGCAATGTGAAAATATATCGTCTTTGAGATATTTCGCCCCACAGGGACATTATTCAGCACATACATGGGATTTCCGAGAATTTCCACATAAGGGTCATCTGAATAAAGGACAAATGAGAGACTGCGGGATTCCACACTCCCCCTATTATTAAGAGTTATACGCATGGTCACAAGCTCCCCTGCGTCCATCTGTCCATTTAAATTGCCATCTCCATTTGAACTTATATCGGACACCTTGATGGCGCGCCGTATGCCGAGCTCAGGACAGTCTGAAGGCATAAATCCGCTGGGGGGGTGGTTAAGATTCACATTCAGGATATAACGAGGACAGTCGTCTTTCATATTCACAATCGGCGCCTTGATAAGGAACGGGATATAAGGGTCGCTATTGCAATCAAGGTCAAGCGGCGACACATCAACAAAGACATTCTCAATCGGCGGCGCACCCTCAGCCTCAGGCTGGGGACATGAATCATATTCCCAGAGCTGATGTGCCACATGTTCCACATCGCCCGGTATATTGAATGCCACAACGAGGGTGTTGGATTGGTTGACAATATCCGGCAGATAGGAGGCGGCATTACTGCGGATATATAGAGGCAGAGTATACACGCCGGGGCTAAAGGTGTGGCGGTCAAGTTTGATAGTGAACTCGGAGACCTCACCAAGCGACGCGCCGGATGGGGGATATACACTCAGGGCTGGATTGTCTGAATAGAGGGACCAATAGATGGTCTCCGTCGGTCTGGTGTTGGTCACCTGGATAGTGATTTCATTGAGGTTATTACCCATATTGATGTATCCCTGGCTGAATTGCAGGATACAGCCTCCGCGATAATCCTCATTTGCCGCCGTCCACATTGCATTAGAATCCTTAATCAATCCCTCCTTGTTTATCGCGCGGACAGTATATTCATAGCGGACATGGGGAATGACGGGAATGTCGATGTAAAAAGTGGCGGATGTGCTTATAAGGGAGGAATTCAGCAGAACCTTTGACTTCCCCTCCTCCCTCCTGTAAATATTGAACCCAAAAAGATTCCATGCGTCAGGCATTGACCAGTTCAACCGGATATTGGTAACCTCTGGCGTCACGACCAGTTGTGGCGGGATAAGGGGCGGTTTCGGCGTCCTGTAAATGTAAAACTTCCTCGCCGTATAGGAAGTTATGAGATTTTTAAAATTCCTGCAGCGCACCAGGAATGTATATTCACCTGTCGGAATGTTTCTATAAACCCTCCTTGTCCCCTGCATCCAGTCGCCCCATGTAGTCTCATCTCCAAGGAGTGTGGTCTGATAATCAAGTTGGCGCACGGGTACATCGCCAATACTGACGCCAAACGATGCCGCCGCTGTGAATTGGAAGGTGACATCCTCATCCTGAATAACCTCCCCATCTTTCGGGCCAAGGATAATATAAACCGCGGGGCGTTTCTCCACCCATAAAGCCTCACCCCAGAATGCCGTGGCGTAAACCGGCGTCCTCACGTATTTATTGCACGCCACCATCAACACATCGCCATCAGCAACCTTGATGGCATTTTTATAAGGCTTGGTGGATAAAACGCTGAATAGAATCTGCGAGCCGTCCGCAATCATCTTTTTCGGCTCAAAGATACCTGTATCAGGTCCCGTCTCAAAGACCGTCAGGTCAAACCCCAAAGTGTCGGTCGTTGAGGAGAGCCTGACGGTGAATGAATCCGCCAACACCGGGTTGAGATTCATATCCTCATCTTCAACGGTCAGACGCGCACCGGTTGAAACACCATAATAATACTTCTTATCAAATCTGGCGTAAATCGGTCCCCGCCCCCAGACGGCGTCAGTTGTAAATAAATCGCCTGTGTGGGGGCGTGTATAGGCAACATGGATTTGCCCGCCATCATTGACCTTGAGCTGACTCAGGGCTGAATTGCTACCCATTGGTCGGAAGGAAAGGAGATTCTTCTCCTTTGCGATGGTGAAAATACCTGTGTCAATATCCGTCTCTGTCAAAGTCATTATAAATCCTGAAGGGTCGGCATCGCTTGTCACAGTTACATTTACGGTGTCCACAATATTGGGATTCGGATTGGCATCATTATCATTGACCGTAATGAGGCTTAGTTCATGCGTCCCTATATACACCGGCTTGTTCAGTATCACCTGGACGGGCGCCGTCTGAAAGAGGGTTGTTGTAGTAATCTCGGAACTGCCAAGGGGGAAGTAATAAGCCATGACCTTGTCGCCATTTGAGACCTTGAGTTTCCTCAGGTCCTGATTGCTCTCAATCAGGGAGAAAAGGAGATTGTCAGCCGACTCCGCCAAAGCGGCTGCGACGGCTGGATTGGGGATATCAGATGTGAAAAGACCCGTATTTGCGCCCGTCTCGCTCAGGTTCAGGGAGATGCCCACGGGGTCAGTCTGGCTTGTCAGAAGCACAGCCATTGAATCATTGAGTCCTGTATCATAATTGCCGTCCATATCGAGGACTGTAATGATGGCAGGGTCGTGGATGCCAGTATAAGAAGACTTGTCAAACCTGATACGCTTGGGGGAGGCGACCCATGCGGCGCTGTTGGAAATCGGGGGGGCTCCAGGGAATTGATATGTAACTGTTACCCTATCCCCCTTGCCCTGAATATTGGAGACCTGAATCTGCCTCTTCAAGGGATTGCTCCGTGTGAGCGAAAACTGCAACTCTTCGCCCGCGCCCCCATTGGTAAATACACCTGTATTATTCCCGGTCTCCACAAGCGTGAGTGTGATACCGACAGGGTCTGTCTGGCTTGTAACGGAGATGTTGACATTGTCACGGGATATCGGGTCCACATCGGCGTTTTTGTTTTCAAGGGTGATGATAGCCTTGTCATGAATTCCGTTATAGACATAATCGTCCTGTGCCGCAGAGTAATGCTGGTCGTCAAAGCGGATTTTGCCATAGGAGGGTCTCCAGCTGGCAATGGCGCTCATCTGTGTGCCTCCGCCAGCCGGCGGTGTATAAATTATGGTGAGCCTTTCCGAAGCCTTGCTCATGTCGACATGAATCAGCCTGAGGTCCTGGTTGCTTTCAGTAGGTGAGAACCCGAGCATCTCTCCGGCGTTACTATTGATGAAGACGCCGGTGTTAGGTCCGGTCTCCCGGAGGACAAGGTTAATGCCATCAGGGTCGGTATCGCTTGTCACCTTTACAGTGACGGTTTCAGGGACGGAGATGTCATGATTTGCCCCGAAATCTACAACCCGAAGAATGGCATGGTCATTTATGGTGAAATAAATATTTTTATCAAAATAGACATTCCGATTATAGAGAATCCAGTGGTCGCCTAAATATTTGTTATCATAATCAACGCCGCCAAAGCAGTGGAAAATCCAATTTCTTGCGGCATTAGAGGCATTCTCACCATAGGTGTTCGGGTCATAAATCATCGCATGACAACTTCGTTTTGCGGGCGCCAGACTTGTGGAAATCTGTGTCCAGTCCGTCCCGTCAAAAGACCAGAGGTCATTGACGCGTTTATTGTCCACAATTCCGCCAAAAAGGATAATACGGTTATTCAAGGAGTCGGAAACCATTGTAGAGTCTATGCGTGGTGTGGGAGATTTGGTAGTCCCGAGAAGCGTCCAGGCGTCATTTTTGTATATCCATGTCTCGTTCCTTTGAATATTATTCTTATCCGCCCCGCCAAATAGTACCAGTTCACCAGCGGAGTTGAGATATGCCATGGCGTGTCCATACAGCTCTCCGGGTCCGGTAACAAAGCCCACCTCAGTGATTTTCCCGCTTTTATACGTCCAGAAATCCTTAAGATGGTTGTTGCCGGTGCCCAGTCCGCCAAAGATGTAAAGCATTTTCTGGTCAGAGTCATAAGCAACGGCGTGGGAATGACGGGGAGGAATCGTGGCGCCGGTGACCTTTGTCCAGGTACCACTCGCATATCTCCAGACATCTCCAAGGGGCGCATAAGAGGTGGAGATACCGCCGATGAGGATGCCTCCCTTTTCGGGAGGGCAATAGGTGAATGTATGCAGGAAGCGGGCGGGAGGCATTGCTGTCGGAGAGACATTTGCCCACGTGTTCGCTTGGAATTCCCACATATCATTCAGCACGCCGGTTGCGGCATATCCGTCAAAAATGAGGGGATGTCCCGCTTGCTCATCATAGAGCATCCCGAACGTGGCGCGTTTAGGCGGGAGATTTGCCGGCTTGACCTCACACCATGTATCAACACCGGGGATTATTGGGGTGATAATCAAAAAAAGGAGTGATGAAATGACAATATGCCAGAGCCTGCTCCGCGCTCCGTCGCCAAAGCTATGGAGCGTCGGCGACCGAAGCGGCTGCGAAGGTCGGAACACTTTTCTCAAATGCATGTTTCCATCCACCTTACATGTAAGATATGTGAAAAATAGGCATAATTACACCTTCAAAAAATGTAAATCCTCTCTATCCTTTTGACACCTTCAAGTCAATACAAAAACAAAAAGCAAATCTCTCCTGAAAGGAAAACTTCGCAAGTCAGGGTGGACACTCTTGAGTCATTTGGAGAATCAGGCGCGCCCGGCAGGACTTGAACCTGCAACCGACGGAGTCGAAGTCCGCTACTCTATCCAGTTGAGCTACGGGCGCATCATCTCTCCGATTCTTCCACAATACACAAAAAAAACCTCGCCACCGGCCGCCTTGTCAATCCGAATCAGTGTTTAAATATCACCCATCAGATTTCGTCCGGAACATCGTCCCGCAACTTTTGATAAATCAGGTAACCTGAGACAAAGATAACACCACTTATCGCCGCCACAATCCCCAACCTGCCCCACTCCGGCATCTTGTTCAAATACAGTATTGAGCGGTATATCTCAATAAAATGGTAAAAGGGGTTGAGCCTGAAAAATCCTTTAAGCCGCTCCGGCACCACACTTAATGGATAAACTATCGGCGTGAACCAGAACCAGAGCTGCATAACGATGCTCACCAATTGCCCTATATCGCGGAAAAAGACGTTCAAAACGCTCGTGGCAAAACCCAGTCCCAAGCAGAAAACCTGCTGAAGAATAAGCACCACAAGAAGGATGAATATCCGCTCCGCAGGCATCACAATGATAAATGCGCCCGTCAGATGAAGAACCGCCAGAAAGATGAGAAAGATGCCAAAACTGATGGCGAAATTTATACTGGCGGTCAGCATCGCTGCCACATGCAGTATCTCCTTCGGAAAGGAGACCTTCTTTATAAGATTGGCATGTTCGAAAAAGAGATTTGTGTATCGGAACATGAGCTCATTGAACATGCCCCACGGGAGCATTGCCGCACAGAGATATAAGGTGTAGCCATACCGCGTGGGCAAGCCGGGAAGCCTCGCCCTCATCACCTGAGAAAAAACCAGAATGTAAATCCCAATCATGACGAGGGGATGGATAATATTCCACACGACTCCAAGGATTGAGCCCGCAAATCGCGCCTTGAAATCCCGATGGACAAAATCCTTGATAAGACCCCAGTTTTTTATGACGCTGTTAATCATTGACGGCAATTAAGCGCTTGAACGCCTTTCTATCAGGAATGAAATTCCCACTTGCTCACAGAACACACACTTTCCTGACTAATCCCGAAAAAACCCGCCTGTCAATATGAATAGACATCGGACGAGGGATAGCCTACGGAGCATTGTGCCAATCCGGGGAGTCTCATTGGACTTTTTTCCGATTGACACGGAAAAGGGGGATTTGCGAGAAGGTTCTTTCGTTGAGCGGGAGTAGTTCAGTTGGTAGAACACTAGCCTTCCAAGCTGGATGTCGCGGGTTCAAGTCCCGTCTCCCGCTCCATTTTTTTATTCCTTAATCTTAGATTTTTTCTCCATATCCACGAAATAATAATTGACTTCAGACATCTTTGTTATAATATTTATAAATGAATGATTGAATATGGGAGTATTATCATGAATGAAAAATTAAAGGAAGATTTTGAGTATTATATCAATAACCAAGATGAATTGGTTAAAAAATATAATGGAAAATTTATTATTATAAAAAACAAATCTGTTATTGGAATATATGATTCCGAAAAAGAAGCCATTGAAAAGACTTTAATAAATAATGAGATGGGCACTTTTATTGTCCAAAAATGTGAACCTGGCACCGAAAGCTATAGCCAAGCATATCATTCAAGAGTAATTTTCGCTTAAGGATATTGAATGGCCGCGGAAATTCGGGCTTTTACCGCAAAATCGGATAAACTTCAACGGGTTTTATTTTCAGAAACTTTCATTTCACCTGCATTTGATCCAAAACAAATTCCCAAACCACCTAAATATGATAAATTTATAGCGATATGGGATACTGGAGCTACAAATACTGTTATCTCAAAAACAGTTGTTGAGAAATGTGGATTGAAACCAATTGCAATGGTCAAAGTCTATAACGCGGGAGGAGAGAAATTTTCTGCTGTATATATGATCAATATTATTCTACCAAATGATGTTGGTTTTCCCTATTTAAGAGTTACAGAAGGCATAATATATGGTGGTTATGATGTATTAATTGGAATGGATATTATTAATCGTGGTGATTTCGCAGTTACCAACAAAGATGCAAAAACAGCCTTTTCTTTTAGAATTCCATCCATAGAATGTATTGATTTTGCGGAACACAAATCTTCTTCAATAAATCCGACATCAAAACAACAACCT
>Ga0315291_10002965_pt1 | contig 21997 bp, 19 predicted proteins | sample YL17G12_20_MG_FD_203070 | JGI IMG/M metagenome (GOLD analysis project Ga0315291, IMG submission 203070) | Sediment microbial communities from Yellowstone Lake, YNP, Wyoming, USA - YL17G12_20 | ecosystem: Environmental > Aquatic > Freshwater > Lake > Sediment | place: USA: Wyoming | collected... | reverse complement strand
GGTTTATTTTTATTACGAATAAAGATATTAACGTAGACTAAAATTTGTTGCTACCTGCTTTTATTAAATTTTCATCTCATAAATCCTGTATTTCTTATAAAGCTTAGCCCCGAATGTTTCCAGGGCATGATTGATTAGAAAGTTATCCTCTAAATTCCAGGACATCTCTGCCCATTTATAACCTTTCTTCACTCCATTCGTATAAGTGTCTATATAAAATACTGTATCGATTCCCCTTTTCTGGTACTTATGAATTACTCCCATAGTTAAAAGTCTAAGCCCATCGATTACCTTATGAAGTTTGGTGAACCAGAGAAGCTTGAAAATTCCAAAAGGGAAAAGCCTGCCATTCAACTTGATCAACAATTGATTTATATCCGGCAAAGCCATTGAAAAACCAGCCGGCTCTCCATCTACCTCAGCAATAAATACTAAGTCCGGGTCAACTATCTTTTTGAAATCTCTGGCTAAATGCTCAAACTCCTCATCGGTCATAGGGATCGCTCCCCAGTTTTCGCTCCAGGCTAAATTATAGATCGTTTTAATCTTTTCTATTTCACCTTCAAAATCATTTAAATTCAGTTTACGAACAACTATATTCTTCTTTTTTCTCACCAGCTCAGCAATCCTTTTGAACCTTTCAGGGGGCTGGATACTTTTTTCCATGTAAAAAGCATACAGGTCCTTGGCTTTTACCATCCCGTATTTTTCCATAAAATCCAGGTAATATTTAGGATTGTAGGTCATCATAAAAACAGGTGGAAAATCAAACCCTTCTGAGAGGAAGCCGAGCTCGTCATTTATGGAAAAGTTCATCGGTCCGCGTATAAGCTCCATACCTTTAGATCTAAGCCAATCTTTAACTTCGTCCAGCAATTTTTTTGCCACCTCAAAATCTTCGATTGACTCAAAGAAACCGAAAAATCCAGCTTTCTCCTGATGGGTCTCTATATGTTTGAAGTTCACCAGCCCGGCTATTCGGCCGACTATCTTTTTATCTTTTTCTGCTAAAAAAAGAACTACATCAGCATGTTTATAAAAAGGATTTTTCCCCGGGTTGAAAAAATCTTTTCTTTCGGAGATCAAAGGGGGGACCCAGTTTTTATCGTTTTTATAGATTTTCCAGGGGAGTTGGATGAAGTCGCTTAAGTCCTTTTTGTTTTCCACTACTCTTATTTTAAGCTCTTCTTTTTCCATCGAATAAGCTACCTCTCTTTAATCTGAAGACTCGCTTTTGGTAAGTTTGCTTCCTGAACTAAGTCAAAAAAGAAATTAATACTTGAGTTTGGGTAAGGCAATAGTTTTTTTAGTATTAAGATTTTTAGTGGTATAACAATATATGCTATATAGGATTGTTGCTTAATTCTTTTTTGGAGATATCTTATTTAAGGATAGGATTTGTCCCTGTCCTAATCCTAATAAGAACAACAACATCGGTTTTCTCCGAGTTAAATTCATCATCAACTAAAGAAATTTATAATAAAAGAAGGGAGCCTGCTTAGAAGACTATCTGGCGGGGGCACAAGTCTATGTCTAATTCCGCACTTAGCGGAATTACCTGTGCGTAGTCCTCGAAAGAGCAGCGCTCCCAAAAAAAATTATCCTAAAAAAATATACGCAACTTTTATGCCAGTTGTATATCAAAAGGAGATAGGGTTAACTTTATATGTAACCTATACTTGACTTTAACCTCTTTTCTTTGCTATAATATGGTAATTTAAAAATGTTCAATTTTTAGACACTTTAAATCTTTATAGACTATATCCTTAATTCTATCTTAAAGTTACATAAGAGTTTTTTTGTCAATTATATTGACACTAGAACATCTTAAGTATTTTTGTCAGAGGCAGATTAACCTCGCCCGGGTGATTTTGAATAGGACTACACTATAAAATAGAAGAATAAATAATATTATACCTGACAAACTCACCTTTAACAAATTCAAAAAATCTACTTTTATGATGGAAAAGATGAAAAATAACCAGATTTAGAAGATGAAAATCAAAAATTTTTTCAGAAATTTAATAATAAAAGGAAGCCTTCCATCTAAAGAGGAAAACAACAAACCTTTTCCCCTTCAGGAAAAGGTTCTCAGCTCATACGGACATCTACCATCAAAACCACTTTCTAAAAGTTCATTTAGTTCTGAGGATAATGATATTATTCTTCCATCCCGGCAACTTTACGATCGTACCTTTAAAATTAAGCTTTACAGATTATTAAGAGATAATATTCCTGCAATAAATTCAGCTATCTGGACCTGGACCAGGCTCTCCTCTGCTCCCTCTTCTTACAAGCTAAAAGGGAGCGAGAACCAGGATATTCTAAATCAGGCCTCAAAAATAATCTCGAACTTAGACCGAAGAGTCTACCAGCACTCCTTCCACAAATTTGGTGGAATTGAAGCTTTGCTTACTCAATTCTTCTACTCCCTTTTCACGGATGGGGCGGTATGTGGAGAATTAGTTTTAAACCCTTCGCAAAATCGTTTAGATAAGTTCTATTTTATCGATCCCTCTACCATAAGGTTCAAGTTATCCAGAACAAACTATGAGCTTTATCAAGAAATTGATGGGGAAATGATTAGACTGAATCAGAATTCAACTTACTATTATGGTTTGGACCCTGATCCGGAAGACCCTTGTGGGAGAAGCATTTTATCCTCTATCCCTTTTGTTACCAGGATTGAACAGAGATTGCTTTCGGATATGCAGAAAAGTATGCATAATGCCGGGTATCATCGTCTGCATGTAAAGCTAAAACCACCAGAAAGGCTGCCTTCTGAATCGAATGAGGTTTATATCGGTAGAGCTAATCGTTATTTTGAGGATACTGTGGAGATGATGAGAAAAATCTCGGTGGAAGATAATCCGATAACCTGGAACGATGTGCAGATAGATTATATCGGACCCCAGGGGAGTTATGCTACCACCACTTCCTGGTATATTAATCATAAAGCCTTAATTGAGGAGATCTGTGCAGGTGTTCACTTAGACCCGTTTATCTTAGGATATTCTTATGGAGCGCCCTATAGCTGGGCACAGATAAAATATGAGATGATTCAAAGGAACATAATCTCCATCCAGGCTTCCGCTAAACGCTTTATGGAATGGATACACAATTTAGAGCTGGCACTTCAAGGGTTAGATTTGGAATACGAGCATCATTTTGATAACCGAAAGACTTTTGGTCTTTTAGAACAAAGACAGGCAGAGAAAATCGCCCTGGAGAATATTGTTTTGAAGAAAAATGCTGGATTGATAACAGAAGAAGAAGCAAGAAGAGAATTGAAAATGACAGATGACAAATGACGAATAACAGATAAAAGGGGTGTAAGGGGTTCAAAATTTTGAGTCCCTACATCAAAAAAAGTACATGGCTGAAGCCTTACCCTACATTTTTTAACCCTTGAACCTTTAAAACTTTGATCTTTTGAACATTTCTTTTTGGTAACTTCTTGGATAAAACATATTCCTGGAGAAAAGCGCTTAAAGACCCGCTCTATTTTGCCTGTGAATTCTTAGAGATTGAACCTCACTATGGACAGGCAACCTGGCTAAGAAACTCAATCAAACCAGAAAACGCACTACATACTGGTAATCGCTGGGGGAAAAGCCTTTGCCAGGCGATAAAAATCGTTCATCGCTCGATTTTTAAAATCCGCAAGACTAGATATAATACCACAGAAAAATATACGGCAGTAAATGTATCTGTAACCCTTGACCAGGCAAAGATAATCTTCGATAAAGCAGTCGGTCTTTTAAAAGGGAAAAAGATATTAGAGCCTTTGGTTCAGGATATAAGGTCAACTCCGTTTCCACATATCGTTTTCTCCAATTCTGCGGTTTTCTGGGCACGCTCCACTCAGAGAAAAGGGGAATATCTTTTAGGATATGATTATGACTATTGTAATTTCGATGAAGTTGCCTTTGAGCCTCATCCTGAATATGTGGTTAATAATGTGATTATGATGAGACTTTGTGATCGAGCCGGGATGTTAGATTATACTTCTACCCCTAAGGGTAAAAACTGGTTCTATCGCAAATGCTTAGAGTTAAAATCTCATCCAGAATATGGATATGTCCAAGGGGGTGATACCAGGGAAAATTCTCATATCTCCACTGAGTATATTCAAAGGAAATTGAAAACACTGTCAAATTCAAAGGTCGAGCAGAATATAATGGGAAATTTTATAGATGACCCGGATCAAGTTATAGAGGAAAAATGTATCAGTCAGGCAACCTCAAATTCTTCTGGACTTTCTGCTCCCAAAGAAGGACATCGATATTCAACTGGATGGGATTTAGCGCGAAAAAGAAACTATACCGTGGGGATAACTTTAGACATTTCCAGCAAGCCATATCAGTTAGTCTCTCTGGAAAGATTTCAAAGGGATTGGAAAGAGACCATTGAGTCGATCAGGAAAAGAAAGAAGGATTATGGGGGAGAGGTTTTGATAGATTCAACTGGTTTAGGGGATGTGATTTTAGAAGAGCTGAAAGATATAAATGTTAGAGGGTTTAATTTCGGAGAAAAAGGAGGAAAGGCAAGATCTGAGTTAGTTGTTAATCTGCAAAAGGAACATTCCTGGGGGAAGGTTGCCTATCCTTATGTTGAGTTTATAGAAGAAGACGGTTCCTTGTGGTCTTTACAGGATGAATTAAGGGATTTTACCTGGGATACTAAGAAAAATTGTGATGCGGTGATGGCTTTAGCCTTGGCTTTGTGGAATGTTAGAATCCCGGAACAGCTTCCCTTACTCTTGGAACCAAGAGTGGATAAAATTTAAATTATAGAAACAGGGGCGTTTTGCATTACATCCCTATTTATCTAAAAAGGTAGAATCTCTTTTATCTTTGGCAGAAAAACCTTGAGAAAATCTTCAAGTACAAGCTGAGCTTCTTTTTCCGAGAGCTGGTTTAGAGGCAGGTTTATGCGGACAAAGGCGGCATCAGTAGGTGCTCTTTTTAACGAATTTAAAACCAGATCTAGTTTCAATCCTAATTCGCTGGTTATTATCCTGCTTCTGGTTTGAAACCAGTAGTACATAACTTCTCTGGACAGCTTATCGGAGATCAAAAGTTTATTTACCTTAAGGTCAGAGCCGATACCTGTTTTGATCAGAATCTTCTTTCGACTCGTAATCTTCCAGCCGCTACCGGGCAGGCAATTCTTGGGAGAGTGAATCTGGGAGCCATATTTCTGGCTCTTGAAATAGGCGACAAAAAGCCATAGCTCTTTTCCATCACCACTGGTATATTTCCTGAAAGCATAAGTATCGGCTTTAAGGACCTGGTTGGTCTCATCAGAAAAGAAATATTCCTGACCGTTCCAGTCTCCGAACTGCAGAGGGAGAGAGGAAAAGAGAGGTAGTCTCTTCGATTCGACTCGAGAATAGCGCAGGAGATTTATCAGTATCCCGGTTAGAACAAAAAGGATCAGGACTATCCAAAATTCTTTTTTCTTAAAGTCCATAACTTTAACCTCCAAGGAAATATAAAAAAGGATAGGGAAAAGTCAACCCTTAGAGTATAAATTCAGAAAGGTCTATCTTATATTTCTGGGGATCCAGGCACCTCACCAGCATTTTGGATTCCTCCATTTCCGCAGGATATTCTGAGCTTTGGCCCAAATCCAGAGTCTCAGGTGTTTTTTTAATCCCATTCTGGTCTGCGATAATTTTTAGTTTGGGTAGAGAGAGGTTCTCCGGATTATTTTTTATCACTATCCCTATCTCCCCGGTATTTAAAAGGACCAGGGAACCAACCGGATAGACTCCTAACATATTTATAAAAAGTTTCAACAAGCAGGAATCATAAACTTTATCCCGGGCGTAAAACATCTTCCTCAAAGCTTCATCCGGTAGATAAGGGGTTTTAACATATACCCGGCCCGAGGTCATAGCATCATAAGCATCGGCAATACTTACTATACGGGAGAACAGGTTTAACTCTCTTTTGTTTTTAACCTTAGGATAACCGGAAAGGTCGAGGTTCAGATGGTGCTCAAAACTAACCAGCATAGCCCTCATTGAAAAGGGATCGAACTTTAAGCTGATTAAAAGGTTTTTTACTCCCCAGATCGGGTGTTTTTTCATCCTCATCCATTCGGATTCATTGAATTCAGAAGGTTTGTTTAAAAGCTCCAGGGGTAAATTTGTTTTTCCAATATCGTGAAACAGAGCGGCAAGGCCTAATTCGCTTAACATTTTTTTGCTTAACCCCAGTCTCAATCCCAGGACTAATGAAAGGATACAGACATTGGTAGAATGGAGATAAGTATATTCATCGTAGTTTCTTAAAGAAGAAATCTCTAAGAATATATCCTCGTTCTGCAGGAGCTGATCTACCAAAGATTGAACTACCCTTTTCACTTTAACCAGATTTATCTCTTTACCTACCTGAGCTCTCTGGCTGACCTCTCGCACCATAGAGAAAGCTTTGGTGAAAGTTTTTTTAGCTACTTTTCTCTGGTCTAAAGAGATCTGGTCAGCTTCTAAAAAGGAAGACTCTTTTTCCTTTTCCAGGCGGAGGTTCTGGAGATTTTCTTCAAAGATTTTTTTCTCCAAACTTTCAAACGGGTCTTTATCCTCAGCATCTATTTGTGCCAGAATATAGATCAGGCTTTGCAAATCATTCTGGGTTAGCCCGGTCTCCAGGGTAAGTTTATAGATCTTCAGTTTTTTCAAGAACTCCAGGATAAATCGGCTGGCAACATAATTTTCGAAATCGAATCTCAGACGAGCTTGATTTAAAAACAGATAACCTTCCTGAGTGCTTAAATTAAGCTCACCCTCTTTTTCAATTAACTCCTGGGTCAAACTCATTAAGGGATTAATCTGTTTCTGGAAAGCGGCATTATTCGGTTCGTATATAAGGGAGGTCTTAAGAGTAGAATAGAATAGATTTATAAATACCTTCCCTTTTTCTAAAAGATGTAGGAAGTCCTCTTTCTTCTCTTTTCTTTCCTGAGCATTAACCTGTTCGACTAACTTATTCAAATTTCATACTCCTTTTATTTACCGAAATCTTTTCGGGTCCTCTCCGAGATAGAAACTTTTTCCCACAAAGCTTTAGCTTGTTTCTGGATTTTCTTTTTACTTTTTAAACTAAACTCTTTCAAGCTCTCCCGGCTTAAGGAAGTACCGATGGAGGCTAAAGATTTTAAAGCCAGACAAGAAGTCTCAGTTTGTTTTTCTTTTTTAAACCAGGCTTTTTTCAGAATCAGCTTCTTGAGCAAGGGGATAGCCTCGTCTTTACCTATCTTAGCCCAGGTTTCCAAAAGGGCCTCTTTCTCCGCTTGATTTTTATCTCTGAAATCTTTTCTCAAAAGCAGAGTTGAGATGCAATCTAAAGCCTCCTGGGAAGATGGTCTCTGGCTTAAAACTTTCGCCGCTTTGAGCCTGAGCCTTTCATCCGGATCCTCTAAGGCATTCAAAAGAATGGAAGTTCCATCTTTCCCCTCGATGAATGATAGAGCTTCTAAGGTCTCTTTCCTTACCCTTATATCCTCATGGGCCATAGTTTTCTTCAGATAGGGAAGGGCAAGGGGGGAGCTGATTCTTCCCAAGATACCTACGATATTTCTGACCACATACCATCTGCGGTCATAAATCCCTTTGCTTAAAAGGTTGATATTTTTTCCCCCCACATTCTCCAGAATCGAGCAGACCATCTTCCGGCTGGCAAAATTTTCCAGCTCACCTAACATATCTACAAGATGGGGAATGGTATTCCAGCTTAAAAAGCTGAGATATTTTTTAACTGAGAAAAGGTCTAAATTTATTTTCTGATTCAAAATCTGGGTCAGGATTCTCATCCTCTCCTTATCTCCAGCACGGTCAACCGCCTCTTTAATCCTTATGGTTCTATTTGACTGACCTGTATCAGCTTCAGTTTTCTCTAAGTTTTTAAGAAGAAGCAATAATTCGGAGGCAAAATAGAAATCCCCTTGACCGATCAGGGAGTCCAGAAGTTTTTCTAAAAGTTTAACTGTCTCTGAAAATTCGTGGTATTCCCTTTCGCTGAAAAGGATTTCCTCTAAAACGGTGAAGCTTTCTTTTAAGGGCTCGAAGCTTTCGTCTTTCTCTAAAATGGTTTTTAACTCTTCTAACTCCTTTTCCGGGATAAGGTCTAAATCCCGGAGGAATCTATCAACTTCTACTTTATGGGTTTGCTCTTTTAATATCTCTGTTTTTCCTTCTAAACTAACCTCGGAATAATAGAGCTTCTTTAAATCTTTTTCCCCTACCGGTTGAGGTAAATCAATGAGTTCCTCGCTTAAGAATTCATCCACCACTAAAAATTTTATATGAGCTAATTCTTTCTCCCAGAAAAGGGTAACCAGATCGTCCTCTGGCAGAGTGGATTTCAGTCCTCGGCTTATTATCTCCAGAAATGCAAAAAGCTCTTCCTGGTCCATTCCTCTCTGAAAGGTTATTTCCCTGATCCCATCCCGGTAGAAGGCGAAAGAGATCCCCTCTTCTTTTTTCTCCTCTTTTAAGACGACTTTGTCTTTATAAAAGAGCTTAGATTGATCCACCCTGAATTTCAACTCCTCGTTTTGCTGCAGGTAGGCTGAAAGTTTTTTAAAGAAGTTTTGCCTGAACTCCTTAGGTATAGGGTTATCCGCTGGATAGATGCAGAAGATCTTGAGAGTCTTGATCAAGAGGTTAGCAATTTCCTGAACCTCTTTGGGGAGCTCAACTGAAAAGTTCTGGGGCTCTTCTGATTCTGCTGGAACAGTTCTTAATTCTTCAGGCATAATTATTCACAGGGCGAATCCCTTAAAGGGATTTCTACCTTTCTTATTAATTATCGTCAGATTTAAGAAGCTATTTAGAGAAGAAAGGAAGGTATAAGAGTGAAAGTAGGGGTTCAAAAATTTGAACCCCTACTCGTGATTGCCATCCGCCTGTGACGGACTGACCTGGTTAGTCAAGATTCTTACGTCAGGTCGGGGGGAACTTGACGGTCACGTAAAACCACCAGCGCTGTCATTGCTGAGCCCGTAGGGCGAGGTATCTAAAACCAAAAAGAATAGATTCTTCCTCCCGTAGGGGGTCAGAATGATAAAAAATGGTTTTCTACTTGTCAGATTGTATTTTCAGATATGATTCAGCATCTCATCTGCTATCTGGTTAGCCTTTTCCCAGTCTTTTTCTGGAACCCAAAGGCTGACTTCTACAGGTGAAGTAGTTGAATAGCTCCCTAACATTATCCCGATATCATCCCCTTTGATTATAGAGGAAATTCCTGCATTCTGTAAAGATTCTTTCAGCATCTCCGCATACAAACGGCTGGGCAGGTTGCGCAGGAGTATATATTTTATATCCTTAAAGGTTTCTTCAAAGGTTTCTTCGGGAAGTTTCTCAACTAAGGGTAGATCGCAATCACTGCATTTTTCTATGCCAGGGTTATATTCTGTTTTACATTTAGGACAATAGGGCATAAAGCTCCTTTTTTATTTTTTGAAGTGCATCGTCGGTGACGATGTAAAAGCTGGGGCAGGAGTTCAACTCCTGCCCCAGCTAATGCGTATTTGAGAGTGCATCCAGCGGATGCTGCATTAACATGGTTAATCCACTCCATAATATAATGTTTTTCTGACAAAACCACCTGCTTTTTTTAATCTTTTTTCCGCCTCAATCCTACCAACTCTTGAAAGTAACATCACCAGTGCGGTTTTGACCTTGCCTCCAGAGAGTTGAAGGTATCTTTCAGCCTCTCTATAATTAATTCCGGTTATCTCCATTATTATCCTTTTAGACCTTTCGGATAACTTCTGGCTTTTTGCCTGGAGGTCAACCATCAGATTCTGATATACTTTGCCCATTTTTATCATAGAGCAGGTAGTAAGCATATTTAAGATTAACTTCTGAGCAGTTCCGGCTTTCATCCGGGTGGAGCCGGTTATAACCTCGGGTCCCAAGACCGGGGAGATTATTACATCTGGCTTAACTTTGAGCCCTTTTCCTGGATTACAGAAGACAAAGATAGTCTTTGCTCTTGTTTTTTTAGCATATTTCAAAGCGCCTAAGACATAAGGGGTTCTTTTAGATGCGGCTATTCCCACTACCACATCTTCTTTTTTCAAATCCGCTTTTTTTAAATCCATTGCTCCGGCTTTGAGATTATCCTCCACTCCCTCTTTTGAGCGAATCAAACATTTATATCCACCCGCGATGATTCCCTTTATCATCCTCGGGTCAGTTCCAAAAGTCGGCGGGCATTCTGCCGCATCCAATACTCCTAACCTACCGCTGGTTCCGGCTCCGATATAAAAAAGCCTGCCACCTTTTTTAAAAGCTTTTACAATTAGTTCAACGCCTTTTGCTATCTGAGGGATTTCCCTTTTAATAGCTTTTGGGATTTTTTTATCCTCAGAATTAATCAACTTCAAAATCTGTAAAGTAGATTTTGAATCAATATTAAAAGTAGCAGGATTTCTTGCTTCGGTAATTAAATTTTTAATCTCGTTAAAGACTTTTCTGGACAAAAATTAAGACTCCAATTACTGAGAGGCAGTTGTTACTACTATTTTAGCTTTCCGAGCGATTACACCGGCACCCATTGTTCCTTTTGCTCCTGTAATATTATCGGCTGGAAGACCTGTAGGCAATGCAAAAGGTATTTCAGGATAACTGACAAAACTTTTGTTATAGGCTACAACATAAATCCAATAATCACCTGTAATCAGTAGATCAGCAGTATTACGAAAGGCCTCAGGGGTAATGGTTGTGTCAGTACTACCAACTGTGGTTTTAAATAATCTTGCCCCGGTGACAGTATCCTGAGCCAGACTGAGGATATACTTTGAGGCGTTAGCCGAGGAGGTCCAGGATACTTGCACTGAATGTCCCCCTGCATTTATACTGTCATTGTCCTGAAGAGGTTTAATATAAAAAGTATCTGGTAGGGTGAAGCTAAAAGCTATTGTGACCGTATCCTGAGTGATAATTATGGAGTCAATATAAGCGGTTTTCACATGAAACGTGGTATCTGCAAACAGAGAATCATATAAACCAGCTCCACTATTGGGTATATTTTTATTCCCTACTTTGACAATTGCTCCATTAAAAAGGGTGTCATTTCTCAAGACGGTGAAATCGGCTATATCTTTTGAAATGTTCATATCCTTGACCACTGCTCCATAGATGGTGAAAGTTGGTTTTTTAGAGCTGGGTCCAGTAGGTTTCTTCCCGCAGGAGTAACCAAATAATAAAACTGCAATCATCAAAAATAAAATTAACTTTCTCATCTTAACCCCTCCAATCCGCCTACAGCGGATTTAAAGTTTTTCATCCTCTCTAAAGCTTCTTTTATCTTATCCTCAGGTGCGGTCAAAGAGAACCTTAAATATCCTTCTCCTTCAGAGCCCAAGCCTGAGCCGGGTGTGGTTAAAACTCCGGTTTTTCTCAAAAGCTCCAGACTAATTCTTTTTGAACTTTTTTTACCGGGTATTTTAGCCCAGACAAAAATTCCTCCTCTGGGTAATTCAACTTCCCAGCCCAGGGATTTCAAAGCCGTGACTAAAATATCCCTTCTATCTTTATATGTTCGACAGATTTCTTTCGTAACTTGAGGAGGAAGTGAAAGGGCGGTTATTGCCGCCTTTTGAATCACATGAAATACACCTGAATCCAAATTTGCTTTCAAATCCCTTAAAACCCGGATAAGCTTTTTATCCCCCACCACAAACCCTAATCTCCAGCCGGTCATTGAGTAAGTCTTGGAAAAAGAATGAAACTCTAAAGTATATTCTTTTGCACCGGGAATCTCTAAAAGGCTAAAAGATTTCTCCCTATCAAAAGTTATCTCCGAATAAGCCATATCGTTGCATAAAATTATTTTATTCTTCCTGGCAAAGTTTGTTGCTTTTTCCAGGAATTCTTCTGGAGCTAAAGCCCCGGTGGGATTATTAGGATAATTCAGGTATAAAAGTTTTGTTTTAGCGAAGACTTTCTTGTTGATTTTATCTAAATCCGGAAGCCAGTTGTTTTTCTTTAAAAGAGGGGTTTCATAGATTTTCCCTCCTGAAATAATGACTCCTCTTTTATAAGCGGGATATGCTGGATTGGGAACAATGGCATAATCATCTGGATTTAAAAAAGCCAAAGGGAGATGAGCCAATCCCTCTTTTGAGCCGATTAAAATTAATACCTCTTCTCCCGGATTAAGTTTGACTTTGAATCTGCGAAAAAACCAATCAGCGATTGCTTTCTTTAGCTCGATTATCCCTTCATAAACCGGGTGCCGATGGTTTTCCGGGTTGCCTGCTTCTTTTTTTAAAGCTTCGATAATCTCCTTTGGCGGAGGCAGGTCCGGATTGCCAGCAGATAAATCTATGACCTCAATTCCATAATTAATGGCTTTCCTTTTCTCCTCAGCCATTTCAGAGAAAACATATTTGCCCAGGGCGGATAGATTCTTTAATCTGTTTGAGATTCTATCTCGCAGATAAATTTTCTTCTTCATTTTACATTCAAGGAGTAGGGATTCAAAATTTTGAACCTCTATGTCTCTTGGTTTTTAATTTAATATCAACTGTGCCTAAGTCAAGATTTTTATTATTATTTAAAAAGTGTTGTCTAAATCAATGTTAATATACTTAAACGTGATTACAAGAAAGGAAAACGACCTCACCCTGACTCTCTTCTGTCCTATAGACCCATTTCACGGGTAAGGAGAGGGGATATGTTTCCCTCCACTTAGAGGGGAGGGAAGGGTGAGGTCAATATAGTTTCATCAGGTCTTGGACCTGGTGGGAAAAACATGTGTCAGGAATAGTTTCTTTCACAACTCGTAACGTCCGACGTTTCTATCCGAGAAGTGGATCTGTAGGATCGAAAGCAAAAAAATAAACGCCCGACACAAAGATCGGGCGTTACGAACTGAAAAATACAAAGGACAGGACAATGTCCTGTCCCTACACGAAAAACTATTCCGTTACTTCTTTGCTTATCCTCCCCAAGGTTGCCTGAGCCGCGGCTAAGCGGGCAATCGGGACTCTGAAGGGTGAACAGCTTACATAGTCTAATCCTAATCTATGGCATATCATAATCGAATCCGGGTCACCACCGTGTTCTCCGCAGATACCGATCTTCAACTCTGGCCTTTTTCCTCTTCCCTTTTTCACTCCCAGCTCCATCAACTGCCCTACACCATTGGCATCAATAGATACAAATGGGTCTTTGGGAATAATCTTATGCTCGACATAATATTTGATAAATTTACCTGAATCATCCCTGGAAAATCCATATACGGTCTGGGTTAAATCATTGGTACCGAAGGAGAAGAACTCCGCCTCTGAGGCGATCTCGTCTGCGGTCAGGCAGGCTCGGGGGATTTCGATCATTGTGCCGACTAAATATTTTAGTTTAACCTTATATTTCTTCATAGTCTCTTCAGCTACTCTTACCACAACCTCCCTCTGATTTCTAAATTCATTTATATGACCCACTAAAGGAATCATCACCTCTGGTACCACCATCTTTCCTGCCCTGGCTAACTCGCAGGCAGCTTCGAAAATAGCCCGGGCCTGCATCTCAGTTATCTCAGGATAAACGATACCCAGCCTGCAGCCTCGATGTCCTAACATCGGGTTGAACTCATGCAGCTCCTCTATCCGGGCTAAAAGCTTTTCCTTCTCTTTAATTTTTTCCTCATCTTCACCTTTAGCTTTCATCACTGCTATCTCCACCATCAGCTCCTCACGGTTAGGAAGGAACTCATGCAGAGGAGGGTCTAAGGTGCGAATGGTTACTGGATGGCCTTTCATGGTTTCAAACAGTCCTTTGAAATCGCTCTTCTGAAAAGGCAAAAGCTTATCTAAGGCTGCTTCTCTTTCCTCTTTAGTCTTGGCTAAGATCATCTCCTGCACAATGGGGAGTCTATCCTTGGCAAAGAACATATGCTCGGTCCGGCAGAGTCCTATCCCTTCTGCCCCGAATTTCATAGCCTGGGCCGCATCCCTGGGAATATCTGCATTGGTCCTGACCTTGAGTCTCCTCACCTCATCTGCCCATTTCATAAATTCACCGAACTCACCGGTTAACTCTGGCTCGATAGTAGGAACCTCACCCAAGATCACCTCACCCGTCGAACCGTTTAAAGAGATAATATCCCTTTCCCTTATCACCAACCCGCCAACGCTGAAAACTTTCCTCTGCTCATTGACCTTGATCTCCTCACATCCAGCCACACAGCACTTTCCCATACCCCTGGCAACCACAGCCGCATGAGAGGTCATTCCACCTCTGGCAGTTAAAATCCCTTGAGCTACTGCCATTCCGTGAATATCATCCGGATTGGTTTCCTGGCGGACAAGGATAACTTTTTCGCCACTCTGGGCTAATTTAACTGCGTCCTCTGCTGAGAAAACTACCTTACCAGTGGCCGCACCCGGTGAGGCAGCTAATCCTTTGGCAATGACATTTGTCTGTGCTTTTGGGTCGATCCTTTTATGCAGAAGCTGGTCTAACTGGGCTGGCTCTATCCTCATCAGAGCTTCTTCCTTAGTTATCAGTTTCTCCTTCACCATATCTACAGCTATCTTAACTGCGGCTGGAGCAGTTCTTTTTCCGGTACGGGTTTGAAGCATATAGAGCTTACCTTCCTGGACGGTGAACTCGAAGTCCTGAATATCCCGGAAATGTTTTTCTAATTTTGTAGTTATCTCTTTCAATTCTTTAAAAACCCTGGGCATTTCTTTTTCCAATTCCTCAATCGGTTTGGGAGTCCTGATCCCGGCTACCACATCCTCACCCTGAGCATTTATCAGATACTCACCATAGAATCTTTTCTCACCGGTCGAGGGGTTACGGGTAAATCCTACTCCAGTACAGGAGTTCTCACCCATATTCCCGAAAACCATAGTCTGAATATTAACTGCAGTTCCTAAATCTCCCGGGATATTGTTTAACCGGCGATAGGTTATAGCCCTGGGATTATTCCAGGATTTAAAAACCGCCTCAATTGACATCTCTAATTGCTTGTAAGAATCCTGTGGAAACTCCTCCCCGGTTTTATGTTTTATTTTGTTTTTATATTTTTGAATAATCTCTTTTAAGTCATCCACGGTTAAGGAGGTATCCAATTTGATATTCTTATCCTCCTTTTTCTTTTGAATTATCTCCTCGAACTCAGATTTATCCAGGCTCATCACCACGTTCCCGAACATCTGAATAAACCGGCGATAGGAATCATAGGCAAACCTTTCGTTCTTGGTTTTCTTGATTAATCCCTGGACGGTTTTATCATTCAAGCCTAAATTCAGGATAGTGTCCATCATACCAGGCATAGAGAATTTTGCCCCGGAACGAACAGACAGGAGGAGTGGGTGGGTAGTTTCCCCGAATCTTGATCCATATATTTTCTCCAATCTCAATATATTCACTTTAAGCTCTTTAAGAAGCTCTCTGGGAAGTCTCATATCGTTTTTGTAGAATATGTTACATACTTTGGTGGTGATAGTGAAACCAGGTGGAACCGGGATACCGATATTGGTCATCTCAGCCAGACCTGAGCCCTTGCCTCCTAAGAGGTCTTTTAACTCTCTACCCCCATCCGCTTTTCCCCCACCAAAAAAGTAGATATACTTATCAGCTTTATGGGGAGTAATCCTCGACTTAGCTGCCTTAAGGCTTTTACTAGCCTTTTTAGAGGGCTTTACCTTCTTTGTTACTTTTTTCACTTTCTTTGGCATCTTTTACCTCCAAATAATTGTTTATCCAGTAAGCTTAAACAAAGATTATCTAATTTATAAAAAACCCTGTAAAAATCAAGTAAATTCTAAAAGAATTTTAAAAATTGGGAGGAATAAATAACGATTATTTACATAAAAGTTATTTATCCTATTGAGTGTCAACGACTTGAATTGGAATGATTATGAGGTGTGCCTAATGGATGCTGCATCCGTAGGATGCACTCCAAAGGTAAAGCAAAAACATTATCACGGTTAATGTACTCCAAAAGAAATGCAAGAGCATTAACATGGTTAATGAACTACAAAAAAATATTTTACTCTGCTTTCTGGATGGTTCTGATTATTTCATATTCGGAGTTTGCAGAGAGTAGTTCTTTCTTAAGTGAATCTGAATGCAGAAGCTCTGCTAAGGCTTTGAATACCTTTAAGTAAAGGGCATCATCATAGGGAGGGGCTGCAGAGATGAAAAATAGGTGAACCGGCTCTTTATCTAAAGAATCAAATTCATACCCTTCTTTTGAGCGTGCAAAACCAATAATAAATTCTCGCACCTGCATAGTCCTCACGTGAGGTATAGCAATACCTTTACCTATAGCAGTGGAGGCTTTTTTCTCCCGGTTAAGAAGGTCCATGAAGAGCTTATGTTTATTGCAGACCTTGCCTGATTTATCCAAAAGCTCAACTAATTCCTCTAAAACAGCTTCTTTTATTCTCCAGAGCCTTTTTTGAGAATTAGTCTCCTTTTCCGGATCGAACTCGATTTTCGTATCCAGCTCTAATTTGATAAGCTCAGGTTTTAAAAAACGGGACAAGTTCAATTCAAAATCTCCTTTTATCCACTCTTATCGGAAAACCAAAGAAAAACTTGTCAAAAATTATCTGAATTCCTAATCCAGAAGATAATTTTCTTTTTCCGGAGGTAAGATAATAAGTAATTTATATTATCTCAACTTATTAATTATATATTCGAGCCAGGGAGTAATTTTTATTTTGTCTATAATAAATTGTAGGAGAAAGAAAGAAGTTTAAAGTCTAAAGATAGGGCTTTCCTGTCTACGATAGTTAAGAGGTTTAGTCTTTAGATTTAATTTGGAGTGCATTGACTATGTCAATGCTCCCCTCTTTTTTCCCGAGTAACGGGCCCGTAGGATGGGAGAGGGTTAGAGTGAGGTAAGAGAAACGAACAGACAAGATGTCTGTTCCACCGACCTGGTAAAGGCAAATTTTTTGGGATGCATCTATTTGGATGCAGCATCTTGAGCATTATCATGGATGATGCACTCCATAATTTGCTACCCTGAAAGGATCGCGCTACGAAAGCTCAGGTTCATCCAGACCTACTTAGCTTTATCCACGATCCCTCTTAAATCCTCATCCACTTTCACCGGTAGCTCTCCTAAATCCAGATGAGGGAAAAACTCAGCGATGAGAACCGGTCGCATTCCGCTGATGAAAACTTCTCCGTTTTTTTCATACAGGCTTATGCGGCACGGCATACAAAGGCTCACCAATTTATCTTTTTTTAGAAATTGATAAGCGTATTTTGCACTGCAGACCTCGAATAATTTCAGGGAAGATAGCTCAAACCCTTTTACCGCCATCATCTCCCTCATATCATAGACTTGCAAAACGGTCCAGCCTTTAGCTTCAACTGATTTGCGAATGTCCACAGACGCCTGCTCAAAGTCTTTATTGGTGTTTACGGTGTAATCAAATTTTATTGCCATATCTTTCTCCTCAATTCTTTTTTGAAATTGTCGATTGGAATAAGTCGATTAATTATCTTTTTACATGCTCCTTCCATTGTCCGTCAATCCACTCTTTAATCCCTTTTTCTTTAATTTTGATTAGATTTTCAATACAACGGAACTTTATCACCCCGGGATTAGTTTTTAATATTTCGCAAGGGAAACCAACACATTCACAGCACAGATCAAATCCTTTACCAGAACACCATTGCCTGATTTTGCATCTATCCTCTTCTGGTTTTCTAAACACCTCGGACTTACAGCCCGGACAGATAGATGAAGTAGCTAAAATCTGCAAGCCAGATTTGAGATTCTCTGCATCAACTTTGCCTTCGAGAATCTTTCTAAAGCCAAAATCCTCTAACATGTCCAGCGCTGACTGGAATGTCTTTCTTATCCTCCCGGTATGCCAGTCGCAGATATGGCAATAAGAACCGCAATAGGATATGTGGTTTTTCTTCTCCAATTCATAATTCATACTTTACTCCTCTCCAAGATAGATTTTTTAGATAGTAAATTATTTGTAAATAACCAGTCAGTGAAAATCCGAAAATTGAGTTAAGGATTTAACTGCATCAATAAAGAAGATTTTTAACCTGTATGTTAAATTCCTTTCCCAAGATAGTTTTTTGCTTTCCAGACACTATTCCAGAACTGTCAGTGTTGGTTATTTTAAAGTCTATCTCCCAATTTGGCGATTTCCTATCCAAAATATCCATAACCGGCTGCAAGATCAAGAATATTCATATCTGCTTTAATGAATAAGCCTCTGGCAATCTCTTCCAAAAGTTGTTATGTTTATAAAATATGTAAAATAGTCCTCACCTGCTAAATATTGCTTTATCGTCTCCTTAGATTATCTATAGATACTGGTGCAGTTCAAATCGATTCCCATCCGGATTTAAAAAAGACTTAACTTTCCTGTAAGCCATAATTTTCAATTCTCTCCCCACTGCTCAAAAAACCTGACCTCTGAGAGGGGTTTGCGAACAGGAGGTAAAGGCTCGTTAGCTGGATAACCTATGGCGATAACAGATGCTAATCGTATTCCCTGGGGAACTTTTAATAGACTTTTTATATCATCTTCTGCTACTAAACTCAATCCTATCCACAAAGATCCAAGTCCTATCGATTTTGCCGCCAATAGAATATTCTGACAGGCACTGGAAACTCCCTGCATGTTCCAAAGCCTTTGCATTCCCTCCCATTCTTTTTCCTCCATGTTGCTGTCATCACAAAAAACGAAAATATGAACCGGGGCGGAAAAAATACTGGATATGTACTGCTCCATTCTATCCAGTGGCACCCCCTGGCTTTTATAGTAATCTGACATTTTCTCCATAATCGCTTTTACTACCTTTTCCTTAATCTCTTTATCCCTGACTATCAAAAATTTCCAGGGCTGGTTATTGTTCGGTGAAGGCGACCAGATAGCAACTTTCAGGAGTAAATCTATGGTATCTTGGCTTACCTCTTTATCCTGAAATGTCCTTATGCTTCTCCGCTCTTTTATGACTTTTAATACCGGATTGGTTTCGAAGGGGGATTTTTCACTTGGTCCACCACCCTGTGGATATAGTAGCTTCTCTGCAACCATTATTGCCATCGTCTCAAAATAGGGCCAGTTTCCGGTGATTACATTTCCATCTGTCACACAGACTTCTTGAACATACTCTGCGCCTGCTTTTTCAAGTCTCTCCTTTATCTCAGGATGACCAGTTACCTTTTTCCCCTTTATCACGTCTGTAGATGCTAAAGCCAGAGGCCCATGACAGATTCCTGCGAGGAGTATACCTTTCTTATCTGCCTCTCTAATCAATCGAACTAATAGCGAACCATCCCTCTCTAAAAGACTTTTGGGACTGTTCCCACCAGGGAAGAACATCAGATTGTATTTTGAAAGCTCAGCTTGAGAGAGAAGCAGATCAGTTTCAATTTTTCTTTTTTCAGATTTATCCCAGCCTTTATCAGTCTTTTTCCAGAGATGTCCCTCTAACTCTATAGCTATCCCTGCAATTTCAATCTTCGCTCCCCAATCCTCCCAGTACTTTTTAATTACCATTGTTTCCTGATAGTCGAAATCGTTTCCCAGTAAAATGAGAAAACGATTACCGGAAAGATCATAATTATGTTTCTCGCCTGACTCTTCCCACCAGACCTGACCAAATGTCATATTCGCCCCGGTGATTAAAAACAATAGACTTATGACAACTAGAATCCCACAAAAATTATTAATGATCATACTTCTCCTTCTTTCTATAGAGTTATATTGTTTATTATTATTCATTTCTCAAAACTCTCATAGATGATAAATTCATCCAGACCTTTTTTCGGTGGCGTCTCAGGCCACTCTTCGGGAACTCCCAGGGGTGTCGCACAAATAAACTTAAGATTATCTGGTGATTTGACAAAACTTTTTACCACTCCCTCAGGGAAATAAGTCGTAAAAAATCCTGTTCCATACCCTAAAACCCTGGCAGAAAGCATTAGATTTTCAACTGCCAGACAGCCATCGTACAGGGCATACTTTGGATAAATGGTGGTATCCACAAAAACCATAATATAAACCGGGGCAGTCATTATCGTTTGGATTGCATCCTTACCGTTTTCAATATATGATTTTCTTTTTTCTTCATCCAAATCCGATTTAGCATTAATCCTTTCGCTCCAGTTTGCTTGAAGCAATTGTTTAAGGGAATCCAATCGAGCTCTGTTTTGAATTAGCACAAATTTCCAGGGCTGAACATTTCCGGCTGTTGGTGCATATCGAGCAGCATCTAAAATTTTCAGGATATCATCACTGGGAAGCGGAGTTGATTTAAACTCCCTTATCGTTCTCCGGCTCTTAATCGTTTCAAAAACCGCATCGATCTTTGAATTCCCGGCTTTCAACTGGTTTAAATTTTCAGCCTCATCTCCTATCTGACTTTCACCCACAGAGAGTTTTTGGTTAAATACTTTCAGGTTAGGAATAATCTCGTCTTTTAGGTACCTGCTAAAAGTTCTCTCTGAGGGGGTAAGATCATTTTTAACTCCCCAGAATTCTTTTAATTGAATTAAAGAGGTAAGTAAAAAGTATGCTCGTTTTTTTCTCTCCAGAAGATCCCCTTGAAACTATAATCATATATCAGGAAAGTATCCCTAAGATACTGCTTGTACTTATAGGTACCGCAGCCCAGATAATACCCTTTTTCTTCTTTGAGTGAAACCATCTGTATATCCGTAATCCTTGACGAGTCTGGTGCAATCATAGATTCGGCGACTATTTTGCCTAAGAATTTATCAAACAGGGCAGGAGAAATATTCTCATCTGTCTTTTCCCAGAGCAACTCCAGATGTTTTTCTGAATCAGTTAAGAGAGTCCATAACGAACCATTCTCCACGGTCATGCCTTCAGGAAACCATTCCTTATCCGGAAAATCAGCAGTCTTCCAATTCTCTGGAATAAAAAAAGATAAATTCCATTTTCTGGATTCATATTTTTGACTCAATCCGGGCACTGTCTGCTAAGTTCTTTGTGGATGACAGCATACAGTCTGGGTAATAAGTTTTTGAACCTCCAGCATCTCTTTTGGAGTTCCTCTTCTTAGATTAATGTTACAATCAGCTACAAACTGACGATTGGTCTGGGGACAATTCCAGACGATAAACCGAGTATAAATTGAACCTTTGCCAAAAGTAGCCTCGCTGAAAAATGCTTTATGCCCATTGATCTCCATCTCTTCCTCGATATGGTTGAGTTCAAAATTAATAGCCTGACCCCAGAAATTAAGCAGGAGATTTTGAGTATATTTTATTGACAGATTCTTTTTTTCTTCAGTCAGAGGACGCCAGTGTAAAAAATACATTAACCACTTATCTTGATGGAGTTTGATATGCCCACTTTCATCATTTACTTTCACACTGGTTACCTGCCAGTCATCCCCGGTTTCGGTCAATCCCTTCAAATTAAAATACTTCTCAATTTCCTGATTCTCATTCAGGATTAAAGCTAAGACAAAAACTAAGAGATGGTGAGAAATCAAATTGACCATAAATCCCCCATTCAATTGGTATATATTTTATTTTTTACACTTACAATTTTCAGTCACCAGTCTCATACCTTAGATTTTTAAATAATGCTACCGTGAAAAGGGTTTGCAGGATTTCCTGTGATTTTAATATTTTTTAAGGATTTTGCTACAATTTTGAATGCTCCTTATACATACATTTATCCATAATCACGGTCAAGCCCATCTCAGAAGCTTTTTTGGCTGCTTCTTCATTTACTATCCCTTCCTGCATCCAGACCACCTTTGCTTTGATCTTAATCGCCTGTTCTACAATTGCAGGTACTTCCTCTGACTTTCTGAAGATGTCAACAATATCTATTGTATCAGGTACAGAAATCAGATCCGCATAAGATCTCTCCCCTAAGATCTCTTTTTCATTCGGATTCACCGGGATTATCTTATAACCTTGGGATTGCAGGTATCTTGCCACCATATAGCTCGGTCGGGAAGGATTAGAGGAAAGTCCCACTACAGCTATAGTTTTGCTTTCTT
>Ga0315291_10002964_pt1 | contig 21998 bp, 15 predicted proteins | sample YL17G12_20_MG_FD_203070 | JGI IMG/M metagenome (GOLD analysis project Ga0315291, IMG submission 203070) | Sediment microbial communities from Yellowstone Lake, YNP, Wyoming, USA - YL17G12_20 | ecosystem: Environmental > Aquatic > Freshwater > Lake > Sediment | place: USA: Wyoming | collected... | reverse complement strand
GGCCGTGGGAGATCGTCCCCGAAGAGGAAAAATGCCTCCTGGAACAGGGAATAATATGCGCCGGGCCTGCCACGAGAAGCGGCTGCGGCACGGTGTGCGTCAACAAGGGCAAGATGCCCTGCAGGGGCTGCTACGGCCCACCTCCGGGTGTCACTGACCAGGGCGCGAAGCTCCTCAGCGCGCTGGGTTCAATCGTGGATTCGAACGACCCAGATGAGATTCAGAGAGTCATTAGCGAGATCGTTGATCCTGCTGGCTATCTGTATAGATTTGGCTTGGCGAACTCATTGATGCAGCATGCGAGGACAAAATGAACCGAGTAACAATCGATCCGATAACCAGGCTTGAAGGGCACGGAAGAATAGAGATCTTTCTGGATGACAAGGGAGACGTCGCAAATACCTATCTTCAGATACCGGAGCTCAGAGGCTTTGAGAAGTTCTGCGAGGGAAGGCCCGTCGAAGAGGTTGCCCGAATTACGCCCAGAATATGCGGTGTTTGCCCGGAAGCGCACCACATGGCAGCTACAAAGGCGCTCGACGCTGTCTTTCACGTTGACCCGCCCAGCCCGGCCAAGAAACTGCGAGAGCTTCTCTACAGCGCGTTCTACACCGGCGACCATGCCACGCACTTTTACATCCTCGCCGGCCCCGACTTCGTGGTCGGCCCGACGGCCCCTCCAGCCGAAAGAAACATCCTCGGCCTGATTGCGAAGGTCGGTATTGAAGCCGGAAAGACAGTGATTCAGGCCAGGGCAATGGCTCACGAAATCGTCGCAATGCTCGGTGGCAAGGCCATCCACCCCGTGTGCGGAATCCCCGGCGGAGTCAGCAAAGGGCTCAACGCGGAAGAGCAGAAGCGATGCATCGAAATCGGAAAGGGGTTCGTTGAGTTTGGAAAATTTACCTTCAAGGTTTTTGAGGACATTGTTCTCAAGAACAAGGCCTACGTCGACCTCATCTTGAGTGACGCGTTTACCCACAAGACTTACTACATGGGTCTTGTTGATAAGAACAACAAGGTCAATTTCTACGACGGCCAAATCAGGATCGTGGACACCGAAGGTAAAGAGTTTGCAAGGTTCAATCCATCTGACTATCTCAACCATATTGCCGAGCATGTCGAACCGTGGACCTATCTCAAATTCCCTTACCTAAAGAAGGTTGGCTGGAAGGGCCTCATCGACGGAAAGGACAGCGGTGTTTATAGAGCTGCCCCGCTTGCAAGGCTGAACGTTTCTGACGGGATGGCAACGCCTCTCGCGCAGGCTGAGTACGAGAAGATGTACAAGACCCTTGGGGGGAAACCTGTCCATCAGACCCTTGCCACTCACTGGGCGAGAGTAATCGAGCTTATGTACGCGGCCGAAAGAACGCTCGAGCTTGCACAGGACCCGGAGATAACAAGCCCCAACATAAGGGTCATCCCCAAAGAGACTCCTACTGAAGGCGTCGGCGTTGTTGAGGCTCCGCGAGGGATTCTCTACCATCACTACCAGACGGATGAAAAGGGAATGGTCAAGAAGGCCAATCTCATCGTAGGGACCACGAACAACTACGCCGCTATCTGCATGTCAATCAAGAAGGCGGCGCAGGGGCTCATCAAGGCTGGCACGGCCGTGTCAGAAGGTCTACTCAACCAGGTCGAGATGGCCTTCAGAGCCTATGACCCGTGCTTTGGCTGTGCAACTCATGACGCCACCGGCAGAACGCTTCTTGAGGTAAGAATTTACAACCACAGGCGTGAACTGGTGGATGTGCTGAAGAGTCGTTAGGCATTGCTCCAGGTGGGGCACACATACTCCCCCGTGGTCTCCTGCCCAACAGGAAGCGCGGGGGATTTTCTTGTGAGGAATAGACCATGGTCCGTTTCGTAGACAATGTCTTTGACGCCGCTCAAGAGACGCGCATAAGAGCGTTGGTCCAAAAGGCAGCCTCGACCTCCAAACTCGAGAGAGACGAGATCATCACCCTGCTGAGGGGTAACACCGGACAGGCCGAGAGCCTTTTCGCCGCGGCAGACGAAGTGCGCAGACGCACAGTAGGCGACGGAATACACCTGCGAGGACTCATAGAGTTTTCCAACTTCTGCCGGCGCAATTGCCTGTACTGCGGGATAAGGGCGGAAAATGACCGACTAGAAAGATACAGAATCCCTTGTGACGAGATACTTCGAATCTGCGAAAAAATGCGGAGTCTCGGCATAAACACCGTTCTCTTGCAGTCTGGTGAGGATCCAAAATACGAATGTGACGTGCTCTGCAATCTGATCGAGAGGATAAGGAAAAGTGTCGGTCTGGCAATAGCTCTCTCGATCGGAGAGAGACCCCCAGAGGAATACGCGGCCTTCAAAGAGGCTGGCGCGGACAAGTTTCTCCTCAAGCATCATACGGCGGACTCTAATCTCTACGGGAAGCTTCATCCTGGGATGAGTTTTTTCGAGAGACTGGGCTGTCTTTATGAACTGAAGAAACTTGGGGTTGAAGTCGGCGGCGGAAGCATGGTAGGGCTCCCCGGCCAGACCCTGCACTCGCTGGCGGACGATGCGATCCTCCTGAGGTCTCTCGGAACTGACTTGGCTACGATTGGACCCTTCATCCCTGCGCATGACACTCCTCTGGGATTTGAAGAAGACGCACGAAAACTCCGCAGGGCTCCTGTTCTCTCCGTTTCAAACAAGAAAGAAACGGTCGCAGAGTTCGTTCTCAAGCTGCTTGCACTGACGCGGCTTCTTTTGCCCAAAGTGCACCTGGTCTCAAACACTGCTCTTGCTTCGCTGCTTCCCCAGGGCCGCGAAATAGGTCTTCGTGCCGGAGCGAACGTTCTCTTGCCAAACTTCACTCCCACAAGGTGTAAAGAACTCTTCTGGGTTTTTGACAACAGGATTTGTACGAGGGAGGGTCCAGAAGAGGCCATTTCATCCATAAGAAGACTCGCGGACAAACTGGGAAGACACATTGCCTGAAAGCTCTCCTGCCCTACGCCGGCAGCCTGCGAAGACACGTCGCATGAGAGGTCTCCCACCTCTCGTCGACAGCCGTCCCGGTCAACCAGATTTGAAACCCACAACTGCGTTTTCCCGTAGTATCATGGTGAGAGGTGTCGTTGTGCTGCTATTGCATGGTCCAATTCCTAAGGAGATAAGCAGTTGCGTCCAAAATCAACATCGTTTTCCGTAGGGTTGTTTGTTTTGGTTTCGTGTCTTGCTCTCACCCTCGCTCTCTGCTCGTGTCAGGGCAAGACCGGACGAAAAGGAGCAGGGGCGGGCCGGGACTCTCTATCTGCGAGCCAAAGGAGGGCCAGCAATGGCGAGGCCGTTCCCGTAGAGGCTTCATCCGTGTCCAGGCGTACTGTCCGCTCTTATGTCACAGCCACTTCTACACTTGAGGCCATGAGTACAGCTCAGCTTCTTGCTGAAACGACGGGCCGGGTCGTTGCAATTTACAGGGAGGAAGGAGCCAGGGTCAAGAAAGGCGATGTGTTAATCAAGCTTCAGGACACGCAGCAGAAGCTAGATTTCGAGAAGGCGAGCATCGACCTTGAAGTTGCGGAGAAAGAATGGCAGAGGGCACAGGAACTCGAGAAGCGAGGGATCTTAAGTGCAAAGGAGTTCGATGAAAAGAGGCTTGGACGCGAAGCAGCCAAGCATGCAAAGGCGAGGGCCCAATACGAACTTGAGAAAACAAGGATCATGGCACCTTTCTCCGGAATCGTGACGCAGAGAAACGTTCAACTTGGCGAGACCGTTACGCCGGGTAAACACGTCGCCACGGTCGCCGAGTTCGATCCACTCGTTGTCAAGTTCCACGTACCAGAATCTGAAATCGCACCTGTCCAGATAGGACAGCTCGTGACAATTGAGATTCCTTCTGGATCCAGCGAGACACTCTACGCAAAGATCTCTTTGATAAGCCCCGTAATAGACGAGGGAACAGGGACCGTAAAGCTGACCGTCTATCTTAGGAACTCTGGGCTCAAGATAAAGCCTGGCACTTTTGTGAGAGCGCGCGTTGTCGCCGCCACACATGACTCCGTTCTTACCATCCCCAAGAAAGCCCTCTTAAGCGAAGATGAGACACACCATGTGTTCGTCGTCGCCTCAGACACCGTGACCAAGGTAGAGGTCAAGCCGGGCATAGCGGACAATCAGTTTGTGGAAATTCTCTCAGGCATTTCTCTCCGCGACCTCGTTATCACGGTGGGACACGGTGGTCTTCGGTCCGGCGACAAGGTAAAGATCGTGAGAATGCAGTGAGCACCGCGAACGCACATGGCGGCCCATGAGTGCGCATCGCGCGTGGCAAACGGCTTGACGCCGCAGCTGTAGGGAATAGAAACGAAAAGGTAGTAGACGCTAATAAGCAACCAAAGGCGCAATAGACAATGAGAATCACAGACACCTCCATCGCAAGACCAGTCACGGTCACGATGATTACCATGGCCGTGATTGTCTTTGGTCTGGTCTCGCTCGGAAGACTCAGGGTCGAACTCCTTCCCAACATCTCTTATCCATCTCTCACGATTCAAACGGAGTATCCAGACGCGGCCCCGGCTGAAGTAGAGCAATTTGTGACAAGACCCATTGAAGAAGCTGTCGGAGTATTACCGGGTCTGGAGAAAATCAGGTCGGTTTCCAGACCAGGCCAGTCGGAGGTGACGCTCGAATATATCTGGCGAACCAAGATGGACCTGGCGGCCCTGGATGTGAGGGAGAAGCTGGATTTGATCGAGCTTCCCCAGGGAATCAACAAGCCCACCATTCTGCGCTTCGACCCCTCTCTCGACCCAATCATGCGGCTCAGAATCTCCGGCGGTACCAATCTCTTACGGCTCAGGCGGGTGGCAGATAAGCTTGTGAAGAAGGAGTTGGAGGGACTCAAGGGTGTTGCGGCAGCCAAGGTGAGCGGCGGACTCGAGGAAGAGATTCACGTCGAGATTGATAAGGGAAGACTATCAGAATTGGGCATCCCGATAACACAGGTTACTGCTCGTCTTGGAAAAGAGAATGTAAACGTCGCTGGTGGGAGCCTCACAGATAAAGAATCGGAGTTCCTCGTAAGAACTACAAACGAATTTCAAAGCGTTGATGAAATGGCAAACGTGTGCGTCGGATACGTGGATGGCCGACCGATTCTATTGGGGGACATAGCAAAGGTCGAGAGTAGCTACAAGGAACGCGACACAATAACAAAACTCAACGGCGAAGAGTCGGTTGAGCTCGCTATCTACAAAGAGGGCGACGCAAATACTGTTTCTGTGGCGAAGGTCGTTAGGAAAAAACTGGCCGCTATTTCCCTGCCGCCAGACATACGCGCGACTGTGGTATCTGATCATTCGATTTTCATCCAGAGGTCGGTTAGCGACGTGATGAGTTCGGCCCTGATTGGTGGTATTTTGGCTACGATCGTGCTCCTTTTCTTCCTCAAGGAGTGGCGGCCAACCATAACGATAGCGCTTTCAATTCCAGTCTCAGTAGTAGCGACTTTCTTCGTGATGCACCGGCTGGGGCTTTCTCTAAACATAATGTCTCTGGGGGGGCTGGCCCTGGGGGTTGGGATGCTTGTGGACAACTCAATAGTTGTTCTGGAGAGTGTATCTAGACACAAAAAGGAGAACCCTTCGCTGCGTGACGCAGTAAGCGTAGGCACACAGGAAGTCAATATGGCGATCGTTGCATCGACGCTGACGACTGTTGCAGTGTTTCTCCCACTCGTCTTTGTGGAGGGCATAGCAGGACAGCTCTTCCGTGATCAGGCTCTGACCATAAGCGTCTCTCTTCTCGCGTCACTGATCGTTGCGATTACGTTGGTGCCCATGCTCTCGGCTCTGAGTTTGAAGAAACTCGCCGAAGCTGGGTGCCACGGTACGGGTCTTGCCGATTCCGGTGGCTTGTCGAGCCGGCAGATAACCGCAGAACCGCCCACCAATGCTCTCAAGCGAGTTGTGTGGCGGATCTTTCACAATAACATCACGCACGCCGTATCATCTTATGTGAGAAACACCGGGCGCAGTGTAGTCTCTGGGATCGTCAGCCGGGTTGCCGTGCTGGCGAGGTCAGCGTGGCGGTTTCTCTATCGTACCCTTCGCACTCCAGTTTCCATCCCGTTCGCGCTTTTCGACAAGGCCATGGCAAAGCTATTTGCGTGGTATCCTGGCGCGGCCAGAGCTTCTCTGGCAAGAAAAGGCGTTACACTCGGCGTGGCATTCGGCGTCTTTTGCGTCACTCTTCTACTTGCATTACTGCTCGGCGTTGAACTCATCCCTCCGGTTTCACAGGGTGAGTTTACTTTTAACCTCCGTTTCCCCGAGGGCACTTCTATCCTCGCGACCGAAAGGGCTGTTTCGCTGATCGAGAAACAGATTGTGTCCCTCCCGACGGTTCGTACAGTGTTCAGCAATTCCGGCTCCACCGTACTCGGACAGTTCACTGCGCGAATCAAGGAAGAAAATATCGCACAGATCACCGTTAGCCTGAAGCGCATGAACGAGCCAAAGGCAGAGGAAGTGGCCATAGAAAAGATTAGAAGGATTCTCGATTCCGTCCCGGGTGTCGTCTACGACGTCAGCAAACCCACCTACTTCAGTTTCAGAACTCCAATAGAGGTCGAGGTGTTTGGATATGATCTCGCCGGGTTGAGGGCCGCCTCTTCTGCGATAGAAGAAAGGCTCGCCCGCATCCCATATATCAAGGACGTCCGAACGACGATGAAACTTGGGAGTCCTGAAGCGCACGTCATTCTGGACAGGGAGCGGCTGTCGAGCTTGAACATAGCCCCTGACGAAGCTTTCAGGAGTCTTTCAAACGAAGTCAAAGGAGAAGTGGCAACTCGATTCAGAAGAGAAGAGGACAAGATAGATATTCTAGTCAGAAATACCGAAGAGGTTCGCAACTCGATTGATGAGCTTCCGAACCTCGTCGTGGGGCACAACAACGGGGCACCAGTCCAACTGGCTTCGGTGGGCAAGATTGAATTTCAGAGAGGACCCTCAGAGATAACAAGAGTATCGCAGCAGCGCGCTGCAATCATATCGGCGAATCTGGTTGGCCACAATCTTGGAAAAGCTGCTACCGAGATACGCGAAGCCATCAAGACCGTGCCTTTGCCCGCGGATTTCTCGGCATCGTTAAGCGGTCAGAGCGATGAACTAAGCGTTTCGTTCCGAAGTCTGAGGTTCGCACTGATTCTGGCTGTTTTCCTCGTTTACCTCGTAATGGCGTCGCAGTTCGAGTCTTTCCTGCATCCGGCTGTCATAATGTTCACGATTCCCCTCGCGATAATAGGCGTGGTGCTTTCCCTCCTGGCCACGCGCACGCCCATCAGCGTGATGGTGATAATCGGCGTCATCATTCTCTGCGGCATTGTCGTGAACAACGCCATACTTCTGGTTGACTACACGAACCAGTTGCGCAAGAGAGGAATGAACAAGGTTGATGCCCTGGTAAGAGCTGGGACGGTTCGTATGCGGCCGATACTCATGACTACACTGACGACCGTGCTCGGCCTCATGCCGATGGCGATTTCCGGCGGGGAGGGAGCTGAGCTGAGGGTTCCATTGGCCGTCACAGTTATGGGCGGTCTCTCTTTTGCAACGGCGTTAACGCTTTTCGTGATACCAGCACTCTACGCGACGCTGGACAGGTCAAAATAAGGGGCGCAGCGCGCTGCATGCTCGGACTCGCAGTGACGCAGGGCGATCGAGAAACCGGTCGCCAGCGTAGAGATGAGTAAACCGAGTCAGCTAAGAAAATCGTGAGTGCGCGTCAAACAGGTCGAACTAACCCATGAACATCGCTCGTCTTGTCATACGCTCCCCTGTCACGACGATCGTCGTACTTTTTACGATCTTTAGCGTTGGCGCTATTTCCATAACGCGCTTACCTTTGGCTTTCCTACCGGACGTCGATTTTCCTCAACTAAATGTCTACGTCCCGTATCCAAATGCCATACCTTCTCAGGTACAGGAAGAAATCACGAGACCTCTTGAAGAAGCCCTCAGCACCATGGGTCATCTCAAAAAAATCTATTCATCTTCGGCGACGGATGGTTCCAATATCTTTCTTGAATTCGACTGGGGGGTCGACATCGACATTCTTCGCGTAGAGGCACGCGAGAAGATCGACAGGGTCAGAAACGAGCTGCCCAGCGACGTTGACCAGATTTTCGTTCAAGGCTTCAAGTCTTCCGACATCCCCGTGCTTGTCCTTCGTATCTCCTCTGGAAAGGATCTTTCCAAGAGTTACGATCTCATAGAGAGAAAAATCGTAAATCCACTCAAGCAGGTTTCCGGTGTGGCCAAGGTCACGAGCTACGGAGTCGAGAAGAGGGAAATCTCTATTGAGCTGGACATGGATCGCGTAACTGAGCACTCGGTGGACGTCGGCTCATTGCTCTATAGGCTTTCCAGCTCAAACAGAAACGTAACGGCTGGAAGAGTCGAGGAAGGAACTCACAAGTTTCCGATCCGTGTGCTCGGAGACTTTAAGACGCTGAAAGACATTGAAGACTTTCCCGTCACCGGGAACCTTAAACTATCGGACGTCGCAAACATCAAGTACGAGGAGCCCAAGCTCAACTATGGACGCCACCTCAACAGAGAACGTGCGATCGGGATAGAGGTGATGAAAGAATCCGGCTACAACACCGTCAAGGTGGCACAGCAAGCCAGAAAAAGATTGGAAGAAATCGGCAAGGACCCTGCTCTCAAGGGGTTTTCCATTCTGACTTTCATGGATCTTTCGGAGGAAATACTCAATGGTCTCAACGGCCTGTTCCACTCAGGACTGATCGGTGCACTTCTCGCGTGCATGGTTCTTTACTTCTTTCTTAGAAACATCCCGGCCACTCTGGCAATTGGGCTTGCAATCCCGTTCTCCGCCGTGTCTGCCTGCGTCTTCATCTTCTTTGCGGCACGGTCCCTCAACATTTTGTCGATGATGGGGCTCATGCTCTCGGTAGGGATGTTGGTTGATAACGCCGTCGTCGTGCTGGAGAGCATCTTCAGACACAGGCAGGCGGGGGAAAGTCCTGAGAACTCGTCCATCATCGGAACACAAGAAGTTCTGCCAGCGGTTGTAACTTCTACGCTCACTACCATCATCGTTTTTCTGCCGCTTACGCTTGGAGCAAAAACAGAAATATCGGTGTGGATTGGAGAAACTGGTAAGACAATCTTTGCAGCGCTAATCTGCTCGTTCCTGGTTTCTGTGACACTCATACCACTCTTTATGTACAGGTTTGGCCATCTGGTACACAAGCAGCCTTCAAAGCTCATTGCAAACATCACCGAACGGTACAAGCGCTACCTGAAATGGTCTATGGCTCACAGATGGAAAATGGCAGGAATAATGGCCGTAGTGCTCGTGAGCGTAATTTTTCCATTCTCGAAGCTTCAGAAGAGTGCTTTTTCTGGCGCCAAAGTCGAGTCCATCCAGATGGAGTACAACTTCACCGAGAATGTTAACCACAAAGTGGCAGAACAATACGTAAACGTTGTGGAGGGGTACATTGCTTCGCACGCCAAAGAGCTCAAGATGAAATCCCTTTACACGTATTTCACTGACAACAACGCCACCACACTTCTTTACCCATATCCGGAATACACGGACGAGAAAAACGTCAAGGTACTCCGCGAGAAGTTGAGAAAAGGCTTGCCGAAACTTCCAGGTCTGGAAATCAAACTCGGTGGATATCGGGAATCTGGAAGAGGCGGGTCCATCAGCGTCAACATTTTTGGCGACGCTGGGCCCACGCTTTACTCGCTTGCCGAAGAAGCGGCCCGACGACTCTCTTTCATACTCGAGCTCAAGGACATTGATACGCAGGATCAGAAAGGTAGAGATGAAATCCGGGTCGTAGTCGACAGGGAGCTGACCGCCAACAATGGTCTCTCCTCTTCCGACGTGGCTAGAGCCGTTGCCATGTTCTTCAGAGGGGTACCCGTGAGCAGGTTCAGGGGACCGGAGGGAGAAGTAGAAATCTGGGCAAGAGTGAGGGAGGAAGATAGGCAGAATCTGGAGAACCTCAAGAGACTGAGATTGATCAACGAGACCGGCAATCCTATTCCGCTATCTTCCGTGGCGACCTTCGTATTTGACAAAGGACCGGCGAGCATTGAGAGACAGCAAAGGAAAACTGTGGCCGCAGTCACAGCTCACTACGAGGCGAGCGATACACCGAGCATAAGAAAGAAAATATCACGAGTTCTCTCTGGAATGACTTTTCCCGCCGGGTACAGTTGGGGCTACGGTGCTTTCTTTGAGGAAGAAAGTGCCACCCAGAAGGAACTGCTTGTCAACATGTTGCTGGCGCTGATTCTGGTCTACATTGTGATGGCTTCGCTTTTCGAATCGCTGGTTCATCCTTTTGCAATCATGTTTTCCCTCCCGTTCGCCTTTGTAGGAGTGGCCTGGCTTCTTTTCGCAACTGGAACTCCCTTTAGCATCATGGCCCAGGTGGGTCTTCTCATCCTGATTGGAATTGTCGTCAACAACGGAATAGTACTGATCTACCGCGTCCACCAACTCAGGGAGGGAGGGATGGAACGCACAGAGGCGGTTATCCTGGGAGCCAGTCAGAGATTGAGACCCGTTCTCATGACTGCTGCGACAACCGTCCTCGGCCTCACACCGCTTGCGCTTGGAAGGAGCGCAGTGGGCAACGCCATGTACTATCCCATGGCAAGGTGCGTCATAGGAGGTCTTGTTGCCTCCAGTTTCCTCACTGTGATAATCGTCCCCTCCTTGTACGGCGTCCTGGAAGATTGGTGGGTGAGGGTGAGGAAGGTATTCGTGAAGTGAACGGGCTGCCCGGGGCGCGGCGGCATCGCGCGCGGGGCCTGGTGGCATCGTGCGAAGCAACCGGGCGCCGTCATGCGCGGGGAACTGAGCCCGGGAGCGCTTGCAAGCGCCTCAACGGGGTTTTTCGATGGTCTCAACAGAAAAATTCGACAAAGTAACGGGAACCTATCTCCACCGACTGGTGTAAACGAATACGAAAGTAAATTCGATACCTCCAAGTCGTCACGCTCTCTCTAAGGCACATGTATGGTGAGCCCAGCATGTGCCTACACACTTAGCACGGTTTCTCAAGGAGGAATGTGCTGGGGTGGAGCTCGCGGATCCATCTACCTTCCTGGACCAGAATAGCTCCCTTGCCGTGAAGGGATCTCCCGGGCAAGTGAGGTGGCGATCCTCTTAACTGTACTAGTCCAAGGAGAAGGTAGTACCCCAGCACAACTCCTCCGATTGCATCCCATTGCCTCCGATTTCTCGGCCACATCCGCACCACGGCAACATCCACGCTTATAGCCACCCCAGTAATCTCTGTGTGGCAGCGTGTTCTTTAACCATATCTCCTATTCCCCAAGCTTAGAAGCATACTCGCGCCCAGAGGTTCACGCAACACCGAGATTGTCAGAATGTCGGGACTTCCAGAAACAGTTGAATTATGGTGGGCTTCCTGACTTACAACGCCGGTACGGATAAGCCGTTGGCTTCCTGGAACAGGCGAATCAAGGCGGCCTCAAAGATGCTGAAATCCTAGGAGGTATGCAGACCCCTTGCATCCGCGCACTGCCGTCACTCTGGGCTCAGAAGCCTTGGTCCAAAGCCTGTCGAGGATGGAGATTCTTCAGCTTACCGCGCTGTGCAATCACTTTAGGTCTAGCTAATAAAACCCCTTTGGTTGTAGAGCATAGATGGTGCCAATGGAAGTGTGTCAATGCCGCCAACTGCACACCCGTAATTCAGGTTTTCACTTGCCGTTACGAAGATTGCGCCATGAAGTCCGCCCAAGCCATTCGTACTTCTCGGGGCCCTGCTGGGAAGCTTGTCACCACCCAAAGAGGCGTAGTCTCGGAACATCCTACAAATATGAAGGTTAAGCACGGGGCTTTGGGAATCGGCCATGTGCCTGTGAGGTTACCTGGTAATCAGGCAATTGCCGACCGGTCGTTACGGGCGCCCTAGCCTCTCTCGACGATGATCTTTCTTACAACCCTTTCCACCTCTTCAATTGCTTTTGCGGCGGTATCGCTGAGCCCAATCTCGATATCGATGATCTCTGGCTCGATGCCGACGACAACTACCTCGGGAAGCATACCGAGGCGTTGGCCGAGATCGAGAGTAGTGGCGAGGTTTGCGCCGTGCATTGAAAAACCAGTCCCACTTTTCTCAATTATCTCCCTTGCCTCAAAAGTGCGGATTGTCCCCGGCTTCTCTCCCATGCGAGCACAGTCCACAATGACTACAAGTCGGCGACCCTCGAATAGAGGCAGCAGATCTATTCCCCTAGCCCCGCCTTCCGTGGCCTCCACATTATAAGGAACCCCATGTTTCTGAAAAGCCTGCACGAAATGAATCCCCACGCCCTCGTCTTTAAGAAGAAGATTCCCAACTCCAAGGATAAGTATGGGTTTTACAGTCTGATTTTCTGGCACTAAGGAGACTCCCCGCGTTTGCGACTCGTGTAACGACTGGCCGACGTCACCCGGCGAACATGGTTGCCCTATACTATCACGAAACCGAGCCTTTTGTATGGAGTCCATCTTAGGGTCGCTTTGCAGCCCGCCACCTCCCTGTGCTGGCGGGGTACCGTAAGGTATCAGTGGGTATCAGTGCGTATGAGTGGGGGCGACATCTGAATCGGCGCGGTGTGACATGACTTCTGAGTCGGCGCGAGCTTTTCTGTTCCGGAACAATCAAGAGTAGGCGTATGGGGACATTCATTTGTAGACGTTGCTAGGCAGCTGGCGGCCTTTCTTGACAGAGTCGAGGTTCGCTGGTAGCATCTTGCCAGGCCTGATGGCTTGAAAGGTGATGCCGGAGTGGTGAAATTGGCAGACGCGCCGGACTCAAAATCCGGTGGGGCTCAAACCCCGTGTCGGTTCGACTCCGACCTCCGGCAAATCCCTAGGGCCCACAGCAGCTGTGCTTGTTCCTCGCGCTCCACACTTCGCCTGCACGGCCTTATTGGACAGACTATTCGTTCTTCACCAGATGATCTCGAACAAACGTCTGTATGGCGGCGACAACCTGTTCCTTGAATCGTGATGGGCTCTGTGCCACCCACACTGTGAAATTGTACATCTCCTGCGTGTCAGCCTTAAGCCACTTGTCGTTGACAAACAAGAACGTGAGCAAGGTGGTGATGGCAATTCTCTTGTTACCATTCTGAAATGGGTGATTCTTAATCATAAGGTAAAACAGAATACTGGCCTTGGCAACCAGCGTTGGATACAAGCTCTTGCCTGAGAATGTCTGAAACGGGGTCAACACACAGCTCTCAAGCGCATTTGGAAACCGGGTGGAGAAGTCCGGTATTGGCTCGTCGAAAGAGAGATGCTCCTTCGCGAGTCGGAAAGCAAGGTATTCCACGTCCGCTATGGTTATGATTCTCATTATTCCTTACCCAGTTGTTTAAGGACTTCTCCATACTCTTGCACTGTCTTGCGAACAGCAGCATCTATCCGGCTTTTTCCACTTCTCGTGACCTCCTTGCCGAGTATGTACGCGATAGTCTGGTCCGTAATAACGTAAGTCCTGCCTATCTTTGTGGCCGGGATCTGCCCCTTTTTGACCCTGTTGTATATGGCAATACGGCTGACGCCGAGAAGCCTCGCCAGCTCAGGGATAGTGACGTATCTCTTGTCAGACATGGTAAATACCTCCAGTGATGACAATGTTAACCTGATATATAAAGCTTAACATAAGTTAACTTGTCGTGCAATGGTTAACATGGGTTAATTCAATCTGCCCAGATTCATATACGGGACGGTGAGGCTTAGGCCGCTCTCGACGGAGCCTTTGACGCATTGATTAAGATTCTTCTGTGCCCCACCCGGATAGGGCTCATCAGCCCCATCTCGCCCTGCGCGGCCTTAGCTTCCTCACATACACCCGCATCGTTTGCCCCAAGTTCGAACCGGACCTCCGGCATAGACCGACTACTTCTTGGGATATCCTACCGATTGTGCAAGGGTGATCCTCTGATCGGGTCGCAACTTCATTGTCTTCTCCAGTGCTGGCTTGTCAATTGAGGCACGTACAACTGTCGCCAGTCCTTCGGAGGCACAGTAGAGGTAAACATTCTGGCCAATGAAACCCGTGCCGGCAGCCGAGTAGAAAACCTTTTGTTCGTCTGTTGCTTTATCCATCCTCGAGAAATCTGCCACATAGATGAGGTTCACGGGTGCCTCCTTCACATAAGGCTGAGTACCCGTGAGAGCACGTATGTCTTCTGCTAGAATCGGCTTCAACGTGTGGGTTTTAGCCTCATAAAGGTAGAGACCATCTGCGGTCGCCACATAGATATCGATTTCCTGCCAATTCACCGCAGACGGCGCAGTGCGCTTCCCTGACTCCGGACGATTCACTCCGAACGCCGCCCAAAGCAGATTCGACATTACCTGGATCGGAAGCTTTTCACTACTAAATGCGCGCGAAGACTTTCTATCCTTCAACACCTGCATCAAAGGTCTGCCGCCGTCAAGCTGCGGCTTCAAAAGAGGGATCGGCTTGAGTTCCCCCGCAGAACTCAAAGCAGGACAGATGAGCAAACTGGCCAATATCAAGTGAGTCGCTAGAAGCCCTATTCGATTCATAGTATTCCTCCTTTGTAATGTTCCTCCGTTGAGATTCACAATCTTCCACATAGTCGCAGGCTTCTTGAACTCTCGCCACCTTGCGTCACGCACTGATGCGTAACCATGGCTTCGCTCGCGGCCGGCAAAGCAAAACAAAAGGGGCCAGTGGTTGGCTAGCCCCTTGTTCCTAACTGTGCCTCGACTTGTGGGAGCCCCACAGACACTCAGAAGATGTACTCACGAGTTTGGTTATCTTGGGTAACCCGCTCTGCTCTCAAACCTGGAAAAGAGAAATAACCCTGGCCAGTTAGATTGGCACCCCTGGCTGGGCACTCAACGTAACAACACCATCTTGCGCACGGCGGTTTTGTCGTTGGTCTCGAGCCTGCAAACATAGACGCCAGATGCTACGGGTCTCCCGTGCTCGTCCTCCCCATTCCAAGGCGCACTGTGTCTACCAATCGACATGGTTTCCTGCAAGAGCGTCCTCACAACCTTCCCGGATATATCGTATATCCTCACGTAGACTCGAGCTTGTTGATCCAAGTTGAACTCTATCCGAGTCATGGGATTGAAAGGATTGGGATGATTCTGTAGCAAACCAAACCGTGCGACCTCAGGGATGGTCTCAGTGCCGATCTGGCTCGTTATGCTGAAAGGTGAGTCACTGAAATCTTGTGCACTGTTACGCGAGGTATCGTAAGCCACTATTTTTACAACACAGCTATCGGAAGGCGTATCCGGAACCGTCCACGCGTAGACGGAGTCATTCTGCTGTCTAGTCACAATTGTGTATGGAAAAGTGCTTCCTCCATCGATCGAATAATAGAGGTTCACCGAATCAATCCCGGCGTTGTCAGTGGCGACCCAGCGGATAGTGTCTCCGGAGCCTACGTAGAAAACTTCTCCACCGCTTGGCTCAACCAAGGTTACCTGCGGCGGAGTTATGTCCGGAGCGACGCCAGAACTGTAGTAAGTGTCAACAAAGCCGCTGCCCTTTACCGTGTAAGCCGCCCCGGGACCGGGGTTGGCTTCGATTATGATAGTGCCTCCAACTTTGTCCCAGCCCTGGGCTGGTGTGGCCCCTGCGCCGGTCTCGGTCCAGTAAGTCTTTACATTGTGCTGGTGGAGCCTTGTCAGAGCCGCCGCAGTGGGGTGTCCGTAGGAGTTGCCGTTGCCAACAGAAATCACGGCCACTTCGGGAGTAGTTGCACTAAGCCAGCTGTCGTAGGAGGAGAGGGCGGACCCGTGATGATGGACTTTGTATACCTCAACGTCGCCCACTTCTGGCCCTACCTTGGCCTCTACGCTACCGGAGCTTCCCGTAAGGTCGCCCCCCATTACTTCATCGAAGTTGCCATACGTGATCTTCAGGACCATGCTCTTTGGGTTTTCGTCAGAGCCATTTACCGAGTAGACCCCGGCCCCATTCAGATCCACGCACTTGATAGAGACAGGATTAGCGGAACCGGCATCGAGCGTGATGGTCTGGTTCTTTGCCATCGTTTGTCTCTTACTGCCAAGGGCAGCCACGTAATCCTGATACGTCTGGGTCGTATAGGAATAAGCTCTGTCATATCCAGCGATGTTTAGCACGACGCTAGCCGCAATAAGGTCGTCCAGGCAACCGATGTGATCGGCGTGGTAGTGCGATGCAAAGTGATAGTCGACGCTTGTTATGCCCAGGCCCTTGACGTAGTTCACGAATAATGCGCAGTCGGTGTAAGTGCCATCGTCAACCAGCGCAACCTGACCCAGCGGGCTGATGATGAGGGCCCCGTCTCCCTGTCCGACGTCGACATGGTGTATCTGAAGCTTGCCGTTTCCCACCACCGCTAGCGCACATGGCGCCAACAGGGTCAGAAAAACAACAATAAAAATTGAGGTAAGGGAGACTGCGGTAAAGGAGATTGCGGCAAGGAATCGCTTGCCTATAGATATGTCTCTGCCGTCACACATATCCTCCGTCCTTCCGTTAGTGTTCGCTCCAAATGACTCGGGGTTCCGACAGCCAGAGACTTAGACTACGTGGGCTGCGAAGTACCTGCCTGCCGCAGTGGCTACAGGTTCCTGATCTTCATTCCGGTTTGTGAAGTAGCACGCTTCCGCCGTCACTGTAGGCGCCGGGCGGCCATCCCCGTCTACTTTGGCACTACCTTCCGTGCCACGTGTCTTCAACGGTCTCAGAGACTGAAGGTTGCCCCGTCACGTCTCTCTAATGTATTATTATATCATAAGATAGAGCAATAAGCGAGAGATTTCTTTGCGGATTCCGTGACGCCGGCCTTCAGCGGCCGACCTGTTCGCCGAAGACTTCAATCGCCTGCGACGTCTTAGGGGTGATAACTGTAGGGCAGAAGACTGGCAACGTGGATTATCTCAACAACACAATTTTCCGCGCGACTCCAAACTCCCCCGCTTTGATTGAGTAGAAGTAAACTCCCGATGGCAGCGCGTTGCCGTCGTCACCTTTGCCGTCCCAGACCTCGTTGTAAACACCGGGTTCCCGCCAGCCATCCATAACCGTGCGTCTCTTTCCTACTTTGCTAACAATGGGGCATTCTAAGATTGCCCGTACAACACGCCCGCTCATTGGCCTGTTCTGAAGCGAGACTGTGTCGCAGAAACCCTAGAATCTCAAGGAAAATAATCCAGTTCCCGCCCTTGACCCTCAAGTTCGCTTGGTGTATAGTCTTTTCATACAACCTGCGATGCCACATCTAGCAGAATATCCGGTGAATTCACGCGAAGAGCGAAGCATTGCAGGGAGCCGACGCTCTGGAACGAGACATATGCGTCGCCTTACACGCGCAGAGATCCCACGCGTCGCAACCAACCGAAAGGCCTAGCCCATGACCGTCCGGGTTAGAATGACCATTGGAATCGTTGCCACTATCCTTGTGGCCAATTCCATACTGTATTTCATAACGGTGAGGCACATCAGCCGCGTGTTTCTCCAGGAAGTGCAGACTCGCGTGAGCCTCGACCTCAACGCTGCCTGGATGGTTTACGACAGTCGCCTTGAGAGTATCGAACAGTTTCTGCGCGCAATCTCTCTCAACAAGTCAATCGCATCTGCCGTCAAAACGAACGATCGAACGCGACTCGCCAGGCTTCTCGATGCCGCACACGAAGAAAGCCAGATTGACATCCTTTCCCTGGTGGGGCTTGACGGAAAAGTAATCTACAGAACCACGAATCCCGCTAAACGTGGCGACGATGTGACGAACAATCTCCTGGTGGCGAAGGCCCTCGAGAAACAGACTTCGATCAGTGGAACGGTAATTGTCCCAAGGGAATACCTCGAAGGGGAAAGCCAGAGCCTGGCTGACAGAGCTTACTTTGAGGTCATTCCAACTCCTGCAGCGAGACCCCCCGAGAAGAAGTTTGAGGCGAGCGGCATGGTTACTGGGTCCGCGGTCTTCGTGATAGATGAGGCAGGAAAGAAAGTAGCATTGCTCTATGGAGGCAATCTTCTCAATCGCCGCTACAGGATTGTTGACAGCGTCAAGGACGTAGTGTTTCGGGGCCAGACTTACGAAGGCAAAGACATCGGGACCTCGACTATCTTTCAAGGCAACCTGCGGATCTCGACTAACGTAAGGAACAAGGATGGTTCTCGTGCAATAGGCACCCTGCTTAGCGCCGCGGTTGCTGACAAGGTACTCCAAAAAGGGGAGGTCTGGTCTGACCGTGCCTTTGTTGTGACTGATTGGTATATCACGGCCTATGCGCCGATACGGGATGTCGAAGGCCGTATCATAGGGATCTTGTATGTTGGCCTGCTCGAGGAGCCTTTTGTACGTCTTCAGAGAGTGGTCTTAAACCTGTTCCTTCTACTGATCGCGGTGACGACACTCGTCATCCTGTCCCTCCTGTTGCTTCTGACGAACGTGGTCCTGAAACCCATCACCCAGATTATTGCCATGTCGAATAAAGTGATCCGGGGCGACTTGTCCGCGAGAGTCGGAATTAGCCCGACTGGTGAAATGGGTGACCTCTGCCGTGCAATAGACCAGATGGCACACGCAGTGGAAGAGAGGGAGCAGCAATTGAAGACTGCCACCAGCCGTCAACTCGGCCAGAGCGCCAAGTTGGCCTCCATTGGTCGGCTTGCAGCAGGTATCGCACATGAAATCAACAACCCGCTCACTGGTGTCCTAACGTTCGCACACTTGCTAAAGCAGAAACCCACTATGGATGAACAATCCAGGGAAGATATAGACGTAATAGTTCGTGAAACCACTCGGGTCCGCGAAATCGTACAGGGACTCCTCAACTTTGCCCGTGAGTCTCCTCCGCAGAAACAGTCGCTTGACATAAACGAAGTTCTCAGCCAGACAATGACGCTTGTGCGTAGCCAGAAGGAATTCCACAAGATCACGGTCGAGGAGAAACTCACGAGCAATCTTGCCTATATTCTGGGCGACAAGAATCAGCTTCAGCAGGTATTCCTGAATCTCTCGCTCAATGCATGCGAGGCCATGGAGAAAGGCGGTACGCTTGTGATTACGACCGCGCTTCGAGATGGTAATGTGATTATCTCTTTCCGTGATACAGGCTGCGGAATAAAACAGGAGCACTTAGAGCGCATCTTTGATCCATTCTTCACGACAAAACCCGTTGGCAAGGGAACCGGCCTGGGCCTCAGCGTGAGCTATGGAATTATAGAGCAGCACGGTGGCTCCATAGATGTCGAGAGTGAAGAAGGAAAAGGAAGTACCTTCACGATTACTTTGCCAGTAGAAAGCCCAGAAGCGCAGACGGACTCGCAAAAAAACGCTCACAAGAATACGCGGAAGGCCGGGACGCATGAGTGAGCCTAGACAGCAAGATCCACGCACAACCCATCGCATCCTTGTGATCGATGATGAGGGCGTAGTTTGCCTCAGTTGCACACGAATCCTCGCGCCCGATGGCTATGAGGTCGAGTGCAAGCAGCGGCCCGACGAGGGACTCAGAGCAGCGCTTCTGGGGGGATACGACATCATTCTCCTTGACCTCGTGATGCCCGACATGACAGGCCTGGAGGTGCTCCAGCAACTTAAATCTGCCGGTGTCTCGAGTGAGGTCGTGATGATTACGGGCTACTCGACCGTTCAGACTGCCGTAGAGGCGATGAAACTTGGGGCCGCAGACTACGTGAGCAAGCCCTTTACGCCAGACGAACTGCGAGTCATAGTGCAGAAGGTGCTCGAGCGCTCGGCTTTGGTGCGCGAGAACATCGAGCTGAGAAAGAAACTGAAGAGCCAGCAGGGTTTCGAAGGCATAATCGGCGAGAGCCCGGCCATGGAGAGTGTCTACAAACTCATACGGCGTGTCGCGCCCACGCAGGGAACGGTTCTCATAACAGGAGAAAGCGGCACCGGCAAGGAGATGGTGGCAACGGCGATTCACAATCTGAGCCCTCGCAAGGAGAAACCCTTTTTGGCTTTTGACTGCAGCTCGCTCGCACCTTCTTTGATCGAGAGCGAGCTTTTCGGTCACGTGAGAGGATCATTTTCTGGGGCAATCGCCACAAAGCAAGGTCTGTTCGAGGTTGCGGATAAAGGAACTCTCTTTCTCGACGAAGTCGCTAACATCAGCCTGGAAACTCAGGGGAAGCTCTTGCGAGTTCTTGAAACTAGACAGGTGAAGAAAGTGGGGGACACTGTCGAGCACGAAGTGGACATACGCCTGATTGCTGCAACCAACAGAAATCTGCTCGAAATGGTCAAGGAAGATACGTTCCGAGAGGATTTGTACTATCGTCTCAACGTTGTGCCCATCCATGTGCCGCCGTTAAGAGAGCGCAGGGGGGACATCGCGCGACTCGCTATGACATTTCTCGAGCGCTATCGCACAAACTATCAATTCAAAGCCAGATTTTTTGCGCCCGAGGCAATGCGTCTCATGGAAAGCTACTCATGGCCCGGCAACGTGCGTGAACTCAAGAATGTCGTAGAGCGCATGGCAATCATGTGCGACTCGGAAGAGATCGCGGCTCATCATTTGCCCGCGGAAATGCAGCAGACTCCATCCCGCCCCTCGTTAGCGAACATGCCCCGGACGTGGGAGGAATTCAAAGCTTTGAAGCGCCAGATGTGCGAGTCTACCATAGAGGAGCTTGAATGTCGTTTCATCATGGAGGCGCTGGAGCGTTCGAAAGGTAATGTGAGCAAGGCGGCGCAAGAGGTGGGCATGCAACGCACAAACTTCCACGCACTGATGCGGAAGTACGGCCTCACGTCAGAAGACCTCACTTAGCAGAGCGTCAGCCGAGCACGATTAGCGCCCCTGATGCGATGGACACATCCAACGAGCTCACTTGTATGGACATCGGGATATGCCCCAATCAACGATTGGCGCCCCTCAAAGCCAATCGGTTCGTTGCTGGGCCGTTCCTCTAGCTCCCGCTCGTCCCATTGCCACCCCATACACTGTATGATTTGGCTATACATCGGCGAGGGCACACGCCTGTTCCGTAATCTTTTTAATTTCAAATAGTTAGAAGTCGGAGTGCGATTCCCTGTCCCGATTGACCGGCATGCGTCCTTTCCGAGCTGGGCCTACAGACAACGCGGCCAACCCCATATTTTACAACACATTACGGACTTGTAGCGCGGTGGGGCTCAATTTGGCACGCTGGTTGCCTTCATACCATAGCGCGAAAGGAGAAGCTGAAACGTGTTTGACGGAACAAGAAACTCTAAGGAAACCCTGAGGAAACGGCAACAACCAACAGTAACAACAGGCAACAGCCGACAGCCAAAGAACGGGCTGAAGAACGGGAGGTAGCCATGAAAACCGAGACAAAGAAACTGCTCGTGGTGGACGACGAAAAAATCGTGTGCGATAGTTGCGCACGCATCCTGGGTGACCGAGGATACGTCGTCGAGACAAGTACGGATGCTTCGAAGGCTCTGAAACTGGCCACAGAGAAAGACTACGCAGTCATCCTTCTGGACATCAAGATGCCGGCCTTTGACGGACTTGAGTTTCTGGAAGAGCTGCGCAAGAAGCAGAAAGACGTCAAGGTGGTCGTGATAACCGGCTACTCAACCCCCGAGAATACGGCGGCGGCCAAACGCCTTGGTGCGGTGGACATCGTTCCGAAACCGTTTTCTCCGGATGAGCTCCTGAGGGCCGTGACGAAGCTGATCCCGACCGAGGAACCTCGTAGGGCAGCCGCAGCAGCAGTCGCTGTCGAAGCCAAGCCGGCTGTAGTTGAGGTACCGCGCGGGGTTGAGTATTCAAAGGAATACTACTTCCTCGACGAGGCCTGGATGCAAAGGGCTCCCTACAACTCTGTGAAAGTAGGCGCATTCCTGGCAAGCGAAGACGCCAAGGCAATCTCCTCCATACAACTCCCACAGGCCGGCGATGTCGTTTACAGGGGTCTGCCGATCGCGGCCGTGAACGTCGAGGGGAAGCCTC